>ERZ1292633.5617-Hain-H41-02um-R1-5617-length-11255-cov-6_pt1 | contig 11255 bp, 9 predicted proteins | sample MGYA00564406_ERZ1292633 | MGnify/ENA primary metagenome ERZ1292633 (study PRJEB36523, sample SAMEA6512639) | groundwater metagenome | collected 2019-01-08 | study: AquaDiva: Metagenomics assemblies of 32 groundwater samples
GGAAAGAGTGACGGCGCCGGTGCGGATCTCCTCTTACAGGAAAAGAGAATGAAAAGGTATGTATGGCTTGACAACCCCCCCAATACAAACACGATCAGGCGCTGACAGCTCGAATACTTCTCCAACGGCACCTCCAGCTGGGAAAAAAACACCCTCCCCGAGAAGTCTCCAATTCCATGGAGGAAGGAGGCAAGGAAGAACCATCAAACAAAGAAAGCAATCAGTTGAGCCGCCGGCCGGCTCTCCGCGCAAACAACAACCCTTCTCCTCGCTCCTGTGCCTCGTCAAGACCGAAGAACATCAAACCTCTCTGGCCGGGGGGAAAAAGAGACGTAAACATCCCGCAATCACATTCTGAATCCGTGGTGTGCCGATCCGCCAACAGCAGAACCACCGGCGGGGACTTGCATGAGCGCGGGGACATCCACATCGCTGCGAGGATAGGCTTGATCGAAATCAGCCAACGGTAGAGGAGCGATCGTGTGGAAGGACTGACCCGCCTGCAGGGCTTCTACCAGGCGCTGCCCCACCCGCCTTCCATAAGCAGAGACGGCCGGGCTTGCCACGTGATAGACCACAACGAGAGGTACGCGGGGCATGGTACAGTAACGGAGATGAAGACTCGCAATCGCGGTGTCCGCGTCATCGACGCTGGCGTAGCTGACGAGCGCGTAGCGTGTATGCTGCGCAAACTCTTCGTCTCGGTGGATCGACACAGCGATGGTGGGCCCGTAGGCCCCAAACAAGCGTTCCAGCAAGATGACGTCCACCCTCGGCGCAAGGTTGGACACGAATAGAATGGCATTGCTCGATGTCGTCGTCGGGGACGAGGGGGGAGGCGTCGCGGATGCTGCCGCGTCGGCATCGTGTTGGCCGCGATTCGAAGGGGCTGCCATGCTGACACACTACTCGATCGTTTCCGGCGAGAACTGACTTGCTTGGGGGGAAAAAAAACACAGGACGATAGATGAAACAGTGGTTGCGGTGCGGTGCATCTTCTATGTTCATGTCACCATCACAGTAGGTAAGTGCGGCACGAAGTGCTAATTACTGGAACGCGCAGCAACACACGGAAAACCTAAAATTTAGCTCTGGAAACGGAGCGAAAACTTTTGACCCGAAGCCGGAACACGGAACGGGACGGAGTGGGTCACTGTACCCTCCCCGGAAGAAGGCAACGGCCCGCGCCCGGATCCTTGAAACCCGACCTGACGGCCGGTCATGAATCTGACCTGCACCGGCATAATACCAGGTGGCATGACGGTACCACCCGCGTTCGCCGCCCCGGCGCCCGCCGCTCGCTCGCGGTTCAGCCTGGCCTCTTCATCCATCGCCAAGCGGCGCCCGTTGGGAGCGGCCACACTGTGAAGATCAACAATCGACTCGGCGTTGCTTCCTGCAGCTGAGAATAGGTCGCCGTACACGAGCTGCCGTGTTTCGACCGCCCGCTTCACGCGCGCAAAATTCCAAGTCACGATGCTAGATCCCGTGACCGCGGTGATCCAACTTTCCATGTCGGATCCCGCGCTGCCGCCGCTGCCGGCCGCATCGTCGAATGTCGCCTTCGTGAAGTTGACCCGATCGAAGCCACCAAGTGCGACAATTTGCTCAGCGTTTAGTTCGAGCCGCACCGGGGAAGGCTTGTGCTTCCCCATTCGCGTCGCGAATCCATCCACGACCTTGGAGCGGTCGTCCATGTACACGGTGCCAATGACCAGCAGATACTTCGCGGTCGTCGCCAGGATGTAGTGACCGTCCGCAGTGAGATCAAGGTGCCGGATCGGAATTTTCCCTGGCGTGGCGACAAGCACGGTCTTGGCGGTTTTCGGATAACAGGTTGTTTTCCCGACCTCTCGACGGGCGCCTGGGGGTCCCGTGAACAGCTTGATGCAGCCATCCTGATCGGCGATCGCCAGGTAACCCTTCGCGGACGTCGCGTGGCACGTGAACCTCACTCGATCGTACGTGCGCGGCAGCGAGGTGCCGGAGCTCAGCTCTTCGACGACGGCGCACTGCCTCGGATTCAAGCGTGTGTCGATGTTGAAAATGCCATTGACGGTCAAGCATGTGACCAAGTCGTCGGAATTGGCTGGTCCATTTCCCGACCCGGAGGCGGCCCCGCTGGCGCCGTACTTGTCCGAGTGTGCTACGCTCAACACCTTGTAGTCGCCGCCGTAGCCCGGCTTGTAGGTTTGGACGACTTTACCGTTCTGGAGGTCCACATCGGCAATATTGCCAGCCTCGTTGACAATGAGAAGACGCTGTTCCTGCTTTTTCAATAAACACGTTGTTGCCGATCCCGCCGCGGATGGCCTACCGCCAAGATCCACTTCACGCAGCGCGAACGATGCGGGCACCTCGTCAATCAGGTCATCGGCATTGTATCGATGGGCCTGAAAGCGGAACGATGCCGTGCCATCTCCCCCTGTTAGCTCATCGCGGACGACGACGGCTCGCGAAAAGACGACGGAATCGGCGAAGCACCGGTTGACCCTCCCGCCAGGGCCGATCGGGCACGTCGCGACCGTGCTTAGCTCCACGTCCCCAACGTCGCCTGCCGTGTAAGAAGGTACGTCCTCCGTGTCGACGGGAACCTCACTCGAGAGGTACGTGGCGACGTAGTCGTAGTCGTCGTCGCCCCCGCTCTTCTCACCGCCATCGTCACCGTGCGAGGAAGGAGCGCTCGACGGGAGCGTCGCCATCGCGGTCCCCGTCAACGCACAGTACAGACATTGATTGAACGATTCCACAAAACGATGAGTCGCATCGGTCGCGGTCGTGGGCGGCTTGGCTGCGAACCGAAACCCGAGGTCGATCACCGTGGTGTTGGTTTCGTCCACGGTGGGCCACAAGGCGCACCCCGTCTCATAGTGGTAGTTCATCTGCATGCCTTCCGAAATAGGCTGATTCACCAGGCAGTTGCTGGCGTCGTACGCGTCAAGAACCTCAAGCTGAAACACCGTTGGGTTGGGAGCTGCCGCTGCACTCGACTTGCTGCCCTTCTTCGTTGGAGGGGCCGCCGCACCACCTCCTGCGTCCACGTCGTCGGTGGCGGTCAGGCGCAGAATCGAACCACCGATCGGACAAAGGGGCTGATAGACTCCACCCGTTGACTTTTGTTTCGCGTAGAGTGTGCCTGTCCATTGAAAGACGACCTCAGCCGTGCGACGCCTCGCCGCTACCGTTGTTGGCGCTGCGCCTTTCGTGGTCGACCGCTGAAACGCAGATCCGGCAGCGCGTAAGCCGGACATGTGGCGTTCGTGTGCCTCTGTGTGTGCTGTGATGTAATAGGTATTTGGAAGGCACTGTCACGTCACATTCTCCTTGATGGCGCATTTTTCGTTTCCTTCTCGAAAATCGTTTTTTCCATCTTTTCGGTCGCATCACTTAACCAATAACTACCGGAACTGTTCAGCGGAATAGTACAACCCCTTCTTGATCAAATAAAGGCGAGCACATTGGATGTGTAGGTCTTCGAAAGTGGCTCACCAAGTGCGGTCAACGCGATGCCGGCAAACTCGGCAGAGTCGGAGACGGAAGGAGGCTTGGTGCGCGACAGAGGCGTCACGTCAACTCGAACGAGTTGGTCCAAATACGACGCGACGTTCGATTGAGATCGACCTCCTGGTGCGACGTTGGCCGACTTTGACGGCACTGCGCGGATGGCGTGGGCAATCTGCACGGTGTAGGGCACAGTGCTCTTCTCCCTCGCGCGTGATGAAATACTGTCCTCGTCACGCGGCAACGATGCGTCACAGTGCGACGAGAACAGCTCGGCCTGGGACTGCTGGAGGAGGCGCCGCGCGCCTGCTTCTTGAGCGGCGGCGGTCCTTGCCTCGGCGAGCAACCGCTGCCTGCGGCAAATGAACATCACCATCGCGAGCACGTTGCCAAGCGCAGCGGTTGACGGCGGATGGGCAACCGTCGTGTGCACAGGGACGAACTCCGACGCGGCCGAAGGAGAACGCACCCCCCGATCGGCGACGGGACCGTCGCCCCCGCCGTGAAGATCGCTGATTTGTTTCTGGAGACCCTCCGCGGCATCATTGCACTTTCGATTGACGTTCGAAACGAGGGTCCACGCCAACTCGGACCGAGCCGCCATGCACAAGACATCAAGGGCATCGACATGCGCAGCCAACGCATTGTCGGTCACGTCGCTCGCGTCGGGGATCGCAATGCGACTGGGGTCGCGCGCAATGGCCATGGACAACTTTTCATCGTCGCCGCCGTTTTCGGAGTGGACACCAGACGGCTTCGGCGCAAAGTACCCGAAGTCGAATGCCAGCTCAGCGGGTAAAAGTTGCTCGTCGGTCAGAGAGCTAGCGGTCTGGTCCGGTCGAAGGGCCAGCCCCAACGATGAAGCCAACGATGATTTTTGGTTTCGAGGCTGAGCGAGACTCCGATGACCTTTTGGCACTGACGGACGATTGTGCACCTGTGACGCGTTGCGACGTCGACCGTTTTGCGCCGGTGAACCGAACGACGCGTTGGAGGGTAGCTTGAGATCCGGCACCCCGGCCACATCCACGAGATCTTCGTCGGTCAGGTAGGCCTGCCCCGCGTTAGCACCTGCTGATTTCGTACTGCCTTCCATTGACGATCGGCAGGCCGACAACGGATCGGCGGATGGGGGTGCCGAGGTTCCATCCGACGTTGACGCGGCTAATTCGGCGGCTGCTTTGACGGCCTCTTCCTCCCCCTCCAACTCTTCCACGGCCTGCAACGAACGGTCACGTTCCTCGACCGACGAAGTTGACCGCTTCAACGACGGAGACGATCCAAACAAATTCCGCCCTTTGAGAAACGCACCCACGAGGCCGGTGCCCGCGGCGGTCTTCGAATCGTTCTCCAGCGACCGAATCGCGTCGAATGCGTGCGCCGCTCGGCGGACGGTGACGTGAGGGGCGATGAACGCTCGGATCACGTGAACGAAGCGCCGAAGCGTTGCTTCTGGGACGTTTTGTCGCGACGGATGGAAGTCGAGTGCGAGGTCGTGCTGACCACGAACGTGAACCACCGCAGCGGCGTTGTCGAACGTCAGACCATCGGTGTCAACAGGCAGCCGAATTTGACGCTTGAGGTCACCGTCGGTGTTGTAGATGAAGAGATCGCCGTCCGCGTCGACGACCACGACCCGCAGGACTTTCTGACCGCGGCTGCTCAGGCGCAGCACCGTTCGAAAAAAGAGAACGCGGCCTGCCTGCAGGAAGGCGAACGTGTTATGAAAGTCACTCGGAAGCGCCATCACGGTGAGGACGCCACGCTGGTCCATCTTTCCTCTTCTTGGCACAACCCCCTCCCTTTTTGTGAACTTTTGTTCAAGATTTCGACTCAGCAAAGCACGAAGGTGAGCAAGAAATTCACCCTGCCACCGAGATCCCGGGATATAGGCGACTCAATTTGTAGTTTGGTGGGAACATGTGACGATCTATCGTTACGCATGCGCTGGACCACCCATGAGTGGGTCGAGTTTTTCAGCGCACAGTCGCATGATAACCTTCTCGGCCTCGTCGGCCAGCCGTCGACGAATCAGCGTTTCGTGCAACCCCGACAACGATTTGTCGTCGTGGTCGGTCGCCGCGTCAGCGGCTTTGGTGCATCGCATAAAACCAGTGAGACCGGAGCACTCCCAGCCGCTGCCGCGATGATCCAGTACGGTGCCCCGAACGTAGTGATAGGTTCGGATGCGTTCCGCGCGCTCGCCGCTCGTCCACTGTTTTGAAAAGACAGATTCGGTCTCGCTCTCTGCCTTGCGGTACGCTTCCTTCCAGAGTTTCTGAGCCAGCATGTCCAGGGCCAATTCACGATTGGCGACCCCTGACCGATGATAGTGGCAACGAATCACGGTGCCACTGGGTCGGTGGTACAGCTTGCACGCGTTGCTGGAGCTGTTGACCCCTTGACCCCCGGGCCCACTGCCGCGAGTCATTTCGATGTTGCAATCCTCCTCCCGCACGTTGACGGACACGGGCGAGGGCTGCGGCATGAGCGTGACCGAGGCCGTTGATGTCTGCATACGACCGCTGGCTTCAGTCGTCGGTACGCGCTGCACCCGATGAACACCAATTTCGTATTGGAGGTACTTAAACACATCCTTTCCGGTGATGCGAATCATGGCGCCGCCAGCCGAGGTGACATCCGGCGACGCGCCGCCCGCCCCAGGGTCGGTCGCACCTGTGTCATCGACGCCGTCCGAAATTTGCTCAACCCGCCATCCGCGGACGTCCTCACAGTACCGCTTGTACATGTCGAACAGTTCGGCCGCAAAGATCGAAGCCTCTTCGCCGCCGGCGCGTCCCATCGTCTCCAGCGTCCAGCGATCAGCGGCCCGACTCACACTGTCGGAGTCGTCAACGGCATTCGAGACGAACTGTTTCATTTCGTCAAATAAGTCGCTTTCCTCCTTCGGAGCACCAATCAACGGGCGAGAGTCACCCCCGGCCTTCGTGGACGCAGCGAAATCCGGCGCCGGTGTTCCACCTAGTTTCTGCCATACCAAATTCAAATCGTCCCTGGCCATTTCCAACAGCTCTTTGTCGCCACTTGCCAAGGCCTCAAGTTCGACGACCACCGCCTCGCGCCACTGTCGAAGCAAAGGATACACGCGATCGACGAGGGACGAAAGGTCAGAGGCCTTGCGAAGCACGCTAATCCACGCCGTGCGCGTTCGTGGGATGGGGTGTTGAGTCGTCAAGGACGCTTCGACGCCGGAGGCATACTCGCCCGCCGCACCGAGCGCGTAGATGTACACCCAAGCGATGCGCGGCATCGTCGGGACTTCTGGCAGCCGCTCCCAGTGGAAGCCAACCAAAGAGCTGGGCACTGCCTGAGGCATTCTCGAAGACGCAGCGGGTAGAGATGGAGGTAGCCACGCGGGCACGAGGGGCTGCCGCGGAGACGCACCGGTCGCCGTCAAGCATTGAACCGCGGCCGACATGACTTTGGCAGCCGGGTGCGACGGTGTGACCGTCGCAACCGAGCGGATACTCCAACAGGAAAGCGGACAGCAGCGTGGCCTCAGGCGCGGCATGCGATGCAGTCCCTCCAACGGCCGAAAGGTCCGCATTTGCTTCTTTTCCCTTCACCCGTTCTGCTGCGCAAGTTAGCTGCTGGTATGGGGGAGAGGACATCTTAGATTCAACCCATTCATAAGTCATTCGAGGCCAGGTTCAGTGAAAAGGCAATGCTCATGGCCAGCGTGTCACACAAGTTAACCGCACATGAAGATGATGATTGCTGTTCGTTAAACGGCTCGCACATCCGTCGACGGCCTAACCAGCGGCGTCAACCTGGCTTCCGGGTGACCTGTGGCCGAGCAGACCATTTGATAACGATTTCCCGAAACGAAACGCAACGGAGCGCAAGCGGCGGCACTGGGCGCGGCGTCCACGACGCCGAACGCCGGATCCTTGGTGGATAGCTGCAACGTTTGACCGTCCCCGACAGCGATGACGTCCGCCAGAATGATGTCGCCGGGACGAAAGAAATTGGTGCACGTCACCGTTCTGCTTGATGCACCCCCTCCGCTGGAATCAGACGACGCGCTATGGTGGCCACCTCGCAGGGCGGTTTGCTCGTCCGCGGTGAGGGTTTTCGCATCGTCGATGCGTATGGTGGCTTTGTACAGCGTTGTCCGCTGATTGAGCGGGACTCCATCCACCGCCAAGATATCAGCGTAGGCCGCTTGCCGGTTCACGCGACGGACAAACGCGTGGACGATACTTCCTACCACGGGCGGCCGAACGCCCGGTGTCTCTTCCACGGTCGTTTCCAACGGCGAGGGGGCGGTGTGTCGTTCTCGTTTCATCCCGAGCAGCGGTGACGAACCGTCGTCGCCTCGTGGCGAGGCGCTGACGGGGGCGGCGAGGGTCGGCGTTAACACGCTGACCTCATCGCCTTCCCAGTGGACGATGCCCCGCCGCGTCGCAACGACAAGGACCACGTTTTCCTCGCCGAGGCTCCCCGCGGCCGCGGGGTCACCCTTGGCCAGCAAGAATCTGTACCTAACGTTTAGCGCTGCGTTGAGCACCACTGCTTTGGAGGTCGACCCGGAGGGAGGGGCCGAGGAGGTGATCGCGACGCAGCCGGGACCAACCGTAACGATCGCTGCGGGCGTGGACCCCGAGGATTCCGGTGACGTCGGCAGGGTCGTGCGATACGTCGCGACCACGTCGCCAGGTGCCGCCCATTGGTCAAGGGGAACGATGCGCATTGCACTGCGTCTCAGTGAGAACACCGGAAGATTGTTGGCTAAATTCCTGAAACAACGGAAAAAAAAGAGAGAAGTGTATTGTTTTTGCAAGTTCGAGGTGGTTCGGAGCAGCGCATGATTATGACAACCGATGACACACGACTATGGGTGCGAATAAATCATGCCTAAACGTGCATCGTGGAGCGGCCTACGCAGAAACCCTCAGGACCTGGTGACTGAAGGTGGCGATAATCGGAACCCAAACGCACCACAGGCCCGCCCGTTTCCACTGCACTTTCGGGTCGATCCAAACAAACACCGCCATGGTTGTCGCCATCGACACCCACATGCGGTTGGGCTCGATCGACGAAACGATCACGCGAACGGGCATCGCTTGAAGCCGGCTGATCCACGTCGGAGGCGGCGTGTGCGACGAACTTGGAGGCGGCTGTTTGTTACTCAAGGACGACTCCGCTGGGCCGTCTGCAAAGTGATTCACGGTCGCGTTGCACCGGTGGTGTGCGTAGCCCTGGGCGAGCAAGTCACCCACCGCGCCGCACGTCGCGCCGCCCACCGCTGCAAAGCGTGACATCGCTCGTCCTCTCCAGAAGGAGGGAGGAAAAAATAAACCTTACCACCGGCTATGAAAACCTACAAAAATACCGATCAAATATCCCAATGCCCAGTGTTTCCTCGGTTGGCGTCGAGTGTGTTCGGAACGCCTCCCATCCTGAATGAACGTTCCGCTTGGCCGCCAAGGGTCCAGAAGGTTTCCCCTCCCCCCCATGTCGTCATCGACGGGCGGCCGCCAGCGCCTTCGCGAGACCCATGATACTCCCAATGGCGGTCGGTTTTCGGACTCCGTTGGCACCCGATGACGATGCGTCACCTACCGTCGCAGGGGCGGCAGAGGGAAGTGTCGTGGCGAAGGGTAGCGTCGTGGGGGCGGCTGAGGGCAGCGACGGTGGGACGTGGTTGAGGTTACTGTCGAGGACCGCAGGCCGAGCCGGTACGCTCGGAAGACCGGCGGCAGTCCGGGGCGCTACTGCGGCTGTCGATACCGCGTTGAGCACATCATCGAATTCAGCAATAGTGCTCTTCGTCGAGGAAGCACCAGGGTCACCTCGCGCTGCCGCGACGCGAAGGACTGCATCCAGCGTCAATCGCTGGGGGAGGTCGGCACCAACAGCTGCCACCGCGCTGTTATGAGTCTCGTCGTTTTCCGCAGCCGCAGAAGAGACAAACTGCTGCAGCATTTCGTGTTCGGCGTGGACGCCAGTCCGTGACCGTCGGGTTGCTGCTGCCTGGGTGGCGCTCGGTTCATCAAGCCACGCCGCCGTCGCATCGGAGCTCGTGGAGAAGGCACCGGTGGTGGCAGCCATCGGCGTTGCTTCCACGGCGGCCGACGCTGGCCGATGGCGAAAAACGGGCTGCGATACCGTCACTGATGAAAGCGACACGCAGTCGTCGTCTCTGAATTCCCCGACCGCTCGTCGCTTGGCCAACATGGCACGCCGTTCACCCACCACCGCGGCCGTCGACATGCCCACACCCACGAGCGCGTGCGCCGCAGGTGATGGCACAGGTACGACTCCATTTTGTAAGTGACCTGCATCACCCGAGACCGCCTCCTTCGAGTGGCGGTGGCGATGTCGCCTCTCCTCCGCAGCAGCGTCATCTTCCGCGTCGGCGGCGGCCGACATCGCCAAGAGCGAACCTTCCGTGTCACGCATTCTCTTGATCGTCGCCACTTGGGTCTGGCGCTGCCTCGCGGCGATTTCGATGCTCTCGATCACATCGATATCGTCCAGGTCGTTCCGCAGATGCCCGTTCTTGTCGTACAGGTCGACGTCCTTGAGCGTCAGCAGCACGCCCTGAGGTTGCGTTCGCGTGGCGGAGGGACCCTGCGATAAGACACGAGACGTACCGGCAGCGAGGTGAGGGTCGTCCAGTAGTCGGTCGGATCCTTCCGCGACAGGTCCGTTGGATGACGCCGTTGCGTTCAATTCCTGGCGGCGTTGCTTGGCCGCTTGAAATCGGCGTTGCCATGCCGACGCGACGGACACATTTTTGTCGTCGCTGTCTGTCGCGGCCATTTGTCAGCGTGCTCCTCTCCGTGACGCTTGGGTGCTGCTGCTGTTGCGCGATGATTTAACAAAGGTGGGTGTTGGGAATCATCATGCTTACGAATAAACCGCGGTGATGTTCGCCGCCCATTCCTTTCCATTGAACTGAACGAATGCAAGGCTCCGGGTGACGAGTAGAGCGTGGTGGTGGACTAAACGAATGAACTTTCGATGCGAAAACAAAACGGGGAGTGATCAGTCGCCGTGCAGGATGATGAATCCTATGGTAAGCGCACGTAATTGGTAGAGGGGGCGGCGAAACACCCCCCTTTTTTCACGCGGAGAGCGGCACAAACGGAGGGGTGAGGGGCGAGGTGGAAAGGGAGGATGGGAGCTGAAGAAGCGATGAACATTCACAAATCGAGGTCTCCGCACGCACACTAGCGCGTGTTGTGGTTTGAAATCGCGAGGCATGGGGGGTCACTCCCCTCACGCGCGTCAGGCGATACAAAGTGCAGTAACCGACCACGCCGCCCATGCGTGCGTTAGTAGCGCCATATTTTCGGACCACTTCGCGCGATCCTCTCCGCCGCGATGATCCGCCTCATGGCGTCCGTCATCGGCCGATTGACGCGTTGCCGCCTCGGGTTCTCGGCGTCGGACCCCTCGGCATCGGAGTAGTCCTCCTGTGCCCCATCATCGGCGGCGAATTCCCCGATTTCGCGGGGTGCTCGATCGGACGGCCCGACGGAATGCATGGAGAGCCGGTCGTCGTCGTCGTCCGCCGCCACCTGCGATTCAACCGGTTGCACCGGGGAGACTTTGTCAGGGCAGTACCTGCGCAGAATTTCCCGAAAGCAGAGTGCGATCGCGACGAGGATGGCGACGGCCAATACCGTGCCAACGATGATGCCCACAGCCCAGGCGATGTCCTCGTTTCCAAACGCCGGTGGGGGCGTGCTGGGCGGTGCTAGCGGATCTGGCGTCGACCAGCG
>ERZ1292633.5618-Hain-H41-02um-R1-5618-length-11255-cov-5_pt1 | contig 11255 bp, 8 predicted proteins | sample MGYA00564406_ERZ1292633 | MGnify/ENA primary metagenome ERZ1292633 (study PRJEB36523, sample SAMEA6512639) | groundwater metagenome | collected 2019-01-08 | study: AquaDiva: Metagenomics assemblies of 32 groundwater samples
AAAACCCTGGTGCAAAAATAAGTTTATAGCTTTCTGCCTCTGTCAGAACGTCTGTTTCTTTTATAATTCCTTTTGAAATGGCAATTTGCTTTAGTTTTTCAGAATCAAGACCCGCGCCATCGTCGATAACTTCTATTACCAGCCGGCCTGATCTGTGAAATGCCTTCAAGTGTACACTTCCCTGTGCCTTTTTGCCAGACGCCAGCCTTTTTTCTGCCGACTCGATCCCATGATCGACCGAATTTCTAATCAAATGCACGAGCGGATCATTGATGTTTTCTAAAACGCTTTTGTCCAGCTCTGTTTCTTCTCCAAATAGTGTCAGCATAACATCTTTGTTTAATAGTTGTGCCGTATCACGAACTATCCGCTGCATTTTCTGAAAAGTAGTTTTAACTGGAACAATCCGTAAGCTCATAGAAATATCTTGAATTTCTTTAGTTACCTTGCCCAGATGATCAATGGTTTTTTTAAAATTTGTAAAATCACTGTTCGCGGTGTTCTGTGATACCACACTTTGTAATATTACCATTTCTCCTACTAAATTGAGTAGCGTTTCAACCTTGCCCATTGATACCCGGATGCTCTCGTCAACAACAGCCGTTTTCGATTGTGCGGTCGCGCCAGGGGCCCCGAGAGTTGAGCTGGACGAGGTCGCGCTCTCCTCCGCTTTTAAGGTCTCAACTTTTTTGGGTTTTGGTGGAAGTGAAATTATCGTCGCCTGAGCCTGGGCGGGAGCGCTTGGCTCCTCAAATGTGGTTGCCGAAGTTGGCGGCGCAACTGGTTCTACCGCGGTAGCGGGGGTCTGATTTTCTGAAAAGTTTTTCATTTCAGCTAACAAATCATCAACATCAAAAACCGCCTCCAGGTTGGCTCGTAAGCCGCCAATCATCACTCTAACAAAATCCGTGACCTTAAGCATAACGCTGATGGCTTTTGCGGTTATCTGCAATTCATTGTTTTTTGCTCGCAACACAAAAGATTCAAATTCATGCGTAAACATTCCAAATTGCTCAAAGCCAACTGCTTTTGATGAGCCCTTAAGATTATGGGCTAAACGAAATATCTTATTAATGTGTTCACTGTTATTAGGTTCAGTTTCAAGAGATAAAAACGTAACCTCCGCATCAGCAATTGATTGTTCGGCTTCATCTAAAAAACCCACTCTCAGTTCTTTTTCAAAATCATCCACGCCAGCACCCCTCTATATATTTCAATCAACTCATCGGCCTGCTTGTCGAAACATTAAAGTCCTGTTTATTGGAAAACCAACTTTTTGTAAAAATTCTCTACTAGACTTTTTCTCGACTCGGATTCGGCAATTATTTTTCCGATTAGCTAACCACTACAAAATATCCCACGTCTCATTAAAAGAGGTCGGGATTTTAACAACTTATTTTGCAATGAGGTTTAGCCTTGAAATCTTTCCGCCTGGTCCTTTTAATGCTCACAAGTTTTGTTCTGGCGGCTTGTGGCGGAGCAAAAACCTCTGATTCAGTATTCCCCACATCCGCAGCCTGTGGGCAGTCTGCGGACTCAGAACAAAGTAGCAATCAATTTGTCGTTCGGAACGATCGTCGCTTTATAGTCCAGTGGGAAAATGGCACCTATACTATTGAGACAGGAACCTCTTCAGAAGAGTTCAAGGCCGGTTTTGTAAGTAGAAATTTGGCCCTAATTAAACACGTCGACAACGACTATCGAGTTAAGTTAACCAATCAAGAAAATTTAGCAGAGGTTGCCGCTGACGACCCAATACAAGCAGAGTCTCTAAATTGGGGGCCACAACAAATCAGCGCGCCTGCAGTTTGGAATCAGGGAGCCAAAGGTGCTGGCGTCATTATTGGCGTAATTGATGGAATGGTTGATACCACCCACGCCCAGTTAGCTGCCAATATTGTAATTAATACTGCTGAAATTCCAAATAACAATATCGACGATGATAACAACGGGTTTGTTGATGACTACAAGGGAATCCAAGTTAATTCTGAAATCAATGATCCAAATACTAACCGGCATGGAACACATGTAACCGGAACAATTGTTGCCGACCAAGACCTTGGTCCTGTTGCCGGTATCGCACCAAGAGCTAAGGTAATTCCTGCACAATTTATCGGAAATGATGGTGGCGGCTCGATTGGCGATGCTATCATCGCTTTAAATTATGTTGCTGATCGCGGTGCCAAAATTATTAATATGAGCTGGGGGCTAGATGCCTGTGTTGCCGTACCAAGCCTTAAGTCGGCCTTGCAACAATTAAATAATCGCGGAATTCTTTTAGTAACTGCAGCAGGCAATGGCAACAGCCGCGGCATTGGCATTAATATGGATGTGACGCCGGCTTATCCTTCGGCCTACAATTTTCTTAATCAAATCAATGTTGCCGCCTCAACTAGCTCAAACTTTTTAATTGGTTTTTCAAATTTCGGACGCAGAACTGTACATGTTGCGGCGCCGGGCGTTGGTATTTACTCAACCGTACCAGGTAATCAAATAGAAACCATGAGTGGCACCAGCATGGCGGCACCAATGGTTTCCGGAGCTGCTGCGTTGTTGTGGGGGGCTGTGCCTAGTGCAACAGCGGATGAGATTAAAAAGTCTATTCTTCAGTCTGTTGATCGTAATCCAGCAGCCTCTCTAGAGGTTTCTAGTAGCGGCGTCATTAATGTTGAAAGCGCCCTCTTAGCCCTAAAAACACTGACCGGTAAATAAGCTTCTATACGCTTGCAAATAAACTCCACAGTTGACGCATTCCTTCTATAATAACAGACTAATTTCTTGTTGAAGAACGTCCAACTGGCTAGAATAGTCCTTTATCTTAATAAATGACTAAGGACGTCTATGGAAGCCATTAAAAGCAGAATTTATATCAGTGACTTAAAAAACCACGTTGGACAAACAATCGAATTAAAAGGTTGGGCCTACCAAACTCGATCTTCTGGCAAAGTAAAATTTCTTGAGCTGCGAGACGGAACCGGCATTATTTCCTGCGTTTTTTTTCCTGCCGATTGCGGACAAGAAACTTTTAATAATTTTGATCAAATCACCCAGGAGTCTTCATTAAAGTTAACTGGAGCAATTAGACAGCATCCAAAACACACAAACGTTTTTGAAATGGGCGTTAAAAATTTCGAAATCATCGGTAAATCTGAAAATTACCCAATCACTCCAAAAGAACATGGCACTGATTTCCTGATGGAAAATCGCCATTTATGGATTCGTTCTAAAAGACAACATGCCATCATGCGCGTGCGGCACGAAATTATTATGGCCATCCGCGATTTTTTTGATGGCCGTGGTTTTACCTTAACAGACGCGCCAATTTTTACGCCGGCGGCTTGCGAAGGAACTTCAAATTTATTTGAAACCAAATACTTTGACGACAAAATGTATCTTTCTCAATCTGGACAACTTTATATGGAGGCGACCGCGCGCGCTTTCGGAAAAGTTTATTGCTTCGGCCCTACCTTCCGTGCTGAAAAATCCAAAACTCGCCGACATTTGATTGAATTCTGGATGGTTGAGCCCGAGGTGGCCTTCAATGATATGTATGACAATATGGACCTTGCTGAGCAATTTGTTGAATACATTATACAGCGTGTTTTAAAAAATCGGGCAGATGAGTTAAAAACCTTGGAGCGCGACACTTCTAAGCTTGAAGTCATCAAGGGTAAATTTCCGCGCCTACATTACAAAGAAGCGTGTGATATCATTAAAAAAGAAAATCCAGAGTTTATAATCGGTGACGACTTCGGCGCACCGGATGAAACTATTATTTCATCGCAATTCGACAAGCCGGTTTTTGTGCATCACTACCCACAAGCCATAAAAGCTTTTTATATGAAAGAAGATCCTTCTGACAAAGGCTTCGCCATGGGATGTGATCTACTGGCGACTGAAGGCTATGGCGAAGTGATCGGTGGCGGTCAACGAGAAGAAAGTGTTGACGTTTTAATTCAAAGAATTAAAGAACATGGTTTGCAGCAAAAAGATTTTGAATGGTACTTGGATATTCGCAGATACGGAAGTGTTCCCAGCTCGGGCTTTGGGCTTGGCTTAGAAAGAGCCGTGGCTTGGATCTGCGGCTTACCGCATGTTCGCGAAACTGGCGCCTTCCCAAGGCTTTATGGCCGGGCTTATCCATAATAAGGAAAACATATGACAGAAATGATGCAGAAAAAAATTGTTGAACTTGAAAAACGCAACGACCGCGCCTTAGCGGGCGGTGGGCCCGAGCGTTTAGCAAAACATAAGCAGGGCGGAAGACTTACGGCTCGCGAGCGAGTTGACGTATTAATAGACCCCGGAAGTTTTGTTGAAATGGATAGATTTGTAACTCATCGTTGCACTAATTTCGGAATGGAAAAAAGCAAACCCTACGGAGATGGCGTGATTACCGGCTATGGGCGAATCAATGGCAAGTTGGTTTATATTTCATCTCAGGACTTCACCATAACTGGTGGATCGATGTCGCGTACCCAGGCAAATAAAATCTGCAAAGTAATGGATCTGGCTTTAAAAAATGGTGCGCCTTTTATTGCAATTAATGATTCAGGCGGTGCTCGTATTCAAGAGGGCATTGAGTCTTTAGGCGGCTATGCCGACATCTTCTCGCGCAATGTCTTAGCTTCCGGAGTAATTCCTCAAATCACGGCTATCATGGGCCCATGTGCTGGCGGCGCCGTTTATTCTCCATCCATTACTGATTTTGTTTTTATGGTTGAAAACACCAGCTATATGTTTGTTACCGGCCCGGATGTGATTAAGGCTGTCACCCATGAGGACGTTACAAAAGAAGCCCTGGGTGGTGCACTCACTCATTCGCAAAAATCGGGCGTGGCTCACTTCGCTGCTAAAGACGATAAGCACTGTTTACTTTTAATTCGTGAACTGATGAGTTTTTTACCTTCTAATAATTTAGATGATGGTGCGGCCCTTACAACTAAAGACCGTCCCGATCGCCTAACTGAATCCTTGAATGACTTAATTCCGGACAGCCCTAAAAAACCCTACGACATGTTGCAATTAATTTCTGAAGTTGTTGATGAGGGTTATTTTTTAGAAATTCATAAACACTTTGCCCAGAATATCATTGTTGGTTATGCCCGCCTCAATGGCCGCCCCGTGGGTGTTGTGGCAAACCAGCCGCAGGTTCTAGCCGGCTGTTTAAACATTGAGGCCTCAAGAAAGGCCGCTCGATTTATTCGCTTCTGTGATGCCTTTAACATCCCGATTGTCAGCTTTGTAGATGTTCCGGGGTTTCTGCCGGGTAAAGACCAAGAGTGGAATGGTATCATCACTCATGGTGCAAAATTATTATATGCTTACGCTGAAGCAACTGTTCCAAAAGTAACTCTCATCACACGCAAAGCTTATGGTGGCGCTTACATTGTAATGGGTTCAAAACTTTTACGCAGCGATATAAATCTGGCATTTCCTTCTGCTGAGATCGCGGTGATGGGCGCAGAGGGTGCCGTTAATATCATTCAACGCGAAGCCATTGCGAAAGCAAAAGATCCTGCCGCCGAGCGCACACGACTAACCTCTGAATACGAGGAAATGTTTAGCAATCCTTATGTGTCGGCAGAGTTGGGCTACACCGATGAAATCATCGAGCCCGCACTGACGCGAAAACGTCTGATTGACTCGTTAGAAATGTTAAAAAATAAACGCGATATTATTCCGCCTAAAAAACATGGAAACATCCCTTTATGATAGCGCCTCCCTTTAAAAAAATACTGATCGCCAATCGTGGAGAAATCGCGATTCGTATTACGCGCGCTTGCCGCGAACTGGGTATTGCCTCAGTCGCGGTTTTCAGCGATGCCGATCGCGACAGCTTACATGTATTCCTGGCCGACGAGGCTTACCATATTGGCCCAGCTCCTTCTAAAGAAAGTTATCTTAATTATCGTAAAATCATTGAAGTCGCAAAAAAGGCTGGTGTGGATGCCATTCATCCCGGCTATGGTTTTTTATCTGAAAATCCGATTTTTGTGCGGGCCTGTGTGGCGGCCGGAATCACTTTCATAGGACCAACTCCTGAAAATATGGAAGCCATGGGCGATAAACTTTCAGCCAAAGCTCTAATGAAAAAAGCCGGCGTACCTTTAGTGCCCGGAAGTGAAGGCGGAGTTGAAAGTGCTGAAGACGCTGCGGCCATTGCAAAAAAAATTGGTTACCCGATTATCATCAAAGCCACCGCTGGCGGTGGTGGCAAAGGCATGCGTGTTGTTCGCGCCAGCGAAGAGCTTGAAAGTGCTTTTCGTGCCTGTAGATCTGAGGGCCAAAATTATTTTGCTAACCCAACGGTTTACATCGAAAGATTTATCAACGATCCGAAACATATCGAAATTCAGGTGTTTGGTGATACACATGGAAATGTTGTGCATCTTTTCGAACGTGAGTGTTCGGTGCAAAGGCGCCATCAAAAAATTATTGAAGAGTCTCCTTCGCCCAGCGTTCCCAATGATGTACGCCTAAAAATGGGTGCTGCCGCAGTGAAGGCCGCACAGTCCATTAACTACATCGGGGCCGGCACTATCGAATTTATTTTTGACAATCAAACCAAAGAATTTTTCTTTATGGAGATGAATACGCGCTTGCAGGTTGAACATCCAATCACAGAGCTTGTGACCGGCTATGATCTGGTTAAAGAACAAATCTGGGTGGCAAAAGGAAAGCCTTTAAGTTTCAAGCAAGTTGATATTAAACAAAAGGGCCACGCAATAGAAGCTCGCATCTGCGCAGAAGACCCAATAACCTACAAGCCCAGCCCTGGGGTTATCAGAGCTTGTCGTCACCCTCAAGGCCCATTTTTGAGAATTGATTCTTATGCTTACCCTGGCTATGAGGTGCCAATCTATTACGATCCGATGATCGCAAAAGTTATCACATGGGGCGATACCCGTGAAGAAGCCATCGACCGCATGGAAAGAGCCCTGTCAGAATTTGTTCTGACCGGCATTAAAACCAACATTGTTTTACATAAAACTATTTTAAAACATGAAAAGTTTTTAAATGGCAGCTACACCACTCAGTTTATTGAAAAAAATTTCCAAGTCCTGGAGCCAGAAATTTTTAAAGATATCGAAGACCCATTGTTTTTAATAGCGGCCGCCATCACCGCTTATCAAGATCGACAGTCAAAAGATGTTCGTAAGCTTAATATGGCCTCAAATTGGCGGCGCATTGGGCGCAAAATTCAACTTCGCACGTAGAACGACAGAACTCAAAGGAACCGAAAAGGATTAACTATGTATTTTGAGGCCGTAATAAAAAATAAAAGCTATAAGGTTGATGTTACCGAAGGTCGTCACAACTGGAAAGTTTCCTTGCAGCTCGAAGGCGCAGAGTGGACCCATTATGATATTTCTAAAAACGACTTTAGGTCGGCTGAAGAATATGTCAGTTTTTTATTTGAGGGAAAATCCTATCTGATTGACGTTCTTGGACAAGACACCGAGTACACCGTTTTTACCAGAAACTCTTTCCGTACAATTAAAATTTTTAATGATGAAATGCTGCTTCACGAGTCTTTAAAAAAGGGGGGCGGCTTTGGTAGCGACGCAGAATTAAAGGCCGGCATGCCCGGAAAAATCATTGAGATCTTTGTTAAAGCCGGAGACTCAGTTAAAGCCGGCAAGCCTTTGCTCATTATGGAGGCCATGAAAATGGAAAATGAAATGCGCACTGCTGATGACGTCAAAATTAAAGAAATCTGCGTCAAACAGGGCGATGCGGTTGAATCCGGAGCTGTCTTAATTAAATTTGAAGAAAAATAATTACGAGGCATCCCGAGATTTTTGTTTTTCAAAAAGACCAACTACTATAATTGAAATTTCATATAGTATCCACATCGGCACTAAAAGCAAAATCATGCTCAGCGCGTCTGGTGGCGCCGCCACGGCCGATACGGCGGCAATTGCAATCACGGCATAGCGTCTTTTTTCTTTTAAAAACCTCTGACTGACAGCTCCAATTAACCCCAAAAACGAAATCACCACTGGCATCTGAAAACAGAGCGCAAAGACAATCGCCGTTTGAGTTACAAACCCTAAATAATGATCAATCGTAATCATTGGCTTATCGATGTCTCCGCCAAAGGTCATTAAAAACTTAAACGCCATTGGCAAAACCACATAATAACTGAAGGCTAAACCCAAAATAAATTGCAAGGTTCCAAAGAAAATAAATCCTGCCGCCATCTTTTTTTCTTTTTTATACAGAGCAGGAGCAATAAAACTCCACAGCTGATAAAGCCAAAACGGCGCCGACAAAAAAAGACCCATCATAAATGCAATTTTAATGTGAGCCATGAATTTATCCATAGGGGCTGTAAAAACCAGGCCACCAGCGGGCAAAAATTCTTTTATTGGTTCGCGAATAAAGTTGAATATGCTTTCACTAAAACCCCAGCAGACAATCATTCCTATAAAAATCCCGAAGGCAACGCGGGTTAATCGAAATCTTAATTCACCAATATGATCGATTAGTGACATATTCTTATCTGCATCCTGCACAATTTCTTTGGGTGCGGCGTTAGTATCATTCATGTTTTTTTAACTTCAGACTTCGTTGTAAGATCATTATTTTCTTGAGCTTCTGGCTCAGAGTAGGCTTCATATTGACCATGTGATACAGACGTCGAGTACTCTTCCGGTTGAATGTGTTCTTCAGGCTCTGGCTGCGCTTCAGGCTGTACATGAGCCTGGTGCTTTGGCTGTGCATCCAGCTTAATATCATCACACATACCAGCAGTACTTCTTTTCAGGTCGCTAATAAAACGCGCCAGCTGTCTTGCTAACTCAGGTAATTTTTCAGGTGGAATAACAATTATGGCGATAATTGCCAAAATAAGCATGTGCGAAAAACTCATCCTATAAACTTACATCTTACTTATAAAAGTGGCAAGTTTGATCCGCTAAACGGACTAGGCCTTAGATAGCTTTAGTTGATCTTTTGATAGGGTCACAACGCCCAGCTCTGTCAGTTTTTCGCGCGCCAACTCTGATCCTGTACGTAAGTACCTATCATACAAGCGCAAAACATTTTGATCGGCCTGCACTGTTGATTTTTCACTGATATATTTAAGCACTTCAACAAAATCCATAAAGCGTTTTGAAAATGTTTGGTAAACAGGCGACAATCCGTCTTCGCGGTTCCATGAGTGTAAGTTAGAATAGGCCGCAGAACCAATATCGGCATAGTATTCAATATCTACCGTTTTGCGCTGGAATGAATCTCCGAAGAAACCTGTTAAATATAAAGATTTATCTGCCACCACGCGCATCAATTCGCGTCTTTTATTGGTTTCAGCATTTAAAGCCTGCAGATACATCTCGGCAAAGGTTTCGGGTGGGCGCTCGCCGCTATCAGTTTTTAAATTGTTATGAAGATTTTTTGAGTCTAAATAAAAGCGTAAAAGTTGAACCAGATAAATCTCAACCGCTGGCTGAGCCTTTATTTGCCGATTTATACAGGCCTCTTTAACCACTTCTGCAAAATGAGCCTCGGGGGTTAAAAATACAAAAGATTTCATTATGAGACACCTCTTATAGCTACAAGTATCTTATCGGTTTTTTTAAATTTTTCTTAAGTTTTATACAGACTTAGGTGCAATTTTCGACCTAAGCCCAGTAGGTGCTATTTCAGATCAAAATTACTCATGTCTTTTTCCCACAATGCTTATAACTGCAGGTTTGGTAAAAAGTTTTTTTGCTAAATCTATTATTTTTTCTTGTGTTACCTTGTTGTATTCGCTGGCAACATTCAGACTCTGATTAAAATCGTTGCCATACACCTCGTCGAATGCGATCAAATTGCAAATGGCCGCTTTCCGCTGAAGGCCAATATCGTGCTGGCCAATCAGGTATTTTTTCGCGCGGGCCAATTCCTCATCGCTTACTTTTTCTTTAGTTAATTTGCTAAACTCAACTTGAAACATCTCAATAGCTTTCTCAACTTTTTCATGCGAACAAGCAATGTAGCCGCCAAAGTAACCTGTTTCTAGCGACTCCATGCGCATCGGCGACACTGAATATGCCAAGGAGTTCTTGTCGCGTAGTTCAAAAAATAAACGCCCGCCTTGCCCGGCCAGTATGGCCTCAATAGCATGAAGTGTATAACGATCTAAGTCAGTTAAGGTTAGACCTCTCCAGCCAACAATAATGTGTGATTGTTCTTTGTCGCTACTTAAAAATTCACTTTTATTTTCACTTAAACTTTTAATTTCGTGCGCAGGCTGCGCTTCATTTTTGGAGCCCATGCCTTTTTCTAATTTCTTCAAAGCCTCAAGCCACAGTTTTTTATTATAGTCGCCAACCACAACTACTGTTAAATTTTTATTTGAAAGTAGTTTGTTTTTAAGTTCTACAATTTTACTTCTGCTTAAGTTCGGCAAAGATTGCTCCGTGCCTCCCGACTCATAGGACAGCGGATGCTCGCCAAACATGTTTTTTAAAAATTGTCGAACACAGCGGCTTGAGGGGTGATCTTCTCGCGACTTAATTGCTTGAACCAAAATAGATTTTTCGCGCTCAATAACTTCATCGCTGAATTTCGCGTTGAGTATTGAATCTATTGTTAATGCTATGGCTTTTTCTTCAAATGCCGATAAATATTCCAGAGAAAATCCTGCGGTGTTTTTCCCCGAAAAAGCCGAAAGTCCAATGGCAGACTCTTCAAGTTCCTGCATGAGTTGCTCTTCATTTTTTGTAGTGGTATCGCTGATCCAAACTCGACTGGCTAACTCAGACAGTCCCATTGTGGCGGGCTCTTCCAGCCTTGCGCCGCCTCGAAAAACAAACTTAGCGGTTACAGTGGGCGTGTCTTTTGAGCTTTTAAACAAAACATTAATTCCCGAATCGAGCCTAATTCTTTCAATTTTTTCATCTAGGACTAGCTTTGCCGGCTTCAAGGTTAACCTTGGTATGCTGATTTTTTTTACTGGCTTTTTATTTGTCTTGATTTTTTGGCTATTAATTTTTTCTTTCCAAATGTTTTTAATGCCCGCGAGCAACTTTTCGGAGTCTTTTGTGTCAACGTCTCCCAAAAACGCGGCGCTCATTTTATCTAGCTTTAAATATTTTTGTGCAACTTTTTGTACGTCTTTGGGTGTGATCTCGTTTAAGGCTTTTAAGTATTTTTTCTGTGCATTTTGATCTTTAAAGTAAAACTCCAGCGTGCCCGCCTTATTCGCCAAGCCATCTACAGTTTCTACTGAATAAAACTGTTCAGAAGAAATCGCGACGCGT
>ERZ1292633.1746-Hain-H41-02um-R1-1746-length-23083-cov-5_pt1 | contig 11254 bp, 11 predicted proteins | sample MGYA00564406_ERZ1292633 | MGnify/ENA primary metagenome ERZ1292633 (study PRJEB36523, sample SAMEA6512639) | groundwater metagenome | collected 2019-01-08 | study: AquaDiva: Metagenomics assemblies of 32 groundwater samples
TTGTCGTGGAGCGCGACCAGCGCCCCACCGGGGCGCAACGCGTCGTGGATCCCCCGCAGCGCGGCGGCCAGGTCGAGGATGTGCTCGGTCACGAACCTCGCGTAAGCGAGGTCGAAGCGAGCCTCAGCGATCGCCGCGACCGAAACCGGCGCCGTGACGAAGCGGGCGCGCGGCAGGAGCGAGAGTCGCGCCAAGCGTTCGGCGTCGAGCTCCGGATCGACACCCACTACCGAGCGGGCGCCGCGCTCGACGAACAGCAACGACGCGGCGCCTGCGCCGCAGACGACATCGAGGACGTCCCGCCCGACGAAGTCCTCGTCGCGCAGGCAGCTCCAGCCGTCGAGGGCCTGCCGGTCGAGCGCCAGCGCCGCGGCGAACCCGGGGTCGGCGCCGAGCGCGGCGCGCGCGGCGGCAAGAGGATCGTCGAAGAGCGGACGCGAAGCGTCTGCCGTCATGATCGGAGGTGCGAGGGGAGCGGCCGTGCCGCCGCGCCACCGCGTGTCCCCGTGGCGCCGCTCACCAGTGCCACGCGACCGTTGAAATCGAACATGTCGCTCTCCGATCCCGATTCATTTCGCGGTCAGCACCCGACCGTGGCCGGACGGCCAGCCGCGCCGCGGCCTCCAACTTGCACGACGATACCCGAGCCGCGCCTCGCGCTCGGCCCACGCTCCGTCCGCGCCTGGCTCAGGCCGCGACGAACGGAATCTGGCGCGAAGCTTCGACATCGAAGCGCAGGAGGACTCGCAGGAGGACGCGATCGCTCGCCGCCGACGGTAGCCCGAGGTAGACCTCCGCGAGGCAGTCGCGAAAGCGGAGCAGCTCCTTCAGCGCTCCGGACCTCGGTTCGACGGCGATCGTCAGGTCGGTCAGGGCGAGCGCCCGCTCGAGGGCCGCGGTTCGCCGCGCGGCGTCTTCGCCGCCGCGCCACTTCGACGCGCGGTGGAGCTCGTTGGCGATCATCACCACTCGCCGGGAGAAGGCGAACTCCCGCCATCGTTCCGGCGAGAGACCCGCGTGCTGCGCGGTCACGGCAGCGGCTCCCCGCAGCCGATCAGCCTCGCGGTGAGCGCGCGGATCCGCGCGCGCAGGTCCAGGTCCAGAATCTCCATCGATCGATTGCCCTGCGCGGGACGGATGTTGATGAGCGAGGTGTACTCGATCGCCTCGTCCCCGAGCCCGGGATGGTAGTTCGCTCCCCAAAGGTCCGCCTGGCGGCTTCCGCGGGCGAGCAGGATCTGCTCCGCGTCGACGTGAAGGTCGCCGCCGACCGCGGCGACTCCCGACTCGACATCGACGACGAACTTCACCATATCGCCGAACCAGGCGCGGACGAGAGCCGCGAGTCGTTCCGGCTCGATCCTCTCCGTGACCACGGCGATCTCGGGCTCCACCCTTCTGAGCCTACCAGCCGCGCGTGCACCACCCTGCAACTCGCCGTTCTTCACCACCCAGCGGCCTTTCGCTTCCGGCCACGGCGCAAGACATCGGTCCGATCGACTTCCTCGTGGTGAGCGATCAGGCCGAGGCGTTCGGCGCGATGGGCGGCGTCGCCAAAGGCGACCCGAGGCTGATGACGGACCCGGCGCTCAGGAAGTGGCACGACGGAATCGCGCTGGGCGGCGAGCGCCAGCCGGCCTTCGAATGGCTGGCCAAAGCCGAGCAGGAAGAGAGTCGAGGGTTGCTCTCGATGGGTGTCGAGCCGGCGTTCGACTCCATCCGTTCCGAGCCGCGATTCCTGGACCTGTTGCGCCGCCTCGGCCTCCCCAATCTGGCGGTTCCGCCGGCCAGCTGAGCGACGGATCAGACGGCGAACTCCTTCTCTCCCACCGGCTCGAAGCCCGCCTCGCGCGTCGGGGTGGGCCGGCGTCTGGCCCGCTTGGCATCGGTTAGTACCTCTGGTTCACCGAAAGTTCACCGAGTGGTCATGACACGCGGCCCTGGTCGACGACAGGCTTGACGCTGAAAGCTGGAGGTCGCTGATGAGCCAGACGCCTGACGTTCAGACCCGTGCTAGTGACCGCAAGCCGCCCGAGCGCCGCCACTGGGACTGGGTGGGCTTGGGATTGCTGTTCCTCGCGACACACGCCTCCGCCCAGTCGGCGGTTTTCGACCACGTGGCAACCGCCGCCAACATTTCGGGTGGTCGCACCTACATCTCGCACCCGCTGCTGGACGGCAAGCCGGACGCGGTCTTCTTTGTCACCCATCACTGGAACCCACCCGGCCAGATCCCCCGGTACAACGACCATTCGGTGGGCGTCATCTACGTCGGGCTCGCCGGATCGCGTTGGGCGATCACGAACCGTGACGGGGCAGCCATGCCGGACGGGGCGACCTTCACGGTGTGGATTCCGAGGACGGGAACGACGGGCAGCTTCTCGTTCCGGCATCAGACCTCGGCCTCGAACGTCGTCGCCAACCGAACCCGGCTCGATCATCCCGACATGAACGGCAACCCCGGGTTGTACGTCAACGTGACCCCGGTCTTCGAATCCTCCGAGCCCGACGCCGAGTTCGGAGCCTGGTACGAGCCGGGGGTCCAGCGCTGGACGATCTTCCGGCAGTCAAGCCTCGCGACCATGCCCATCGGCCTTGCCTTCAACGTCTGCGTCGGCAGCTGCGGCCTCGTGGGGACGTGGTTAGCGACGGTGGTCACCTGTCCGGCGAACCCGTCCGGCTCGAATGTCTGTACGGTGGTCACGGCGCCGAGCTTGAACCACCAGGACAGGATTCTGGTCTCGAGTGGATGGGACGGCGTCTACCTCGATGACCCGGTGGGCGTTTACTGGTCATCCGCACCGGCCGGCTGGGGGATCTTCCTCGAAGACACGGCTGCCGCCATGCCGGAGGGCGCACGCTTCACCCTGAAGGCAACCGAGGTGCTCTACGAGAACGGCTTCGAAAGCGGCGACCTGTTCGGCTGGCACGCGCCCTGAGCTCTCATCAGGACGCGAGTACGCTCGAAGGCGGCTGGACGGAAGAGGCGAAGCGGGCGCTGGGCGAGGCCGTCGTCGGCGAGCTCGAAAGACATGCGCCGGGCGTGCGCGAGCAGATCGTCGCGGGCGAAGTGCTGACCCCCAACGACTTCGAGCAGGAGTTCGCGCTCACCGGCGGTCAGATCCACCACGGTGAGCTCGCCCTCGACCAGCCGCTCGTGCTACGGCCCGCCCCGAGCGCCGCGCGCTACGCGACCAGCGTCCCCGGCCTCTTCCTGGGCGGCGCCGGCAGTCACCCCGGCGGTGGCGTCCGCACAACGGCCGGCCTCCTCGCCGCCGAAGCGGTGCTGACCCGCTGGGCGCGGAGCTGAGGCGCCAGGCGCGCTCCCTTCCTGTTTCTAGCCCTCGCTGGCGGGAACGGCACGAGCGGCGCTTTCCGGGCGCCTGCCGCTATGCTTGCGCGGTGAGCGACTCCTCGCGGGTCTGCCGAGCCGGTGGGGCGGCGGTGCGGAAGAGCTGAAGTCCCGTGCGTGCGCCATGGTTCCACCAAGTGCCGCTCGGCGTCGGCGTCGAAATGCGCTTCGGTCCGAAGCATGTCTACTGAGCGGCGATCCTCAGGTTTTCACCTTCGGCATCTCGACGCCGTAGACGAAGCGTTCGAACCAGGGCTGCCAGTCTTTGCCGGTGATCTGGTTGAGGATCGCGACGACGTCCGAGGTGTGCGTGGTCTTGCCCCTGAAGCTCATGACGTAGGCGCGGATCAGGGCGAAGAACTGCTTTTCGCCCACTTCGGTGCCGGACTGCTTCGCGAGCTCCTCGCGCAGAGCGTGAAGCACGAGCGGGCCGCGGCCGTAGAGCACCCGGTAGCGGTCGAGCGCGTCGCGCTCTTCGCGGCCGGAGAGGTGCTCGACGAGGTGGATGCTGACGCCGTCCTTGATCTCGCCGTTGAAGCTCTTCCATTCGCGGAGCTGACGCTCGAAACGGCGCTGCCCGTCGCCCTTGTCGGCGCTCGAGCGCTGCACGCAGACCGCCGAGACGTAGTCCGCGAAGCTCTCCGAGAGCCAGGAGTCTTCGCTGCTCGCGATCATCGCGGTGTGGGGGAAGTAGCCGTGGGCGATCTCGTGCGCGAAACGCTCGTTGATGCCGCGGGTGGTCGGGCCGGCGATTTCTTCGCTGTCCTCGCCGCCGGCCCGCGCCTTGGTCATGAACGCCTCCTTGGTGATGAAGATCACCCCGGGAGGCGCCTGGCCCCAACCCCATTCGTTGATCTCGAGGATCTGGAGCTCGGCGTAGGGGTAGGGCGTCCCCAGCCAGAATTCGTAGCACTCCTTGAACGCGAAGAAGAGATCGGCGAGCTTCTTCGCCTCCTTGTCGCGCTTGTTGAGATAGGTCGCGATGTGGAGCGTGTTGCCGCCGCGCGTGTCGGTGATGGTGTTGTATTTGCCGGCGAGGACGACGGCGGCCTCGGCGGGCCCCGGGAGCGTGGTTTCGACGAGGTTGCGATCGCCCTGGCTCTCGCGCTTCACCGTCGAGCCCGACGCGAACGGGACGTACGGCGCGGGCGTCGAGACCGCGACCTTGAACGAGGCCCGGGTCAATCCTTCGTGCGGAAGCGGATACCAGGGTGCGTAGGAGAGCAGCCAGTAGTTGTCGCTCGCCGGCCGCTCGAGGATCTCGCCCTCGGCCTCGACCTCGAGATCGAACGACTGGCCGCGGGAAACGAGCTGTGGCAGATGGACGAGGAGCGTGTCTTCGTGGTGAACGAAGCTCGCCGAAGCGCCGTTCACCGAGAGCTTCACGACGCGGTAGGGCTGCAGCGTTTCCTCGTGCGCGATCTCCGACCAGAGCGCGAGCGGCAGGAGCCGCAGGTCGTCGTTGGCGGTGAACTTGATCTTCGCCCTGGTGGTGACGTGGAGCGCTTTGTCGTTGTCGAGCGCGAGATCGTTGGCGACGACGACGTAGGGAATTGCGACCGCGTCGGTCCAGGCGCGTCCGATCGGCTGCGCCGCAAGCTCCTGCGGGTAGCGTCGGCCGCCGTACGGCCGCGCCGCGATCTCGATCTGCTCGAAGCGGGCGAGCGTCTCGGCCTTCGCTTGCGGTCGCGGATCGACGTCGAGGACGAGCTCCTCGCCGCCGGTTTCGAAGAAGGACCAGGAGTAGCCCGGATCCTTGTTCCACGACGAGAGCAGCATGTCGCGTCCCGGGTTGGAGCCGAACTGGCGATTCAGGTGATCGTCGAGCCATCCCGGGAGCGGGCGGGCTTCGGGTGTCGCGGTGCCGAAGGCGGTCGCGAGCTCCCAGCTCCAGACCGCCGCGTGGTCGAGCGCCGCGCTGAGCGTCGCGAGCTCGCCGGCGGTCGAGAGCTTGAGCGCGCGAAGGCCGGAGACGTTGCGGTCGGCGAGCGGCACCGAATGACGATCCTCGATGCGGTAGGTGAGCGTCGCCGGACCGTCGATCAGGAGGCCGCACGGCCGCGCCAGCGCCTGCAGCTGATAGACCTTCGTTCCCGGAACCGGCTTGATCTCGGCGCGCCCGACCTGGATCGCAGCCGGCGTCGCCAGCGTTCCGGTGACCCGCGGCTTCATGAGCGCCCGATACTCCGCCTCGAGCGGAGTCATCTCTTGTGGCGTCGGGGCTTCGGCGGCCGACATTTTCGCTGCGACGAGCAGCAGTTGAATCGAAGCCGCCGCCAGGAGCGTTCCGCTTCGCATCGGAACTCCTTTCGAGGTCGGCATTCTATCGAGCTGACGGAGGGCCCACGCGAGCGGCTGTCCCGTTTTTCCGTCGTGTAGGGAATTGCTTTTCGCCGCAGGTCCCGAGTCCCGTGGTCAGCGGCAGGTGCGGCCCGCTTCGCGGGTCCCCGGGAGCTGCCTGCGAGCCGCTGGGGTCGCTTTCAGGGTCGGCCGCGGCGTCCTCCTGACCCGGCTCGGGGAGATCGAGCTGCGGCGCGCTTGCAGCTAGGCTGCGTGCAGCTTACCGGTGCGGACCTCGGTGTCGTAGACGAGCTCCACCTGCCCGTCCACGGCATGGGCTTCGAAGATGGCCGTCAAGCGAGCGAGCATCGCGGCATGCGCCGGCTCGCCGGCGGCAGGGATGTAGGACGACGAGAGCAGACGCGAGCGCAAGCCGGCGAGATCGAGTTCCTGAAGGTTGTCGTATCGCCTGGTCGTGTAGGGCGCGCCGAAAAACGCCGCGAGACGTTGCGTGCCGACACCGCGATGCCCGACCTGGGCATAGTCCGTTCCGTATTCGAGCAGCAGGGCTTCGTAGTCCTCGAGGAACGCGGTACCGGTAGACCGGCGGGCGTTCCAGATCAGCGCCACCCAGCCGTCGTCCATGAGAATGCGCCGGAACTCGGCGCGCGCGCGTGCGGCGTCGAACCAGTGGAAGGCCTGCGCCGCGACGATGAGGCTGGCGCTCCCGTCCGGCAGGCCGGTCGCCTCGGCCGAACCCACCCGCGAACGAAAGTGTGGGTACTTCGCGAGCGCGTTCTCTGCTGCAGCTCGCATCTGGGCGTTGGGCTCGACACCGACGACCTCGTAGGCGCCAGCGAGAAAAAGCTCGGTAGAGATACCCGTGCCCGATCCGATGTCGGCGACCACCGCGCCCGGAAACAGAATTCCGTCCGCCAGCAGGTCGTTGAGTAGCGCCGGCGGATAAGACGGCCGAGCACGCACGTAATCTTCGACCCGGCCGGTGAAACGGTCCCTGGAGTCGGAGGTCCGTGTGGTCATTGAGGGAATCCTACCGCCTACGTGAGCGACGCCGACGGCGTCCGGACGCTCGCTGGAACGCCTTACAAGAAGCAGGTGATCGGCGTCGAGAGCCGCGAGTTCGGCAAGCAGCGCGTCGAAGGGCGGCTGTCGTGCGGCATCGGCTCGTTCGAGCTCGTGCTGTCGAAGGAGGGGGCGCGACTCGTCACCCGTCGCCGCGCGAGTGACTGGTTCGCCGGACCGGAGCTCCACGCCGGGAAGGAGCGCTTAGACCGGAGAGGCCTACGGCGTCGACCGAACCCGAATCGCGTAGAGGTCGAGCTTGCCGCGCCGCGCGTCGGCGTGGTGGCTCGAGAAGTAGAGGAGGTCGGGCTCCTTCCAGTCGCGGAGCGGCCCGAGCGTCCAGCCGCCGACGACGTTGATCTCCGCGCCGAACGGCGCGCCGACCGGGTAGCTGCCGTTCTCCGACCGGCTCCAGAGGAGGGCGATCGGCTGGGTCGCGGCGTCCTGGCTGCGGGCGAAGACGATCGTCTCGTCGTCGGCAAGCCAGGCGGCGTCGAACTCGTCGACGGCCGTGTTGAGCGCGCCCGGTAGCGCCGTCGTGTTCGTCCATTCGCCGCTCGCGCTCCGCGTCGCGACAAACAGGTCGTGTTTGCCGGCGCCGCCGCGGCCGTCGGTGGCGAAGAGGAGACGACGGCCGTCGGCTGACGGCGTCGGCGCCCATTCGTCCTTCGGGGTGTTGACGCCGGCACCGAGGTTCGACGGCTCGCCGAAGTTGCCGGTCGCCGGATCGAACGGCGCGGTGTAGAGATCGTCGCCGCCCAGTCCTCCGGGGCGGTTGGAGAAGAAGTAGATCGTCTTGCCGTCGGAGGCGAAGGCCGGGTCGAAGTCGTTGGCCGATGAGTCGATCGAGGCCGGGCGCGGTGTTTCGCAGGGCGCCTCCGCGCAGTCGGCGATCCAGATCTCCCAGCCGCCCGGCCCGCCGGCGCGATCGGTCGAGCCCCAGACCGCCCAGCGGCCGTCGGGGGAGCGCGAGATGCGGACCTCGCTTCCCTCCGTCGAGGCGAGATCGGGCAGGACGAGCACGGCGGGCCCCGCCAAGCGAGGTGCGCGCCCAAGCGTCGCGAGCGCCTCCGCGGCGGGTGCCTCGAAGCGGGGCGCCGGGATCTTGCGCGCGACCTGGACCGCCTCCTCGTAGAGCGCGCGGGCGCGCTCGAGGTCGCCCTGCTTCGAGATCACGTCGGCGAGCGCGACGAGCGCCGGAGCGACGACGAGCGTCGCGTCGGACTTGCGGCGCTGTGCGAGCGAGCGCTCGAAGCCGGTGCGCGCTGCGACGAGGTCGCCGCGGTCGTCCGCCTGGCCGGCGAGATGGCGTTCGGCGTACGACGCCTCGTAGCCGCAGCCGCTCGCCTGCGCCGTCGCGAGCGACTCGCGATAGAGCTCGCCGGCGCGTGCCGTGTCGGCCGCGGTCGAATCCTTGGGATGCTCGTAGGTGAGGCCGAGATGGAAGAGCGACTCGGCGACGCCGCAGCGGCCTTCGAGCGCCCGGCGCGCCGTGAGCGCGGCATCGAGAAGCGCCCGCGACTCGGCGTGATCGGTGGCGCGGAAGTTCCGCTCGAAGAGCGCCAGTGCGAGGAGGTCCTGTGCCTTGGCCACGAGCGCTCTGTCGCCTGCACCCTCCGCAGTCAGGAGAGCGGCGCGAAGCTCGGCGAGCGTTGTATCGGTCGGCTCGGCGACGACGAAGCCGCGGTAGTAGGCGAGCTCGGCGCGCGCCAGGGCGAGGCGGGCGGCGTCGAGCGGCGTGCGAGTCGCGGCGTCCGCAAGTGCCACCGCGGCCGCCTCGAATCGGCCGGCCCGTAGCTCGCGCTGCGCCGTCGCGACGGCCTGACCGGGCGCGATCGCGGCCTGCGCGGCGTTGATCGCCAGCACGCCGAGCAATGCGACAAGGCCAAGTTGGGATGTCGTTCGGAAGGCGAATCTCCTGCGTGTCTCCATCAGTTCCCCGTGGCCCCCGATCATGTAATACGCGGGGATCGTGAAAGGAGTTGCGGCACTCTGAATAGACCTGGGGGCATGCTTCGATCGTTCCGGCCCGTCGCAGGAGGCGCATTCTGTCTGGCCGCTGCATTCTCGCCTCCGACCGCGTTCGCTTCGGAATCGGTTCAGGTCGCGCAGGAAATTGCTTTTCGCCGCAAGTCCGAGTCCCGTGGTCAGCGGCAGGTGACGTAGGGCTCCGCCTCGACGGGCGGCGAGCGGGCGAGCGACCTGCAAGCAGATCCCGGGCGGCACGAACGTGGTCTCCGTCGCTTCGACGTGCGGACGCGAGCACGCCGAGAAGCTCGTGCTCGCGTCGAAGACCGACGACGTGTCCGAATACGGCGGCTGACGCCGGGACCGCGCTACTTCTGGAGCTGGGCGAGCGCTTCGGCGATCTGCGCGTTGTGACGCAGGTTGTGGATGGCGACGTAGGCCATGAGCTGATGCATCGTCATCTTCCCGCCGTTCGGCACGTCCGCCGTGTGCTTCTTGACCGCCGCCGTGGTGCGGCGAACGAGCTCGGCGTTCTGGGCGCGCGCTCCGCCCCAGCTCGCGAGCAGGTCCGCCCGCGACATCCCGCCCTTCGGCACGGCGAACTCGGGCGACTGGAATTTTTTCGCGCGGTCGGTGCCGGCGCGCAGAATGGCGTCGATCGAACGGGAGCTCTCGGTCACCGCCCAGTTCGGATCGGCCGGCGCGGCGAGAGTCTGAAGGATGAATCCGTTGAGGGCCTTCTCGACGAGCGCCAGGTGCTCGACGACCTCCGACACCGACCACCGGTCGGGCGCCGGTTTCTTCGCCCAGAGCTCGTCCGGCGTCCGCGCGACGAGAGCCTGGAGCTCGCCGCCGCTGCGGTCGTAGAGCTCGAGAATCTCGGCGCGCTCGCCGCCCGAGAGGCTCGCGGCCGGCGCCGCCTCCTTGAGCTCGGTGACGACGGCGCGGAGCGTCGACTTGCCGACGTTCTTGCTGCTGTGCGCCTCCGCCGGGACGAAGAGGGTCTCGCCGGCCTTGGCGTCGATCACCTGACTCCGGCCGTCGGCATAGGTGAGCTCGAGCTTGCCTCCGGAGACGACGTAGGCGAGGTGGTCGGGATGGGCGTGCATCGGGGCCGACTCACCCTGCTTGAAGGTGACTTCGAGTATCCGCACGCGCTCGTTGTCGAGCGTCACCTTGTAGTTGGCGGCTCCGACGACGGCCGGGTCCTGCGCCGTGGCGACGGCGGCGGTAACGAGGGAAAGAACGAACATCGAACAGTTCGAGCGAACGCGCATGAACAACCCCTTTCGTCGGTTGAGGCCACGGATACTATCCATTCCCGAGCCGCGATTCAGACCAGCCCGAGCTCGAGGGACTTGAGCACGGCGCGGGCGCGGTTACGAACGTCGAGCTTCGAGAGCACGTTCGAGATCTGGTTCTTGACCGCGCCCTCCGTCGAGCACCGGCGCGAGCGCCGCGCCCGGCGGCGAGCGCGGCGCGCTACGCGACGCGCGTCCCCGCTCGCCGCGCGGCTTGCGCAGCACTCAACAGTGAGCCTGTGAGTGGACCCATAGGAGCGATCCAGGCACGGATGGTACTTCTACATCTCTATGCCGACGCGCGAACTCTTCAAGGCGCCCGCTCCGGGTTCAGGTGGGCGCGGGAAGAGATTCCGCCGTATCGCGAACGCGGCGATTCTGGTGATTGCGACAGGCGCGCTCGGCGGAGTCGACTCGCTGCGTGCGGAGAATCCAGGGAACCCGCACGGGGAGCTCAAGGTCGACTGTGCCGAGTGCCACTCGGTAACTGCCTGGACACCGCTCAAGGAGCCGCTGCCCTTCCGCCACCTTGACAGCGGATTCGAGCTGCTCGGTGCTCACGCCCGAGCAGGATGCAAGGCCTGCCACGGATCGCTCGATTTTTCGGTGGCCGTTCCAGATTGCCTGGCCTGCCACGCGACCGATCTGGAGCAGGCCTCGAACCCGTCGCATGCAGGACTCCAGAAAACCTGCAACGACTGCCACTCGGTGAGCGCCTGGAAACCGACCAGCTTCGATCACTCCCAGACGGGCTTCATGATTCGCGGCGCCCACCGCTCGGCGACCTGCGCCGACTGCCACCGGCAGGGCTACGCGGGGACGTCGACCGACTGCTACGCGTGCCACCAGTCGGATTTCAGCGGGGCCGCGAGTCCGTCGCACGCCGGCTTCCCGACGACGTGCCGCGACTGCCATTCGGAGAGCGCCTGGGAACCGGCAAGCTTCAATCACAACCAGACCGGGTTTGCGTTGAACGGCGCGCATCGCTCGGCGACCTGCGCGGATTGCCACCGGCAGGGCTACGCGGGGACGTCGACCGACTGCTACGCGTGCCACCAGTCGGATTTCAGCGGGGCCGCGAGTCCGTCGCACGCCGGCTTCCCGACGACGTGCCGCGACTGCCATTCGGAGAGCGCCTGGGAACCGGCGACCTTCGATCACAACCAGACCGGGTTCACGTTGAACGGCGCGCACCGTTCGGCGACCTGTGCGGATTGCCACCGGCAGGGCTACGCGGGGACGTCGACCGACTGCTACGCCTGCCACCAGT
>ERZ1292633.5621-Hain-H41-02um-R1-5621-length-11254-cov-7_pt1 | contig 11254 bp, 9 predicted proteins | sample MGYA00564406_ERZ1292633 | MGnify/ENA primary metagenome ERZ1292633 (study PRJEB36523, sample SAMEA6512639) | groundwater metagenome | collected 2019-01-08 | study: AquaDiva: Metagenomics assemblies of 32 groundwater samples
TATTTATCCAAAGAAGTAACCATTGCCTGAGTTATCCTCTCTGAACAAACTGCAGAAATTGAGCTTTCGTTGTTATAAATAAATTTTCTTCGCGCGCCCTGCACCTATCCCCGCGGCAAGACTGCGGGGATAGGTGCAGAAAACCAAAAGTGGCGCGTTACGCTGACTTCAAAGACACAAACCAAGTATCGCATTATAAATGCTTCATGTAGAAGGCATGATAGAACCCTGCCTTTGATAATCCAATCGGGTATAAAATCACCCGATTATTTGCCTGATGCTTTTATGGCTTCCAGGTTTGCACGAGCATCTTCATTACCTTGAGCTGCCGCTTTTTCAAACCACTCAACAGCTTTCTTCTCATCCCTTTCCACCCCTTCCCCAGTATAGTACATGGCACCTAAATTATTTTGTGCATCCACATGACCTTGTTCTGCAGCTTTCTTAAAGAGCTCGGCAGCCTGTACCATATCTTGTGAGATACCTTCACCATTTGCATACATGAGTCCCAGATTAAATTGCGCATCCGCGTAACCTTGCTCTGCCGCACGAAAGAACCACCCGGCTGCTACTTCAGGGTCATTATCCAATAACTGGCCAGACGGATTCTTTGAGACCGCTTCACCGGTATAATACATAACACCCAGACCATTCTGAGCAGCAGGATTTCCCGCTTTAGCATCTTCCATTAAAGCTTTAAATTTTTCTTCGGCAGTTTTAACATCGCCTACCCCCGCAGGCAAAATTTGTTCTTTTAGCTCTGCCTTTTCTTCATTGGTCAACCCTTCGCCTATGAACGATGGAATTTCACCCAGCTTGGTTACTTCATTTGTAGGTATAGGTGATGTGCTGATTTCTGATTTATCACTTTTTGATTCTTCACCGCAGCCAGTAAGTAATAAAGCTGTAGCAGCTAGTAATAGAACAGCTAAAAGTTTCATTTATAATTTCCTTTATTTCCTTAGTTTAACAATATCAAGCCGGAGCACTATAGCAACTTGATTAGAAGTTGTGTATGAATGTTTGCTATTTGGCACCGGATTTCTTTAACAATTCAATAATTTCCCGATAGCGATAACGTTCAGCCAGCATTAGCGGCGTTACGCCATTACTTGCTTTAACATTGACATTGGCATTTGCCGCTATCAACGAATGGGCTGCCCCCAGATGACCATTCTGTACAGCCAACATTAATGCTGTCGCGCCATTCTCCAACTGATAATTGACTTCGGCATTCGCCTTGATCAAGACTTGAATAGTTTGTTGATGACCTTCTTGCGCTGCCAGTAAAAGTGCTGTCATGCCATTAGTTCTTTTTGCATTGACATGGGCTTGAGCAGCTAACAATAAAGCGATCACTTTTCTTCTGTCTTTCTCAGCGGCCAATATCAAAGCGGTATCATTTTCTTCCGAAGCAGCATTGACATCAGCCCCAGCTGTTAGCAGAACTTCGACAACCTGTTCTCGCCCATCACGAGCAGCCTGCATCAATGGCGTGTAACCATTCTCTGCTCTTAGATTTACATTTACTCCTGCTTGTAAAAAGCGTTCAACAATCGCGGGGTTTCCCTTTTTAACCGCAACCAGAAAAGCCGTATTCAATTCCTCTTGTCCGATTTGTTGCGTATCCAGTATCTTTTTTACCAATGAAAAATTACCCTTGTCTGCAGCACCCACCAATTCAGTATCAAGATTCACCGACCAGACATTGGTAGAAATAAAGATAAGTAAACCTGCGACCCATCCTGGCAATTTAATTATTAATAATCTTGTCATATAAAATTCCTTCCCATCAACATATCCGCACAGAAAATCCTAAAATCATCATTTGTACAACATAGCAAATCAACTTATCGCATCAGCAACCATCGATTAGAAACAGAATTATACAATGATGCGATTTTTCGATCAGCGTAATATACTCAAGCGCCCAGTTTCCCGCATTCCATGAGTATGTACAGTATGCTATTCTTGAATGCAAAATGTAATTTATAGCAATCGAAATTATTGAATTTTGCATCTCATCTGGTTTATAGATTAAAGTTTATATCCTGAAACAATTCAAAGCATAAATAAAATGACCACTGATCATTATGACATCGTTATCATTGGCGGTGGCCCGGTAGGCATGGCTCTGGCACTTGCTCTACGCGATACCGGTGTTTCAAATTTACTACTCGAAGCACGTGGGCTACCCGAGAAAGACGAAGACCCTCGTCCATTGGCATTATCACATGGAAGCCGTCTGATATTGCATCGCTTAGGGGTATGGAGCGAACTGACACAGAATACTCCAATCACTACTATCCATATTTCCAACCGCGGCAGTTTCGGCCAAACTGTTTTAACACCGGATGACGCAGGTGTTCCAGCATTAGGATATGTAGTGAATTATCACGGCCTTTTTTGCTCCATGCACAAGAAATTAACCGAAAGAAAATCGGACTACATTGCTGGTGCAATTGTCACTCAACTCGATACCGATGACAATTTGGGTTATGTCTATTTCGACTACCAGGGTAAAAAAGAAAAGGTTTCAGCTAAACTACTTGTTCTCGCCGATGGCGGCCAATTGGCCAAGCAAATACCTAATATTACCTATCAAACATACGATTATCAGCAATGGGCCATTGTTGCAAATGTTCAAGCCGAAAAAATGCAAACAGGTATAGCTTACGAACGCTTTACAACTGGCGGGCCGGTTGCATTGCTTCCAAACGGTGATAACTTCGCTTTAGTGTGGACTGTAAGCCCCGAGGCAATGAAAGAAATTACCGCGTTGGATGATGTGGATTTTCTGATTCGACTACATCAGCATTTTGGTAATAGGCTTGGAAAATTCATTAAAACAGGAAAAAGATCTGCATTCCCATTGGCACTCAAATATGCAGCACCGGCCACAACTCAAAGGATTGCACTAATTGGTAACGCGGCCCAAACATTACATCCCGTCGCAGGACAAGGGTTTAATTTGGGCCTGAGAGACGCCTATGAATTGGCCTGTGAGATCATCAACACACAAAACACGGCACTGGAAATTGGCACGCCAACTATGTTATCCAGGTATCGTCAAAGAAGGCGCATTGATAGTAATGCCGGCAGGCTATTTACAGACTCATTGATCAAGCTTTTTTCTAATGAAAATAAAATACTCAAACACGCTTGTGGAGCCGGATTAAGTACATTGAACTGTATTCCGCCCCTCAAAAGATTTGTTGCCCGTCGAATGATATTTGGGGCCAGAGGATAATTTCCAAACATACCTCCACTATCGGTCTGACAAAAGCTATAATTAGATCCAACGGAATGTGAAAATTATGCAATCACTCGCTCCAATTATCAGGATCGCCACTGAGTGTCCAGATGATCGTTACTCAACAACAATATTTTGATTATCAATAACCACCAGCCTATAGACACCGTTTACATGCAGATTGGCACACACACTCTAAAAAACAAACTGATTGTTGCTCCGATGGCGGGCGTAACCGATCGTCCGTTTAGACAGTTATGCAAAATTATGGGTGCCGGTATGGCTGTCTCTGAAATGGTGTCGAGTAATTCGTTACTATGGGGCTCTCAAAAAACACTACGACGAGCGAATCATGAAGGTGAGGTTTCCCCCATCTCAGTTCAGATTGCCGGTGCTGATCCCAAAATGCTTGCAGCTGCGGCACGTTACAATGTTGAAAATGGTGCTCAGATTATTGACATAAACATGGGTTGTCCAGCAAAGAAAATATGTAATGTAATGGCCGGATCTGCATTACTTCAAGATGAGAAGTTAGTGGAAAGAATTCTTGATGCAGTAGTAAAGGCTGTAGATATACCTGTCACACTTAAGATTCGTACCGGCTGGGACAAACAACATAAGAATGCATTAGCCATAGCACATATTGCTGAAAACTCAGGCATTCAAGCACTCGCTATTCATGGCCGCACAAGAGCTTGCGCATATACCGGTACTGCCGAATATGACACGATCGCGGCTGTTAAAGCCGCCGCCAAGATCCCAATCATTGCGAATGGTGATATTACTACTCCCGAAAAAGCAAAATATATTCTTGCCTATACAAAAGCCGATGCAGTGATGATAGGTCGCGCCGCACAAGGCAGGCCATGGATATTTCGTGAAATAAATCATTTTCTTGCAACTGATCAATACCTACAACCACCCGAAGTAGCGGAAATACATCAAGTACTCATTAATCATCTGCATGATTTATATAATTTCTATGGCGAATACTCGGGTGTTCGCATTGCACGCAAACACATATCCTGGTACACCAAAGGACTCGTTGGCTCCGCTGGCTTTCGTCAGTCAATGAATCAATTACAAACCAGTGATCAGCAAATTATAGAGACCAATAAATTTTTCTCAAAATTAGCTGAAGAAGGTCAAAGATTGAGTTATATCAAAGAAGGGAGCAGTTAGTTTATGAATGCTATCAAGGAGAATGAAATTGCATCCTGTATACGCAAGGCTATCGGCGGCTATCTCAACGACCTGGATGGAGAGAAACCCGGGAATCTATATAGCATGGTAATTCAAAGCGTTGAGAAACCCTTGATTGAAATTGCCATACAACATACCAAAGGCAATCAAACTCAAGCAGCGGACCTTCTCGGAATAAATCGAAATACGCTACGTCAAAAAATGAAACAATTCCAAATTAAATGACTATTAAATATGCACTCATCAGCGTCTCCGATAAAACCGGGATTATCGACTTAGCAAAAAAACTGATTCAATACGATATAACTATCCTGTCAACAGGGGGTACTGCCAAATTGTTATTTGGAGCGGGGATAAGTGTTATTGAAGTCAGCGACTACACTGGTTTTCCAGAAATGCTCGATGGCCGGGTCAAAACACTGCACCCGAAAATTCATGCCGGCATACTCGCGCGTAATGATTTATTGGATCACCAGAATGCACTTAATAAAGCATCTATTCCGAATATAGAACTAGTCATCGTCAACCTGTATCCTTTCAGACAAACGATTGCAGAACAGAATTGCAGTTTGGTCGATGCTATTGAAAATATTGATATTGGCGGCCCTACCATGGTACGTGCAGCCGCCAAGAATTATCAGAAAGTAACTGTTGTCACAGACCCTCAAGATTATTCATTGCTTTGTGAAGAACTGGCAGCGAATCAGGGATCTATTAGTTCGGCTACCCGTTTTATGTGGGCAAAAAAAGCTTTTACACATACAGCTGCTTATGACAGCACCATCAGTAACTATTTAACTGCATTAGATACCGATTATCATCAAAAAGATTTCCCCGATTCCCTCAACCTGAATTTCAGCATTGCACAGCACTTACGTTATGGAGAAAATCCGCATCAGAAAGCTACTTTCTATCGCGATGAAACCATAACTCCAGGCAGTTTAGCAAATTATCAGCAATTGCAAGGAAAAGAATTATCCTACAACAACATCGCTGATACCGATGCAGCCTGGGAATGTGTCAAAACTTTTGACAGTCCGGCCTGCGTGATTGTTAAACATGCTAATCCTTGCGGCATAGCCATTGCTGAAACAACCTTGCGTGCCTACCAACTTGCATTTACAACCGATCCAACTTCTGCTTTTGGCGGTATCATCGCATTTAACCGAACCATAGGCACAGAAACTGTTGAGGCTGTTTTAAAACAATTCGTTGAAGTCATTATTGCGCCTGAAATTACGCAGGAAGCCCAACAGCTTTTATTGCAAAAAAATAACATTCGTGTATTGATTCTACCATTACAAATTGGGCATCATCGCTATGATTTAAAAAGAATCGGCGGTGGTATTCTTGTGCAAACACCTGACATTTTGAATATTACAGGTGTAGATCTTAAAATAGTCACCAAAATAGTACCCACGCCGCAACAATTAGAAGACTTACTTTTTGCATGGCGCGTTGCAAAATTTGTTAAATCTAACGCCATCGTATTTTGCAGCAATGGTCAAACCACCGGTATCGGCGCTGGTCAAATGAGCCGTGTTGATAGTGCACGTATCGCTTCTATAAAAGCGCAGCAAGCAGGCCTCACACTTGCTGGATCTGTGGTTGCATCGGATGCATTTTTCCCTTTCCGGGATGGTTTAGATGTTGTGGTGCAAGCTGGTGCAACAGCAATAATTCAGCCCGGTGGCAGTATCCGTGACAATGAAGTTATTGCTGCCGCCGATGAACAGGGTGTTTCAATGGTGTTCACCGGAATTCGTCATTTCAGACATTAGAGAATCTCACAATATCATGAAGTTACTGGTTATTGGTGGCGGCGGCAGAGAGCATGCATTGGCATGGAAACTGAGTCTATCACCTCGAATCCAAAAAGTATTTGTGGCGCCGGGTAATGCGGGTACTGCCTTAGAGCGTGGACTTGAGAATATTTCGATCACATCCATTCCAGAATTAATTGAATTTACAAAGAGAGAGCACATTGCGATAACGATCGTAGGTCCAGAAACCTCACTGGCTGCAGGTATCGTTGATGCATTCCAGGCCGCTGACCTGAAAATATTTGGCCCAACCCAACAAGCAGCTCGACTCGAAACTTCAAAGATCTTTGCCAAGGAATTCATGCAACGGCACCATATTCCGACAGCAAACTATGCAAGATTCCAAGATCCTGTGCTAGCACATGAGTATATCGATCAGAAATCCGCTCCTCTGGTAATTAAAGCCGATGGGCTCGCTGCGGGGAAAGGTGTTGTAGTTGCTCAAACTAATGAACAAGCACATTCTGCCGTCAACGACATACTGGTAGAAAAGAATTTTGGCAGTGCGGGCTATGAAATTATTATTGAGGAATTCCTGCACGGCACAGAAGTCAGTTTTATTGTTATGACCGATGGATGCCATATTCTGCCTTTGGCTACTAGCCAGGATCATAAACGCCTATTTGATGGAGACCTGGGTCCCAATACTGGTGGAATGGGTGCATATTCGCCAACACCTTTTATATCACCCAGCCTACATGCGCAAATCATGCGCAATATCGTCTATCCGGTAATCAATGGATTAAAAGAAGAGGGCATCCACTATACCGGTTTTCTATATGCCGGATTAATGATTACTGCGGAAGATCAAGCAAAAGTACTTGAATTTAATTGCCGACTGGGAGATCCAGAAACTCAACCCATCATGTTACGGCTAAAAAGTGACCTGCTGACGTTAATAGAGCATGCTGTCAATGGAACACTGGATAAAGTTGATGCAGAATGGGACCGGCGTGCTGCTTTGGGTGTTGTGATGGCAGCGTATGGCTATCCGGAGAATCCGAGAAAGAATGACGTAATCGAAGGCCTACAGGATCTTATCATTGACCAAGAAAACACCGACAGTTTTCATATTTTTCATGCCGGAACGCGCATGGGAGGGAATGATGAAAAGGAAATTATGACGGCAGGAGGTCGTGTTGTATGCGTAACCGCATTAGGTGAAAACGTTAGAATCGCGCAGCAGAATGCCTATAAACTCATTGAAAAAATTCACTTTGATGACTATCAGATTCGTCACGATATTGGATATCAAGGCATAAACTATCAGCGAAAAAAATAACTTAAGAAAGAAATTGCTATGTCTAAATATAATTAAACAAGGATAACCCGGAAATTTTAATATAGGACTGCTGTGCGGCTTGAAGATACAGCTGTTGTCTTTGGAAATCTGATGTTGCTTTTGCGAAATCAACATCTTGTAATTGTGATAGTAATTGCTTAAATTGAATATCTTGATCACTACCGACACTTTCCAAGGTATCGATTTCATTCATCCGGGCCCCAATAGAGGACTGTTTTGTAAGCACATGCTCTAAGCTATTATTAATACTTTGTAGCGCTGTGCTTAAACTATTCGCAAGTCGAGTACCCCCAGGCTGCCCACTGGATGGCGTTTCAAGTGCTGTAATTAGATCGCTCACGGTTTTGAAAATACTTTGATTGCTACTGGGAGAAACTGTAAATTTATCCCCGTTCGCCGGATTACCTTTAATACTCACCTGTATTCCATCAAAACTGATTGTACTGTTACCTACGTAGGGATTGGCTGAAGAAACTGGTAATCCTGTTGTGGTGTTGACGATATCATAAGTTGTCAAACCAGCAGCAACATTGAAATTTATATCGTAATTAGCGCCGGTTAGGCTCGCTGGAGTAATCACCGATCCACCATCAATTACACCTGTCCCTAAGTTTAGGGAATTTGCTGCGGTTGCGAAAACACCGTTACCATTCTTTATACGTTCAAAAATATCCGTGCCCGAGTCACTGATAGCAAGTTGGCGCGCCGGTCCTACTTGATTCAATCTTTGTCCTTGATCTCCCGAATATTGCACATTTAATCCGGTTTGAACAAAAGGTTTTGTACTTGCTTGATAACCTGAAAATAAAAATTGTCCATTTTCATCCGTTGTATTGGCCAAGCCAACTAATGAATCCAACTTACTTCGCAATTCCGTCGCTAGAATCTTTCTGTCAGCATCTGTCAGTGTCGAATTTCCGCCATAGACTGTTGTGCCATGAACATCTTGAAGAAGCGAAGTGACTTGCTTTAATATATTTTCTTCCAATCCCAACGAAGAATTGGCGCTGGCGCGATTAACCGCATATTGCTTGTTCAATGATTCTGATTGTGTAACATTTAATGCTTGCGCTGCAGCAATAGGATCATCTGAAGGGGCTAGGATGCGCCTACCGGTAGAAAGCTGTTGTTGCGTTTTAACTAATGATTCCTGCTGTTGCAGCATTAAATTAGTTCCGGTTTCATAAATTGTATTTGTACTGACGCGCATAATATTGCCTTTAGCCTGAATATATCTTTAACCAATACGAAGAATTGAATCAAACAGTGTATTACTCATTTCGATGACCTTGCTTGAAGCTTGATATGCTTGCTGGAAGCGCATTAAATTAGCAGCTTCTTCATCCAGATTAACACCCGATACCGATTGCATGGTATTTTCGGTTTGCTTCAGTAAAGTAGCTTGCGCTTTACTGGTTACTTCCAACTCTCGAGTTTTATTACCCACTTGGCTAACGAGCTGTCCGTAGGCAGACTGGTATGACGCCGTGCCATTTGCCAAAGTATTTTTGGTTTGCAGCACACCCATCAACAATGCATTCCGATTATCAGCCGACCCATTATGGTTAGGCGCAATTGTGAAGATATCGCCTGCGGCAGGACTACCACTAATTTGGAAAGTATAGCCATTAAAACTAATATCAGATCCTGCGGCATATGCTTGGTTAGTTGCCGGCAATCCAGCACCAATACCAGCCACATCATATTGGCCATCATACGGCGTATGAAATGTTATCGTTAACGGTTGCTGAAGATTTGAGTTTAGTGGCAATGGATTGACAGTTCCAGCACTGATTTTTCCTGTCCCGGTATTTGTTAATGCTGCATCGGTACGATTTGGCCCAGCCGCAGCAATTTTTGTTGTGTCGGAAATATTTACCGCCAAATCCTTTGCGCCATTTATGGTTGGTTGAATCCGGAATCTCTCATTAGTAAGAATAGTTGCTCCAGTGACAGATATACCATCCAGCGTTAGCGGCGAAGCTCCTGTTGGCGCAACTGCGGTACTTACCGAGGCATTATCAGATGATCTAGTCAGAATATAATTTGTTCCGTCATAAGAGAACTGATAATCGCTTGTTGTTAAAGCACTATAATCACTTATACCTGCAGTAATGCTCGATGCAGGATTATTGCTCAATGCTGAAATTACTTTGGGTGAGGGTAGCGTAAAGAAATCATCCCCCATATCACCATTAAGATCCATACCTGACTGATGTTGCGCATTGAGAGTTTGAGCTAACGTAATAGCAATTCTGCCTAACGCATTCTGTGCACTATCCAGTGTAACACTACGAAATGACAGAACACCGTTTAACATTCCCCCTGTAATCTGATTTTCTGGAAGCTGAACTGTATTACTTCCAATAACTAATCCAATTGTTAAATTATCTGGACTATCTGGTGATACGATTGCTTTAAATGAGAGGGTTTGAGTTCCAACTACCAGCGCTTGTCCGCTACCCACATATACATTTACTGAGCCATCACTTTGTCGCACCGTATCGGTATTTACTAATTTATTTAATTGACTAATCAATTCATCTCGCTGATCTTGCATATCATTGGCAGGCTGCCCGCCAGCCGCACCTTCCGCCAATAAGATCTGATGATTGATATCTGCTATTTGACTTGCTAAAGAATTTATATCAGCTACTGTGCTGGTAATTTGAGTATTCACGTCTTCTCTGATTTGTGCCATACGCTGATCCATACTTTGGAAACGCGCCACAAGGGCTTCACCATTACTTATCATAGCCTGGCGTGATGGGATTACTGATGGATTTGTTGCCACATCTTGTACAGCACTAAAAAAATTCTGGATTGCTGGAGAGAGTCCAGAAGAAGAATCACCAAGCATATTATCTAATTGTTTTATCTGTGAGAAATAACTATCCATCGCTTGGCTTTGTGTCTGAATCTGTAATGATTGACTCACAACAAATTGATTGTATATGCGCTGAACTGTCGTTGAGTGAACACCACGTCCAACAAATCCAGCCCCAGAAGATTGCGGTATATTGGTACTCAGCACAACCTGCTGACGCTTATAACCAGGTGTATCCGCATTGCTGATATTATGGCCGGTCGTTAACAACTGGCTTTGCGCGGTTAATAAGCCTGTAATGCCAATGTCAAGAATACTATTTCCCATAATCAATATCCAATTCTAAATATCTAAAAACATATAAGAGTTGTATCGGTAAAATGATAAAAGAATTAACAAAACTTTTATTCATCAAATAAATTCGCGATTCTGCAATGTTTCACTACTAAGTATTCGAATCAACTTCTCGGCATACAATGGATCAGTTGCATATCCCGCACGTTGCAAACCATTTGCAAATGAAGCAGCATCAGTGGACTTCAATACTTTTGCATAGCGCGGGTTATCTAATAGCAAATTGGCATAGTCACTAAATCCCTCTGCATAAGAGCTATAAGCACGGAATTTCTCAACCACTTTCTGGGGTGAACCGTTGATGTATTCGGTAGTTACTTTTTCCACAACATCCCCTTTCCAGTTTGTGCCGGCTTTGATCCCGAACAGGTTGTAGCTTGGACTATCATCTGCATGGCGAATCTCATGTCTACCCCAGCCGCTCTCCAGTGCAGCTTGTGCTAGCATGAAATGCGGCGGAATGCCAGTTGACTGTGAAGCTATCTTTGCAT
>ERZ1292633.5622-Hain-H41-02um-R1-5622-length-11252-cov-6_pt1 | contig 11252 bp, 8 predicted proteins | sample MGYA00564406_ERZ1292633 | MGnify/ENA primary metagenome ERZ1292633 (study PRJEB36523, sample SAMEA6512639) | groundwater metagenome | collected 2019-01-08 | study: AquaDiva: Metagenomics assemblies of 32 groundwater samples
AGTTGATAGTTGATGGACGATAGACGATAGACGCGCGGATGCGGTTATCTTTCCGAAGCCAACCGTCGGCGCATCCGTCGCTCCCCCTTCGCACGTCCATGACATCGTTTCGCGCGCTCATTCTCGCTGCCGCCATTCCCGTCGTCGTGTCAGGCGCCGGCGCCCAGTCGCCCGCCCGCCCGCCGGCCACCGACAGCCAGCTGCCAGCCGCCAACCGCCAACCGTCAACGGCCGACAGCCAACCGCCGAAAGCGAAGGTCGGCAAGACGACCGCCAAGAAGCAGTTCAAGGCGCCGGTGGTGCGGGTGGACAGCGAGGCGAAGCTCGACTCCATCTACAACCTGCGGTGGCCGGTCAAGGGGCCCGATCCCCTGCCAGGCTCCATCCTTCCCGGCAAGCGCATCATCGCCTACTACGGCAATCCGATGTCGAAGCGCATGGGCGTCCTGGGCGAGTACGCCCCCGACCAGATGCTGGCGATGCTCGACGCCGAGGTGAAGGCGTGGACGCTGGCCGACCCATCCACCCCGGTGCAGCCGGCGCTGCATCTCATCGCGGTGGTGGCGCAGGCCGGTCCCGGGACCGACGGCAAGTACCGCGCACGCATGCCCGACACGCTGGTCGAACGCGTGGCGTCATGGGCAGCCCGGCGCAACGCACTCGTCTTCCTCGACATCCAGGTGGGGAAGAGCACGCTCACCGAAGAGCTGCCGCGCCTGGAGAAGTTCCTGTCGCGGCCGAACTTCCACCTGGGCATCGACCCCGAGTTCTCCATGAAGAACGGCGGGATCCCGGGAAAGAGGATCGGCACCTACGACGCCGAAGACGTGAATTACGCCTCCCGATTCCTGCAGGACGTCGTCACCCGGCACAAGCTGACGCCCAAGGTGCTCGTCGTGCACCGGTTCACGCGCAAGGGTGTCACGAACACGCCCAAGATCAAGCTCGACCCGCGCGTGCAGGTGGTCATGCACATGGACGGCTTCGGCCCGCCGCACCTGAAACGCGGCACGTTTCGCTCGTGGATCAAGGCGGAGCCGGTGCAGTTCGTCGGTTGGAAGCAGTTCTACAAGGCGCGCAACGATCACCCGCGCACGACGATCGCGGAGATTCTGCGGCTCAATCCGAGGCCGGTGTATATACAGTACCAGTAGAGTACGACAGAGTACGACAGAGTACGACAGAGTGCGACAGAGTACGACAGAGTACGACAGCGCATGTCAGTCGGCGGTTACTGCGGAGGGTGTGCACGCCGGCGACCGGAAACGGCATCGCCGAGCAGAACGGACCGTCCATGACCGTGATGGCAAGTGCCTTCAGCGCCGGCGGCACGTCACGGAGCGAGCGCCGGCATTGTGTTTTTTCGGCGGCGAGCCATCTTCTCCGACGGTTCCCCACGGGCCGGTGTTGCCGGCCGCTCACCATCTACACGCCGACCTTCGATGCCCACGACTTACGCGGCCATTACCGGCTGGGGCAAATGCATGCCCCCTTCGGTGCTCACCAACGACGATCTCTCGACCTTCCTCGAGACCAACGACGAGTGGATCACCTCGCGCACGGGCATGAAGGAACGCCGCATCTCGCACGTCACCGCCAGCGAGATGGCCACGGTCGCGGCCGCGCGCGCGCTCGCCTGCGCCGGACTCGACGTCGGCGATGTGGACCTCATCGTCTACGGCAGCTGCAGCTACGACGAGCAGGTTCCCAACAGCTCGTCGGGTGTGCAACTGGCGCTCGGCGCACGGAAGGCGGCCGCGATGGACGTCAACACCGCCTGCACCAGCTTCCTCTACGGGCTGTCGTCGGCCGCGGCGTTGATTCGCACGGGTGTCGTGCGGAATGCGGTCGTCATCGGCGTGGAGCTCATCAGCCGGTACATGGACTGGAGCAACCGGAACGTCGCCGTGCTGTTCGGAGACGGCGCCGCCGCGGTGGTGCTGCAGGCCAGCGACCGGGAGGAGGGCGTACTGGGAAGCGTGCTCGGCTGCGACTCCGAGGCGCGCGCCACGCTGCGCATTCGCGGCTTCGGCTGCGGCTACGCGAACCGCGGGATTTCCTACGGCGACACGCTCTGGGATTTCGACGGCCCGCAGATCTTCAAGCGCGCGGTCAGGGGCATGAGCGACGCGTCCGCCAAGGTGATGGCCAGCTGTGGCATCACGTCCGAGCAGGTCGATCTCTGCATTCCGCACCAGGCCAACCTCCGCATCATCGAAGGAGTGGCCAAGTACGCCGGCGTCCCGATGGACAAGGTGATGCTCACCGTGCAGAAGTACGGCAACATGAGCGCCGCCACCGTGCCGGTGGCCCTCGTCGAGGCGCTCGAGGAGGGGCGCGTGCAACCCGGCGCGACGCTGCTGATGCCGGCGTTCGGCGGCGGCCTCACCTTCTGTTCGCTGGTCGTGAAGTGGGGCGACCGCGTCACGCCGCTGGGCACGTCGGATCGCGAACTGCCGCCGTGCACCAAGACGGCCCTCGAGATGGTCAACGAGATTCGCGCCATCCAGGACCCGCATGGACGGTCGCTCGCCGGACTGATGGCGCCGGTGTTCGTGGAGAATCGCGTGTAGCGCTGCTCGATGCGAAGACGCAACGTGGAGCAATTCAACACGGAAGACCGGAGCGAACGGAGGGCCACGGAGGCTGCAACAACCTTCAAGGGGGTGTGGCGGAGCGTACTCTCCGCTGCATTCCCTTTGAATTGTTTCCTCCGTGAAGCTCCGTAACTTCCGGCCTTCGTGTTGAAGAAACGGTCCTCAAGCGCGTGCGGCCGGCACCAGCGCCATCGCACGCTCGGCCAGCGCCGTGATCGTCAGCGACGGGTTCACCCCGGGGTTCCCCGGCATCGCCGCACCATCGCAGATCAGCATGTTCCGGTAGCCGAAGACGCGGTTGTTCACGTCCACAACGCCGCGCGATGCATCGGCGCCGATCACCGCGCCCCCCAGGATGTGCGCCGTGGTCGGGATGTTCATCGTCGCCTCGAGCACGCCGCTCTGCGCAATGCCGCCGGTGTGCCTCGCCAGGAACTCGACCGCCTCGTTGGCCTTCGGGATGAACGTCGGGTTCGGCTTCTCCGGATCCTGCTCCGTCCCGATCGCCCAGCCACGCCCGAACCACCGCCGCCGGGCGCGGAACGCCATGGCGTTGTCGCTCGACTGCATCACCAGCACGATCAGCGTACGCTTGCTCCATCCGAATGGCCAGCGACCCTTCACGAACCGCAGCGGATGCCGCGCGATCTCGCGCAAGAGCATGAGCGGCCGCGTCAGCCGTGTGCCGTTGCCGGTGAGCGGCGCCAGCAGGAACGTCATGAAGTCGCCGCCCTTGCCGTAGGTGCAGAACTCGATGTGCGTGTCGGGGTCCGGATGAATGCTCGCGCTGATGGCGACGTCGGCCCACGGCTTGAGGCGGTCATCGGGGAGCGTCACCGCGAGGATCGATTCGCTGTTGGTGCGCACCAGTTCGCCCAAACGGTCGCTGATGTTCGGCAATGAGCCGCCGTGCTTGAGCGTCGCCAGCAACTCGCCGGTGCCCAGCGCGCCGCCTGCAAACACCACACCGCGCGCGGTGAAGGCGCGCCGCCGCTTGAGGAACCAGGCCCCCGGGCGCTCCGTCGTGACCTCGTAACCATTGCTGCCATCGGCCGCACCGATCGGCCGTACGTCCACCACGGCGTGCTCGGCGAGCACCGTGGCTCCCTGCCTCTCGGCGAACCAGAGGTAATTCTTGAGCAGCGTGTTCTTGGCGCCCACGCGGCACCCCACCATGCACGCGCCGCAGCGCGTGCATCCGGTGCGAGCGGGCCCTGCGCCGCCGAAGTAGGGATCGGGCACTTCCTCGCCCGCCTTGCCGAAGAAGACGCCGACCGGCGTGCGCGTAAAGGTGTCCTCGACGCCGAACTGCCCGGCCACCGCCTTCAGCAGCTCCTGCCCGTCGGTGCCGAAGGGAACCGTCTGCACGCCCAGCATCCGCTCGGCTTCCTCGTAGTGTGGACGCAGCTCGGCAGCCCAGTCGGCCAAGCCGTTCCACTGCGGGTTCTCGAAGAACGCGGACTTGGCACGGTACAGCGTGTTGGCGTACACCGCGCTGCCGCCGCCCACCGCCGCGCCGCTGGCGATGAAGATGTCCTTGAAGGGCGTCAGCCGGAAAATGCCGCGCAATCCAAGCGCCGGCGCCCAGAGAAAGCGCCGCAGGTTCCACGTGGAGGCCGCGTACTCGTGGTCGGCGTGCCGTCGACCAGCCTCGAGCACCGCCACGCGATATCCCTTCTCGCTGAGGCGCAGCGCCGACACGCTGCCGCCGAAGCCGGAACCGACAATCAGCCAGTCATAGTCGAAAGCGCCGTCCTTCACGGCGTCCTCGTGTGACGGCCCCGCTGTGGTCTCGGCGGCACGGTGGGCGCGACCAGTTTGTTCGTCCTCCCCTGCGCCGCCGAACCGCCGCCGCTCTTCGCCGGGTTGCGCTCGAAGCGCACCGAGTCGGTCGCCGTCACGTCGTGCGCCCCCGTCGCCGTCACCAGCACGTAGTACTGGCCGTAGCGCACCGCGGCAATGTTGAAGATGCCGTGCCACAGCCACGTGCCTCCCAGGGCGCCGGCCCGTGCCTTCACGAGTGGCAGGGTGATGCCGTCGAAGAAGGCCTCCACCCGGACTATCGGCTGGCTGGACGCGACGTTGGCGAGGACCTCCAGCGTGTCCCCCACGATTTCACCGGGCGCCGGGACCGCGAAGGAGATCAGGAGATCAACCGCCGCGCCATCGCTGCCCGCAACCGTTAGTACGGCGGCGGCGAACCGGTCGCCGCTCGAGGCCGTGATCTTCACCCGGCCGCCTCGGCGGGCCGTCACACGGCCGGCCGGGTTCACGACGACCACCACGGTGTCGGAACTCGCCCAGCTGACCGATCGCCCTGAAATCGTGCTGTCCCTGGCATCGAAGAGCCGCGCCGTCAGAAGGCCTGTCGCCCCGGGGTCGAGGGCGAGCGTGGTGGGCGACACTTCGACGCGGGCCACGACCACCGGAACGACCGTGATGTCACGCGACGCCTCCTTCCCTCCCACTGCCGCCGTGATCGTCACTGCTCCCGGCGCCACCGCCTTGATCGTGCCCGTGGGATCGACCGTCGCCACCGTCGGCGAGGAACTGGTGAAGCTGAATGGCGGAGCGCTGTAGGCCCCGCCATTCTGGTCGAACGCTTCGGCCGTCGCCGATGCCGTCTGCCCGACTTCCACGCTGAGCGGCGAGACCGACACCTTCACCCACGACAGCACCGGCTTGAATGATGAGGAGGGTGGCGAAGTCACGCCGTCGCTGCCCTGGCCGCCGCTGCACGACAAAGCACCCGCCGCAGTGAGCAGCAGGAACACGATGCATCGGCACGGCCGGCTGGTCATTCAGCGATGGTAACACGCGTGGCGCGTGGCGGCCAGTCGGTTCGTCACCGCGTCGGAGTGACGCACCTTACGCGAACATCGTCGCATCCATCGCCAGCACCGCGCCCAGCAGCACGTTGGCGCCGTTGGTGATGTCCTGCGGCCTCGAGAATTCCCTTGGCGCGTGACTGATGCCGCCCACGGACGGGATGAAGATCATTCCCATCGGGCAGACCCGCGCCAGGTTCTGCGCGTCGTGCCCAGCGCCGCTGGGCAGGCTCATGGTGGTGAAGCCGAGCGTCCTGGCCGACGCGCCGATGAGGCTGCGCACCCGTTCGTCGCACAGCGCCGACTCGTGGGTGACGAACTCGTGATAGTCGAACGTCGTGCCGTTCCGCGCCCCGATCTTGTGCGACTCGGCGACAATGACGTCGTACAGGCGCTGGATCTTCGCGTCGTCGAGGTCGCGCAGTTCGAGCGTGCACACCACCTTGCCAGGCACCACGTTCGGCGCCCCCGGAAAGGCCTGGATGCGCCCCACCGTCCCCACCTGTCGTCCCGGTTCGGACGTGGCGACCCGGTTCACCATTTCGGTGAAGCGGGCGGCAGCGAGCATGGCGTCGTGTCGCTCGGCCATCGGCGTGGTGCCGGCGTGGTTGGCAACGCCCATGATAGTCACGTCCCACTCGCGCAGGCCGACGATGCCCTCGACGACGCCGATGTCGAGCTTGTCGCGATCGAGGTTTCCCCCCTGCTCGATGTGCAGCTCCAGGTAGCCGTGCGCGTCACCCTTGCGCAGGCGCGCGCTGGCCAGCCTCGCGGGGTCGCCGCCGATGTATCGAATGCCGTCGCTGATGCTCTTGCCGCTGCGTGCCACGGTGGCCAGTTCGGCGGTCGTCGGTTCCGTCGTCACCAGGTGGCTGCCCCACGTGCCGCCTTCCTCGTTCTGCCAGCAGGCCACCCACAGGGGGTGCCTCGTCGATACGCCCTGTTCGGCGAACGTGCGCGCCACCTCGATGGCGGCGAGCGTCCCCACGTTGCCGTCGTAGTTGCCGCCCTCGGGCACCGAGTCCACGTGGGAGCCGAAGATGAGCGGCTTCGCGATGGGGTCGGTGCCCGCGCGCTTGCCATAGATGTTGCCTGCCGCATCAACCGAAACCTCGAGCCGGGCATCGCGCATCAACTGCACGGTGTACGCGCGCGCGGCGAGGTCGGCTTCGCTGTACGCCAGTCGCGTCACGCCCCCCTGCGGGTTCTTGCCGAACTCACCAATGGCCGTCATCCAGCCATTGAGACGCGCGCCGTTCACGCTGGGTGCGCGGCGCGGCGCCGTCGCGCCCAGCCGGGCGCCGGGCATCGCGGCAGCGGCAGCCGCCGCGAGGGATCGTGCGAAATCTCGTCGTTTCATCTGCTTATCCGGATAAACGGCTATTTCGTGGCGATCATCGCCACGGGCTCACCCTTGCTCATGGCCGGCGTGCCGACCACGTACATCACCTCGCCGTCGAAGGGCGCCTTGACTTCGCCAATGGCGTTGCCAAAGAAATCCGTGACACGGCCGATCACCGCGCCCTTGGCGACGGTATGCGCCCGTTCGACCAGCGGATGCCAGACTCCCGTTTCCGGGCTGGTGAGGACCTCGTACTTGCCCAGCCACACCGGCGCCGTCGAGAGTTCGACCGGTCCGGCAATCATTCCCAGGTGTCGCATGACGCGCTGCGCGCCATCGACGTTCCGCCGCACCATCTCACTCTCGGCCAGTCCCAGGTACCCCGTCTCGGTCGTAATGGCCGGCTTGCCGCGCAGGTGCGCGGTGTTCTGGGTGTAGATCGAGTTGGCGACGTCCCTGGTGCGCGTCGTGTCGATGATGATGTGGTCGGCGCCCCACGCCAGCGCCATCTGGCGCGCGCGCTCGTCGACCGAGGGATCGATGCCCAGCTTGTTCCAGTAGAGATAGGGGCGCAGTGATTCGTTGCCGTCGCCGGCGTGCATGTCCACCAGGTAGTCGCACCGGTCGATGATCTCGGTGGTGATCACCCGCGCGATGCGCTGCGACACCGTGCCATTGGCGTCGCCCGGATAGACGCGGTTCAGGTTCTTGCCGTCCACGGGACTGTAGTAGATGGTGCGCCCGAGAAACGACGGCAGGTTGGCGACGTGAACGATGAGCAGCGTGCCCTTCAGTTGTTTCGGGTCGATCAGGTCGCGCAACTGCTGCAGCGCAACGATAGGAGCCGGCTCGGATCCGTGCGTACCGCCGATGAGCGCGAGCGTCGGTCCTGGCAGCGCGCCGCGAATCACCGTGATCGGCACGCGCGTGGCGGCGTCCTTTCCCTCCGTAACCAGGAGATAGCCCGACGCCCTTTCTCCGGCCCGTGCGGTGACCGGCCCAACGGTGAGCGGAGTGACCTGCGCACTCAGCGCAGCGCTCACGAGCGCGAAGGCGAGCATCAGGGCGGCGCGGCGCATGGGGGCTCCGGGGTGAGGTTGTGTGAGTGCTGGAATGTAGGGCATCCCGCCGCGCCCGGCCCGTCGTCGCGTCCGAGGCTCAGGCCTTCGGTCGTCGGCCACGGCCGCCGCGGCTGCGCTTCTTCCTGGGCGCAGCGCCCGCCAGCACCGCCTTCGCTCTCGTCGCCGGGTGGGCCGCGTGGGCTTCGTGGGCCGCGTACGGATCATCGAGGTAAGGCGAAGCACCGCGCCCGTGGTCGCCGAAGACTTCCGCCGACGTCTTGCGCCTGACGCGCCTGGCATGCGGTATGGTCGGGAGCTCGGGACGCTCCTCGGGTGGCAGCAGGTCCTTCACCATCTCGACCAGCTGGTGACTGAGATGCTGGCCGTACTTGTACATCGCGATCACGCGCTTGCGGCTGCCGAGCAGGAAGACGAGGAGCGGCTTGTCCTTCTTGACGGCATTGCATGCCTTGCAGCAAAGCACCAGGTTGTCGCGCCGGTCGTACGCTGTCTGCCCGCGCCGCGGCGTCACGTGGTCGAGCGTCACCGAGCGAATGGGGATGACGCCCTCGCAATAGGCACAGACGGGCCCGTGCTGTTCGAGCAGCCACTCGCGGGTGTCGGTGTAGGCGGCACGGCCGGTCGGAACCGACGTCAGCGTCACCCTGGGGGTGGCGGCGTATGCCCCGCCCTTGCTCCGGCGCGAACGGCGGCGGGAGCCGCCGGAGGGCTTAGCGGGCATCTTGCTGGGCAGGACGATTCGTGGGCATGATCCATGCAAGATAGGCTCTTACGGCGCTGGCGGAAAGGAATGAGGAATCAACGCACCATGCCCAACGCACTGATACTCGTCTCGCTGGTCGCGCTCGGAGCGTGCGCGACGCGCGACGCTCCATCGGGTCCCAACGGACAGCTGCCGGACACGGCGCGCGTACCGCTCACCCAGCTTGGCACGTCGACGTATCGGGGATTCCAGGGAGGCTTGTATTCCGGCGGATCGAACGCCATACCGGCGGTGCACGCCGCGCTGGGAGCGACCTTCGCCCGCAGCATCCGTCCACTCAATTCCGCAGGACAAGCCGACGCCAACGGCAAGATCGTGCTGCTGTCCGTCGGGATGTCCAACGTGACGCAGGAGTTCTGCGGCGGCGCTCCGACCTCTTGCCAGTCGTTCTCCTTCGTGGGCCAGGCGCTCGCCGACCCCGCCGTCGACCGCTCGCACCTCGTCATCGTCGACGGAGCGCAGGGGGGCCGCGTCATCGTGGACTGGGACAACGTCACCGACGCCACGTACACCACGGTGCGCGACACGCGGCTCTCTGCGCTCGGTGTCACCGAGGCGCAGGTGCAGGCCGTCTGGCTCAAGCAGGCCACGCCGGGGCCGACGACGCCCCTTCCCGCGGCAAACGCCGATGCCTACACGATCGTCTCGGGACTCGGCGCCGTCGTGCGCACGCTCAGGCTGCGGTATCCCAACCTGCAGCTCGTCTTTCTCTCGAGCCGTATCTACGCGGGCTACGCCCAGCCCGGCACGCTGAATCCGGAGCCGTTCGCCTACGAGACGGGCTTCGCCGTGAAGTGGCTGATCGAGGCACAGATCACGCAGGGGACGAGCGGTCCCCCCGACGTGCGCGCCGGCGACCTGCGCGCGGGCATCGTGGCGCCGTGGCTGGCGTGGGGTCCGTACCTGTGGGCGAACGGCGCCACGCCGCGCTCGGACGGCCTGGTCTGGCTGCCCGGGGATTTTCAGTCCGACTTCACGCACCCCAACACGAGTGCCCGGCAGAAGGTGGGCGCGATGCTGCTCAGCTTCATGAAGTCGTCGCCGCAGGCGTCGTGCTGGTTCCTGGCGGGGCGCGTCTGCTGACGCCCTCGGCTTCAGGGCAGGAGCGCAATCCTCGCGGCGCGCGGTCGCGGCACCATCGACGGGCCGCTCATGGAACCCGCCGTTCGCTTCCCCCTCGCCGGCAGCGCCGCCGGGCGTCCCATCATGTATCCCTGCACCAGGATCACTCCGAGCCGGGTCACCGTGTCGAGCTCCTCCTGCGTCTCGATGCCCTCGACGATCATGGGAATCCCGGCGTCGGTGCAGAAGCCGGCAATCGCCTTGAGGAGTTCCATCTTGACCCGGTTGTGCTGCGCCTCGCGCGTGAGTTCCATGTCGAGCTTGATGAAGTCCGGCTCGATCATCGAGATGATGCGCAGGCCCGAATACGCCGAGCCTACGTCGTCGATGGCCAGCTTGAAGCCGGACTGCTTGACGATCTGGGCGGCCTGCCGGAACGTCTGGAAGTCGGAGATCGCGGCATGCTCGGTGACTTCGAACACCACCTGCGACGCGCTGCGGGCCGGAATGGAGTCCATCAGCTTGGGATGGAAGATCGACGCGGGTTCCATGTTGATGAACAGCAGCTGGTCCTTCTCCAGCCTGCGGAGCGCGCGCGCGGCGTGCTCGCGACAGACCGCGTCGAGCTTCAGCACCAGGTCCGCTTCGTAGGCGATCCGGAACAGGACGTCGGGCGACTCGAATTCCCCCCTCGGCCCGCGGCTGAGCGCCTCGTAGCCGATGGTGCGGCTGGTGCGCAGGTCCACGATGGGCTGGTACAGCGTGGTAATGCGGTGGGCGGTGAGGATCGTGCGCAGCTTTCGCGCCCGCTGGCGCACGAGCTGTTCCTGCTCCGCCGTCGCATCGGCGAGCGCCTCGTCGATGGTGCGATACACCAGCCGCTCGAGCCGGACGGCGGGGTCGTTCTTCATCATCGCCGAGCCGATGAAGTAGTTGAACCGGAAGGTCAGGTCCGGGTGCAACGCCTTCGCGATATGCGCGTCGAGCCGCTCGGCGATGCGCGCCTTGATGAGGAGCACATCGTTGAACCTGAAGCGCCGCCCCGTCCTGGCCGGCGAGAGCATCAGGACGAAGACATTGCCGTTGACGGTCAGTTCCGCCAGGGCGTCCTCCCTTCGCAGCGACTCGTTCTTGATCTCCTTCAGGCATTCGGCGACGCCGCGCACGATGTCGTCGAACAGCTCCCAGCCGTAGATGTCCTCGAGCTTCGAGAACCGGGCGATGTTGACCGTGAGAATGCCGACTGCCTTGCGGCTCACCAGCGCGTCGGCGACCTGGCGTACGAACAGCGGCAGCCCGGGAAGCGCGGTGACCGGGTCGAAGAGCAACTCGTCCGCATTCATGCCACCGGAGTTGCGCAACACGTGCTTGAGCAACTGGCGCTGGAGACCCGGGTCTTCGGCCACGCACACACTCCGGACGCAGGATGGCTGGCCGAACGCCGAGGTTCGGCCGCGAGGGCAACTTAAGATGTCGATTTGCACGGGAGCGCGCACCTCAGCCGCGGCGCGCCGTGCGACCCGTCCGGGCAGGTTGCCGGCGACCCTCACACCGAAATGCCACGCGCCCCGCCGGTCC
>ERZ1292633.5624-Hain-H41-02um-R1-5624-length-11244-cov-6_pt1 | contig 11244 bp, 4 predicted proteins | sample MGYA00564406_ERZ1292633 | MGnify/ENA primary metagenome ERZ1292633 (study PRJEB36523, sample SAMEA6512639) | groundwater metagenome | collected 2019-01-08 | study: AquaDiva: Metagenomics assemblies of 32 groundwater samples
TATTTTACCCATTTTCATTTTTAATATGGCATATAAATAAACAATCTCTAATCTTATATAAAAGAACTCAGATGTTTTAAGAAAATCTGATATTTCTTGATAAACAGATTCAGCTTCAGCATATTTATCCGTTTTTATATAATATTCAAAAAGTAAAAGACTCGCTTGCATATTTATTTCTTTATTATCAAGATTAGAAAGAACTTTCTCAAATTCTTTATATTCTCTAACAAAATTTTTCAAATCATTATCTTGGAGATATTTTCTAGTTTGAAAGTATTGATGATAAGACATAAGAATATTTAAATAGGTTTGAGATGTATTTACTTTCATTTCAGCTAAAAATCTGTTGAATTTTACATCATCAACTTTTTTTACAAAGTATATTTCACCTAAGGCTAAAAGCCCCTTACAATAATTAAATTTATCGTTATTATTAATAGTTTTTTGAAGCCCTATTTTACAAATTTCTAAAGCTTTATCTACTTTACCAATATTTAGATAAACTAACGGCAAATGAGTAAACCATCTTCCTAAATTAAGTTCATCTTTTAGTTCTTCAGCAATTTTTATTGCTTTTTCAAAAAACTCAATAGCTTTTAATTCTTCACCAGATTTATGATAAACAATCGCTAAATTACCTAAACAACCACCAATTCTTCTTTTATCAGCAGATTCTTTTGCTAAATCTAAAGATTTAAAACCAAAAGCTAATGCCTCACTTTGTAAACCTAATTGACTATAAGGAGAAATAATACTTCCCATCCATCTACTTTGACTTGTTTTATCTTTGGTTTCTTCTGTCAAACTAAGTGCTTTTTTTGTAACTTTTATGGCATCAATTTCTTTTCCTAATTTACTATAAGCAATACCCATATTACCTAACCATCTAGTTTGGTTATTTTTATCATTAATTTCTACAGAAATTTTATAAGCTGAATCGAAGTTTTGTAATGCAGATTGTTGATCCCAAGTTCTACTATAAGAAACACCAATTGCACCAAGCCATTTACCTTGACTCATTTTATCGCCAAGATTATTAGAAATATCTAAAGCTTGTTTAAAATATTTTATGGCTTTATCTTGATCGCCTAAATTACTATAACTAAAACCAATTGTTCCTAACCATCTACCTTCGTTAAATTTATCGCCATTTTCTTTGGAAATTTTGAGAGCTTTTTTTAGAAACTTAATGGCATCATCTTCTTTTCCAATATTATTATAAACAGTTCCTACAGAACCAAGCCATCTACCTAAATTTAGATTATCTCCAATATCTTTAGAAATTTCTGAAGCTAAAGTTAAATTTTTAAGAGCTTTTTTTGTTTCACCTAAATTACTATAAGCGTTTCCTAAATTACCTAAACAAGCGGCTTCTCGTCTTCTATCTGATATTTCTCTTGCTATTTTAAGGGCTTTTGTTCCATATTTTACTGCATTTTGCATATCTCCTACATTACTATAAGAATAAGTTAACGCACCTAACCATCTACTTTCATCCGATTTATCAAGGATTTTTTTTGCAATAACAACAGCTTTATTCATACATTCAATAGCTTGGACTTCATCACCTAATTTACTATAAGCAATCCCGATAGAACCTAAAATACGTTCTTGTCTTCTTAAATCACCTGTTTTATAGGTAATTTCAATAGCTCTTTGAAAAAAATGAATCGATTTTTCTTGTTCACCTAATCTACTATAGCAATTTCCAATATCATTTAACCAATTACTTAAGCTTTTTATATCATTTAGTTTTTCGGATATATCAATAGCTTTTTCTAAAAAATCTATTGCTTGATTTTGTTTACCTAAATTACTAAAAGCTAATCCTAAATAACCTAACCAACGGCTTTCTGATTTTTTATCTTCTAACTCTGAAGCTATTTTTAAAGCTTCTTGATAATATTCTAAAGCGGTTTTTTCTTCACCTAGTTTTCCATAAAAAATACCAATATTACCTGTACAAATACCGATATTTATCCAATCTTCAATTTCTTTAGATATTTTTAATGATTCTTCAGTAATCTCCATAGCTTGTTTTTGATCACCTAAATTACTTAAAGATAATCCTAAATTTGATAACCAAATACTATGATTGTATTTATCGCCTATTTCTTCAGATATTTTTATTGCATCTATAGTATATTTTATAGATTTTTTTTCATCTCCAGTATTGCTATAAAAACTGCCTAAATTTCCTAACCAAACAGCTTGATTAAATTTATCATCTGCTTTTTGAGAGTATTTAAGGGCTTTTTCAAAATATTTTATGGCTTGTTCGTTTTTGCCTAAATTACCAGATATAATTCCCATATTACCTAAAATTATACCTTCATTCGATTTATCAGAGGATTTATTAGATTTTTCTAGAGCTTTTTTATAATAATTCATTGCTTCTTCATAATTTTCTAAAGAAGAATAAAGATTACCAATATTACCTAACCATCTACCTTGATTTAGGTTATCTTTTAATTCTTCAAAAATAGAAAGGGCATTTAAATAATATTCTTCAGCTTTTTTAAAATCACCTATTTTATTATATGCAATTCCTAAATTTCCTACCCATTGAGCTTTCATAGATTTATTAGCAATTTCATCTGCTAATGCTACTGCTGTTCCATAAAAACTAATTGCTTCTTCTATTTTACCTATTTTGTTAAGACAAGTACCTAAGTTTCCTACCCAAATACATTCACCTGTTTTGTCTTTTATTTCTTTAGAAATTTCATAGGCTGATGATAATAAATCTATAGCTTTTTTTATATCACCTTTATTATTATGAGCAATTCCCATATATCCAAGGGCATAAGACTTTGTTTTATTATTATTAGATATTTCCGTAAGTTTTAAAGCTTGTTTTGCATATCCAATTAATTTTTTATGATTATCAAATCTTACATAAGTTCTGCTTAATTTTATAAGGCAAATTTCTTGATTATTTATATCTTTATTTTTTTGATAAAAAGAAAGAGCTGATGAGTAATTTTTTATTGCCTTTGAGTAATCTCTTTTTTCAAAAAAACTATCTCCATGTTTTATATATAATTGACCTAAATCTGATATATCAATATATTCATTAGGAATTTTAATATTTTCTGAAGCACAATATGATTGGAGTTCTTGAACTAGTTCAAACTCTTTAGGTATATTATTTCCTTCACTATATTTATTAAGTTGATTAGTTAGTTCGTCTATTTTTTTTAGATTTTTCATATATATAAATTTAAGAATATTTTACTATATTAATAACTGAAACCATTTTTTCTAACGTGAGTAGCAGGGTCGCCTTCTCTTAAAAGCTCGCCATTTACTATTTCTCCAAAAACAATGGTATGATCTCCAACTTCTACGGTTGAATGAACTTTGCATTCTAAATAAGCTAAAGAATCCATTAAAACAGGTAAACCTAATGTTTTTTCTTCACATAAAACATTTTCAAAAGGGTTTTCTATTTTGGGATTTGCAAAAGCACCTACAAGTTTCATAGTTTCTTTTGTCATGATATTAACTACAAAAGCTTTTGACTCCATAACACCATCAAAAGAAGCTCTACCTTTTTTCATTGCAACAGAAACAATAGGAGGATCAAAAGAAACTTGACCTAAAAAAGAAGCTGTAAAACCAATCGGATTTCCGTCTTTTTTTGATGTTACTACATGTAAACCAGATGCTACTTTTCCTAATGCTTTACCAACTGCTTCCTTGTTTTCCATAAAAACTTAAAACTCCAAAAAATAAGATTATAAACCACTTAATTATACATTATGAAAGGACTTAAAGTTATTTAATTTCTGCTTTGTTATAACAAAAATTATACTAATTTGATAAATAACTTAGCTATAATTTAATAATAGTATTGTTTTAGTTATTTTATAGATCAGGATAAATATGAAAAATCTCAATAAAACTGGTAAAGAATTGCTTTTAGATCCAAGAGGAAATAAAGGAACTTCTTTTACTATGGAAGAACGTGAAAAATTAGGTCTTTTGGGATTATTACCTCCAAGAGTTTTTTCTCAAGAAACAAAAATGATTCGTGTATTAAAAAATTTCCAAGATGCTCCTACCGATATTGGTAAATATGTCTTTTTAACAGCTCTTCAAGATAGAAATGAAAGTCTTTTTTATCGTTTTGTAATAGATAATATTAATGAAGCTATGCCTATTATTTATACCCCAACTGTTGGAGAAGCTTGTATAAAATATAGCCAAGTCTTTAGAAGACCAAGAGGAGTTTTTATTTCTATTAATGATAAAGGTAAAATAAAAAATATCTTAAGAAACTGGAATGAAGACGATATCAGAATGATTGTCGTTACTGATGGTGAGAGAATTTTAGGTTTAGGTGATTTGGGTGCAAATGGAATGGGTATTCCAACAGGAAAATTAGCTCTTTATACAGCTTGTGGAGGAATTGATCCATCATGGTGTTTACCTATTTCTATTGATGTTGGAACTAATAATGAAAACCTAATTGATGATCCTGTTTATATTGGTTTACAACAAAAAAGAGTTCGTGGTCAAGAATATGATGAATTACTAGATGAGTTTTTTCATGCAGTTAAAGAAGTTTATCCAAAAGCAGTAATTCAACTTGAAGACTTTGGAAATGTAAATGCCTTTAAATTATTGAATAAATATAGACATGATTTTTGTACTTTTGATGATGATATACAAGGAACTGCGGCTGTAGCCCTTTCTGGTATATATACTGCAAGTAAATTAAGTGGCTCTTCTTTAAAAGATCAAAAAATATTGTTTTTGGGTGCTGGTGAAGCAGGAATAGGAATAGGAGATTTAATTGTTTCAGCATTAGAAGCTGAAGGGATTTCAAAAGAAGAAGGAAGAGCAAAATGCTGGTTTTTTGATTCTAAAGGATTAGTAGTAAAAAGTAGAACAGACTTGGTAGAACACAAAAAACACTTTGCACATGATTTTGATTTTACAAATGATTTTAAAGAAGCTATTGAAAAATTAAGACCTACTGCAATTATAGGAGTTTCTGGACAACCTCAAAGCTTTACTAAAGAAATGATTGAGTTAATGAGTGAAATTAATCAAAGCCCTATTATTTTTGCTCTTTCTAACCCTACTTCAAAATCTGAATGTACAGCAGAACAAGCTTATTCATGGTCAAAAAACAGAGCTATATTTGCATCTGGGAGTCCATTTGAAGCTTTAATTGTTAATGGAAAAAGAGTTGTTCCTGGACAATGTAATAATGCCTATATTTTCCCAGGAGTTGGTTTAGGAGTTATTTTATCTGGAGTTAAAATTATAACAGATGAAATGTTTTGTGCAGCAGCAAAAGAATTAGCAAATCAGGTTACTGAAATAGATTTATCAAAAAGTAGAATTTTCCCATCATTAAAAAGAATTAGGGATGTTTCTGCTCATATTGCTACAGCAGTTGCAAATGTTGCTTTTGATAGTGGTTTGGCTAATATTGAAAAACCTGGGAATCTTTTTGAATATATTAAATCAAAAATGTACGATCCAATAGATTAGTTTTTTTATTTATCTTGAATATTTATTATTCAAGATAATATATTAAATTATTGCAAGATATTGTAAAAATAGTACCTAATATTATTTTTGTTAGCATTTTTTCCACGACAGAATGTCATTTTTATTTTATAACATTAGAATTATATCAAATTTGTCTTGAACATGATTATGCAAGATGAGACGATTAATAGGATAGGATAATAAAAATCATCTAAACAAAATAAAAACCACGATAAGATTTTTTTGTTCTAAATCTTATCATGGTAATCTCATGAATCTAATAAATCCTGTTCAAGACAAGATTAAGCAGGAAAACAATATAAACAATAACTAATATCAAATTTACAATCTGTTCCATTCCCAAGTGTTCCATCTGAATTTGAAACAACTAGAACAGCATTTTTAAAATTAGATCCAAAATTGAGAAACGGATAAATTTTAGAAAACTCTAAATTTAAAGCTATTTTATCTACAAATGAATTTTCATGTTCAGAACTTATATTATTAGGGTTATTTTCATCTAAATACAACGGTAAAACTATAGGATTATCAGAACTATCAAAAAATAAAACTCTAGCTTTTAAAGATGAACCACAAGATGATTTTATTTCTAATCCTAAAGTTTTAGGTCTATTTTTTGTATCATTTGTATAGAAATTATAATATTTTGTAGAATTATTTTTAAGAGTAAATGATGGAAGCGTTTTTTTGTTATTTGTAGCATTTAAAAACGTTTGATCAATAGAAATTCTACTTGCTTGCTCTATATCAAATCTATCTCCTAAATAGGCATGAAAAGCATATTGATGATACTTGTTCAAATGTAAATTATCAAAAATATCTACTATATATGTATCTTTTGGTGTTTTAACAGGATCAAAATTACTATTACTTTCTTTAAAAATTTCTTCTGTTGTTTTTATATGCCCTAAAAAAGTAAAAAATCCTACATTTGAGTAGTTTTTTTGATATTCTTCTTCAGGTGGATTTATATTTAACATGTTAGAATTTTTTAAATTGTCTAATCCTAAATTTAATCTAGTAAGATAATTTCCAGTTGAACGAGAATTTTTTTTAGCAGATCTTGAAGCCATATGTTGAGCAGAAGATTCAGTAACCCATAAAGGAACAGAAGCAACTTTTTTTTGGGTATTTTTAGCATTTTGAAATACATGCCAAACTTCATGCTGAATTGTATCACCTGTCCCACCATAAGGATCAAGATCAATACGAGAACCTCTTTCACCTTCTGCTTTAGTTATGGATATTCCATCAATATTTAGAGATGAATTTCTTATGTTTACTTCTACCCACCCTTCAGTTTTACTATTAAAGTTTTTAAAATCACTTTCTTTTAATTTATTTAAAGGTGAAAAATGGTTATAAGCTTCAGCAAATTTATCTTTTACTTCATTAATATCTCCTCCAAATGGATTTAAAGTATGAAAATCTTTGTTAGAATACGTAATTTTAAATATCGCTACATATTCTGTTCCTTTTGTGTTAAATTTTTGAACTTGAAAGTTATTTGAAATAGGAACTTCGACTAAAGTAGCATTATATCCTGCATCAGGTAATACATCAGAAGACATAGTTTTTGAATAATATTTAAAACTTTTTACATAAGTTGGCATATTATCTGTCCAATATTTAAGTTCGATATTTCTTCCATTGGTTGTTGATTGAAAATCCCAAAAAATCTTATCATCACTATTTCTCCAATTAATTAAAGAAGGATGATTATTACCTAATCTAGCTTTATTTGTTTCTAAATAAAAGATAGCATCTTTTTTTAATTCCAAGCCAAATGGTTCTAATTTAACAACAGAACTAGTAAAATCATATTCAGGTTTACCCTTAAGTTTATATATATCTCCTAGATATGATTTGTGAGATGCACCATAAATAATTTCAGGAGCTTCTTTTTCTTGCGTTATAGAAATAAAAATATCTTTATCCAAAGCACCTTCAGGTATTTCAATTTTACCAACCCCAGTTAATGAAACAATTCCACCTTTTACACCAATAAGATTTACTCCATCAGGATATTCAAAATCATTTGCATTACTTGTTTTATAACCTCGTAAAATAAAATTGCTTAAACCTTCATTGGTTAAATTTAGTACATAATTATTTCCATTTTCTGTTTTCCATTCACTAGGTACATTCAAAGCTCTTTTTCCTACGTTATACCAAGTTCCATCTTCTTTTTCACCCGTGTACCAAGTTCCATTATTGTAATGATCTTTTTCATTTTTATCATTCTTATCATCTTTACTATCATTGGTATCAAATTTTTTATCATCAGAATCTTTTTTATTCTCTGATTCTTTTTTATGCTCATTTTCCTTTTTTTCTTTCTCAAAAATAGCTTTTCTTTCTTTTTTAGTTAGTTGCTTAATTTCTTGTTTTATATAATATAGTTTATCTTCTACTGTTATTTTACCTAAACTTGGTACTTTTTTATCATCATCTTTATCTGGAACGCCTAAAAAATAATTTACTGCATTTTCTGGTATTTCTATTATTGCATTTCCATCTGTCCCATCATTATCTATTACACTAAATTTTATCCCTTTTTTTACTGTTAGTTTAAAATTGCCATTTAATGGAATCTTTACTGTATTTTTATTTATTTTCTTTGGGTTAACTTCAAATGAAAATTTAAAACTTTTTCCATCTGATAATTCTTTTACCATACTCAATGGTTTTAAAGGTACTTTACTTTCAAATGTTATTAATTGCTCTGCTACATTATCATTTCCATTTGTTAATTTAAAATTTACTTTTTCTATTGGTATTTTAAAAGCACAAAAATTCTTACTATTTAAATTATTGCAAGATATTGTAAAAATAGTACCTAATATTATTTTTGTTAGCATTTCTATTCTTTTTATTTTATAACATTAGAATTATATCAAAATTGTCTTGAACATGATTATGCAAGATGAGATGATTAATAGGATGGGATAATAAAAATTATCTAAACAAATGAATCTAATAAATCATGTTCAAGACAAGATTAAACACAATATAAACAATAAGTAACATCAAAATCACAATTTGTTCCATTACCACTTGTTCCATCTGAATTTGAAACAACTAAAACAGCATTTCTAAAATCAGTACCAAAATTTATAAATGGATATTTTTTGTTAAAATCTAAATTTAAAGCTATTTTATCTGTAAAAAGACTAAATACAGAACTATCTATTAAGTTTGGGTTATCATCATTAAGATATTGAGGTAAAACAATAGGTTTATCTAAGTTATCAAAAAATAAAACTCTTGCTTTTAAAGATGAACCACAAGATGATTTTATCTCTAATCCTAATGAATTAGATCTATTTTTATTATCATTTGTATAGAAATTATAATATTTTGTAGAATTATTTTTAAGAGTAAATGAGGGGAGAGTTTTTTTATTATTTGTAGCATTTAAATATATTCTAGTTCCATTAATTTTACCTGATTTATATATATCAAATCTATCGCCCATATATGAATGAAATGCATAGTTATGAAAATTATTTAATGATAAATCATCTATTATTTTTGTCATAAATTTATCACAATTTTCTGAATTACAATCAATATTGTTTACATTTGTTTCTTTGTTTGTTATATATGTCATATATGAAACTTTTTGATATCCAAAAGGATCTGTCTTATTGTCATATAAATCAAGCGGTAGAGATAATTCTAAATTAGTTAAAGATGCACCTAATACGTCTTGGTAATGTGTTTCAGTATAATTATTGTATTTTGAGTTATAATATTTTTTAAAAACTCTTGCTCCCATGTGTTCCGCAGATGATTCAATTAGCCACCTTTTTTCTCCAAATCCCAAATCTGTTGGGAAAGGATTGTAACCATCAAGTGATTGAATACCTATTAAATATAAATATCTTCCTGCTCCAACAAAACCTATTTGAAAAGCATGCCAAACTTCATGTTCTATTGATGGCTCAGTATCTTTTATTGTTATTGTAGGTGAAAAAGCCCCATTAATTTCAGTTATTGCATCTTTAGTAAAATCAGCTTTTATTGATATAATTAATTTACCCGATAAGCTTGTTATTTTAGGCTTTGTTACCTTCAAAAAATCTGTATAGTATTTATATGAATTACTAACTCTTTCTTCAATAATACTTGCAGATGAAAAACTTGTTTTATTTTGATTATATGAAATAATTGCGTCTTTTGTAACTATTTCTTGATTAGGATCTTGAGGATTAGCTTGTATTTTGAAAGGGTCTTCATCACCAAATATAACCCATGAATCATCAGGGTTTATATGTGTACCTATTACTTTAAATACTAAAGTAAATTCTGATAATAGAGCAGAAGAATCATATTTTATTTTTTTTGTATTATCATTTAAATCACCTGAATAATATAAAAAAGATTGAAATTTTTCAGAATACTTTTGTGTTCTCCATTCAATTAAAGCGGCTTGGTTTTTTCCTAGTCTTTTTGTATCTGTTTCTAAATAAATTACAGCTTGTTTATTTAATTTTAATCCCATAGGTTCAATTTTTACGACTGGACTGATATAATCGTCAATTCTTTCTTTTGTTACATAACCCAACATTTCAGGGGCTTCTTTTTCTTGTGTCATAGAAATAAAAGTATCTTTATCCAAAGCTCCTTCAGGTATTTCTATTTTACCAACGCCAGTTAATGAAACAATTCCACCTTTTACACCAATAAGATTTACTCCATCAGGATATTCAAAATCATTTGCATTACTTGTTTTATAACCTCGTAAAATAAAATTGCTTAAACCTTCATTGGTTAAATTTAGTACATAATTATTTCCATTTTCTGTTTTCCATTCACTAGGTACATTCAAAGCTCTTTTTCCTACGTTATACCAAGTTCCATCTTCTTTTTCACCCGTGTACCAAGTTCCATTATTGTAATGATCTTTTTCATTTTTATCATTCTTATCATCTTTACTATCATTGGTATCAAATTTTTTATCATCAGAATCTTTTTTATTCTCTGATTCTTTTTTATGCTCATTTTCCTTTTTTTCTTTCTCAAAAATAGCTTTTCTTTCTTTTTTAGTTAGTTGCTTAATTTCTTGTTTTATATAATATAGTTTATCTTCTACTGTTATTTTACCTAAACTTGGTACTTTTTTATCATCATCTTTATCTGGAACGCCTAAAAAATAATTTACTGCATTTTCTGGTATTTCTATTATTGCATTTCCATCTGTCCCATCATTATCTATTACACTAAATTTTATCCCTTTTTTTACTGTTAGTTTAAAATTGCCATTTAATGGAATCTTTACTGTATTTTTATTTATTTTCTTTGGGTTAACTTCAAATGAAAATTTAAAACTTTTTCCATCTGGCAACTCTTTTACCATTTTTAAACTTTTTATTGGTACTTTACTTTCAAATGTTAACATTTTAGGTTGAATAGGTGTATTTTCACTTAATTTAAAATTTACTTTTTCTATTGGTATTTTAAACTTTTCATTAGTATTATTTACATTAGCAGTATTACTACATGAAATTACAAGCAATCCACTTAATAAACTTGTTAATATCTTTTTCATATTTTAATTCCTTTTTATTATTATTTATAATACCAATTATTTACACAAAAAGTCTTTTAACTTATTTTTTGCATCATCTTCGACAGAAATGATTGCATCTGTAGTTTTATTTTTTATTCCACCAGAAGAAATTTTTATTGCTTTCAATTTATTTTTTG
>ERZ1292633.5625-Hain-H41-02um-R1-5625-length-11243-cov-10_pt1 | contig 11243 bp, 10 predicted proteins | sample MGYA00564406_ERZ1292633 | MGnify/ENA primary metagenome ERZ1292633 (study PRJEB36523, sample SAMEA6512639) | groundwater metagenome | collected 2019-01-08 | study: AquaDiva: Metagenomics assemblies of 32 groundwater samples
AGGTCGGCGCCGAGCGTGCCGCCTTCCGGCTTCTTGGTGTCGGGGGCCTTGAAGTGCGCGCGGATTTCCTGCAGGCGTTTCTCGGCCTGGGGGTTGCCCTGGAGCCGCTTGGTCTTCTCGAGCGCCGTGTCGAAGGCGTCGAAGGTCAGCTCGTTATAGCCGAACGAGCGGATGCGCTTGACCGCTTTCATCATCGCCTCGTTGCGGAAGACCGTCAGGTGCTCGGAGTCGATTTCCTTGAGCCCCAGCTTGCGGGCGCGCCGCTCGGCGGCCTTGCGGATGCCGCTGCGGACGAAGTCGGGCGAGGTGAGCAGGCGCTTCCACGCCTCGTCGCTCCACGTCACGGGCGCGAGCGGGGCGTCCCAGATGGCGGTGAGGGCCGCCTCGTCGATCGCGGCGAGCCCCAGCTCGCGGGCCCGCTCTTCCGTGTCCCGTTTCACCATGTCCGCCACGAAGCCCATGGCGATGGGAGGCGATTGCGCGATCTTCTGCTGGAGCCGTGCCTGCGCGCCCTCGGACCAGGGCAACGCCGCCTCCGCCTGCAAGGTTTCATCGCCGAGCGCTTCCACCTTCTGAAAGAGCTCGACGTTGACCTCCATGTGGCCGCGCTCGCGGGCCACGTCCTCGGCGATCTGCCGGATCATGTGCCGCATGAATTCTGGCACGGTCTCCAGCCGCGCCTTGGCCTCGGCCGTCCAGGGGACGCGGCCGGCGGCCATGGCGCCTGCGGCCTCCTGCATGCCGGCCTCGCCGCCCATGCTGCCCATCATCTGGCCTTTGAATTGGGTGAGGATGTCCTCGGTGATCTCGCGATAGCCCAGCTCGCGCGCCTTCTTCTCGGCCAGCCGCTTCACCATGCCGCGGAGGAAGACGGGCGCCCGCTCCATGCGCTGGAGCGCACCCTCGGTCCAGAGGATCTCCGGGGCGTCCTCGATCTTGGTGTCAGGTTCTGCCATGGCCCGCCTACCGGTTGACGATTTCCTTGAGTTCCTTGCCGGCCTTGAAGAAGGGGACGCGCTTGGCGGGGACGGAGACCGTCGAGCCCGTCTTCGGATTGCGGCCTTCCTTCATGCGGCGGTTGCGCAGGCGAAAGCTCCCGAAGCCGCGGATTTCGATCTTGTCGCCCTTGGCCAGCGCCGTCCGGATGCCGTTGAAGATGGTGTTGACGACGACCTCGGCCTGCCGCTTGGTCAGGGTGGGCACCTGTTCGGACAACTTCTCGATGAGCTGCGCTTTCGTCATAACCAGTTCCCCCTTAGAATGTCATCATGTACTTCAGGTTGATGCCGGTCGGAATGAGCGCGGAGACTTTTCCGTCGAAGACGTTGCCGAGCACGTCGCGCAGCGAGAAGCGCTTGTGGGTCTCGATGACGCGCGGCTCGCCCGCGATGCCCACCATTTTCCCTGCCAGCCTGATCGCGTCCTGCAGGTCGCCCAGCTCATCCACGAGCCTGGCTGTTTTCGCCTGCCGCCCGGTGAAGACGCGGCCGTCCGCCAGGTCGCGAACCTGCTCTATCTTCATGGCGCGCCCCGCGGCGACGGCCTGGATGAACTGATCGTGCACGTCGTCCAGCACCGTCTGCAGAATGGCGCGGTCCGCTGCGGACATGGCCCGGAACGGCGACGCCAGGTCCTTGTGCGCTCCGCTCTTGATGACGATGCTCTGCACGCCCACCTTCTCCAGCAGGCCCTGCACGTTGGCCAGCTCCATGATCACGCCGATGCTGCCCGTCAGCGTGCCGGGGTTGGCGACGATCCTGTCCGTCGCCGCGGCGATGTAGTACCCGCCCGAGGCGGCCAGGTTGCCCATCGACGTCACCACCTTGACCCGACCGTCGGCGCGCGTCTTGAGCACCTCCGAATGGATCTCCTGGGAGGCGACCACCCCGCCGCCGGGACTGTCGATGCGGAGCACGATGGCCTTGACGCTGGGATTGTCCCGGAACTTCCGCAGTTCCTCGATCGCCTCGCGGGAGTCGACAATGACCCCCTCGATCCGCACGACCGCGACTTTTTCGCCGCCGGGCCACACGCTGTCCAGCATGGACAGCACGACGCCGACGGCGGCCGCGATCCCCGCAATCGCCAGAACGGTCCGGAATGGTCGCTTCTTCTCCACGCCGTCCGTTACTCCTCGTCCTCGCCCTCATGCTTCTTGTTCTTGCGGGCCGCCCGGCCCAGGGATTGATCCACCTTCTCCTGGCTGGCGTGAAAGTCCTGCATCTGCTGGCGCTCGCCGTCGCGGTGGTGCTCCCGCAGGCTCAGCGCGATCTTCCGCTCGTCGCGGTCGACCTTGATGATCTTCGCGTCGACGTCCTCGCCGGCCTTGAACCGGTCTTCCATCCGGACGGAGGGATCCAGGCCCGTCTCGCTGATGTGGATGAGGCCTTCCACCCCGGCGGCGAGCTCCACGAAGATCCCGAAGTCGGTGAGTTTCGTGATCTTGCCGCGCGTGGTGTTGCCGACCTGGTGCTTGTCGGGGATCTCCTGCTCCCACGGATCGGACGTGAGCTGCTTGTAGCCGAGCGAGAGCCGCTCCTTCTCCTTGTCGATCTTGAGGACCACCACCTCCACCGCCTGGCCCTTCTTGAAGATTTCGGAGGGATGCTTCACGTGCTTGGTCCAGGACATGTCCGAAATGTGGATCAGGCCGTCCACGCCCTCGTCCAGGCCGATGAAGGCCCCGAAGTCCGTGAGGCTCTTGACCTTGCCCTCGATCCTGGTCCCGACGGGGTATTTCGTCTCCACGAGGTCCCACGGGTTCGGCGCCACCTGCTTCATGCCGAGGGAGATCTTGCGGGCGCCCTCGTCCACGTTGAGCACCTGGGCGTCCACCTGCGCGCCCGCCGACACGATCTTGGAGGGGTGCCGGACTTCGTGCGACCAGGTCATCTCGGACACGTGCACCAGCCCTTCGACGCCCGGCTCCAGCTCGATAAAGGCGCCGTAGTCGGTCAGGCTCACGACGCGTCCGTTGATCCGGGTGCCGGCGGGGTACTTCGCGGCGACGCCCGTCCAGGGGTCCGCGCCTTTCTGCTTCAGCCCCAGCGACACGCGGCCGGTTTCGCGGTCGTATTTGAGGATCATCACCTCGACCCGGTCGCCGACCATGAAGATCTCCGACGGGTGGCCGATGCGCCCCCAGGACATGTCGGTGATGTGCAGGAGCCCGTCGATCCCGCCGAGGTCGACAAAGGCGCCGTAATCGGTGATGTTCTTGACGGTGCCGTGCACGAGCTGGCCTTCCGTGAGGTTCGCCAGGGTCCGCTGCCGGCGCTGGTCGCGCGACTCCTCGAGCAGGAGGCGCCGGGAGACGACCACGTTGCCGCGGCGCTGGTTGATCTTGATGATCTTCATGGGGAAGGACTTGCCGATCAGCTGCTCAGGGTCGCGGATCGGGTGCAGGTCGATCTGGGAGCCGGGCAGGAAGGCCTTGACGCCGATGTCCACCATCATGCCGCCTTTGATGCGGCTGAGGATCTTGCCCTCGACGATGGCTTCCTCCTTGAAAATCTTTTCGAGGTCGACCCAGACCTTCATCTTGTCCGCTTTTTCCTTGGACAGGACGAGGTTCCCTTCGCTGTCTTCGCGCTCCTGGATGTAGACGAGCAGGCGGGTGCCGGGGGCGGCCTCGGCCAGTTCCTGCGCGGAAAACTCCTCGGCGGAGATGATGCCCTCCGATTTATAGCCGATGTCCACCACGACCTTGTCTTTTTTGACCGAGACGACCGTGCCTTCGATGACCGATCCCTCCTCGAAATTCTGGAAGGTCTCCTCGTACATCGAGGCCATGGCGGCCTTGTCCGACGATCCCGATTTCATCTGCTCCAACGTTTCCATTCGCTTACTTACTCCTCCCACAGCATGACCTGACGCACAGGGTTAAGGTTGACTGCATGCGGGCCGTCACGCGGTTGAAGGGGATGCGATCCCCTCCAGCGCCGCGATGCGGTCCATGATCTCCTGACTGATCCGTTGATACACGTCCTTCTTCTTGCTCTCGCCGTCCAATTCCTTCAGGAGCGCCGAAAAGTCCATCGGCTCTCCGTACGTCACCCGCATCGGCCGCAGCCGGATCCGCCTGGCGCCCGGCGGCAGCACGTCGAACGTGCCCGCCAGATGCGCGGGGATCACGGGACATCCCGTCGCCGCGACGATCATCCCGACGCCCGGCTTGCCGGGCTGGAGCCGCCCATCCTCCGTGCGGCTGCCTTCCGGATAAATGATCACCGCCCCTCCGGCCTTGATGCGGCTGATCGCTTCCTCGAACCCGCCGCGATCCACACGCTCCCGGCGGATCGGAATCCACCCCAAATACCGCATCAGCCAGCCGACCGGTCCGGGGAACAGGTCCATCCGGCCCATGTACGACGCCCGCCGCGGCACCCCGCATCCCAGGATCGGGATGTCCAGGTAGCTGGCGTGGTTCGCTGCGATCAGCACCCCCCCGGTCTTCGGGATGTGATGCTGCCCGGACACTTTCAAGCGAAACAGCACCGTCGCAGTCATGCGAATGACCGCCCAGACCGCCCAGTACAGAATCATTTAGCGCAGGGCAGCCGCTTTGCGTTCGATCACGCGCATCATCCTCTCAGCGACTTCCTCGACCGTGAGCCGGCTCGAATCAATGAGCACGGCATCCGGGGCCGCCGTCAACGGGGCGGCCTCCCTGGTCCGGTCGCGCCCGTCCCGGGCCTCCATCTCACGGCGCGTCTCCGCCTGATCCACCGCCCGTCCCGAGGCCGCGAGCTCTTCGTGGCGCCGGCGCGCACGTTCCTGCGGCTCGGCCTCCAGAAAGAACTTCACCGGCGCACCGGGGAACACGCGTGTGCCCATGTCCCGGCCTTCGGCGACGACGCCGCGCACCCCGGGCAGCCGCCCGAAGTTTTGCTGGACCGGCAGCAGCCAGGCCCGCACGTCCGGAAGGGCCGCCACCTGGGAGGCCGCGCGGCTCACCGCGGGCATTCTCAACTCCGCCGCGAGGGCGCGTCCATCCACTTCGACACCCATCTCCCCGCCGGCCTCCGACGAGACGTTCAGCGCCGTTTCTCCGCAGAGGCGCTGCATGGCGCCCGGCTCTGTCGGGTCGGCTCCCGTGGCCAGGGCCTTCCACGCGACGGCCCGGTAGAGGGCGCCGGAATCGAGGTACGTGTAGCCGAGTCGGGAGGCGATCAGCCTGGCGACGGTGCTCTTGCCCACCCCGGACGGGCCGTCAATCGTGACGACCAGCGGCGGGGTCCTGCCGGCCCCCTGAAGGGGCTTCGTGTCCGACGAAGCCGGTATTGTATTCACCCTTGCCCCGAGGGTGTCAATAACCCTCTCAATTTCTTGTCAAAGTCAGGGAACGACGTCGCCACGCAGGCCGTATCTTCCACCGTCGTTTTCCCGCTCGCCACCAGTCCCGCGATCGTCATGGACATGGCCACCCGATGGTCCCCATGGCTTTGGCAGACGGCCCCTTTCAGCGGCCGGCCGCCGACGATGCGCATGCCGTCGGGCCGTTCCTCGACCTCGGCGCCCATGCGGCGCAGTTCCGCGGCCATGGTTGCGATCCGGTCGCTTTCCTTGACGCGGAGTTCGCTCGCGCCGGAGATCACCGTTTCGCCCTGCGCGCAGGCGGCTGCGACGCAGAGGATCGGAAACTCGTCGATCGTCTGCGGGATGCGGTCGGGCCCGATTGTGATCCCCCGAAGCGGCGCCGAGCGGACGCGCAGGTCCGCCACCGGCTCGCCGGCCTGCACGCGGGGATTGACCAGATCAATCCGGGCGCCCATGTCCCGGAGAATCTCCAGGATGCCCGTCCGCGTCGGGTTGACCCCCACGCCTGTGATCGTGACATCCGAGTCGGGCGCCAGCGAGGCGCCGACGAGGAAAAAGGCGGCCGCCGAGAGATCGCCCGCGACGGGGATGTCCCTGGCCGCAAACGCGCGCTGGCCCGTGAGGCTGACGGTGAGGCCGTGCCGGGCCAGCGGGATGCCGAGATAGTCGAAGAGGCGTTCCGTGTGATCGCGCGAGAGGGCCGGCTCGGTCACGCTCGTCGTGCCCTTTGCGAAGAGTCCCGCCAGCAGCACGGACGATTTGACCTGCGCGCTGGCGACCGGGGACCGGTAGGCGATGCCTCGCAGGCGTGCGCCGGTAATCGCCAGCGGCGCGAGCTCGCCCCCGCGGCGGCCGGCGATTTGCGCGCCCATCTCCCGGAGCGGTCCCACCACCCGGCCCATGGGACGCCGCCGGGTGGACTCGTCGCCGGTCAGCACGGAGAAAAAATCCTGCCCCGCCAGCACGCCGGCCAGCAGGCGGATGCCCGTGCCGGAGTTCCCGCAGTCCACGAGCGAGTCGGGCTCCCGCAGGCTGCTCAGACCCTTGCCCGAGACGCGCATGCGGTCGGGCCCGATGTCGATCAAGACGCCCATCGCCCGGAACGCCTGCGCGGTGTGCAGGCAGTCCTGGCCGTGGCAGTAGTTGGAGATCACGGATTCGCCGTCCGCGAGCGCGCCGAGGATGATCGCGCGGTGCGTGATGGACTTGTCGCCGGGAACGGTCAAGGTGCCGCGCAGAGCCATTACGTGAGTTTCTCCCGCATGTCCTTCGCCAGCGCGAACTCGCGGGTGAGGCCCTCGCCGTCGCCGGCCTTGATCAGCGCTTTGAGGCGCTCGAGGCGCGTCTGGTAGATGTCGAGCTGGCTCACGAGGTTGTCGCGGTTCCAGAGGCAGATGTCGCGCCACATCTCGGGCGACGAGGCGGCGATGCGGGTGGTGTCCTTGTACCCGCCGCCGGAATAGAGCTGCAGGTCGAGGCCCGGCGTCTGGGTCTCCTGGATGGACGCCACGGCGTTCACCAGCGCGAAGGCGGCCATGTGCGGCAGGTGGCTGATCGCGCCCAGCACGCGGTCGTGCAGGTCCGGGTCCATGTCCTTCACCCGCGCGCCGGTCGCTTCCCAGAGCCGGCGGATGAGCGCGAGGGCGGCGGCATCGGTCTTCGCGGTCGGTGTCAGGATGCACAGCGCGCCGCGGTACAGATCCAGGCTCGCCGCGTCCACGCCGGTTTTTTCCCTGCCGGCGATCGGGTGCGCGCCGACCACCCGCGTGCCGGTCGGCGCCAGCGCTTCCATGCGCGCGACCAGCGGGCCCTTGACGCTGCCCACGTCGGTGATCACGGCGCCGGCCGCCAGCCGGGGCGCGCAGGTTTTCAGCGCCGCTTCGAACGTGTCCACCGGCGTGGCGAGCACGAGCAGGTCGGAGCCGGCGGCCGCTTCCGCGAGGTCCGTGCTGTAGCGGTCGATGGCCTTGAGCGCGACGGCCTTCTGGAGATTCTCGGCCCGGCGGCCGGTGCCGACGACGGTGCCGACGAGGCCCTGCTGCTTGCAGATCATCCCGAGGGAGCCCCCGATGAGGCCCACCCCGACGATGGTCATCTGCTTGAACAGCATCCCCATTAGATTTCGCGCCCGACCGCCTCCGCGATTTTTTTGAGGTCCTTCATCAGATCCTTGAACTTGGCGGGCTTGAGGGACTCCTCGCCGTCGCAGAGCGCGCACTCGGGGTTGGAGTGGACTTCGATCAGCAGCCCGTCCGCGCCGGCCGCGATGGCGGCCTTGGCCAGCGGCGCCACCATCGCCCACTTGCCCGTGGCGTGGCTGGGGTCCACGATGACCGGCAGGTGCGACAGCTCTTTCAGCGCGGGCACCGCGGAGAGGTCCAGCGTGTTCCGGTACTGCGTCTCGAAGGTGCGGATGCCGCGCTCGCAGAGCATCACGTTCTTGTTGCCCCGCGACATGATGTACTCCGCCGCCATCAGCCACTCCTTGATCGTCGCCGAGAGGCCGCGCTTGAGGAGCACCGGCTTGTCGTACGCGCCGACCTCCTTCAGCAGCTCGAAGTTCTGCATGTTGCGGGCGCCGATCTGGATGATGTCGGTCTTCGCGAGGAAAAATTCGATGTCGCGCGGATCGAGGATCTCGCTGACGACGGGCAGGCCGGTCTGCTTCTTGGCCTCCGCCAGGAAGTCCAGGCCTTCGTTGCCGAGGCCCTGGAAGGCGTACGGCGAGGTGCGGGGCTTGTAGGCGCCGCCGCGGAGAATGCTGGCCCCGGCGGCCTTGACTTCCTGGGCGATGCCTAGGGTCAGCTCCTTCTTCTCCACGGCGCAGGGGCCGGCCATGATCGCCAGTTTCCTGCCGCCCACCTTGACGCCGCTCACGTCGACGATCGTGTCGTCCTTCTTGAATTCGCGCCCGGCGAGCTTCCAAGGCGCCAGAATCGGCACCACGTCCTCAACGCCGGGGATCGCCCGGAACGGCTGGTTGGCGATCAGGCGGTCGTCGCCGATCACGCCGATGATGCTCCGCTCCTGCCCTTTGGACAGGTGCGGGGTCAGGCCCAGCTCCTTGATGCGGTCCATCACGTGGTCGATTTCCTTTTCAGTGGCATTCGGCTTCAGCACGATAATCATGACGTCTCCTTCTGGCTTATGCAGTCAGCACCGCCTGCAGTGCTGCGATGAAACGGTCGTTCTCATGGGGCAGGCCGATCGTCACCCGGAGGCAGGTGCCTCCCAGGTGCCGGACGATCACGCCCCGCCTGAGCAAGGCTTCGAACAGGGCCTTGCCGTCCTGCTTCGCGTCGAAGTACAGAAAGTTGGCCTGGCTGGGCGCGACGCGCAGGCCCAGGGCCTTCAGGCGCTCTGCGAGCGAGGCCAGGCCTTCGGTATTGACGCGGCGGCTCTCGCGGACGTGCTCCTCGTCCGAGAGGGCGGCCAGCGCGGCCTTCTGGGCCAGGCTGTTGGTGTTGAAGGGCGGGCGGATGCGGTTCAGGTGCTCGACGATCTCCGGCGTCGTCAGGCCGTAGCCGATCCGCAGGCCGGCCAGCCCGTAAATCTTCGAGAAGGTCCGCAGCAGCACGACGTTGCGGCCGGATTTCAGCAGGGACAGGGTGTCGGGATAGTCGGCGGCCGTGACGTACTCGTAGTAGGCCTCGTCAAAGACGACGATCACGTCGGGCGGAATCGCCTGCATGAAGGCCGCGACTTCGGCGGCCGTGACGTACGTGCCGGTCGGGTTGTTCGGGTTGCACACGAACACCAGGCGGGTCTTGGGGGTGACGGCCCTGGCCATCGCGGGCAGGTCGTGACGGTAGTCCTTCAGCGGCACCTGCACCAGTTTGCCGTGGGCGGCCGTGACGTCGATTTTGTACACGACGAAACTGGGGTCGGCCATGACCGCCTCGTCGCCCGCCTCCAGGAAGGTTTTGGTCAGGAGGGTGATGATCTCGTCCGAGCCGTTGCCGAGGATGATCTGGTCGGGCGAGACCTTCACGCGATCCGCCAGGGCCCGGCGGAGATAGTGCCCGCCGCCGTCGGGGTAGCGGTGCAGGGTCTTCGCGGCCTCGGCCAGGACGGCCAGCGCCTTGGGCGACGGCCCGCGCGGGTTCTCGTTCGACGCCAGCTTGATCGAGCCGGTGATGCCGAGCTCGCGCTCCAGTTCCTCGATGGGCTTGCCGGGCGAGTAGGGCGTGATGCCGGCGATGTCGGGGCTGATTCGGATGGCCATGGTGTCTTTCAGCCGTGCGCGGGATAGGAGCCCAGGATCTTGAAGAACAGGCATCGGGATTTGAGCTCGGTCAGGGCTTTTTTGACGCGCTCTTCCTCCGCATGCCCTTCGATGTCGATGAAGAAGATGTATTCCCAGGCCTTGCGTCGGGACGGCCGCGACTCGATCTTGCTGAGGTTCACGCCGGTGGAGGCGAAGGGACGCAATAAATCATAGAGGGCGCCGACCTTGTCCTTGACCGTCAGCATGATGGAGGTCTTGTCCTTGCCGGTCCGGTCCGCGGGCTTGAGGGAGAGCACCAGGAAGCGGGTGAAGTTGTTGATGTTGTCCTCGATCCGCGCCTTCATGACTTTCAAGCCGTACAACTGCCCCGCGAGCTCGGACGCGATGGCCGCGGCCGTGGGGTCGTCGGCGCACATTTCGGCGGCGCGCGCCGTGCTGTGCACGTCCGATGTCGGCACGCCCGGCAGGTTCGTCTCGAGCCAGTTCCGGCACTGGGCGATGGCGTGGGGGTGCGAGTAGATTTTCTTGATCGCGCCCAATGTCTCCGCCTTCGAGAGCAGGTGGTGGGAGACCTCCTGCTGCACCTCGCCGTAGATCTGGAGATTGGAGTCGATGAACATGTCCAGCGTATGGTTGACCACGCCTTCGGTGCTGTTTTCGATCGGCACCACGCCGAAGTCGGCCCGGCCGCGCTCGACTTCGTTGAAGACCTCCTTGATGGAGGTCATCGGCACGTACTGGGCCGACGAGCCGAATTTGCGGATGCAGGCCAGGTGCGTGAACGTGGCGGACGGGCCCAGGTAGGCCACTTTCAGCGGCCCCTCCAGCGCCAGCGACCCCGACATGATCTCGCGGTACACGACCCGCAGGGCTTCGCTGGGGAAGGGGCCGGGGTTGTTCTTGCAGAGCCGGTCGAGAATCTCGGCCTCGCGGGCCGGGGTGTGCAGGTTGGCCGTCGAGTCCTGGGCCTTCTTCAGCTTGCCGATCTCAATGACATGACGCGCGCGCTCGTTCAGCAGGCGAATGATCTCGTCATCGATCGTGTCGATGTCCTTGCGATGGCTCTGCAGAGACGTAGGGTCTTTCATGAAATCAGCCGTCCAAAATGGAAGAGTTACTATACCCGACGGCGGCTAATTATGCAAGGATTTCAACAGGTACTACGCTAGCAGGTCTTTTTGCTTGCCGAAATGTTGAAACGAGAGGCGGGTGGCAACCCGGCCGCGGGAGCTGCGCTCCAGGTAGCCGGCCTGGATCAGATAAGGTTCGTACACGTCTTCCACGGTGCCCTTGTCTTCCCCCATGGCGGCGGCGAGGGACTCGAGTCCGACCGGCCCCCCGCTGAACTTCTCGATGATCGCCAGGAGGAGCTTGCGGTCCATGTCGTCGAAGCCGGCGCTGTCCACGCCGATCCAGGCCAGGGCCGCGTCGGCGATCTCGCGGGTGACGCGCCCGTCGGACTTGATCTGGGCGAAGTCCCGCACCCGCCGCAGGAGGCGGTTGGCGATGCGGGGAGTGCCGCGGGAGCGGCGGGCCACCTCGGCCGCGCCGGACGCGTCGATCGTCATCTTCAGGATGCGGGCCGAGCGGGCGACGATGACTTCCAGCTCTTCCGGGGTGTAGAAGTCCAGCCGGTGGACCAGGCCGAACCGGTCCCTGAGAGGGGAGGTCAGCGAGCCGGCCCGCGTCGTCGCGC
>ERZ1292633.5626-Hain-H41-02um-R1-5626-length-11242-cov-25_pt1 | contig 11242 bp, 8 predicted proteins | sample MGYA00564406_ERZ1292633 | MGnify/ENA primary metagenome ERZ1292633 (study PRJEB36523, sample SAMEA6512639) | groundwater metagenome | collected 2019-01-08 | study: AquaDiva: Metagenomics assemblies of 32 groundwater samples
TTCGTTCCAATGCCATGTACTGAGAAATCAGTGAATTAAGACCGGAACTTGCGTTGTATGCAGAGGTAAGTGATGATGATATGGCCATAATAGGAAACTCCTAAATGAAAAGATTGGGGATGGGTTAATGGCACCCATCCCCAACTTAAAACTTACCTTATTTGAAGAGACTCAATATAGATTGAGGTCCTGAGTTTGCCTGAGCAAGCATCGCACTGGCGGTTTGTTGCAATATCTGCAACTTGGTTGAATTTAATTGTTCATAAGCCATGTCGGCATCCTCGACACGACTCCTCGCTGCTTCGGTATTCGTCCTTGCTACCGTCAAGCTTGTCTCCTGATACGTTAATCTGTTTACTACTGACCCAATATAGCTCAATGCTTCAGACACATCGGCTATAGCGGTATCTATCCTGCCCATCAATGTCTGGGCTGACGCTGATGAACCCACTATTGAACCTGCAAGTGCGCCAGTAGCGACCGTTACGTTCAACCCGGTAGAAGAAAAACCTTTGGTTGAAGCAGCAGAATCAAAGCTGACGTTAGCCTTTGCAAGCAAATCAAACTTCATTATATCATTTGTGCTACTAGCCCCTGCGCCGATTTGGAACCTGAATAGGCCGCTTCCACTTGAGGCACCGGTTGTAGCAGCGCCGCTGAATATTGTTTTGTCGTTCCACCTCGCCTGAGTAACCTCAAGGTCAATCTGGTTGGTTAATTTTACCAGTTCTCCTTTGATGGCGGTACGCTCAGCAGTGCCCAGTGAGTCATCGGCTGCCTGAGTTGTCTTTGTTTTCATCTGAGTCAGGATGTCAACGATGTTACCCAAGTGGCCTTCCGCAGTAGCAATAAGATTCTTAGCAGAGCCGATGTTGTTTAATGCCTGACCAAGACCCTCTGCACGGGCATTGAACTTTTTGGCAATGGTATAACCAGCAGCATCGTCGGCTGCATTATTAATTCTTTTACCTGTTGCCAGCCTCAATTGAGCGATAGACAGCCGATTATCAACGTCGTTCAACGACCTTAATGCATTTAACGCATTAATGTTGGTATTAATTCTTGCGCCCATTTTAAACCTCCTTGTTTTAATGTTTTTCCCGTATTCCATGACGAGAAGAAACTAATTCATTCTTCGATATAAATTACAATAATTTAAGAGACTGACTAGTCTGGTCTTTAAACTTTTCTTCGGTACCTGTTCTAATTATCGGCAGAAAGTATAATAAGTTTAGTACATTTTTAAAAAATATTGTTATCAGTTTCAGATGTCAGACCGGAATCTCATTTTTCAAATTTGCAGCAGGTTGATTCTTGAATTTCTTCTCCAGGGAAATAAGGTTTTGTGAGGCGGAATGACAGGTAGGGTCTAATCTGAGCGCTGCCCTGAGTCCGATTATTGCAGATTCTAATCTGCCCAATCTGGCGTAACAAATGGCAATAGTGGCAATTACATCAGCATTGGCAGGTGAGATTTCAAGGTATTTTTCAAACAGCTCAATGGCAGTGGTGTGGTCTTCTATTTCTGTACAAAGATTTCCCAATTTGAGGTATGTGCTGGCGTCTGTTGGGTTTGAATTTAGCGTATTTTGGATGAATTTGATTGCGCTCTGCCGGTCACCGATTTTCAATTTAATCCTTTCCGTAAGGCATTTGAGTTCCAAGTTATCTGGGTGGGAAGAAATTATTGTTTTCAGAGCCTCTTCTGCCTCTTTAATTTGATTTGTTTGTAATAATAGATTTACTAAAAATATATGTGCGTTTAAATCGTTGTTATTTTTTTGGATACGTTGTTTGAAGGTGTGGATAGCTTCGTGTGCTTTTCCCTGCATAATTTGTGCTTTTCCCATCAAGAGATATATCAAGTGATTATCAATACCCAATTTTATAGCGGTGTTAGTGATATTTTCAGCCTCTTGAAAGCGATTTTGGGAGATGTAGAGGTGTGCAAGGTTTGAGTAGTACAATGATTCTTTATCGTTCAGCTCAATAGCCTTTTTGTAAGCCAGTTCTGCCTTACCAGGAAGTCCAAGACGATTGTAACATTCTCCGATATTGTTATATGCTTTATGTTCATAATAATATGTATCTACAATACGAAGGTTAACGGTAGGGTTTTTGTTTTCTTTATCTTTTATAACAAGATATTTTTTAAAATAATTTATAGCTTCAGCAAATTCTCCCTTTCTTGATAATATATCTCCCATAACATATAAAATATCTAACGAATCGGGATTCTCGTTTATTGCGTCTCGGCAGATTTCTTCTGCCCTGTTTGTTTGATTTGTATTCAGCAAGGCATACGCAAGGTCAATGTAAATCCTGAGCCTTTGGTTTCTGGAATCAACATCTGTCGGCGAGGCGGGTATATTTAATCCGTCCTCTCCTAATTCGATAACCTTATCAAAGTTATATTCATTCCTATAATTCCTGACCAGGTTTGCCAGTGCAAAGATATTGTTAGGGTCTTCCGCCAGTTGCTGTCTCAAAAGGTCTCCGGTCCTTTTGTATTTATTTTGCATTTCGTCTGTAGATAAGTTATATCCATAGTGATAGAGTCTTATTTCTGACGGCAGGGCAGTACCATTCAGAATGAGTTGGTTGTGTACGATACCGTCAAAGTGCGCTTTTCCTCTGCGGAATACCCTTGTGTAATAGTGTTTTGATTGACCACCGGAGAGTTCGCTATAGATAGCAACGTATATTGCATTATATGAATTAGTTTGTATTAACTTATGGAGCAATGGAATATCGGCCTGTTCAAGCGCCTCATCAGCATCAATTTGGAGAATCCAATCGCAGGTTGCGTAGCTCAGTGAATGGTTTCGCGCTTCACTAAAGCTGTTGCGCCATGGGTGATGATATACTTTTGCGCCGAAGGATTGTGCAATTTCAACAGTTCTGTCTGTCGAACCAGTATCTACGATAATAATTTCATCTACGGCGTCTTTAATACTTTTCAAACACTGAGCCAAAAATTTCTCTTCGTTCTTAACGATCATACACGCGGAGAGTGAAGGTCTGCCGTTATTCGATACCGTTTGATAGTTTGTGTTTGTCATTAATCTATTTTGCGAGTGCCGATTTAAAGCCGACAAGCGCTGCCTCCCAATGCCCTAATTTTTCATAACATCGTGCAATATTTAATAATGTATCTTTGTTTCCGGGGTAAATCCTTAAATACTCTTCAAGGTACGGGATTGCTTTCTCGTACGTCTCTTGTTTTATATAGAGTTCTCCCAAATGCAAGAATACATCGCTATCAGCAATACCTTCGGAAATAGTTTTTAATAAAGTATTAACAGCTTCGGTAAGGTCTTCCAAACTTAAATAGCAGAGAACGAGATTCTTGTATGATGTGAGGTATCGAGCGTTAGAAGATATCGCTTTTTGTAAGTAGTTTATGGCTGTTTGTAACTGGCCTAATTGTCCAAAGCAATAACCTAATCCATTGTAGGCAGTATAATCGTATCCCATCGTGTCAACCATAAGAGAAATATTATTTATATTATTGAGATGCCATTCACGTAATGATAAGAATCTTTCAAAGTAATCAATTGCCTTTCTGTAATCCGCGTCCTTCAAATATATGCAGGCGAGAGTATATATGATATCTATGTTCTCTGGTTCAATTTTCAACTCAGCTAATATTGATAAGGCAAAGTGGCACAATTCCTTTGCTTTTTGCAAATTTTCATTATAAAGGTAACAATTTGCTGTTTCATAAATAATCATTACATAGTGATGCAGATTAACGTTTGTTCCTTCGTGTTTTGACAAGGAGTCAGGTTTTAATATTTTTAAAGCTTCTTTTCCCGCATTAATACCGTCCTGAAACAAGTCTTGTATGCGATAATTGCGTATCAGGTTAAACCAGGCAAAACTATCCAATGTATTTTGTTCAATTTGTTTTTTTAGTAAGTGGGTAGTCCTCTGCCACTTTACCCGCATTTTATTTTCATCAAGGTTATATCCGTGGTGGTAAAGCCTTATTTCGGTTGATAGCCGTTCACCGTCAATAATGGTTTGTTCGTGAATAATATTTTTATAGAATCCCTTGCCGCGTCGAAAAATGCGTGGATGATAAAACGTATGCACGCTATCCTTTATAATGCTTTGAATAGCGATAATAATTCCATTATATCTATTGTCACTTATTGCAAGCCTGAGCTTCGGTATATCCGTCTGTTCTAATTCTTCATCCGCATCTATCTGGAGAATCCAATCTCCTGATGCGTGTTTTAAACAATGATTTCTTGCCTCGCTGAAACTGTCATTCCATGGGTGGTTATAGACCTTCGCCCCAAAACTTTTAGCAATATTTACTGTATTATCGGCAGAACCTGTATCAACAACAATAATTTCATCAACTGCATCTTTGATACTCTTTAAACAGTTAGGCAGGAGTTCTGCCTCGTTTTTTACTATCAGGCACGCCGAGATATTAGGTTTACGTGGGTTTTGCATATGTGTTAGCGTTTATTCCTAGAAGTTTGTTTAGCCGATCAGCTTCCCTTTAATGATAACCTAAAGCGCAAATACAATGCCTTTTTATACCAAAACGCATTTAAATAAACGTAACAATTTAGTTCTTTGAAAAATCCATACATTTCAATTTAATCCGATCAAAACAGGATGCGTAGCACGGGTGGTTTATCCCCAGCGCAAGCCGACCACAAGGGACCAGCGCTACTTTTTTCTGCCTGGGCGTATAATAGACATTTGGCGTAGGAATAAAATAAGGTGTTATTTTATACAAGATGATTAATTATTATTCAATGCTCAACTCATTGCACTTGGCACGCGTAAGCAACTGTAAGCCCTGATTAAACTGGCGCAGAGATGATGCGACAATGCGGAACATGTCTTACCTGGCACACTGTCAATAATTGTATCAATGTTTGAGCTGCATCCCTTTCAAGTTCACACAATATTCGGCACCTACGGGGAATGCACCGCAGATGCCAGTCAACTTTTATATTTTTGAGAAAATGTAAAGTTCAAGTAGTTAAGTAAAGTTTGTATTGTCTTTGTGCAAACTTGATTTATTTAAGCATGTAGGAATCTGTTTGATAGAGATAAACCTAGTTTACCTATGGGATATTTTTCCCGAAAAGGTAATAATTATCAGGTGAATGTCTTGTTTCATAACTATACCATTTGTAATTATTTAGAGAATCTTTCCATGCTGAAAAATATTTGCTATTATCTATTTCTCCAAACTGCTTTTGATATGCGATTAAAAATAAATCAAAATTATCAAGCATACTTAAGATTGTATTTCTTAAATATATTGGTGTTTCACTTATTGACCAGGTAGCGATAAAGATTGATTTCTTTTTTGATTCTTTATTACTTAAAATCTCTCTGAGCACTTCAGTTTTAAAAATACAACTAACTCCATTTGTATATTCATTTGCTCCATACTTTGCGTTTATCCCAATACTCTTTAAATAAAATTCTTGAAGTGCCGAAAAAACAGGAAGATCAAAAATGATATATTTGCCTTTAAAACCCAGATTATGAAATAGTCTACACATGCTCCCATATCCCCCTCCAAATTCGAGCACATAATCTATATCAGTAATATTCAATTCCAATTGATTTCCAAGTTGGGCTAAATGATATGCGTGATGGATCAAATTACCACTACTTTTAGGGTAAAATATACAGGGATCAGGGTATCCTATCTGGACTTCCTCAGTGGCACTTTTCCAAATGTGCCAATTACTTTCTGTTAAAAACTTTAGTTCATTAACAATGTAAGATGTATTTGCAACGAACATTGTTTTACGGATGACATCCCATTGAAGAAATCTTCTGGGGTCTGAATTATTAATGTCTTTAACTAACTCAGTAACATTATTACCCCATTCGGGTTGAATTTCAGAATTATCTGCGTCAGAAAGTAAAATATTATTTACATGGTTTCTCAAATTATTGATAAGCAAAAGTTCATTATCCATTGTTCTCTCCTGCCAAAAGAGTCTGATTGGCATTCCCCTTAGAGGTTATCATAAAATAAATGTTACAACATTCTACGCTTATTATTGTTGTTTAATTCATGTTTGATAAAGTCAACAATACGTTGCGAAGCATGTCCATCACCGAAGGGATTTACAATATGGGTCATCCGCTCGTACTCCTGTGTGTCCTCTAATAAACGAGTTGTTTCACGAATAATAGTTTGGGGATCTGTACCCACGAGTTCTGCACATCCTGCCCTTACAGCTTCTGGGCGTTCTGTTACTTCACGAAGTATCAAGACAGGTTTATTTAAGGAAGGTGACTCTTCCTGAATGCCCCCGGAATCAGTTAAGATAAGGTAGGATCGTTTCATTAAGTGAACAAAAGGCATGTATTCTAACGGCTCGATAAGTATGATGTTTGATAAGTTGCCTAGCATGGGATATACAATGTTCCTAACATTTGGATTGAGATGTACCGGATATACAAAAGTAACATCTGTGTATTGTTTCGCTAACGTCAGGATCGCATTACAGATATCAATGAACGGTTTTCCAAAGCTTTCTCGTCTGTGTGCTGTAATTAAGATCATTCTGCCTTTTATGTTGTTTAGTAAATCGTTATCAAATGTGAAATCCTGTGCTGCAACTTCAAGTAAGGCATCTATCACCGTATTACCGGTTACACAGATAAGGTCTTCACTTACACCCTCCTTTAGTAAATTTGTTTTTGCTTCATCAGTTGGTGCAAAGTGTAAATGTGCTATGACACTTGTAAGTCGTCGATTTATTTCTTCTGGAAAGGGTTGGTATTTATTACGTGATCGTAATCCCGCCTCTATGTGTCCCACAGGGATTCTCCTATAATAGGCGGCCAGTGAGGCGGCAAAAACAGTAGTTGTGTCCCCCTGTACTAAAACCAGGTCAGGCTGTTCTTTTTCATAAATCACTTCTATGTTTTTTAATACTTTGCATGTTATATCGGATAGCCCTTGATTTTTATCCATGATATTCATATCGTAATCTGGTTTTATAGCGAAGACACTCAGGACGCTATCGAGCATTTGACGGTGTTGAGCGGTAACGGTAACAACACTTTTCAGTGTGTCTGAATATTTTTGTAATTCTTTAATTACTGGCGCAAGTTTTATGGCTTCTGGACGGGTACCAAATACACTCATGATTTTAAACATAGTGACTTATTATTTATGAGAATTTATACAGGAATCAGAAAGACCGGTAACGGTTAGAACGGTCTTAAATCTATTAGTCCAGGTGTGATCAAGCAAACACCGGTTTCTTCCTGCTGCCCCGATTTTTAAAGCGATATTCGGGTGTGATACATAATATTGTAATTTTGAAAGTAAGTCCGTTTCATTCCGATAGCAATCAATTTCTTCTCCAAGGATAAAACAGTTTTCCAGGTCTTGATTATAAGTTGTCAAATAGAGGCCTCCCATCAGGGGAACCTCAAAATCCCTTCCTTTTAATCCTGTTATATGTGGAGAATCCCCAATAAAGCCGAATCCTAAATTTACAACTGAACGGGAATAGATTACGTTCATTTCCTGGTGTGAAAGTTCTCCTGAAGGCCAGCCCTTGCCAAATGTTTGAACTGGAATCCCACAACTTTTTAGCCACGCAATGATATGAGGCCTTGTGCCGTAACATTGGCCGACAAAGGAAACAGGAATATCTCTGGGCGCTGGTATCGGAGAAAATGAGTGAGTGTTTCCTCCTGGTGGAAGAAACAATGCCCTGGCGCCAACGCTAATGTACTTTTGAACATCTTCCTCTGATTGAGTGGTAATGCAGAGGTCGAACTCAGGCGCAATTTCAGCATTTCCGGAAAGACCGCCTGGCTCTTGATAGCCCCAGAATTTTACCTTGTCATCAAGGCTAATGTTTACTGTTATTATGTTCATTTTACCGATAGCCTGAATAGTATCTGGATAGACCCATCTTCCCGAGAGGTAAGAAAAGAAGAGATCGATCGTCTTCTCACGATGAGCTAATTCAACTTGCCGTAGTAATACCTTGTTGAAATCTGGTTTGCCTCTTTGATGCCAGTCGGCAGCATATTGATCGAAGGAATTTCCCCAATCATAGTGAATAACATCAGCAATCTCTGCCCATCCATCTACCAATCCGTGTTTTTCCCAATTGACGTGATGCACAGCTACGAAGATTCGAGGTCTAACCTTGCGGGTTGATACCTTGCCTATATTTGCAAGATGTGTTCTGATCTTGTCGATCTGTTCTTCTAATGAAATGTGAAATGCCATTAGTTTATGTTCAGAATTTTAATAATTAGTATTATTATGTAAGTTGTTAGAGATACTATCGAATAGCAAGAGACTGGGAAAAAACCACCGGTTAACATCCACTTTTTAACAGTAATTCATTTTCATTTTTGATCAAAGTTACTCTACGCCGCGTTTATTCTTGCTGAAATCTATGATTGCCAATAGTTGGCGCATTCTTTCCTCAAAGCGATGGTGTTCAACAGCAAAATGGTGGCCTTTTCCTGCAATTCCTTCCCTTTCATCCTCATGGATGAGGTAATAGTGGATTTTTTTTATAAGATCTTCAACATCCCCTTTACGCCATTGTACTAAGTGTTCTCCATCAATAAAAAGGTCCTTGCAGGGAAGTTCTTCCGTAAGGAGGAACGAACCTGACCCAAGTACCTCGCCTATGCGTGTTTCTATATTAAGTAAATCAGAAAGGTGTATGTTTAAAATGATCTTGGATTCATTGAAGACTTCATTTAGTTCTTTACTGTCCCATATATTCGGAGTGAAGACCTTGAAATACTTTTCCAACGCAACAAGAATGTTTTTGCGTCGAGGGGTTTGGTTACCAATAAAAGTAACGTCATATTTTTTTGATACTTCAAGTTTTTTGTGAATTTTTGTATTTACGGCAATGCAAGGTAGCCAGTGGACATTTATACAACCGATGTTTTTATAAACTTGTAGGTTGGTTTTATCATGAGAGAAGACATAATCAAAAGCAGTTGCATTATATTCTAGCTCTTTTCTTCTGAGAATGGCTGTGTAATCTACTGCAATATCGTTACCAATCTGTTCGCAATACCATAAGGCAGTTGGATAGGGAAGTGATTTGATCAATTCCGGCGGAATAAATTCACCTTTACAAACGAGAACAAGATCAGTTTTCTGCTGCAAGAGTCTCTGGAGATTTTGTCGTTCTTGTCGAAAATCCGTACTAATGATCTTGCAACGCATCTCCTCTAATGCTGAAATCAGATGGTTTTCAAAACCCCACGGATAATTTGTTTTTTGTGCACCAACTAAGTGAACGGTTAGCATATTTCCACAATAGAATATTTTCTCGTTTTACGCACTACTACAGCATATGCGTGGTTGTTGCTGAATGGTAAATAAAATACGATCAACCTTCTTTTTTAATGTAGGTAAATTTAAATGTTGCTCGATGTATTTTCGGCTATTATCTGATATATAGAGCGCCTGCGTCTAAACTCTTTTTAGAAGATAGTGACGATAAGGCAGGTACTTCACAAGGTCGAATCCAACGGCCACAAAATCAGATACTAATTCATTTTCTGGTAATATGTGAATATGTTCTACATTTGGTGCATTGCCTTGCATAAGTATAAGATAACCGCCTGGCATAAGTACCCTTCGTAATTCTTCTATCATTGCCTTGTAGATAGGTGGTGGAAGGTGCTCAGTTACATCAATACAACTAACGAAGTCAAAGAGTTCAGCTAGATCGTTCTGGGGAAGTTGAATACATTCAACACTTCCTTGCCAGACAACGGTTCTATCTGGAAAGGGAAACTGTTGTTTACACCACGAAACCGCTTCCTGACTGAAATCAAACATGTGGAATCTTACCTGTGGGAATCTCTTTGCGGTCCAATATGCTGTTAGGCCAAGGTGGCAACCTACCTCAAGCCATTCTATTGATCTGTTAGGGACTTGAATCTCATCTAAGACACTTTCCCACCTAGCTCTATATCCACTTTTCTCATATTGGAGATTTACGGTACTAAATTTCTTCCAGTCAACACCAATTCTACTGATATGGTATGCTTTATCATACCATTCTTGTGAATAACTAAATGGGATTTCGACAATACCGTTTGTTGGTAACACAGTAGGTATTGCGGTGGCGATTGCCCGGACCTTGTCGTTAGGAAGTCCCTTGAGAGCATAGAGTACTTCCTTGTGGTCATGCCTAATGGATAGACATTTTTGCCAAGCAGAGACAGCGTTATCCATATCACCCAAACGAAGAAACACGCGCCCAAGATTGTACCAGGCATCCGCGTAACTGGAATCAATGATAGTTGCTTGGTTTAAGTTGCGGATGGCATCATGCCAGCGTTCCGCTTCGTAACAAAGCACCCCTAGATTATTGAATACAGATGCATCACCGGAGTTCAATTTTGTTACATGTTCAAAGCGACTGATAGAGTGGTCGAGTTCCCCCAGTCTTCGGTAAAGAAGCGCCTGTTCGTAGTATGCGTCAGGTTCTTGTATATCCATGTTTATGGCCTTGTGGCAGATAGCAATTGCTTCCTCCAGGTTGCCAGAATCTGACATGCGAGAGGCTTCAGCCATCAATTCCTTGTAGTTCATTGTTATTCCCTCTGGGTATAAACTATTTGCAGTATGTCAAAAACTCTCTATTGCGTAATTTATTGTTACGACTTATAGGTAGTTTGGATGATGGGAAAATTATTTCATTTACTTTTTTACCAAAGGTATTGTAGTTATGAATACTATTCCGTGCATTTTGCTGCATTTTATGAACTAACTCCGGATTCTTAGCTAAAGAATACATTTTGAAAGTCAGATCGTTTACGTCCACAATTTCCTCAGGAAAGGCGATGTTATCGTGTCTGGTTAGCCTGTTTGCGACTTTAACCAGAAGACCATTATACCCATTTTTTACGAATTCATTCATAGGCGGCGCATCTGTTGTGATGGCAGGCAGACCGCATGCCATCCCTTCCAGGAGAGGTAACCCCAAGCCTTCTAGTTTACTTGGGAAAACTAAGATACTGCCTTTGTGATAAAGACCCGGAGCTGGAACAGTTTCAACATGATAGGTTATGCGTGGGTTATTATTCACGACAATTACCACTTCGGGAGGAAGTTTTTCCAGTTCGACCTGAGCATGGACAAAGAGGGTTGCATCAGGTAAATGACGGGATACCGTCTCAAAGGCAAGGATGACAGCGGGCGTCATTTTGCGATAATTTATACCCAACCATCCGGCAT
>ERZ1292633.5628-Hain-H41-02um-R1-5628-length-11242-cov-6_pt1 | contig 11242 bp, 15 predicted proteins | sample MGYA00564406_ERZ1292633 | MGnify/ENA primary metagenome ERZ1292633 (study PRJEB36523, sample SAMEA6512639) | groundwater metagenome | collected 2019-01-08 | study: AquaDiva: Metagenomics assemblies of 32 groundwater samples
AACGCTACTAGTATGCCAAAGAACACATCCTGGGGGAATGTTGCCGACTGGTATGACAATCTACTGGAAGAGGGAGAGGGCACTTACCAAAAAGAGGTGATTCTGCCCAACCTGAAAAGACTGCTGGCAATTAAAAAGGGGGAGACGGTTTTGGATTTGGGCTGTGGCACCGGTTTTTTCGCGCGCGCCTGCGCCAACGAGGGCGCGAGGGTGATTGCCGTTGACAGTGGTCGAGAACTGATTGAGAGAGCCAAGTGCTACCCGTCCCAAGGAATTGAATACCAAGTAGCAAACGCCGAGAAAATTCCGATGGTCGGAAATGAATCAGTAGACAAGATAATCCTCATTCTCGCCATTCAAAACATAGAAAAAATCAATGACCTGCTGGCGGAATGTAGCCGGGTTCTCAAAAAAAATGGTATAATCTACATAGTTATGAATCATCCCGCCTTTCGGATTCCGAAAGCAACCGCCTGGGAATGGGCAGATGATCAATCCGTTCAATACCGCCGAGTTGACCGCTATTTATCCGAAGCCGGAATCAAAATTGACATGCATCCGGGGGAAGTCAGAAAAACCATTACCTATACTTTTCACCGGCCATTGCAAGTGTATTTTAAGGCCTTGTCAAAAAATGGTTTAGCGGTGACAAAACTGGAAGAATGGATATCAAACCGAGTGGGGCCGAAAGGAAAAACTTTGGCAGCCCTGGAACAAGCCAGAAAAGAAATACCATTGTTTTTATTTTTGGAATGTAAAAAATTAAATTAACATTTACTTTTAACCAAACCAATATGGAATCTACCACCACCCCGTCGACCACCCCGTCGAACCACACCTCTCCCAAGGATTTTTTTCTGCATCTGATTTCGGTCATCACCCTCTACGCCAGCGCCGTCAGTCTGGGCACGGTCTTATTCCAGATAATTAACATCAGCATACCGGATATAATCCAACAATACGATTATCCGGACAATTCGCGGCGCGTCCTGCGCGACGGCCTATCATTTCTCATTATTATGTTCCCGGCATATCTGACGACGCTGTGGTTTCTGAAAAAGGGTTATGATGCCGATGAGACCAAGCGAAACGCCCGCGTCAAAAAATGGTTGATTTACTTCACATTGTTTGTCTCAATTTTAGTGATAATGTTCAGCCTGGTAAGCTTGATCAATACTTTCCTAAATGGCGAACTCACTCTCCGCTTCGGGTTAAAAGTTTTGTCAGTCTTAGCCATTTCCGGACTGGTGCTGGGATACTATATTCTTGACATCAAAAAGCATAAAATATGAAATACCTACTCTACGCCGCCTTGGCGGCGGTCGCGATTACCATCGTTGCCAGCCTCACAGTGGTCGGCTCCCCGGCGAAGGAACGCGATCGTCGCGCCGATGATATCCGCTTGTCAAATTTGCAGGTGATTCAAAGCCAGCTGTTGGAATACTGGCAAGCTAAAAAAAATCTGCCGGAGAATTTAGCGGCGCTGAACGATGACCTGCGCCGAGTAAGCATCCCCAAGGATCCGAAGGATGGGAGTGACTATTCATACCGAAAAATCAGCGATCTTTCCTTCGAAATCTGCGCCAATTTCACGCTCGTGAGCGAGCCGGACAATAACGGCAAACCACTGCCGATCTACTCACCGTACGAGGGAGAATATGTCGGTCCTTATGGTGGCAATGGCAATATCTGGACGCATCCGGCCGGCCGATATTGCTATACGCGCGTGATTGATAAGGACTTCTTCGCGCCGGAAAAATAACGCCTTTTTCTACGCAGTGATAAAAACAGCGCGACCGGCGTTGTTTTTAGTTCTTTCCACACTCAAAAATATGTGTTACAATTGACAACATATTTTTAATAAATTACTATGCCCAATCTGCAAGAGGTATTCGATCGCATTCAGAAGTCAAAAAAACGGCAAAAGGAAATTCGTGACATGTACAACGAAGCTCTATCCGGAACTCCGGAATACGGCGAATTGAATGATAAACTGAAAGTCCAGCGCGAACGGAAGAAACAAATTGAGCAGACCGTCAAGGAAAGCTTTTCCAAGGAATTGACCGAACTGGAAGATATTAAAGTGGATATTGAATCCGACAATGAACTAATCAGTGACATGTCCTTAACCCAGCTCGTAAAAGGGGAGACGGTGGCAGTCAAGGATCAATACGAAAACGAATACGAGCCGATATTCTCCGTTCGATTCAAGAAGGTCAAGTAAGCAGTGGAGTAAATTCGTAATTCGCCTGCTCGGCGTAGCGGAGCGAAGCCGAGTAATTTTTAATTTGTAATTGCCACGTATGTCCCGTGAAATAGTATTTGACATAGAAACGATTGGCGACATTAGAGACATAACGACCATGAAAATAACCGTTGTCTCAATTTACGAATATGAACATGATCGCTATACCTCGTTTGATGAACACCAGCTGGCCGGCCTATGGCCGATACTGGAAAAGACGGAGAGATTGATCGGCTACAACAGCGAACACTTTGATGTGCCGATTCTGAATCGCTACTACGCCGGCGATCTTACCAAATTACCGCACCTGGATATTCTGAAAGTGATCAAGGAATCATCCGGAAGAAGATATAAACTCAATGACATCGCCAAGGCCACTCTACAAATGGAAAAAAGCTCGGACGGCCTCCAAGCGATGAAATGGTATGAGGAAGGAAAGATTGACGAAATCAAAAAATACTGTGAACAGGATGTGCGCGTCACCAAGGAAATCTATGAATTCGGCAAAAAGAACAAAATGATTTATTACCCGACCATTACCGGAGAAATCCTCCCAATCGCCATAGATTTTGAGGCGATATCGGCCGTGTCAGGAGTTGCGTCCACAAGCAATGGAGGAAGCATCAATCTCACTCTGCCTTTCTAAAAGGCCTCCAAATGAATTTTTTTCGGTTCAATCTTGCTTTCCACTAAAATTTTCCGGACATCCGTAATCATCGCCGGACTGCCACAGACAAAAAAATGATCCTCGGCATTGATGAACGGCGCGAGGTGCGCGGTCACCCTACCCTCCTGACCATGCCAAGCGATCCCGTCCGTCGGTTGAGACAATGTGGTTATAAAAGAAAAATTAGGATATTTGGCCGCGAAATCCTTCAATTCATCCTGCCAAAACAGATCAGCCTCCGATCGCGCTCCAAACAACAATCTCAATTTGTTGGAAATATTTTTGAATTTCAAATTTTCCTTGATAAATCCGGTAAATGGCGCGAGACCGACACCGGTCGCGATCATCGTCAAACCGGCAAATTCGGCCGGGACGGTAAATTTACCCATCGCCGGCCCAATTTTGGCCTTGTCGCCGATATTTAAGCCGGCAAAATACCGCGATCCCAATCCGGCGGGGACGAATTTGACAATAAACTGCAATGAATCTTCCGTCGGCGTCGAGGCGAACGAATAAAAACGCGCGACTTCCACGCCATCATTTTCAATAAAAAATTGACAGAATTGACCGGGCTGATACACAAAATCCAAAGGTCTGCTGAAAGTCAACTTCCAGACCTCCCTGGCCAGTAATTTTTTCTCTTCCAAGGTGACTATATACCTATTCAAGGACATATTGACTTTTTTCATTAAGGAGTATATCATATCATATTAGTATGATATACGCAATATGAACTATTTTTCCCGCCAAACCGACTATGCCATTCAGCTTGTCTCGGCTCTTGCTAAATTGCCGGGTGGTAATCTTTTGAGCTTGAAAATTTTCTCCATTGAGAGTAGCATATCTTTCCTTTTTTTGCAAAAGATCGCCCAATCCCTGAAAAAGGCGAAAATCATCGCCTCGGCGCGCGGGAAACGCGGTGGCTATCGCCTGGCCAGACCGGCCGAATCCATAACCGTTAGACAAATCATGGAGGCGGCGGAGGGAAGGACCGGAATGGTTGACTGCCAAACCATTGAACACCAACAATGTTCAAAACTGAAAAAGTGCGCAATTCGATGTCCAATGGATAAATTAAATGAGAAAATGCTGGCCGTTCTTGATGGAGCCACGATCGCTGATTTCTAATATATGTCCTACCCAAAAAGACCGAAAAACAAAAAAAAAATCTATCTGGATTATGCCGCCGCCACGCCGGTTGACCCGAGAGTGGTGGCTAAAATGCGCCCATATTTCACCGAACATTTTGGCAATCCTTCGGCGTTATACGCGAGCGGAGTCAAGTCGAGAGGGGACGAAGACAGCGCCCGAGCCAAGATCGCGAAAATTCTTGTGGCGCGACCGGATGAAATCATTTTTACCGGCGGCGGAACGGAGGCGAACAATTTGTCCATATTCGGAGTGACCGAAGCGCATCGTCGCCATGGTCGTCATATCGTCACGACCAATATTGAACACCATTCAATTTTGGAGCCGTTGAAAAAACTGGAAATCGCCGGTTTTACCGTCACTTATCTGCCGACCAAGCCGGATGGAACTCTTGACCTGAAACAAATTATCAAATCAATCCGTCCGGACACCATTCTGATTTCCATCATGTACGCCAACAACGAGATCGGCACGGTGAACGACATCGCCGGTATCGGTCGGGAGATATTAAAACTGCGCAAACAAAACCATTCCATTTATCCTTTTTTTCATACCGATGCCTGTCAGGCGGCCGGACTACTGGATCTGTCCGTCAACAAACTCCATGTTGACCTCATGACCGTGAACAGCAGTAAAATCTACGGCCCGAAAGGAATCGGCATTCTCTACAAACGACGCGGCGTGGAATTGACGCCGCAAATTCTCGGTGGAAGCCAGGAAGGCGGACAACGAGGAGGAACGGAAAATATTCCAGGCATTATCGGCATTGCCGAGGCCTTGGATATCTCTCAAAAAAATAAAGACGCGGAAGGGAAAAGATTGCGAAAATTGATTGAATATTTCTGGAAAAAAATCCAAACAATTCCGGATGTGAAACTGAATGGACGACTGGAATCAAGATTGCCGAACAATCTCAATGTCTGCGTCAAGGGCATTGAAGGCGAAGCGTTGGTTCTATATTTGAGCGAATATGGCATTGAATGCGCCACCGGCAGCGCCTGCGCCGCGGCGGACGCCGAGCCTTCGCATGTCCTCCGGGCTTGCGGACTGGATGAAGCCGAAACCAGAGGCAGTATCCGATTTACGATCGGCCGATGGACAAGAAAAACGGATATTGATTATGCCCTTAAATACCTGCCCGAAATCATCAAAGAACTTCGTCAGGCGTCAAAATTAAAATAGCATGAAAAAAACTCCTCAAAATCTCCTGGCTGAAACCAAAAAAATCATCACATTGGATAGATCGCTATTTGACACTCCCAACAAACAAAATACCAAAATAAAACCGACTCATGGGTTGAGTAAAAAAATTATTCAAGACTTGTCGGCCGACAAAAACGAACCGGCCTGGATGCTGGAAAAAAGACTGAAGGCCTACGAATTTTTCAAGATCACACCCCTGCCGCGCTGGGGACCGGATTTATCCAAATTGGATCTTGATAAAATATCTTACTATTCAAAAACAAGTACTTCCGAAGCCAATTCCTGGGAAAATGTGCCGGATGATATCAAAAAAACTTTTGAGAATCTGGGTATCCCCGAGGCGGAAAAAAATTATCTGGCCGGAGCCGGCGCCCAATATGATAGTGAAGTCGTTTACCACAACATCCAAGATAACCTGAAAAAACAAGGTGTGATTTTTGAAAACATGGACACGGCCGTACGCGAGCATCCGGAATTGGTGAAAAAATATTTCATGACAGAATGCATCCCGATTTATGATCATAAATTCATCATGCTCCACGCGGCCGTCTGGTCCGGTGGGACCTTCATTTATGTCCCGAAAGGAGTGCGAGTTGACCTGCCATTGCAGGCCTATTTTCGGATGAACGCCAAAAGCAGCGGCCAATTTGAACACACACTCATTATTGCCGATGAAGGCGCTGACTTGCAGTACATCGAAGGTTGCTCGGCACCACGCTACACTTCCAATTCGCTCCATGCCGGCGGGGTGGAAATTTTCGTCCATCGCGGCGCCAGAGTGCGTTATTATTCCATTGAAAATTGGTCAAAAAACACCTACAACCTGAATACCAAACGGGCGCTCGTGGATGAAGAGGGGACGGTGGAATGGATTAATGGCAATATGGGTTCGGGGGTTACCATGCTCTACCCCTGTTCAATCTTGCGTGGGCGCGGGTCAAAATCCGCCAGTTTGGGCGTGGCTTTCGCCGGCAAAGACCAATTCCAGGATACCGGATCAAAGGTAATTCATTTGGCGCCGGATACCAAATCCACAATCCAGTCAAAATCAATTTCCGTGGATGGTGGCACGGCCTCTTATCGGGGAACGGTGCGCGTGACGAAAAAAGCCGTAAATTCCTCGGTGGCGGTGGAATGCGACGCGCTACTTATGGACAATCGTTCCGTATCAAAAACCAGCCCGAAAATGAAAATTGAAAATAACGAAACCGATATTACGCACGAAGCCCGAGTAGGCACGATTGGCGAAGAAGAGATTTTTTATCTGCAATCACGCGGCCTTTCGGTCATAGAGGCCACCCGCCTCGCTGTCGCCGGATTCATTGAACCGATCGTCAAGGCTCTGCCTTTGGAATACGCGCTGGAATTAAATCGCTTGATAGAATTGGAGATGGAAGGGAGTGTGGGATAACTTATGACCAGGAAAAAAACATTTGATCTGGAAATAGCCGATAATACCAAAAGCGAGGAGCCGTTGTTTTTTGGAATAGACAAAGAAAATTATTCGATTCGGGTCGGGCGAAATTGCGCGGTAATTTTAATTGAAAGCCTGAAGACGGAAAAAAACGCTGTTGTGGTGAATCTGGTGATTGAAGAAAACGCCGTCGTGGAATATTTTTCAATCCGGAATGAAAAAAAAAACCGATTTGTGCCTGAAAAGAAGCGCCGTTGTCGGCAGGAACGCGTCAATCAGCTGGTATGATATCAATTTGAATGATTCAACGGGAATTTCAGAAATTTTTACGGAGCTGTCCGGAGAAAATGCTCATTCCGCCACTTTCGGATTGTTTACCGCCGACCAAGAAAAAAAAATGACGATCAAGCATACTACTGAACATCGCGCGCCAAGAACCGTCTCGGAAATGCGCAGCCGGCTGATTTTGCACGACCGCGCCTTCGTGGATTACCACGGCAAAATTTTAATTCCCCACCGCTACACCGATTGCCGCGGGTCGGAATCAACCGATGTTCTTCTGCTTTCCGCCGATGCCCGAATCAATGCCTTGCCGGAATTGGATGTCGGGAACAGCCAAGTGAATTGCTCCCACGCGGTTACCATTTCTCGTCCGGACAAAGAAAAAATATTCTACTTGAATTCGCGCGGTGTAGGGCCGGAAGCGGCCGAAGAAATATTAACAGTGGCCTTCCTGGCTCCTATTGTGGATACTGTTAAAAATGGTACAATAAGACGCATGTTGAAACCTTCGGCTAATCCCTGAATACTTATGAACATTGAAAAAATCCGCGCGGATTTCCCGGTACTCGCGAATAACCCGGATCTGGTTTACCTGGATAGCGCCGCGAGCGGTTTGGTTTCTCGGCCGGTGATTGAAACCGTGAACAAATACTTCACCGAATATCCGGTAAATATCCACCGTGGCCTGTACAAGATGAGCGCCACCGCTTCCGAACTTTACGAACAGGCGCGGAGCAAAATCGCTAATTTTTTGAACGCGTCCGATCAGGAAATAATTTTTACTTCCGGCGCCACCCACAGTCTGAATCTGGTGGCCAATATCACGAGCCGAGATTTGCGTCCGGGAGATAACGTGGTTCTGACTCGCTACGAGCATCACGCCAACCTGGTTCCTTGGCAACAAATGGCAAAAAGATTTGGTTTTTCATTGCGTTTTATTGAATTAAACAAAGATACTTACCTCGTGGACGAAACGTCAATCGAAACGGTAATTGACAAGAATACCAAAATTGTCAGCTTCTCGCTGGCGTCAAACGCGCTCGGCACGATCCCGCCAACGGACAAAATAATTTCCGCGGCCAAGCTGGTCGGCGCGCTAGTCATTGCCGATGCCGCTCAGGCCATTATGCACCTGCCGATTGATGTCAAAAAATTAGGGGTGGATTTCCTGGCGTTTTCCGGCCATAAAATCTATGGACCGCGCGGCACCGGAGTATTGTTCGGCCGAAAAGAACTATTGGAAAAATACGAGCCTTTTTTCTTTGGCGGAGACATGATCGCGCAAGTTACTTACGAAGACGCCACTTGGGCCGACTTGCCGGCCAAATTTGAAGCGGGGACGCCGAATATCTGTGGCCTGATCGGACTCGGCGCCGCGATTGATTATTTGGAATCAATCGGCTGGGAAGCCATCACCGCGCATGAACGGGAAATCACCGCCTACTTGGTGGAAAAAATTCAAACAGTCGCCACTTTGATCGGCACGACATCTCTTGAGAACCGAGTCGGATCAGTATCGTTCATTTTGGATGGTATTCACACCCATGACACGGCGGACATTTTGGACAAGTATAATGTCTGCGTCCGTGCCGGCCACCATTGCGCCATGCCTTTAATGCGCTACCTGAATCTGAATGGCACGACCAGAGCTTCACTCGGCATTTACAGCACCAAGACGGATGTGGACAGACTGATTGAAGGAATCGCGAAAGTGAAAACGGTATTTGAAAAATAATTTTTATGATAAACGCGACCGTAAACGCCGGGGTATCCGACATCTACAAGGATGTGATTCTTGATCTTTATCGCCACCCGGCGAACAGAAAAACATTGGCTGATTTTGACGCGAAATACCGCGAAATAAACGCCTCCTGCGGGGACGATGTGGAAGTCGCGCTCAAATTTGACAAAAATGGCAGAATCGCGGATATCGGTCATCAAGGCCAAGGTTGCGCCATCTCCCAAGCGGGCGTATCGCTCGCCACTGATTTTGTCAAAGGCAAAACAAAAGAAGAAATTATGGCAATTAATGATGGACAAGGATTGGAGCTCCTGCCGATACCAATCAGTTACGGCCGCTCCAAATGCGCTCTCTTGGGACTGAAAGCGATAAAAAACGCGTTAAAATAATCCATTATGAATTCTCTGCAAGTAAAAAATTTACAGGTTTCCGTGGCCGGAAAAGAAATACTACACGAAGTATCCCTGACCGTGAAAAAAGGTGAAATCCACGCCATCATGGGCCCAAACGGATCCGGCAAATCAACCTTGGCCAACACCCTCATGGGTCACCCCAAATATACCGTTCAAGCCGGTCAAATTATTTTAGATGGAATGGATATCACGAACGCCAAACCGGAAACGCGCGCCAAGGCCGGACTTTTCTTATCCATGCAATATCCGCCGGAGATTGCCGGAGTAAGTATCGCTAATTTTCTGCGACAGGCGAAAAATGCCCTTACCGACACCCAAGCCAATCCCTTGGTTTTCTACAGCGAACTGCAAGAAAAAATGTTGAAATTAGGCATCAGCGAGGACTTTGCCAAGCGATCCGTCAATGCCGGCTTCTCCGGTGGAGAAAAAAAGAAAGCGGAGATATTGCAGTTATCGGTTCTGTGTCCAAAATACGCGATTCTGGACGAAACCGACTCCGGTTTGGATGTGGATGCCCTACGCGTTGTCGCCGAAGGGATCAATCAATTTCACACCAAACAAAACGCGGTATTACTCATTACCCACTATAATCGCATTTTGGAATATGTGCGACCGGATTTTGTTCATATTATGCGGGAAGGAAAAATTGTCCGGAGCGGCGGAAAGGAATTGGCGGAAGAAGTGGAAAAAACCGGTTACGCGGAAATTAGTAATTCGTCCGCCTTCGCTAAAGCTACGGACGGATAAATAATTTTTAATTCGTAATTTACCTGCATGATTTCCAAGGAACTTGTAATAGAAAAACTGCGAACCGTGCTCGATCCGGAAGTAAATCTGGACATCTATACCATGGGTCTGATTTATGATATAAAAATAGAAAGCGAAAACCAAATAAAAGTCCTCATGACTTATACCACGCCACTCTGCCCATACGGTCCGGCGCTGAAGGAAAAAGTGGAATTGGCAATGGCGAGCCTGGGATTTAACGACTGCCAAATAGAAGTGACTTTTGAACCGCCCTGGAAACCGGGGGAGGAATTGAGATTGATGCTCGGGGTATAGACAATTAAACTGATATTATTTTTAATGACCGGACTATGAGCAAAATCATGGCGGAATATATCTGGCTGGATGGAAAGAAACCAACCGCGAAATTACGTTCCAAAACAAAAATTCTGGAGGAAAATGTGGACGGTCTGGCGGACTTGCCGGAATGGGGATTTGACGGTTCAAGCACCGAACAAGCCGTTGGCCATTTTAGCGACTGTTTGTTGCGTCCGGTCTACTATACCCGCGATCCGATAAGGGGAGGCGACAATATCTTGGTTTTATGCGAAGTTTTCAACGCCGACGGCACAGTTCACGAAAGCAACAAACGAGCCAAATTAGTCAACTTGGCTCAAAAATTCAGCTCCGAAGAAGCGCTTTTCGGCATTGAACAGGAATATACCTTTTTTGACGGAATTAAGCCGTTAGGCTGGCCGGACAACGGTTTTCCGGCGCCACAGGGCGGCTATTATTGCGGGGTCGGCGCCGATGAAGTCTTCGGCCGACCGGTGGTGGAGGAACATCTGCAAGCCTGCCTTGACGCCGGATTGAAAGTAGCCGGAATCAATGCCGAGGTGATGCCGTCGCAGTGGGAATTTCAAATCGGCCCCTGCAACCCATTGCTCGTTTCCGATCAAATTTGGATCGCGCGCTGGCTGTTGTACCGGATCGCGGAAAAATATAATATCAGCGCGACTTTATATCCGAAGCCGGTAAAAGGGGAGTGGAACGGCACGGGCGCGCATACCAATTTCAGTACCAAAACAATGAGAGCTCCCGGCGGGATTGAAGCCATCAAAATCGCCTGTGAGAAACTGAAGTTGAGACACAAAGAGCACATCGCCGTCTACGGCGCGCACAACGAAGAGAGACTTACCGGACGACACGAAACCTGCGCCATTGATCAATTCCGATACGGGGTGAGCGAGCGTGGCGCTTCCATCAGAATCCCGATGGGGACGGCTAACAGCGGCGCCGGCTATTTGGAAGATCGACGACCGGCTTCCAATATGGATCCTTACGAGGTCTGTGGCATCCTACTCGAAACAATCTGTAGCTAAAAAAAATCTCCCGGGCGAAC
>ERZ1292633.5629-Hain-H41-02um-R1-5629-length-11242-cov-5_pt1 | contig 11242 bp, 5 predicted proteins | sample MGYA00564406_ERZ1292633 | MGnify/ENA primary metagenome ERZ1292633 (study PRJEB36523, sample SAMEA6512639) | groundwater metagenome | collected 2019-01-08 | study: AquaDiva: Metagenomics assemblies of 32 groundwater samples
GGTGTGGCCATCCTTTGCCGGGCCGGTAATAAGAATACCAACAAGCTGTTTGCGGCAGATAAGTGGAATGATGGCCGTGGGGGCAAAACCAATGAGGGTCGTGCAAAAACGGCAATGTTCCTCTGAGATCATCGATCGCTCACAAAAATCTTCGTAGGAGATCGGGAGGCCATAACGGTGCATCCATTCGGCAATGGGATTGACGTGGTTCCGTGGAATCACCCGCGGCTCCTGCTGTGCCGTCATAAGGAGATACGAATCATGTCCGGCGACATTGAGAAGGGCAAAGCGGGTGATACCGTGATCAGCATCCAAAAGAGCGCCGATTCGCGCGACAATGTCCTCAAGACTTGTCGAAGTGGAGACATTCTCAACGAACTCACGAAGCCGCTCGGAGTTGGCAACAGGCTCAAGCGGTTTGTCTTTGATGGCTCTTCCCTGTGCCAAATCGAGCGCAAAAACGCTCACGAAAAAGATTCCAACCAGCAGTACCGCCAGGGTCGGCATGATGATCTCCGGCAGGGCGCCAAAGCGTTCCACGAGGGCATCAACGACACCCAGCACAACGACAAATGCTCCTCCGGCTATGATGACAACCGAGGTCTGTTTCAACCGGCGGGTGACTACCACCCCGAGGTGGGAGGGATCGTAATACCGAAGGGACAGCATAAAGGCAAGACCGGCCACCGGAAGAGACAGGGCACACGACAGCACCGACCACAATGGAATCTGTTCATACAACAATTCTATAGAACCGAGATATAGGGAGAATCCCGAGGCAATCAGCAGTACGGTGAAACCAAAAGAAAGTTTTTGCCGCTGACTCCCCACGGCGCTCCGCATGGTGTTCTCCATATTGTAGAGTCCAAACAACGTGGAGATAAGAAAAAATAGGGTCAGGAGAAAACTGATCGATGTAATTTCAAAGTGACTCCCTGAAACACCCGCCGAAACGTATGTAAGGGGCGGTTCAGCGCTAAGACTTACCGTGAGCGTCAGTGACATCGCAAAACAGACGAACAGACCCACCGTCTGCGGGGACATCCTCCGTTCGGCCGCAACATCTCTCCCCCACCACGTCGTAAGAACCAGCCAGGCGAACGGCACAAACGGGGCCGAAAAGGCAAACAGCCAGTCGGCAATTCCGCCGGCAACGCCTTCGGGATTGACATGTCCTGCGATTGAATAAACAACGAGAGACGCAAATCCGAGGCAAAACCCTGCCGCGACCTGCTCTATTCGTCGAGGGTTGGCAATTATTAAGTAAAGAGCCTCCAGAAGCGTCAAGGCGCTGGAGGCAATGAGAAGGCTTTCTGAGTCGAATTGAAAATCCACGGCTAGCGGCCCTCTACCCTTCTTCCTCCACGAGCATCCGCACGGCCGAGCCAACCCACATAAATATGACGGCCATATCGGCCGCCACCCCGACGAGAGTAATCCAGTACACCAACTCGGGGCTGAACTTCTGCACGATGGTTCCGGCTTTTCCCTGAATTATGGAAATCATCAGTGGCACGAGGGCAATAGTGAGAGCGAGAAAGAAGAAAGTGAATGGCATTCGAATGAAAAGGCGAACCGACCGCTTCGTCGCGGCCCACACCGACTCGCGGTAGATGGCAATTGCAGGAAGGACAAAATACATCACCGACATAACGATGACAAAAAGGAGTGGAAGAAGTCCAAACTCAAATGCCGCCTGCCTTCGGGGAGAGTAACGCAACCATTCGTCGAGTAGTTCCGGCAACCCCAGAGAAATCAACAGCCACAATCCGTAGATTATCAGCCAGCCCATACTGAGGGAGAGCCAGAGAGAAAACATCGAACGGACACGCGTACGCTCATCTCCTCTCGCGCTGGTCATACGGTCGTAAAACAGAACAGAAAGACCGCCGAAGACAAGTCCTTCGACTAATAGTCCGACATAGAACCGCGCCCACCCGAAAAAATATGGAAGGAGGATGAAATGGCCGGGATAGTGTGAAAATCCGGTTGCCTGCTCCTGACCAAACATGGAGGTCCACAGCGACATGACGCCGTGAACCAGAGGGAGATCAAAGTAGCGATGCGCCAAGAGGACGGTAACGACAATCAGGAAATAGAGACCGAGAATTTGCCACATTCTCCAGACGCGCAGAAAGGAGAATGGCGTGAGCAAAAGTGAAATGTATCTATTAAGACCGGCAACAAGAGGCATATTCCCCTCCGTGGGTTGCAGGAGACAAAGTTCTCAGGGGCTCACCGATCGCGTATTGGAGCCGGTGGATAATCCGTGGCGATCAAATACAAAGATGCGGAAATATGTTGTCGCAGGCGGAGACACCAGTTGCGCGGTAAACTCGGTAGTTCCCCGGTCGCTTACAATTCCAATCAGTTCGCTGGCGGTCGTCACAGTGGAAGTATTTGAGCGATATATGCGATAGGATAGAAAATCCTGCTCACCGCTTGCTGTCCAGCTCAGAGCCACAGACGAATCGGCTGACTTTGTCGCCACAAGCTCAACGGCGACCGGTGCGGTATTCACAAACGTCGTGTCGGTCACAATGTTGGATGCGCTTGTGAGACCGGAGTGGTCGTATACATACGCACGATAGAAGTAGCCGGTGTTGGCGGCCAGCGACGTGTCGGTGTATTCCTGCACGCTTTCGTCGGTAATCGTTGTTATCAGCTGATTGGCGGTTGTCACGACCGGCTGGGTCCCTCGATAGATGCGATATGCGGAAAAGTCCTGGCTTGCCGACTGCGACCATGTCAGGGTGATTTCAAAAGTGCTCACGGCCAAAGCCGAAAGATTTACCGGCAGAGGTGATGTGAATATGCTCACTGCCTGGAGCGCATCGCGTGGATCGGCGCTATTTCCGGCGGCGTCTGAGAAGGAACCGGAAACGGTTGCCTGAGTCACATTGAGATTGGCGGGAATGATATACTTGCCGGTGTAACTGGTAGTGTCTGAGATAGTGTTCGTTTCAGTAAGCGTTATGTTGGCAAACTCGCCAATTTTGACCGAGGCCTTGCCACCCGGCTCTCCAGCATTGAGAGTGCAAATGATGGTGTCACCAAATGTAAACGGTGAATCGGTGTCATTGAACGTCACAGAATATATCTCAGCCTTGGTATCAAGGGTGATATCATCGGACAGCGCCGTCCCCGTGGTTGAGCCATCGTCATACAACGTTCTGCAATAGACCCGCTTCACGCCATCGCCGGTTGACAGTGTGAAATTCTGGCTTGAGCCGGAGAGCGGTACCTGCACGGCTCCCGTAAACGATGAGTTCTCTGACAGCGTCACATGGGTTGCCCCATCACCGGCATTAATGCCAACGCGCACAATTCGATTTCTGGTGAGCGAATCATTATTATTGATGAGAATCGACATCGGGCCAATGAAGGCAGTAACCGCTGTCGAGAGATCTCCCTGAAGCCCCTTTTCCATCACCGGCGCCACCTTGAAATAATAGCGGCGGTTGAGCGCCAGAGAACCTATCGTGGCGCTGAAACCACTAATGGAATCGCGCAGAAAATAGTCTCCGTTAATCGAGTCACTGGTGAAAATGCGGCTTATCACGGTCGCAGCGGTGTCGGTGACTTCCCACACCAGCTGAACCGAGCCGCTGTTGACTCGTGCCGCAAGATTGACCACACGCGGGTAACCCTCTGACACAGTGAGGTCTGACTCACGCGAATCAAAATGGCGATCACAGGAAATTGTCAGTAGACTCAGGGTGATCAACAGTGTGGAGAGAGCGAGATATATGTGGTGTTGTTTCTTCATGACTCTTCTCAAAACGCCTTCGTAAATGTTAGACCCATGGTGACGCCATCAGATTGCGGGGCGTAGGTAAAGCTTTTTACAGAGAAAGAACCTCTATTCTCAGGAAAGAAAACTATGGCATCAAGAATATTTATTCCCCACGCCACGGCCACGGCGCCGATTGCGATGCGGCGGTCGTTTTCGGCTTCATAGGCGTCGGCTTGAGCAGTGGCGACAAGCCCTGCAAGGCGTCTCTGCTCGCTGATACTCCCTGCCTTATTAAACGCTACCACCCGGTCACCATATTCCTGCTTCTTGTCATCAAAGTCGCCGTCGGCTTTCAGATACAGCGCAACGGTACTCGCGGCAAAGAGGGTCATCAGCAAACCCTTCTTATTGTGCTCCACATAGCGCTGACCCCAGCCGGGAATAAAGGCCGAACGCAATGCAGACTTTAATCGGGATTTGGCTGATAATTGAACGTCAACCGTGACCTCCTTGGAAGGGTCAATCGTGACGCGGGAATGATACTTTTCGTAGCCAAACATCTCGACCGTGAGTTCATAATTCCCGACCATAAGCTGACCGAATCGCGCCGGAGAAACACCCGACACCGTTATATCACCGGTGAGCGTAACCTGTGCTCCGGGTGGATTAGACGTGACAACGATTCCCCCCGTTGGAAATGAATCGGCGATTGCCAACGAGGCAAGAAGGAAAAGTCCGGCAAACAATATGAAAGCGCGCATCTGCATTTTTCTATATATCCATCACAGTTTTTAATTCCATCGGAAAACATAGGGAGGACGTTTACTCAAAACAAGTAAAGAAAAAGCCACATTCGTAATGTGGCTTTGAAAATCTGTCAAACTGGAAATTGTTTCTTAGTGCGCGCCGCGGCCGGTGAAGACGACCTTGAACGTTTTCAGTATGATTCGCAGGTCAAGCCAGATCGACCAACGGTTGATATAGGTAAGGTCCAAACGAACCTTTTCGGCAACCGAGGCAATAGAGGAATCGTAGCCATTTTCGACCTGCGCCAGACCGGTCAAGCCCGGTTTCACAAGAAGGCGGCGGGAGTAGTTGTCGACCTTCAGGCTCAATTCACTCACGAAATTAGGACGTTCCGGACGTGGGCCAACGAGGGACATTTCTCCCATGAGTATGTTGATGAACTGCGGAATCTCGTCGATTCGGGTCTTTCTCATGAAATTGCCCAAGCGAGTAATGCGCGGGTCATTCTTGGTCGCCCAAACCGGACCGCACTTCTTCTCGGCGTCCTGAACCATAGTACGGAATTTGAGAACACTGAAAAGATGGCCGCCGTTATTCTCACTGCGACGTTCCCGGTTGCGAATTTCACCGGAATCGACCTTTTGATGATAACGACGGTCGAATTTGCGGCGATTCATGCCGACTCGTATCTGCGAATAAAAAACAGGACCGCGGGAATCCAGCTTGATAAGGATTGGCATGATTATCCAAAACGGCACGGTGAGTACCAGCCCGGTTATTGCTCCAGCAATATCCATAGTGCGTTTGGTCGCCCGATAGGCGAATCCTGCTAACGATCCGGGTTTAGTCAGTGCGCTCGGCATTACCAGGACAAATAACGTCGATAAAACGACAAATAAAACTCCCAAAATGTACTCGGCCCACAGAAAGCTGATTTGCTGGCTAAGAGAAAGAGAATTTGAACGCGGGAGGGCTATTGAAGGATCAGCGGTTGTGGCGACGCCAAACCGAATCTCTTCATAACGCACACTGGCTGAGCTTGAGGACACTAGATCCAGTTTGGCTTTGGGATTTTCCATAATTCTGCCATTACCTCCTACTTATGGGGACTACAAAAGCAAACCCTCTGCCGAAGCCAAAAACATCCCGATAAAAGATTCGCTAAAATTCTGTGAGTCGTACGAACGCACTATTCCATTGTGTGACAACATGTTGCCTGAGACAAGCAGACCCCCTACAGACCCTGGGTTCATTTCAAAGGGGGATTTCTCACCCCTAAAACCGGCAGAAGACTATCCAGATGTACATAAATAGTGCAAAGGCTTGCGCATATTGGCACAAGGTTCAAAAAAGCGGGGCCGGTCGTCGTGACCAGCCCCGGCTGTTCGTAAGGAGGCCTAAGCGATTGGGGGATTTTTACTGCCCGAAGGCGAAACTCATCGAGAAGCGATGCAGGTCTTCGGAGGCATATTTCTCTTTGAGCGTGTAGGCATAGTCGAATTGCAGGTTGTTGAGCTTCACGCCGGCGCCGAAGGCGAAACCGGTTCCAAAAGTGCGGTCTTGTTCATCAGGATAGTAGTTGTAACCGGCGCGGAGAAAATACTGTTTGTCAAAACCGAATTCGAAACCGTTGCGAACCACCATTCCACCGTACATGCGCTTCTCAATTTCAGCCGACGCAAGAATCGATTCGCCGAAGGGATAGGCGGCTACCGCAAAGCGAACCGTCGAAGGAAGCTTTTCACTGACGCTTTCAAATTTGATTTCCGAACCAAAGTTTGATGCCACCGCCGCGAATGTCACACGGTCAAGGGCATAACTGAGACCGGCGTCGACGGCGAATGAACTACCGCTCAGATCGTCGAGTTTCTGGTTGATGTATTTACCGGTGACTCCCATGGAAAGATCGTCATTGAGGCGATAGGCGAATGAAAGTCCGCCGGCCCAGTCATAGGCCGAGATCGAACCGGTGACGGCGCCGTTGGCGTCGTAGCCATCAATTGCGCCATAGTTGAGAAACATCATCGATGCCCCAAAGGCGGCCTTCTCCCCTATCTGGAATTGACCGGCGAAATTATTAACAGTCATATCCTGATACCACAATACATGACCGAAGGAAACTTCGGAGTATTCGGTATTGGCAAGTCCGGCGGGATTCCAGTAGGAGGCATTTGCGCCTTCGGCGACGCCTGTATAAGCGCCACCCATACCGGCAGCACGGGCGCCGACGCCAATGAGGAGAAAGTCGGCGGCGGTTCGACCGCCATCAGACTGAGCATGCCCCGGCAGAGCGCCCATAAGGGCGACAAGCGCCATCGATATTCCCTTGAGAACAATTCGCTTTGTTATGATGGTCATCAATCCCATTCCTTTCGTGTGGTAAGTCCTCTTCGCATGAAAGAGATATGGCAAGGGTAGTGCCGCCCGGCCGTCAATCGTGTGGTGCGCGAAGATGACACAGTAGAGTATATCGGTCGTGGGACATCAATGCCCCACGGGGACTTAAACGGCTGTGTTCTAATCATACAATCGAGGTCGTAATTCGAACAACAGCCGAAATTTAGCCAATAGGAGGCGGGAATGGTTACAGCGCGAACAGAGGACGGATGAAGATTGACAAAAGACACTGTAACTATTGCTACCTCTTGAGGTTATCTGGTCTGTCCGAAATTGGCGCGTCGGAGACACGGATGAGTACGGTTTGAACACGATGTCGGTCTTTTGGCGCCAATCGCCGGACGTGAACAAGAGGAATAGAGCAGGTTCATAGGGGGAAATCAACTAAAAGCAGTGGGAAATAAAATTTATTTCATAGGGGAAATCGGGGTTTTGAGAGGGGGATTTTGGTGCAACACAAGTTGGTATGGGGGGATATGAAGAAACCCCTCCCCCGGCCCCTCCCCGATGCTGAGAGGGGTGAAATTGCATGTGGGCGGCAGACTCCCTGAGGCTGTCCCAATTGCAGAGTCGGCCAAAACCCCTCCCCGGCCCCTCCCCGATGCTGAGAGGGGTGAAATTGCATGTGGGCGGCAGACTCCCTGAGGCTGTCCCAATTGCAGAGTCGGCCAAAACCCCTCCCCGGCCCCTCCCCGATGGCGGAGAGGGGTGGAAGAATTTGGTCCAACCGCTTTCGCGCAATCGTCTTCCTCCCCCTTCCTGTATCGGGAAGGGGGTTGGGGGGTTAGGTTTTACTGTGGGCGGCAGATTGACCTCGACTCCCACGGGAACCCACCTGAAAGGTGGGCCACCAAGGTAAATATGGCGATTTCCGCAAAAAGGTATTGACAAAATCCGGTCGCGCCGTAGTTTGACTGGGAGAGATTCAACCTTTTTTCGTGGGAGTTGTCATGCGGGCTTTGCTATTTTCGGTCATATTTTTGGGGTTCATCGCGGGAAGCGGGATGGGTGCTACGCTTAACGTGCCATCGACTTATTCAACAATTCAGAGTGCAATTGATGTGGCAGTGAATGGGGATACGGTGCTCATCGCATCCGGGGGTTACGTCGAGAACATATCATATTCTGGTAAGAATATAGTTGTCACCAGCAACGGTGAAGTTGGGACGACCATTTTAAGTCCTGCCAATGCATCGTTACCGATCGTTCTGTTCTCGGGAGGCGAGGATCGCTCTGCTGTGCTTGATGGGTTCACACTCATGGGGTCATCCAGCGCGGCTGCAATTTGGATAACAAACAGTTCTCCGACGGTGAAATCATGTCGATTCCGTGATCACAATGGCAGCGGGCAGGATCAAGCTATTATTCGCACCACCAATAGTGCAACTCCTCTGATCTCCAACAACATATTTTACTCGAGCCCAACATGCTGGGGCGCATTTTATGCTGATGGTATAGGAGGCGGTGCAGTTGAATTTATAAACAATACAATCGATAGTGGGTATCGAGGATTAATTTGCTATGCACCGGGTTCGAAACTTTTAAATAACATAATAATAAACTGTTCGTACCTCGGCATGTATGATGGCGGTAATGTAATGACTCGCACCTACAATGACGTTTGGAATAATAATCCGAATTACGGTGGCGCCCCAGGATTTGGGGACATCTCACTAAATCCTCTTTTTGCGGATCCAGCCGTCGGAAACTACTCCCTTCAGAGTACGTCTCCATGCATCGATGTAGGTGACCCCGATCCAAGTTTTATGGATCCAGATGGCACGAGGAATGACATGGGGGCAATTTACTATGATCAGGGGACAGCTGTCATTCCGGTGCTTGTCTATGGTCTGAGCGTGGTTGGTGAACATCAAACCCATGTGGTGAGCCACACGCCAACAATCACATGGCACTATTTTCACCCAACCAATCCCCAGCAGTCCTTTGAAGCCCAAGTTGGGACAGACAACGACTGGTCAGTCGCTGAAGTGTGGACCAGCGGGGCGATTGGATCGATGGACACATTTGTTGTTTATGCAGGCAGTCCTCTGATCGATGGGATCACATACTATTATCGAATAAGGGGGTCAGATGGAGTGACTTGGAGTAATTGGTGGAGTAACGAACCATTTAGGATGAACACTGCTCCATCACAGCCAGCGATACTGCTTCCTGACGATGGTATTACAATGGCATACACTGGATGTGAATTGCTTGCAAATGCAATCTCAGATTTGGAGGCAGATACTATCTTAGTATCGTTTGAAGTGTATACCGACGCTGGTCTTATAAACTTACTGTTTAAGAAAGACACAGTGATTCCGTCAGGCGGGTCAGCCCGCACGGGCCTAATCGGTGGAGTAATTGCAGGAGACACATATTGGTGGCGCGTACAATCAAGCGATGGATGGGAAATGTCAAGTTGGTCGCCAGTGCGCGCATTCTTCGCTCGCATGAATGGCATTACTATCCATGTTCCTTCCGAATTTTCAACAATTTCAAGTGCAGTAAATGTGTGCGGAGCGGGCGATACGGTACTGGTATCCCCGGGGACATATTCTGAAAATGTCTCGTTTTCTGGTAAAAATGCATTTGTCACCAGCAACGGTGAAGTTGGGACGACCATTTTAAGTCCTGCCAATGCATCGTTACCGATCGTTCTGTTCTCGGGAGGCGAGGATCGCTCTGCTGTGCTTGATGGGTTCACACTCATGGGGTCATCCAGCGCGGCTGCAATTTGGATAACAAACAGTTCTCCGACGGTGAAATCATGTCGATTCCGTGATCACAATGGCAGCGGGCAGGATCAAGCTATTATTCGCACCACCAATAGTGCAACTCCTCTGATCTCCAACAACATATTTTACTCGAGCCCAACATGCTGGGGCGCATTTTATGCTGATGGTATAGGAGGCGGTGCAGTTGAATTTATAAACAATACAATCGATAGTGGGTATCGAGGATTAATTTGCTATGCACCGGGTTCGAAACTTTTAAATAACATAATAATAAACTGTTCGTACCTCGGCATGTATGATGGCGGTAATGTAATGACTCGCACCTACAATGACGTTTGGAATAATAATCCGAATTACGGTGGGTCTTCAGGATTTGGAGACATCTCCTTAGACCCGCTTTTTGCGGATCCAACAGCAGGTGACTACTCCCTACAGAGCACATCCCCATGCATCGATGCCGGCAACCCTGACCCTCTCTACATGGACCCTGATGGCACTAGAAACGATATAGGAGCAAGCTACTATGATCAATCCGCTCCAGTCGTGATAAATGTGACTTTTGGTGGTGAGGCACCACTCCGCATTGTAGGCAGTTTTCCGGTTTTCAGTTGGAAGTTTGTTTCAGCGCACGGTATCTCACAAACCGCCTTCGAAATCGCCGTCGGCACAGACAACGACTGGGCGTTTGCCGAGAAGTGGAATCCGGCGCCGTTTAATTCGGCAGACACGTTCGTGACCTACGCCGGTGGGGCGCTTGTGGATGGAGCGACCTATTACCTGCGCCTGCGAGTGAGCAATGGGACGGAGTGGTCGCAGTGGTACAACACATCCTTCCGCATGAACTCTGTGCCAGCGACACCGTCGCCTCTTTCACCTGACTCGGGGGTATCGGCAAGCACTACACCGACGCTGTGGGTGCTGAATGCCACTGATGCCGAAAACGATGCCCTGACCTACGAGTTTCAGGGGTTTCACGACACCGATTGTGTCGCGCCCCCGATTGCGCTCACGGGAGTGGCGCAGACTCCTGATTCGACCGGCGGGGTTGTCACGACGCCGCTCGGCGAAAACTGCCATTACTGGTGGCAGGTGCGGGCGTTTGACGGATTTGAGTATTCGCCGTGGTCGGTCAATTCCATGTTCGCCGTGAATGGAACACCTGAACCTCCGACTGCACCCGATCTCGCCTCTCCCCCTGAACCATCCGGCAAACCGGTGTTTGATTTGAAGCCGACATTTATTTGGAGTGCATCTTCAGATCCCGATCCGAATGACACCGTGCGCTATCGCTTGGAGATATCGACGACGCAGAACTTCACGTTCGTCAATACGATCGACTCGCTTCTTGCACCCACCCATGAAGTTGCTGACTCCCTCTTTTTCGGAACGCGCTACTGGTGGAAGGTGAGCGCTTTCGATAAGACAGGGCTTCGCACCTATTCGCCGACGGTCAGTGATTTCTGGACATGGAAGCTTGGGGATGTGAATCATACGCACTCGGTGAACATTGTTGATTTGACGGCGATGGTGGCATTTCTCTTTACGGGTGGGACTGCGCCTGATCCGAAGAAGGTTGCGGATATCAATGGGAATTGCTCGGTCAATATTGTGGATGTGACGTATT
>ERZ1292633.5630-Hain-H41-02um-R1-5630-length-11241-cov-7_pt1 | contig 11241 bp, 8 predicted proteins | sample MGYA00564406_ERZ1292633 | MGnify/ENA primary metagenome ERZ1292633 (study PRJEB36523, sample SAMEA6512639) | groundwater metagenome | collected 2019-01-08 | study: AquaDiva: Metagenomics assemblies of 32 groundwater samples
CGGAGAAATTAGAAATCCTGAAATTCGATCCGGTGGCGCGCAAGCACGTCAAATATAAGGAAACCAAGCTCAAGTAGCATTGCTTGTAAAGACGTAGGGCGGTACTGCGCTGAACGAACAGCCAGGAAAAATATGCAGCACCAGCAAAAAACCCGCCATTGGCGGGTTTTTTGCTGGTGCTTTTTTCTTGCTATTGCATTATGCGTAGCAGCGCAGCCTGCGGGAGAAATTCTGCAGTACTTCGATGCCGCTTTCCTCTGCGCGGCGACACCAGTCTTCTAATTGTCTGACCAGTTCATCTTTGGTTGCAGCGGAGCGCTGCCACACAGACATGAGCTCCTCGCGCATGGTATAGACTTTATCCAGCGTCGTGGTCTTGCTCAGCACCAGATTCAGCTTGGTGCGTTCATCTTCTTTCAATGTTTTAGAGTCAGCCAGCACCCAACGCTTGAGAGTGGAACGATCTACGCCGTGATGTGTGGTCGCTTCTTTCAGGTGATCGATTTCTTTGGCGAGCGTAAGTTTAAGGGATTGGGTATACTTCGCCAGCACTTCGTAGCGGTGAGAAATGACGGCTTGCAGCGTATCGAAATCACACTGGGTCTTGGCCGTATCGAAGCGCAATCTGGGTGCGACCTTCTTCACCTGAGCGAGCCCCATGAATTCCAGAATGCATATGTACATCCAGCCGATGTCAAACTCATACCATTTATTGGATAGTCGTGCGGAAGTGGCATAAGCATGGTGATTGTTATGTAATTCTTCCCCGCCGATGAGGATGCCCCAGGGAATGATATTGCGGCTGGCATCCTCTGCCTGGAAGTTACGGTAACCCCAGTAGTGACCGACGCCGTTAATGACGCCGGCAGCCATGACTGGCGACCAGAGCATTTGCACCGCCCACATGGTAAGCCCGATGGGGCCGAACAGGACGACGTCGATAATCAGCATCAGGGCGACACCCTTGGCGCTATGCTTGGCGTAGACATTACGTTCCAGCCAGTCATCGGGGGTGCCATGACCATATCTTTCCAAGGTCTCCGGATTCTTGGCTTCTTTTCGGTAGAGCTCAGAGCCCTCTTTCAGCACCTTGCCGATACCATAAATTTGCGGACTATGGGGGTCGTCAGGGGTCTCGCACTTGGCGTGATGTTTGCGGTGTACTGCCGCCCATTCCTTGGTTTCCATGCCGGTGGTGAGCCACAGCCAGAAACGGAAAAAATGACTGGGTATAGGGTGCAGATCCAGCGCCCTGTGCGCCTGATGGCGATGCAGAAAGATAGTGATACCGGCAATCGAGATATGGGTGAGAACCAGGGTAACTACAATATAGCCCCACCAGGGCAAATCAATAAGGCCTAAGGTCATGTGGCTGTAATCCTTTTGGGATGAATTTCAGAATGGAGTAACGCTGCAATTTAAAGGGAAACGGGCAGTTAGTCAAGAAATTATGCTTCATACGAACCATATGACACCCTTAAGTATCCAAAGTTCTAGGTGGACTTATTTATCTATGCTTACTCGAAATTGGCAAATAGGGGAAAATGAGGGCGTAAATAAAAATGTTGGCGCAATTTATGCCTAATATTCCTATACAGGTCAGGTAAGAGAGCATTTTGGATTTCCCCGGCAGCCTGTTAACGACCATTGCGGCAACCCCGCACAAAAATGCACCATATAATCAGGAAACACGGGCAGCAACCAAGTCATAAGATTTCCCCATTGCTTTCGGATAAGCGTGTCTTTGCCGCTACACCTGTTCCCGTTCCACCAATCCGTGTCGGCGTATTGTATTTCCCTTTAGTGGCGACAATGGCAGTGAGCGAGTCGCCGCTGAGAGCGGGGTTGTCTGAAATCAAACCATGAGCGCGCTGCCTATCGCCATCAGATTATTGTTGAGTTACCTGCTGGTAGCGGCACTGCCGTTGGTCGGGCTGGCAGCGATTTACCTGGCTGCATTCGAAAACTCACTGCGCGAAACTGCGCTGTCGAATATGTCTGTCATCGCGGACAAAAAAGCCGATCAAATCGACAGTCTCATGACCGAACGTCTGCTGGATGCCCAGCAATTGGCTAAAAGAGAGCTGATCAGCGAAGCTGTCACCATTTTTGGTCAGGCCTTTCGCGCGGGAGGAATGCTGGAATCTCCTGCATATCAGGCCGCTGATCGTCGCTTGCGGGACAAGCTGCTGGCACGTGTCGACATGACCGGCTATCACGATATGCTGTTGATCGATACCGTTGGCAATGTGGTATTTTCAATGACGCGCGCGGCGTATCTGGGCGCCAACCTGAATAGCGATCCCTATCGCGCGACGCCGCTGGCGCAGGGGGTCGATCTGACGTTGCGGACATCGCAGCCTCATCTGACCCAGTTTGCGCCCTACATGCCCCCGGTTGGGCAGCCTTCGGCTTATGCGACAGCGCCGATACTGGAGAACGGCATTCCGATCGGCGTGGTGGCATTGCGGCTGGGCATGGATCAACTGCAATCGGTGTCATCCGACCGTGCTGGGCTGGGACATACTGGCGAAGCCTTGCTGTTCCAGCAGGAGGGTGACGCTACCTTGCTCATAGTGCCGCTCAGGCATGTCCCTGATGCCGCTTATCGTTACCGGCTGACGCACCTGCAGACGCCATTTCCCATGCTACAGGCCCTGACCGGCAGCAATGGCCAGGGAATGGCCCGCGACTATGCCGGTAATGAAGTTGTGGCAGCTTGGCGCTACCTGCCTGCGCTGCGCTGGGGCATGGTGGTAAAGATCGACGTCGAGGAAGTGCTGGCGCCGCTTGCTGTGCCGCGGCACACCACCTATTTTGCCTTGGTGCTATTTCTGCTGTTTTCCGGTACGGCAGCCTATTTTCTCGGCCATCGATTGTCACGTCCCATCCGGAAACTCACCCAGGTAAGCGAACGCATCGCAGCGGGTGATTTCTTGCAGCGCGCGCCGCAAGACGGGGGAGCTGAATTGGATCGGTTGGCCAGTGCCTTCAATCACATGACAGATGCGCTGGCGGATAGCCGTCGTAACCTGGAAGCCAAGGTGAAAGAACTGGAGGTGCGTACTCAGGAGTTGCGCACGAGCGAAGAGCGCCACATGCTGGTGGAGCGTGCCGTCAACGATGGTATCTGGGATTGGGACATCGTTACTCACGAAGATTATCTTTCACCGCGCTGGAAGGAAATCCTCGGTTATGCCGATGACGAGCTACCCAATGTCGAGTCCAGCTTCTTCGATCTCTTAGACGCCGATGACCGGGCGGCTGTCGGCGAGGCGATCCGCCGGCATCTGCAGGAGAAGCAGCGCTACGTAATCGAATTCCGGCTGCGGCATAAGGACGGCAGCTACCGCTGGGTGCTGGCTCGCGGCCAGGCCATGTATGACGCAGCCGGCCATCCTGTGCGCATGGTCGGTTCCATCACCGACATCACCGAACGCAAGCAGGCGCAGCAGGCGTTGCAATACGAACGTGACCGCCTGCGGCAGATTCTCGATTCGCAATTCGGCTTTATTATCGTACTCACCCCCGAGGGCGTTGTCGCTGAGGTTAACCAGACCCCGCTCACACTCATGGGCTTACAACGCGCTGAAGTGCTCGACCGTTTGTTCTGGGAAATCGGCTGGCTGGAGCCAAGCAGCGAGTCGCAGATACAGACGTCCATTCAGGCAGTAGTGTGCGGCGAGGTGGTGCGTGAGGATATCGCCATGCATTTTCCCGGCCTCGGCCGGCGCGAGGTGGACGCCGTCTTTTCTCCCTTTAGGGATGCGGCGGGCCAGGTGGTGAATGTTATCTGCTTTGGCATCGATATCACCGAACGCAAGCAGATGGAGCGCTTGCTGGAGGAGAAAGAGGAGCAGATGCGCACCATTGTGCAGGCCGTGTTTGACGGTATCCTGATCGCCGATGTCGAAAGCCGGCAATTCATCTTCGGCAACCAGGCCATGTGCTGGATGCTGGGCGTCTCCGCTGATGAATTGCTGACGATGGGCCTGGATTCGATCCATCCTGCTGCAGTACTGCCGGAACTCAGCCGCAAGTTTGAAGAGATGGCGCGCGGGGAGTGTTCCATCGTGCAGGATGTTCCATTGTTGCGCAAAGGTGGCAGCCTCTGCCAGGTTGATATCTCGGGTTCTGCGGTGGTGATCAACGGGCGGCTGTGTAATGTGGCAGCCTTTCACGATATCACCGAGCGCAAACGCGGAGAAGATCTGCTGCGTGCCAGCGAACTGCGTTTGAACGAGGCGCAGCGTATCGCCAAAGTGGGCAACTGGGAACACGACCTCGTCAGTGGCGAGTTGTACTGGTCGGATGAGGTCTTCTGTATTTTTGAAATCGACCGAACCCTGTTCGGCGCCAGCTACGAAGCTTTCCTGAACACGGTCCACCCGGACGACCGGGAAGCCGTCAACGAGGCTTACACTCGCTCATTCAAGACCCGCAAGCCTTACGACGAAATCACGCACCGGCTTTTCCTGTCTGACGGGCGCATCAAGTACGTGCATGAGCACTGGGAGACGGACTTCAACGCCGAGGGCGAGCCGCTCCGATCGGTAGGCACGGCGCAAGATATCACTGAGCTCAAGCTGGTCGAGAAAGCGCTGCTGGAGGCGAAGACTGAGGCAGAGCGGGCAAACCAGGCCAAGAGTGAGATTCTGGCCAACATGAGCCACGAAATCCGCACACCTTTGAGCGCGATCCTTGGCTTGAGCCAATTGGCGCTGGGCACCGCACTCTCGCTGAAACAGAAAGATTACTTGCAGAAAATCCATGGCTCATCCAAATCCTTGATGAGTATACTCAACGACATCCTCGACTACTCCAAAGTTGAAGCCGGACAGATGGAACTGGAAAGAAGTGTCTTCCAGTTGGAATCCGTGCTGCAGACTTGCTCCAATCTCTTTATCGAGGCTGCAATCAGCAAAGGTATCAGGCTACGTTACGAAATCGCCTGTGATGTTCCCCCCAACCTTGTGGGCGACTCTCTGCGCCTGGGGCAGATTCTGCAGAATCTGCTGAGCAATGCCATCAAATTTACCAAACGCGGTGAGATCAGGCTTAAAGTTGAGCTTGCTGAAACGCTTCCCGCTGAGGCGTCATCGCCAGATGTCTTGCTGCGTTTCACCATGAGCGATACCGGCATCGGACTCACCCCGGAACAAATCGGGCGACTGTTTACCGCTTTTGGTCAGGTTGACACCTCGATCACTCGCAAATACGGTGGCACCGGTTTGGGTCTGAGCATCAGCAAGCGCCTGGTGGAGATGATGGGCGGCAACATCACGGTTAGCAGTCAGTTTGGCCAAGGTAGCATTTTCAGTTTCACTGCCCGTTTCGGGGTGGTCGCAGCGAGTCTGAATCACAGCACCGAGCCTGCGACCACCACGCAGCGCCTGAAAGGCGTGCGGATCCTGCTGGTTGAAGATAATGCCATCAACCAGCAAGTCGCACAGGAGTTTCTGCAACAAGCAGGTGCCGAAGTCAGTCTGGCCGATAACGGGCGGATCGCGGTGGCAAAGGTTCAGCGCGGAGACTTTGACATGGTTCTGATGGATCTACAAATGCCTGGGATGGACGGCTTCGAAGCCACGCGGCGCATACGCAGTCTGCCTGGCAAACGACATCTGCCTATCATTGCCATGACGGCGGCAGCCATGCTCAAGGACCAGCAAGCCTGCGAAGCAGCCGGGATGAATGATTTTGTCAGCAAACCCTTCGATCCGCCACGGCTGATCGATACGCTCAGTCAGTGGGTCAAGCCTAACCTGTACCGCAACGCATCATCAGCCGCACAGCCGCTGCAGTCCGCCAGACAGGGCGATGAATTTCTGGATGAGCCACCTGGCTTTGATTTGTCCGGGATATTGCCCAGGTTTGGGGGGGATAAAGATTTCATCAGGAAAATGTTGCGCCAGTTTGGCAATGAATTCGCCCATGCCCAGAGCAGGCTGGACAGTCTGGTGAACGCGGGTCAGTACGTAGATGCAGCACATTTACTGCATCAGCTCAAAGGGGTGGCAGGCAATGTGGGTGCACAAGCCTTGTATGAGGCGGCGCATACGCTGGAGCTGGAGCTGCAAGCCGGGCAGACGCCTGCCACCTTGCCGGAATTCCGGGCTGCTTTGGCGCTGGCGCTGGATGGCGTGAGTCGGCTTGGAGCAGCAGGACAAACCGGCACGGTGCTGTCGCTGGAGCGGGAGCATCTGACCCTGCTGTGCCGCCGTTTGCGCGATCAGCTCGACAACAACGATCTGGTGCCAACAGAATTGCTGGAGGAATTGCAGAGCTTGCTGAGTGGCACGCCTCAGGCTATTGTGTATCAAGAGTTGCAACAGCAGGTGACACAATTAAACTATACTCAGGCGTTATACTTGTTAATTCAGTTGGCTGCCGAGACCGATATCGCATTATGGGAAGCTACATGAAATTCGGAGATATGCCGCGCATACTCATCGTCGATGACAGCCCCACCAATGTCCAGATTCTGGCGGAAGGGTTGAAGGCCGACTATCGGATAAAAGTAGCCAACAGTGGGGCCAGTGCTCTGAGAGCAGCCACCAGCCACGAGCCCCCCGATCTGATCCTGCTCGATGCGATAATGCCGGAAATGGATGGCTACGAGGTCTGCCGTCGGCTCACGGCAGGAGATGCCACCAGGAATATACCCATTATTTTTGTCACTGCCAATCACAATGAAGCCGACGAGGAAAGGGGGCTGAATCTGGGCGCTGCCGATTACATCACCAAGCCTTTCCATATGTCTATTGTCAAGGCGCGGGTAAGGAATCATTTATTGCTCAAGCAAAAGACCGATATGCTGGAGTCCCTTGCCCAACTGGATGGCTTGACCAATATCCCGAATCGTCGCCGCTTGGAAGAAGCCTTGGCGGTGGAGTGGCGGCGGGCCAGCCGGAGTCAGACAGCGATATCCGTTGTCATGCTGGATATCGATTACTTTAAGCCTTATAACGACCACTATGGTCATGGTGCCGGCGACGTCTGCCTCAAAGCCGTGGCGCAAGCGCTACAGAGCATGCTGAGTCGTCCGGCGGACATGGTCGCCCGCTATGGCGGCGAAGAGTTTGCCGCTGTTCTGCCAGGAGTGGATTTTGCTGGCGCCGGTGCGGTCGCCGAGAATTTCCGGCAGGCGGTTTATTCCCTGCATATCCCTCACGCACACTCCAGTGTTCTTGACCAAGTGACCATCAGCGCCGGATTTGCCTCTTGCCACATGCCGACGGGCGATAGCTACACTGACCTGCTTGCTGCCGCGGACAAAATGCTCTATCAGGCGAAGAGCGCAGGGCGCAACCGGGTTTGCGGTACTAAACTGGGCTGAGTCGTTAAGTCGTGTGAGTTTGGTCGCGTTTTTCGGATTCCACCCGCATCCCCGGTTATAAAACACCCCGATATAGGCAAATAAATCCCGCTTGGCTTCTTCTCGCGTCGCATCCGGCTACTTGTGGCTTGGTGGCGCGTTTGGCTTGCAATAAGGGAAGGCGGGTACTTTTCCCTATCCGGTATGGGGATTTACTGTTAGATTGCCAAGCTATGTATCCGTAGCCCCCCGTGTTCCCGTGTTACATGAACGGGGGAGGAAGTTGTTCCAATTTTGGGTGGAGTATCAATCGCTATTTATAATTGTCACGAGTGAAATAAATTACTTCGGCTATTTGATTTCAACACAAAAAGTGAGTGAACTGCCATGAACGAAAAAAAGGTTTCACTGGGTCAAGCTATCGATCAAATTGTAAGTGCATTAGAAGGTTTAGAGGAAAAAAGTCGACTTACAGCGGTTCATGCAGCCTGTGAATTTCTTGAACTGTCAACGGGAACACCTGTTGATTCGATCGAGAAGCCATCTACACACTCAGACACCGCCAGTGGCAGTGATGCGAAAACAGCAGCATCTAATCAATACCCTGACAGAAAAAAAGAAACCGGACAACAAGTCGATATTCGAAAATTTAAGGAAGAAAAAAACCCGGGGTCAGCTCGTCAAATGGCATGTGTTGTTGCCTATTATCTACAGGAATTAGCACCAACAGCCGATCGGAAAGATACGGTATCAGTCGACGATTTAGATAAATACTTCAAGCAAGCAAAGTACCCGTTGCCTGAAAAGCTAAGCCAAGTTTTGATTGCCACAAAAAATGCTGGCTATATGGACTCCCCAACACGAGGGCAATACAAGCTTAATGCGGTTGGGTATAACTTAGTTGCGCATAACCTACCGAAGCTCTCTGGCGTCTGATAAATGGCGCAATCGTTTCGGGACTTTGCCGTAACCACGAACTTGCTTAGGAAAAAGATTTCCTCAAGCAAGATTAAACAGATCCAATCCCAGGTTGTGTTAAACGAGATTCGAAATCTTGTGGAGTTTTATTTCCGTGATTTGCGAGCAACATATTTATCCCCAGACGCGAGTGATGATAAATTAGAGATTCTTGATACGCTCGCGCAACAGCTTCTAGAACTTACTCACAAGAAGCCTGCCGCAGCCAAAGTAATTGCACTGCTAAAAAATGTTGTCCATATTTCGCAAAAGATTGATGTCCATGGGACTGTCTACCAGGGAAACCCTGCTGGACAAGACATGGATATTGTAGATAAAAGAATTATTGAGACTCTTTATAAGCTTGTTCCTTCAGCAGCCTTATCATACGAACAAGCTCTCACAGACCTGAAGGCACCAACCCGCATGTCTTGGCGTGGGCCAGCGACAGACCTTCGAGAGGCTTTACGTGAATTACTAGATCACTTAGCCCCGGATAAAGATGTTACCTCGGCACCGAACTTCAAGTTCGATCACGAAGCCAAAGGACCAACCATGAGACAGAAAGTGCGCTTCGTGTTAAATAAACGAGGAAAATCGCATACTGCTTCTGCAGTACCAGAAAATGCTGTCGCCTCAGTTGAAGAAGCGCTTGGTACTTTTGTACGGTCACTTTACACGCGCTCAAACGTTTCTACCCATACGCCTACGGATAAGATTGAGGTAACACGAATTAGAGATTGGGTACGTGTTACGCTTTGCGAGCTGTTGGAAGTCGGTACTTAGCACACATAACCTAAGCGATCAGGATAACCAATTTCCAGTTACCGGATTTGTCCGAACCGGCGAGCCAATCGGAGCAACGAACTTTAAGCCCGATTTAATTTTGGATCAAAATAAAGCGAAGTACCAATAGCCCAATCCGGAATTTGAGCAATCGCTTCGGGGCGCAAGACACGAATCAACGGGATGACGTTATCCGGTTTTGAGGGTTGGCGAATGGCGATGTCGATTCCATGCTTGAGAAATTCTCTACGGTAGCGGTAGAACGTGGTTTTAGGGTAGGGGGTGGTAACAGCGCCAGTCCATCCTGCTTCCCCCCTGTGCCGCCTGGGGGACAATGTTGCTCTATGCGACCTTGAGTTGTTGGATGTGGGTGTAGTCGCCTTTCTGTTCTAGTGTCCACACGTCCACCGCCTGTTGCATTCTCAGCCATATCCCCGCGCCATTGCCCAACAGCCTGCCCAAGCGGATCGCCATATCCGGCGTAACCGGGCGGCGTTCGTGCAGTATCTCGGACACGGTACGGCGCGATACCCCCAGTTGGTCGGCAAACTCGCCTTGCGTGATTCCCAGTTCAGGCAACACCACTTCGCGCAGCAATGCACCGGGGTGAGTGGGTACGCGTTTTTTATTTCGCAAAGTATCCATCAGTGGTAATCCTCCAAGTCCAGAATGTGTGCATCGCCATTTTCAAACGCAAAAGTGATACGCCAGTTGGCCGACACCCTCACGCTCCACAGGTTGCGCTTGTCGTCTTTCAAGCGGTGCAGGTGAAAGCCGGGCAAATCCAATTCGTTCACCTGTTCCGCCACATCATATAAGCAGGCTATTCACCGAATAAGCTCATCAAGGCGGTCAGCCATATATGAAATTTTGATTGAGGGCGCAAAGGTAATGCTTATTGCCGAATGCGTCTGAAAACGCCTTAGCCTGAATTTTTGGGGTCGCCTTCATCCACTCGATGCCAACCCCCTATGTGCAAACCCGGAACAATCTGGCAGTATCACATGAAATGGAGCCTCACCCAATGCAGGAAGGGATGAATACCTTAACCGAAACGCAGCTCATATCCATGCTTGAAATGCAGGATGGTATGAACAGCAGGGTCAAACCTGACTGGGTATCGGCTAACAACAACTGGTATCGAGCCATACAGGTCGAAGCCGTTGAGGCCATCGAACATCATGGTTGGAAATGGTGGAAAAAGCAGGAATGCGACATGGCACAGTTGCATATGGAGCTGGTCGATATCTGGCACTTCATTCTGTCTGCTTTCATCCAGAGCAAACATGGCAACATAGGGCTCGCCAAATTGGAAATGATTTCGGAGCTCAGTCTTCGCCAGAAGTCAGTTCAGTTCGATAACCAGTACTATGTTCTGGCTAAAATGGGGTTGTTGGAAAAGCTCGACCTGCTAGTGGGCCTTGCCGCTGCCAGACGAACCAGTCTGGCGTTGTTCGAATCACTGCTATTGGATTGTGGGATGAGCTGGACAGAGCTGTTCAAGCAATACACTGGGAAGAATGTCCTCAACGTTTTTCGCCAGGACCATGGTTACAAGGCCGGAACTTACATCAAGGTCTGGGATGGCCGCGAGGACAACGAACACCTGGTTGAGGTACTGGACATCGTAGACTTGAGCTCAGATAATGTCCGTGACGAGCTTTACCGAACCCTCAAGGCGAGATACGTGCTGGTGCTGGAGGGGCAATAAAACGCAACAATTTTTTTAACCACCATAGGGAGCAATCACAATGAACCGCAAAGAACTGGCCGATGCACTGGCAACCAAGACAGGCAACAGCAAGGCTGATGCTGACCGTAGCATCGCTGCGCTGATTGATATCATCACCGCCAACCTGAAGAAAGGCGACAATGTAGCTCTGGTCGGCTTCGGCACATTCGAAGTCCGCAAACGTGCTGCGCGTAATGGCCGTAATCCAGCCACGGGTGAGACTATCAAGATCAAGGCTTCCAAGCAGCCTGCTTTCAAAGCTGGGGCGACTTTGAAAGCCGCAGTCAACGGCGGGAAGTAATAACGATCCAAGTAGCAGCCGCTAGTCATCTAGTGGTTGCGCTTATCCCTTCGAATTACTATGTGAACATCATCAATACAAGGAGAGCATCATGGCAAAAGGTCAGCAAAAGAAAAACAAAGAAGCAAAGAAACCTAAAAAGAAACC
>ERZ1292633.5631-Hain-H41-02um-R1-5631-length-11241-cov-7_pt1 | contig 11241 bp, 10 predicted proteins | sample MGYA00564406_ERZ1292633 | MGnify/ENA primary metagenome ERZ1292633 (study PRJEB36523, sample SAMEA6512639) | groundwater metagenome | collected 2019-01-08 | study: AquaDiva: Metagenomics assemblies of 32 groundwater samples
CGCCCGCCCCCGAGGGTGAGGGTGCGGCGCGGGCCATGAGGGCGGCGATCGCCGACTCGGAGCTGTCGCTCCAGTCGTTCGGTTACCTGAACGCCCACGGCACCTCCACGCCGCTCAACGACAAATTCGAATCACAAGCCATCAAGTCGGTATTCGGGGAACACGCCCGGAAGGTCGCCGTCAGCTCGACGAAGTCGATGACGGGGCATCTTCTCGGGGCCGCCGGGGGGCTCGAGACCGTGATTTGCGTTCTCGCCCTGGAGCGAAAGACGCTTCCCCCGACGATCAATCTCGAGAACCCCGATCCCGACTGTGATCTCGACTACGTCCCCGACACTGCGCGCACGGTCGAAGTGCAGGCAGCCCTTTCCAATTCACTGGGCTTTGGCGGGCATAACGTCACCCTGGCGTTGTCGCGATACGTGGCATAAGGGGATTCCGCCATGGAGCGGAATCCGACACTCGTGCGATTTCTAAGAAAACTGTTTGGCCTGGACCGCCCCGCGGCCCCGGCACCACGCGGCAGAGACCGCGATTTCGATCTTCAAGGCCTTGAACGCTGCGTTCATTACAAGTTCAAGGACCCGGCGCTGGCGCGTCTGGCCATGACCCACCGTTCCTACCTCCACGCGACCCCCGGACGCGGCGGAGAGTCGAACGAGCGCCTGGAGTTCCTGGGCGATTCGGTGGTGGGCCTCGTGGTGAATGAATTCCTCTTCAAGAAGTTCACCAAGCTGCGCGAAGGGGAACTGACGAAGATGAAGTCGCTTCTCGTCAGCCGCGTCATCCTGTCCAGGACCGCCAGCCACATGGGTCTCGGGAAGCACATCCTCCTCAGCGAGGCGGAGGGGGGATCGGGAGGTCGGAATCGCGCCTCCATCCTCGCCGACACGCTGGAAGGGGTCATCGGCGCCATCTATCTCGATGGCGGGCTGGAGCCGGCGCGGCAGCTGACGGCACGGCTGCTCCTCAAGGAAGTCCACACCATCCTCGGCGACGAGGATCTCGCCAATTACAAGTCGATGCTGCAGGAGTACGTGCAGGGCGAGTTCAAGACGCACCCGCAGTACCGCATCTCCAGCGAGAACGGCCCCGACCACCAGAAGCTCTTCACGGTGGAAGTCGTCGTCTCCGGAAAATCGCTGGGACGCGGCCATGGCCAGAACAAGAAGGAAGCCGAGCAGGAAGCGGCCCGTGACGCGCTCCTCCACTTCGAGAAGCTCTCCGGGAAGAGCGAGAAGCGTTCTCACACTTCGAGTCACCGCGAGGGAACCCGTGAGGGAACCCGCGAGGGTCACCGCGAAGGAACCCGCGAAGGGCATCGCGAGGGGCACCGAGGAGGGCACCGCGCTCCCGCTGCTTCGCCGGTCGCCGGGCCGGGAAGTGCGACCGCCGCCGTGGAGGCCGCGGAAAGCGCGGCTGACAAGGACGGGCGCCGCAGGCGTCGTCGGGGAGGTCGGGGACGTCGTGGCGGCAAGGGCCGCGGGGAGGGGAAGCCTGAGGGAGGCGCCTCCGGATCCTCACGGTCGGAGGACGACTCGTCGCACGAATCGCCGGTCGCATCCGGGTCATCGTCCTTGCACGGAGACTCGTAGAACGGTATAATTCCCATGTCGTCTCGAACAGGGGAGGAAGGCTCTCGGGCCTTCCTCGTCCCTTTTCGTACCCTTTCGGGAGACGACCCGTGCGCGATGATCGACGACTGAACCGAGTGGCTCCGCCTCTTGTAGTCGCGCTTCTCCTTGCCGCATTCGCGGTGCAGCCGGCGCACGCCCAGTACCGCCTTCTCCCCCCGACAGATATGACGCTCGTCGTCCGCTCCACCCTGGCCGAAGCCGCGGGAGAGCCGGAGGCCGCGATCGCGTGGGCCGAGTCGCTTTCCCGCCTGGAGCCCCGGAGCGCCTTCGCGCACGCCCGCGTCGCCATGCTGCACGAGGCGATGGGGCAGGATTTCGAGGCACTTGCCTGGGGCGAAAGAGCGCTCGCCTGCGATAGCCTGAACGTCAACGCGGCCATGCTGGTCGGCCGCATGCGCCTGCGGGCGGGGGAGTGCCAGGGCGCCGTGCAGGTCCTGACCCCTCCACTCCGCCAGCTCGGGGCGCCGCCGGAACTCTATGGTCTCAGGGCCTTGGCGCACGAGCTCTCGCGCAGCTACGAGGCCGCCCTGGCCGATCTCAAGCGGACCGACATCCTGCTCCACGACTTCTCGTGGATCGCGACCGGAATCCTGAGCCTGGCGCTCGAGGACGGCCGGCTGGAGGAAGCGAAGCAGGCCCTTCAGCTGGCCCTCGAGCTCAGGCCAGAGGATTCCCGTGTCCTAACCCTGGGCGTGAATCTGGCGCAGCGCGCCGGCGACCCCGTCCTGGAGGAGACCCTGCTTCGTTCGCGGGCGCTCCTTCCGGAGACGCGGACGGCGGACGTCGCCGCCTACGCTGCATTCCTCTTCAGCCACGGGAAGGAGGGCGCCTTCCGGCAGCTCGCCGAGTGGGCGGGCTCGAAGGGGTTCTCCGAGGCGGATTTGCGGATCGAAGCGGCGCGCCAGCTCTTCCAGGCAGGCGAGAACGAAGACGCGATCGCCCTGGTGAAACCGGTCTCCGACCCGAGGGCGACCGCGCTCCGGGCCCGGGCTTCCGTCTCCCTGGGGGATGAGTTCGAGGCGCTGACGCAATACCGACGCCTCCTCCCGACGATGGGCATTTCACGTGAGGAATCGCTGGTCGTGGCCTACCTGGAAATCAGGAAGGGCGACATGAGGCGGGGAATCACGCTTCTCGAGTCGGCCCGGACCTACGGCTTCGACACGCCCCGTCAGGTCCTGGCGGCGAGCCTATGCTACGCTCTGCTCGGCCATCCGGACGAATCGGTGGCCCTGATCCGTGACAGCGCCTCACGAGGGATAGCCAGCGCCTCGCTCTACCAGGAACTCGGCTCGGCGGCATCCACGATGGGCGACAAACTCCTCGCGCAGTGGGCCTTCGAGCGACTTCGCGACCTGGGAGGGGAAACCTCGGAATGTCTCACCTTCCTCGCCACGACCGATCTAGCGCGCGGAAAGCCCGACCGGGCGGTCCCGCAGCTGGAGCGAGCAGTCCAGCTCAACCCCAAGAACGGCAAGGCTTTGCTGACGCTCGGGCGGCTCCGCCATCAGTGGGGGCAGCTGGAACTGGCGAGAGAGTATCTGCGCCGCGCCGCCGATTGCCCCGAGTCGTCGCTGGACGCCAACGCCATCTTGGCCGACGTCTGCCGGAGCCTCCGCCTCGACTCCGAAGCCAAGGAAGCCGCGGCCAGGGCGCGGTCGATCCGGGTCCGACACAGCGCCTCCGGCCTCTCCCTCCTCCAGGGGCAGGCCCGATAGGGCGTCCGCGCCGCGGCCTCTCCGCCTCGCGCCCGCCAGCCCCCGTCGGGGCCGGCCAAACCACCATGATTCCAGGAACCTGGCCAGGGGCCCGGGGTAACAGAGCATGAACCCGGAGGACGACGACGTGCCACTGGAGCTAGTCCGATTGAAACGGCTCGATAGCCTGGCCGAGCTGAGCGACGAGGACATCATGGAGCGCTGTGCCACCGGCTCCGAGATCGCCTTCCGCGCGCTCGTGAAGCGGTATCGCAGCCGGATCATGAATCTCGTTTCGCGGTTCATCAACGATCGCGACCGGGCCGAGGAGATTTCGCAGGAGGTGTTTCTGCGCGTCTTCCGAAACCGGGAGCGCTACCGCAAGAGCGGCAAGTTCTCGACGTGGATCTTCACGATCGCCGTGAATCTGACCAAGAATGAGATCCGGAGCCGGGTCCGCCACAAGGGGACCTTCAGTCTCGATGCCCTCGAGGAAGAAACCGGGGGACAGGGGCTGCCGTTTCCAGATACGAATCCCCTCCCCGACGAAGACCTTGGCCGCGGTGAGATCCGCGAAAAGGTCGCCGAAGCGCTCGGCAAACTCCCCCCTCGCTACCGCGAGGCCGTGGTGCTGCGGGACGTCGAGGGAATGAGCTACGAAGAAGTGGGGCAGATCCTCGGCATCCCCGGCGGGACGGTGCGCTCGCGCATCAATCGCGCGCGGCTGATGCTGAAGGAGAGGCTCAAGCCCTTTCTGACCCTGGAGGACGTATGAACTGCCGGTCCGCGGAATCACTTTTCTCCGCCTTTCTCGACGATGAGCTGACTCAGGCCGAGAGGCGCCACTTCGAATCGCACCTGCTAGGCTGCCGCCGCTGCTCGCAATCGGTCCGCGAGCTGAAGGGCGCCATGGCGCTCGTCAGCGAAGCGGTGACCGCCTCCGCCATCGAGACGAGCCCCCATTTCGAGGACGATTTGATGGATCGCATTCGCTCCGGCGAAGCGATGCGTCCGACCGTGGTCGAGTGGCTCCAGCGATTCCTGGTCCCCGAGCGTCTCGGCCCCGCCTTCCTGGTCGGCGCCAGCGCCTGCGCGGTCTTCGTGGCGGCCGTTCTGTTCCAGGGCGCGATGCGCCCCGACGTGACGAAGACGCCGGTCATGGCCGGCCGCTCCACAAGCGATCCTGTGACCGCGTCGCCGACAGTTCCGGTTTCGTCCGCCGTGGCCGAGTTGCCGGCGGTGGCTCCGCCCGCGACCACGATTGCCAGCGCCGTTCCGACCGTGAACCGGACATCCGCGCCGCGCCAAAGCGACGCCAACGGCATCGTCGAAATCGCCGACCGCGCCATCCCGACCAATCGCGCCGAGCTCGACTCCGCGCTCCCGAATCCCGACGCGCAATTCGTCGACGAATACGTGACCGACCATTTCTTCCTGCAGCGCGGCGGGGTCGTCTCCGACCCGCAGCAGTCGTCGCTCGTACCCGTCACGGACAAGGGCTCCGATGGCGTGTACATCGAGTTCTAGCCACAGCCTTCCCAAGCGCGGCGTGGTCCCTCCGGCCCGCCGCGCCGCGGCGTGTCTCGTGGCCCTCCTCCTGCTGGGGGCCGCGCCTTCCGCTTCCGCAATCGACGATCCCCGGCCGCCTCGCGACGAGGACGCCGGAATCCTGAGCGGCGTCGATGCCGCGAATCGGAGTGTCGTCACCGTCGTCGGATACCCGATGCGGTATGGCCCGCCGCGCCCCGGGCAGAAGCTGAAGCGGCTCATCGGGACCGCCGTCGTCTCCTCTCCGCACCGCCTTATCACCACCGCCAGCATGGCGCTCCCCGGTGGCACCCTCGGGGTTCTCCTGGGGAAAGGAGTGGAATGCGAGGCTCGCCTTCTGGGAGTCGATCGAAAATCGAACCTCGCGCTCTTCGAAGTTCCCGACGCTGAATTGGCGCCGCTCCGCCGTGCCGCGCCGCGGTCGCTCGCCGTGGGCTCGTGGGTTGCCGTGATCTCGAATGTCTCGATCACGCATCCCCAGGCGGCCCTCGGCCGCGTGGCCGGGCGCGGCGAGCGGGTCGACTTTCCCTTCACCGGCGACATCGTGGAGATAGACGCCCCGAGCTACCTGGGCGCCACCGGGGCCGCCGTGCTGAACGAGGACGGCGATTGGGTGGCGGTCGTGGTGGGGCGCGCCACGACCGGTCCCCCGTCGGCGGGGGGAACCCCGCCCGGGCGGACCACCCTGGAACCGTCGGGGCCGCAGCCGAACAGCGTTCTCCTGGCGCTTCCCGTGGACGAAGTGGACCGAATCGCAGCCGACCTTGCCGAGCATGGCGCGGTGCGTCACGCGTTTCTGGGTGTAGGGCTGCGCGTGGATCCCGCCGACACGCTTGGCGTGCGCGTCATGAAGGTCGCGCCGGGGAGCCCCGCGGAAACGGCTGGGATTCGCGTCGGCGACCGCATCCTCGCCATCGAAAGCGCGGAGATGCGAACCTCGGAGGAGATCACGGCGATCGTCCGCGGCATGCGGCCGGGAGACGAGATCTCGCTCACGATTCTCAGGGATTCCGAGATACACCCGCTCGTTGCCACGCTCGGCGCGGCGGCTGGAGACGGCGCGAGCGTCGGCACCCCGCGCGAGGCGGAGATGCGCGCCATTCGCGAGAACATCGACCGGCTCCGCGACGAGTCGCGCCGGCTCGAGGAGCGCCTGAAGACGCTCGAGACGCCGCGCCGCTAGGGTTCCCTCGCGGCTGTGTGGTAGCCTGCGGAACGCCATGCGATCCTGGCTTTTCGCTCTCCTCTTCGTCTTCACCGTGTCGTGCGGCGGACGGCCCTTCGCGGAGGGATCGAGCCGCGAGCTCACCGTGATCACCACCCTCCCTTCCGACGCTCCCGAAATCCTCCTCCTCCGCGCCATCGTGGAACGGACCGCCATTCGCATCGACGACGAGAAGGCGTACGTCCTCCGGGTCGTCACGCCGGGCGACGCGAGCGGTTACCGCGCCAGAAATGTCCTCGTCGTCGGCTACGGCGCCGCGGATGCCGTGCTGGCGCCGGCGCGCCGGCTTCACGCCGCGATGACAGGCGGAACGGCCGTCGCGAGAAGAGGAGACAACGCCGTGAATGACCCCTTCCTCTTCTCGCCCGACGTTTGGCTTCGTGGCCAGGCCGCGGGGATCATCTGGACCGAGACGCGCGAGGCGTGGATCCCCGCCGTGTCGGCCCGACAAAACCGCCTCTTTCAGGCGCTCGATCGGGCGACCTTTGCCGGGGTTCGCGAGCGGATTCTCTCCATGCCGCGCGATAGGCGTGCGGAGCGCGAACTGGCCGACGAACTCGGCATTAAGATGCGGGTGCCTCGTGGGATGAAGGTTCGCGTCGACCGGGACGCGCGCGCCGCGCTCCTCCTGGAGGTGGGCCCGCCCGCGCGGCTCATCCGCCTCGCGGTGGCCGCGAGCCCGCCCGACGCCGACGTACGCCGCGCCCGCGAGGGCCTGGCGATCCGATTCCGGCCCGACGAGCGGACGCTCGACGTCAGCGAACCACTCCTCACTCCCGACGTCATGGCGGGGGCGACACGGCAGCTCCACGGGAGGTGGGAAGACGCGGCAGTGAGCGCGGCCGGTCCCTTCCGCTACTATGAAGTCACGCGCGGCACGCTGCGCCTCCAGATCGATCTCGCCGTGTTCGCGCCTGGAAGGCCGAAACTCCCGTACTTGAGAGAACTTCACGCCATTGCCGAGACCGCGGAGCCTTCGCGCCGCGAATGAACCCGGTTCCGATCGCCGTCCCAGCCAGAGCGAGGCCATCATGTCGACGATTCCCGTAAGAATTCCCGGGCGCCCGGCGCGCTACGCCATCCGCGTGGAGCGGGGTATCCTGGACCGCGTCGGCGCGCGGCTCCGGAGCGACATCGCCCTCGCGCCGGGGGCTACCGTCGCGCTCGTCACCGACCGGACCGTGGCGCGTCTCTACGCCGCGCGCGTGGAGCGGAGCCTCCGCGCCGCCGGTTGCGAGGTTCGCCGATACGTGCTGGCGCCGGGAGAGCCCTCCAAGGACCTCGCGGTGGCCGCGCGTCTCTTCGATTGGTGGGCGCGCGACGGGATCGGCAAGGGAGCGCTGGTCGTGGCGCTTGGCGGAGGCGTCGTCTCCGACGTCACCGGCTTTGCCGCTTCCGCGTTCGGCCGCGGACTTTCGTGGGTCGTGGTCCCGACGACGCTTCTCTCGCAAGCCGATGCCGCGATCGGGGGGAAGACCGGCGTGAATCTGAAGGCGGGGAAAAACCTCGTCGGTGCGTTTCATCACCCGCGGGCCGTCTATGCCGATCCCGACGCGCTTCGCTCGTTGCCGCTTCGCGCCATTCGTTCGGGGCTGGCCGAGGTGGTGAAGATGGGGGTCGTGCGCGATCCGAGCATTCTGGTTCGCCTGGCGTCGCTGCTTCGCCGCGGGCGTGGCCTCGATCCGCGCGCGCTGGCGCCGATCGTGCGGGCCTGCGCGGTGTCAAAGGCGTGGTTCGTGTCGAAGGACGAGCGCGACAAGGGGATTCGCCGGGTTCTCAACTTCGGGCACACCGTGGGACATGCCCTGGAGGCGTCGGAGGGCTATCGCGCCTTCCATCATGGCGAGGCGGTGGCTGTTGGAATGGTGGCTGAACTTCGTTTGAGCGTCCTGGAGACGCGCCTCGATCCGATCGCCGCGCTCCGCGTGGAGGCGATGCTGAGATCGATCGGATTGCCGACCGGGCTGAAGCGCCCGGTCAAACCAGCATTTTGGAAGGCAGTTCTGAGGGACAAGAAGCGTGGACGCGCAGGCGTTCGAGTGGTATTGTGCCCCGCGATCGGCAAGGCTAAAGTGGTTGCGTTGCCGTCGCTTACCCCGTTGGAGCGGGTGGTCGCCAGCCTGGTTCGCGGCGGAACATAGAGGAGGCGCATGAGCACGGAAGCGCTCCCCAGCGCAGCTGTTTCCCTGGAAGATTTCGTCGGCACGGATCCCTCGACGGCGCTCTACCTGCCGCTCGCGGAGAGACTTCTATCGCGCGGCCTCGTGTCGGACGCCGTCCGGCTCTGCGAAGAACGCCGCGGCCGCCCCGGACGAGGGGTGGGAGATCACATCGTTCTCGGCCGCTGCTACCTGGCCGACGGCCGTCTGCCCGAAGCGCAGGAGCAGTTCCAGGCCGCGCTCGCCCTCGACCGCGAGAATGTCGTCGCCCTGAAGTCGATGGCCGGCATTCTCTCGCACGAGGGGCGGCACGCCGAGGCGGGCGACCTCTACCGCGCCGTCTGCCGCGTCGACCCCGGCGATCTCGAATCGCAGTCGGCCCTCCACCAGATCACGTCGGGCGACTATCCCGAAGTCCGTCCGCCCGAGGTCATCGTCTCGCAGGGCGATCTCTCCTGGCAGCCGATCCGTCTCTCGCGCGAGGAGGATCACCTCTCCGAGCTCGGTCTCGGCCTTCGCACGTTCGAGACGTTCGACGCCGGATCGCTTCGGCCCTCGTTGCCGGCGGCGGGGCTCGCCGCGGCCACGGCGGCGCCTGCCGAGCCGGAAGAGATGATCCTCACGCCCGAGGAGTTGTCGGTCGGTCCCCACTTCCCGCGCGAGCGCGCGGCGGAGGAGGGACCATCCGTGCCGGCACAGGCGCCGAGGCGTCCCGAAGTGGTGGTTTCCGCCGGGGTGGTTCCCGCGGGGGGGCTCCACAATCGTCTCGGGTCGCTCGACGTGCAGGAGTTCCAGGTCAGCGCGCTGGAGCGTCTCGAAGACGCGCTCCGGCCGGTGGAGGTGCGCGCGCTTGGCGAGGTAGCCCCGCCCGAGACCGAGTCTCGGACGGCCCCGACGCGCTCGGCGGTCTGGGGCGAGGAGCCCGCGGCCACCGCGTCGCCCACGTCTCCCACGCCACCCGCCTCGGCCGCTCCCACCACGACGCCTTCGTGGTTCGGCTCCGCCGAGGGAGAGCGCGACCCGGTACGTCCGGTCGTCGAGGGGAATCGCACGGCGTTCGAGACGTGGCTTCGCCGCCTGGGAGGGAAGTAGCGATGGCGCACGACGTCTGGGTCCTTCACGGCCCGAACCTGAATCTCCTGGGACGGCGCGAACCGAAGATCTACGGCCGCGACACGCTGGCCGCCATCGATGCGCGGCTGGCAGCGCGGGGTGAGGAACTGGGCCTGCGTGTCACGTCGTTCCAGACCAACCATGAAGGCGCCTTGATCGACCGGCTCCAGATCGCCATGGACGAAGCGGACGGTGTGGTCCTGAACCCGGGGGCCCTCACGCACACGTCCATGGCGCTCGGGGATGCGCTCCGCGCCGTGACGATTCCGGTCGTGGAAGTCCACCTCTCGAATCTGTACGCCCGAGAGCGCGAGCGGCAGGCGAATCTCACGGCGGCGGCAGCGGCCGGCGTCATTATGGGATTCGGTCCGGAAGGATACGAGCTGGCGCTGCAAGCGCTCGCGGCCCGCTTCCGGCCACGCCGCAAGCGAGGGGGGAAGTCATGAGTCTCCGGGGCTGGATCCGGGAGCTGATTCAGGTCATGAAGGAGGAGGACCTCGCGGAGATCGAGGTGCGGCGATGGTTCACGTCCGTCCGACTCCGCCGGCCCGGAGTCGAAAGCGTCACGGTGAGCGCCCCGGCGCCCTCCGTGCAGGCGGCGCCGGCGACCGCCGCCTCCGGCTCGAGCGCGCCGCCCGAATCCGAAGGGCCATCGCGCAACCTGGTCCCGATCCGCTCGCCGATGGTCGGGACCTTCTATCGTTCTCCCGCGCCTGACGCCGATCCCTACGTCGAGGCGAACAGCCCGGTGGACGTGGGGCAGACGGTCTGCATCGTCGAGGCGATGAAACTAATGAACGAAATCGAATCGGAAGTGCGCGGCCGCATCCATCAAGTGCTCGTGGAGAACGCGACGCCGGTGGAGTACGGCCAGGTGCTCTTCCTGGTAGAAGTGGACCGCGCGGCCTAGGCCGCGCCGGAGGGCCCTGATGAACGTCAAACGCGTGCTGCAGAAAGTGGTCGAAATGAAGGCCTCGGACCTTCACGTGAAGGTCGGCACGAAGCCGGTCGCCCGCGTGAACGGCGAGCTCGTCATGATGGACGAGCCGGCGCCGGCCCAGGCCGATCTCGACGCGGTGGTCGACCAGATCCTCACGCCGAAGCAGAAGCGGGTCTTCGAGGAGACGAAGGAGATCGACTTCGCGTTCGGCGTGACGGGGCTCGCCCGATTTCGCACGAACTTCTACCAGCAGCGCGGCACGACGGCGATGGTCTTCCGGCAGGTGCCCGCCACGGTGCCGGCGTTCGAAGATCTGAATCTGCCGACCGTCATCGAGGAAGTGGCGTCGCGGCAGCGCGGCCTGGTCCTCGTCTGCGGGACGGTCGGTTCCGGAAAGTCGACCACCCTGGCCGCCATGCTCGACAGCGTGAATCGCCGCGAGGCGAGGAACATCATCACGATCGAAGATCCGGTCGAGTTCCTCTTCCGCGACAAGAAATCATGCATCTCCCAGCGCGAAGTCGGCCTCGACACCGACACGTTTCACGAGGGGCTGAAGCACATTCTTCGCCAGGACCCCGACGTCATCATGATCGGCGAAATCCGGGACGCCGAAACGATGCGGACCGCGCTCATGGCGGCCGACACCGGGCATCTCGTTTTCTCCACGCTCCACACGATCGACGCGGCGCAGACGGTGAATCGAATCATTTCGTTCTTCCCGCCGCACCAGCACGAGGAGATCCGCTACCTCCTGGCCGGAACGCTCCAAGCGGTCATCGCGCTTCGACTGATCCCGCGCTCGGACGTCGATGGGCGCGTGCCGGCGGCCGAGGTCATGCTCGTCACGTCCACCATCCGGGAATACCTGCGCGATCCGGAGAAGACGTCGCTCATCTCCGGCGCCATCGCGGACGGCGTG
>ERZ1292633.1746-Hain-H41-02um-R1-1746-length-23083-cov-5_pt3 | contig 11239 bp, 12 predicted proteins | sample MGYA00564406_ERZ1292633 | MGnify/ENA primary metagenome ERZ1292633 (study PRJEB36523, sample SAMEA6512639) | groundwater metagenome | collected 2019-01-08 | study: AquaDiva: Metagenomics assemblies of 32 groundwater samples
CGCACGCCGGCTTCCCGACCACCTGCCGCGACTGCCATTCGGAGAACGCCTGGGAGCCGGCGACCTTCGATCACAACCTGACCGGTTTCGCCCTCAACGGCGCGCACCGTTCGGCGACCTGCACCGACTGCCACCGGCAGGGTTATTCCGGCACGCCGACGGAGTGTTACGCGTGTCACCAGTCGGATTTCACCGGAGCATCGAATCCGTCGCACGCCGGCTTCCCGACCACCTGCCGCGACTGCCATTCGGAGAACGCCTGGGAACCGGCGAGCTTCAATCACAACCAGACCATTTTCCCGCTTCATGGCGCGCATCAGGCGGCGGCCTGCCTCGACTGCCACGCGCAGGGGTACAACGGCACGCCAACTGATTGCGTGGCCTGTCATCAGGCGGATGCGAGCGGAGCGAACGACCCGCCCCACACCGGGTTCCCGACCACCTGCCAGAGCTGCCACTCGGAAAATGCCTGGGAGCCAGCGAGCTTCAATCACAGTCAGACAGGATTCCCGCTGACCGGAGCGCACGCTCAGGCAAGCTGCCAGTCGTGTCACGCGAGCGGCTACGCGGGGACGCCGACCGCCTGCTTCGCCTGCCATCAGGACGATTACGCGGGCACCAGCGATCCTAACCATCAGGCCGCGGGCTTCCCGACGACTTGCGAGGCCTGCCACAACACGGTCGATTGGGAGCAGGCGACGTTCAATCATCAGCAGTACTTCCCGATCAACGGCCCCCACGATCTTCCGTGCAATCAGTGCCATGTCAGTCCGTCGAACTATGGCGTCTTCGAATGTGTCCTCTGCCACGAACACCGGCAAAGCGAGGCCGACGACGAACATCAAGAGGTGCCGGGATATGTCTATTCGAGTCAGGCCTGCTACCAGTGCCACCCCAATGGCCAGAGCTGAGCTCACGGTGGCGCCTGGGGCCGACAGTCGGAGATTGGCGGAGCGTTCGCGCCAGTCAGCCGGCTTCCTGGCGTTGGCGGCCACCCTGTTGGCGCTCTGGTGCTCCGCCGCGGTCCGCGCCGCGGAGGTCGTAGTGACCGTGATCCGGGTGCTTCCCGATCGCGTGCGCATCACCCTCGACGAGCGTCAGACCCTTCGTGTCGGCACCCAGCTCGAGGTTTTTCGGGGATCGCTCGTCATCGCGGAGATCGAGGTCGTCTTCGCCGGAGAATCGGATGCCTCCTGCCGCATCCTCAGCCAGGTCGAGAAGGTGGAACCGGGAGACCGCGCGCGGATCAGGGCATTGGAGCCGAGGTCCGGGCCAGTCGAAACGGAGGCCGCGGCCGACGTCGCCGCCGCGGCGCCACACCCGGTTTCGACGCCCTCGCCAGCGCCCGCCGCCCCGGTCCGATCTCCTCAGCCGTCGGCGCCGGACTCCTCGGCGGCGGGCCTCCCCGCGCCGGCGCCGGAGCCAGAGGCGACCACGCTCCCCTCGCCGACAGCTGCAGCGGCTCCGCCGAGCGCAGAAGGCGCGGAAGGCGCCGGCCGCTTCCGGGTGCGTCAGGTGGTCACCGGCTCGGTCTACCTCGACGGTGGGCGACTGGGGGGGCTCCTCGAGCGACAGCGCTTGCGGGTCTACCGGGCCGACCTCGAGATCGCCCTGCTCGAGGTCGCCTTTCTGGCGAGAAACTCCGCTGCCTGCTCGATCGTCAGCTCGTCGGTGCTGCCCGAGGTCGGGGATGTCGCCGTCGCGGAGCCGCGCCCGGGAGCAAGCCTCGAGCATCGCGAGACATCGTCGGCGCGGACCGGGACGCCCGCTTCGGGGACCTCCTCCGGCGCGCGAAGCAACCAGCGGTCGCGGAGCTTCGCGGATGAGCTCTCCGGATCCGTGGCGATGCGCTATCAGGGATTTCGCTACGAAGCGGCGGAGGCGCGGGATGCGTCCCAATACGCGCTGTTGCTGCAGCTCGACTACGGACGCGGCGAGTCGACACCGTTTCGCGCGCGTGTGCGGGCGCGCACCGGCGAGCGGAGGATCGCGGATCCGTCGGGACCGGGCGAAACGCGCCCGGAGGACCGTCTCTACGAGCTGAGTGTCGCCTACGATCCGCCGGAAGGGCGGATGTCGTACGAGTTCGGACGGCTCATCGCCGGTCCGAAAGTCGGGTTCGACTATCTCGACGGCCTGCTCGCCGAGGTTCATCTGGGTGAGCGCACGAGCCTGGGCGGTTTCTATGGCGCGCGCGCCAATTACGATCGCGTGCAGCTGGAAACCGGGCGCCTGGCCTACGGTGGCTATTATCAGTATCTCAACCAGGCCCCCGGGAAGCCGTTCTACGCCGAGGTCGTCATCGGCGCGATCGGCGAGTACGAGGGTGGAGAGGTCAATCGCGAGTACCTGTCCCTGTATGGGCGGCAGGGATCGGGGAGCAAGTGGTCGCTCTACGAGAACGCCGAGATCGATCTCAATCGGACGTGGCGCGAGTCGGAAACGGGCTCGAGCTACCAGCTTTCGAACCTCCTCTTCACCGGCACCTACTCACTCACGAAGGCGGTCCGGTTGGGGCTGAGCTTCGACCAGCGTCGGCGATACCGTACTCTCGACGATATCGACACGCCCGAAGCGCTCTTCGACAATGCCCTGCGCGAGGGCGTGCGGGTCACGGCTTACCTCGGTTCTGGCCGGAGCTTGCGGGCGAATCTGTCGGGTGGAGTGCGGCGTAAGGAGGGCGGCTCCGAGCGCAACCTCGCCTACAGCGCGTCGGTTTACAAGAGCGATCTCTTCGGCTGGAATCTGCTGCTCGGCGCGGATTATTCGGGGTTCTCGGGCGATCTGTCGAGTGGCGAGCGCGCCGGGATTCGGGCGCAGAAGTACTTTTCGACCGGACACGACGTCGAGATCACCTTCGGCGCGTCGAGGCTGACCCTGCCTCAGACTCTGACCGAGACCGAGAACCGTTGGATCCGACTCTCAGGAACTCTGCAGCTCTGGGGCAATCTCTACCTCCTGGGTGAGTACGAAACGACGAGCGGCGACGAGCTCGCCGGGGATCGCCTCTTTCTGCAGCTCGGCTATCGACTCTAGTTCGGGTGAAACAAGGAAAACAGCGTTGCGGGAGTTGTCGTCATGATCGATTCGCCGAAATGGACCTGGGTCAGGCGCGCGCCGGTCTTGCCGCTCGAGGTCGCTCTCGACGGCGCCGACAGCATGCTGGGCAAGCCGCTGCCCGCTCAGGGCACCATCTCCGTCAGGCTCGATGGCGATGGCGACGCGTCGAGCGAGAAACCGGGGGATCTCACCGCGGTGCGTCCTGCCGTCGCCGGCTCGACGACGGCGATCGTCCTGGAGGGCACTTAGTAGGTGAAGCTTCCGATTCACCGAATCGTCCTCGCCGCGTTCTACGTGCTGTTCCTCGGGACCGCCGCCTGGTTCGCGGCGGGCGGGCTGTCGTTCTATCTCACGGCGCTGCCGGCGAGGCCTCGGCATCCGCTGTACTGGGCGTTCAAGCCGGGAGGCGACATCGGCCATCCGCTGGGCGTCGCCGGCTCCGCGATGATGGTCGCGATGCTCGCCTATTCGGCGCGCAAGCGCCTGTCGGCGATGCGGCGCCTGGGACCGACCTCGGTCTGGCTCGACTATCACATCCTGCTGGGGATCTCGGGTCCGGTCTTCGTGATCCTGCACAGCTCGTTCAAAGTGCAGGGGCTGGTGGCGCTTTCTTTCTGGTCGATGATCGCCGTGGCCTTGAGCGGCGTCGCCGGGCGCTACCTCTATCGACAGATCCCGCGCACCCGCGAAGGCGCCGAGCTTTCGCTCGCCGAGGTCGAGCGGCTCGACGCGGATCTGTCACGCCAGCTGATCGACCAGCTCGGGCTCTCCGAGAGCGCGGTGAGTGAGCTCGATCGGATCGCCGCCGAGGGGGCGGCCGGCAGCCGCTCGCTGGCGACGGCGTTGCTTCGATATCCCGTCGACTCCTGGGCGCTGCGTCGCCGGGTGCGCCGATTCCTCCGACAGCATCCCCGGCTTCGGGGGCGATTCGGGCGGCGCTTCGCCGAGGTGGTGGCGCGAAAGGCCAGGCTGCACCGGCGAGTGTTGATGTGGAAGCGTCTCCACGAGCTCTTCCACTACTGGCACGTGGTGCACAAGCCGTTCGCGATCGTGATGTATCTCTTCATGGTGATCCACGTGGCCGTGGCCTGGCTAACCGGGTACGGATGGCCCTCGAGCTGAAGGCTCGCGGCCCGGCCAGAGCGCTCGTGAGGTTGAGCCTCGGACTCGCCTTCGCCGCCGGGATCCCCGATTCCGGGATGGCGCAGATCTCTCCCGGCCCGTTGAGCCGCGCGCACGCGAGCCTCGACGGAAGCGCGAGCTGCCTCGAATGCCACAGCTCCGGACGGGGCGTCGACGCGGCCTTGTGCGTCGAGTGCCATGCCGAGCTCGGCGACCGGATTCGCGAGCGCCGCGGTCTTCATGCTCGTGCCGATTACGTGCGCTGCGAGCGTTGCCACATCGAGCATCAGGGGAGCGAGTTCGAGCTGGTCTGGTGGGGAGAGGGAAGCGAGAGGTCCTTCGATCACGATCTCTCCGGCTTTCCTCTCGCGGGAGCGCATCGGCCCCTCGGTTGCAGGAGCTGCCACACGCAGGCGAAGGTTCCGGACGCGGCGCGCCTGCGAGAGCGCGGCGCGAATCCCGAGCGCACCTATCTCGGGCTCGGCTCGACCTGCTCCCCCTGCCACAAGGACGAACACCAGGCGCAGTTCGGCGCTCGGTCCTGTTCCGAGTGTCACGGCGTCGACCGGTTCGTTCCGGCCAGTGGATTCGACCACGCGCGAAGCGCGTTTCCACTCACCGGAAAACACCAGCGCGTCGGGTGCGATGGCTGCCACCGCAGTGGCGGCGCGGAAGCCCCGGGCGCTCCGAGGAGGGCGGACGCCGTGAAGTACCGTGGGACTGCCGCGGTTTGCGCAAGCTGCCACGCCGATCCACACCAGCGAAGATTCGGTGCCAGCTGCGAATCGTGCCACGGGACGGAGGGTTGGAGGCGCGTCCTGCTGGCCGGCTTCGATCATGGCAGGACGAGCTTTCCGCTGCGCGGGCGTCACGAACGAGTCGCGTGCGCCGCTTGTCACAAGTCGGGACTGGCAGCGACGATCCCCGGATTCGACAGCTGCGCGAGCTGCCACGCCGACGAGCACGCCGGGCAGTTCGCTGCGCTCGAGGGGGGAGGCCGCTGCGACGACTGCCACTCCCCGGCCGGGTTCGTTCCGTCGACGTTCGATCGGGCACGACACGAGGCGGGCCGCTATCCACTGGTCGGCTCGCATCGGCAAGTGGATTGTCGGGAATGCCATCTGGAATCCGACGTGATGTCGCCGTCGGATGCCTCGTCGAGTGGCATGGTCCGGATGGAGAAGACGCGGTCATTTCGCTTCCCGTCGCTGGAGTGCGTGGCCTGTCATTCGGATCCGCATCTCGAGCCGCGGCTCGGCGAGGCGACGCTCGATTGCGCCGACTGCCATCGCATCGGAAGGTGGAGCGTCACGAGCTTCGACCATCGCCGCAGCCGCTTCGCCCTGGACGGGGCGCACGAGAAAGCCTCGTGCGTCGCCTGTCACCTGCCCGAGGCGAAGCCCCTGGCCAGCGTTCGTGCTTCGAAGCCGGGTCAGCGCGGGATCGAAGTCTCCTTCGCGGGGCTCTCCGGCGAGTGCGCGAGCTGCCATCGCGATCAGCACCTGGGGCAGTTTCTCGCCAAGGCTTCGACTACTCTTCGCGGCCTGGCCCCTTGCACCGATTGCCACGAGACGCTCAACTGGCGATCCGCCAGGTTCGATCACAATCGGGACTCCGGCTTTCGCCTCGAAGGAGGGCATCTTGCCGTGCCCTGTGTCGGCTGTCATCCGACGGAGTCGAGCCAGGGAGAGACGTTCGTCCGTTTTCGCCCGCTCGATTCGCGATGCGCCGCCTGCCACGGCGCGTCAACCGGCCTCGGGGGCGTGTCGTGAGCGGCGACCTCTCGACCGGAATCTGGGCGGTCTCTCTCGCCGTCGTCGGCCTCATCGTCAGCACGTACGCCATCGCGATCCGGCGCCGCGAGAGGCGGGCTCGCGACCGGGTCGCCGAGGCCGAGCGGCTCGGAACCTCGAAGCCCACGGGCAAGTACCCGTTCATCGATCCGATGGTCTGCATCGGCTGCGGGGGTTGCATCGCCGCCTGTCCCGAGGGGGACGTGCTCGGCTTGGTCGGCGGGCTCGCCGTGGTCGTCAACGGGGCTCGTTGCATCGGGATCGGCCAATGTGCCAAGGCCTGTCCGGTGGGGGGGATCGAGCTCGCCGTCGGATCCCTCAAGGGGAGGGTTGACGTGCCGGAGATGGATGCGGCGAACCAGTCGAACATTCCGGGCCTCTTCATCGCCGGGGAGCTCGGTGGCCTGGCGTTGATCCGTAACGCGATCGAGCAGGGGAGCGAGGCGGCACGGCGGATCGCGGCGGCGGCTCGATCGCGCCCGAACCCCCGGGCGCCCGGCGTGCTCGACCTGCTGATCGTGGGAGCCGGGCCGGCGGGCATCGCCGCGGCGCTCGCCGCGACCGAGGAGGGACTGGTCTTTGAGGTCCTGGAACAGGAAGGGGATCTCGGGGGCACCATCTTCAACTTTCCCAGGCGAAAGCTCGCCCACACGCAACCCGTGTCGCTGCCGTTCCACGGGCCTCTGCATCGTGGCGAGTACTCCAAGGAGGAGCTCCTGGCGCTCTTCGAAGGGCTGGTTGCGAAGCTCAGACTGCCGATTCGTTTCGGGGAGAGGGTGGAGAAGCTGGAAAGGCGGATTCACGGGTTCGAGCTGCGCACGGCTGGAGGCGCGTTTCACTCGCGCTTCGTGTTGCTGGCGCTCGGCAGGCGTGGCACGCCGCGCAAGCTCGGGGTTCCAGGTGAAGCGCTTCCAAAAGTCATGTACCAGGTGCGCGATGCCGAGGAGTATCGGGATTGTCGGATCCTTTGCGTCGGCGGGGGCGACAGCGCCGTCGAAGCGGCGACGGGGCTGGCGCGACGCGCCGGGAACGTGGTGACTCTTTCTTACCGGGGCAAGGGGTTCTCGCGCGTCAAGCGCAAGAATGAGGAGCGCCTGCGCCAGCTCGAGCGGCGCGGTCGGGTGCGCGTCCTCTTCGAGTCGCAGGTGCGGGAGATCGGCTCGCATGCGGTGCGGCTCGCTTCCACGCGCGGCGAGCTGACGCTGGAGAACGACTTCGTCTTCGTGCTGGTCGGTGGCGAGCCCCCGTTCGATCTGCTGCGCTCCTGGGGAATCCGCTTTGGAGGGGATTCGCCCGGCGCACCAGACGGCGCAAGCCCGGAGGCGGCTGGATTGGCTTCCGCCTGGCGGGCGATGGCGCAATAGCCGTTCCGCGCCGTTCAGAGTCTGGTCATAGGGCGCAGGCGAGGCTCCGCGGGTGCGGCGCGATCACCCCCGGAAGAAGAAGACCATCGCGATCGGCCCCTTGCGCCTCGAAGGAGCTTCGCGCTGCCGGGCCCAGAAATGGGCCGAACCGCAGGCCTCGAGAAGCACGGTCGACACCGGCAGCTCGGCGCGCTGCGCGCGGTTTGCATCGTGGCCCGCCGTGGAGCTCGAGATTCGTTAGGCTTCGCCCTGTTCGCCGCTGCTCGGCAGGTGCTCAGAGACGAGGATGGAGCAAATGACCAGGAAGAGAGAGTCGCCAGGCGAACTGAGAGACGGCCAGCACTGCGAGGTTGTCGGCGGGACGCATGCAGGCAAGACTGGCACCGTAAGAGATATCAAGACCAGCGAGACTGGCCACGTTACGATCACCGTAGTACAGATCAACGGAGCGAGGTTCAAGACTCTTGCAAGAAATGTTGTCGTTCAGAAGACTGGCGACGCCTAACCCCGATCAGGCCTCGGTCTGTCAAGGCGCGCAGTTTTTCGGTGACGAGCGTCTGGGCTCGTCACGATCTTTCGATCGTTCTCGGATCTCGTCGTCGCTGACCCAGGCTTCGCAGTTTTGGTCTGACGACTTTCGTCGCCAACCGCGGCAAGGAGCAGGCGATGTACATCAGCCCAATGCGCGACGCGATCGATAAGGGCCTCGTGCCGACCAACCACACTGACTTCGTGGTTGCGCCGCTCGACCAGATGTTCATGATGTGGTCCGCAGTCAACCGCGTGTCGCGGGCCGGTGCGGTGATCGGGGCAGACCAGCGGGTCACGCCGCTGGAGGCGCTAAAGGCTCAGACGATCAACGTCGCCCATCAGTACGGCGAGCAGTCGACCAAGGGCTCGCTCGAGCCCGGCAAACTCGCGGACCTCGTGATCCTCGACGAGAATCCGCTCAAGGTTGAGCCGATGGCGATCAGGGACATCAAGGTCGTCGAGACCATCAAGGAAGGCAAGACGATCTACCGAGCGCGATGAGCCTACGGCCCACCAAGCCGTTGCAGCGGACGCGCCGCAACATGCGTCCGTAATTGAGGCGAAAGAGATGGCACGCCAGCGTCCGACCACGATCGCCGAGTACATCCGGGCCGCCCCACGCGAAGGCCAGCCGCATTTGCGCCGACTGTACGCGATCCTCAAGGGCGTCGCCCCGGAGGCCGAGGAGACGATCAAGTGGGGCAACCCTTTTTTCGTGGAGCCGCGATTCCTATTCGCCTTTTCGGCGCACAAGGCGCACTGCAACTTCGCGCCGATGGCGGCGGCGCTGGAGCCGTTCCGCAAGGAACTCGCGGAGCACAAGACCACCAAGAACTTTCTTCAGATTCCCTACGACCAGCCTTTGCCAGAGAATCTGATTCGGAAGATTGCTGAGCACTGTCTCCGGGTCGTGGGTGAACGTGAAGACGACGCTTTCTGGTGACTCGATCCCGGCAGGCGGCGTTCAGAGCGCGAGACTATCCCCGACGAAAGGCAGGAGGATGAGAGGACAACGTGCCCGGACTGATCGATCTAGTGGACTAGAATCGGAGCGAGGAGCTTGGTGAACTCTGTGGGGCGCGCGGCTCAGCTCGGGATCCGTCAGGCGGCACAGCACATTTCGATGCACTCCTAGCCGGGGGACATACATGACGCGAAACTTTTGCTGGATTGCGATGCTGGCGTTGGCCTCCACGAGCGCTTCCGCTGCTCCGCTGGCTCCGACCGTCCAGGCCGGGAAGCCGTCGGACGCGGAGACATCGGTACTCGCGGCGATGGACCGCTATGTGACGGCAATCTCCGAGAAAGATACTCGGACGATAGCGTCGATGCAGACGCCAGAAGGGATGACGTATCGGGCTCGCGCTGCCGGAGGAGACGCCTGGGAAGTGGTGGCACGACCGAGCTCCTATTGGGCCGATCCGTCCAAAGCCGATGCGCGCTCTCATCGCGAGCGCTACTGGTCGCCAACCGTGTTGATCCGCGGCGGAATCGCGGTGGTCTGGGCGCCCTACGAGTTCTGGATCGACGGCAAGACGAGCCATTGCGGAGTCGATGTATTTGATTTCGTGAAGGTCGACGGCGCATGGCGCGTCTCCAACTCGATGTGGACGGTCGAGCCCGACGCCTGCGCGGAGTTGCGGCCTGAGGATGCCTCGTCTGTCCGGCCCGCAGGTTGATGGCCTCACGGCAACCGCCTCCGTGCCGAAAGGTGCAGGGCATGGAGCCGGATGGCTCCGGCCGACGCCACGCTTGAGAGTTACAGTATTCTTTTCCGCCAAGAGCAAAGGCAGATGCAACGGACCTTCACGGCCGTCGTAAGACAGGAAGGCGATTGAGTGGCATGACTGCCGGGCCGACATTCCTCACCTCGCCGCAGGCGGAGGCGCTTGCCCTGCCTTTTTCCGAGGCGGTTCGCGCGGGCGATTTCCTTTTTCTGTCGGGTCAGCTCGGAAACGTGCCCGGCAAGCTCGAGCTGGTGCCGGGCGGCATCGGTCCGGAGACGATCCAGACCCTCGAGCACATCCAGGCCATCCTCGAGCGGCACGGCTCGTCGCTGGATGCGATCGTCAAGTGCACGGTCTTCCTGGCGGATATTCGCGACTGGTCGGCCTTCAATGTCATCTATCGCGACCAGTTCCAGCGTCACCTCCCGGCTCGAAGCGCCCTGGCGGCGAACGGACTGGCTCTAGGGGCCCGGGTGGAGGTCGAGTGCATCGCCTACGCGCCGGCGACGCTCCCATAGGGCTCCGCGCCACCCGATCCGCTCGGAAAGAAACGGAACCTGCCCACGATGCTCGAACCTGTGCGCCCGATCGAGTTGGCCGAGATACGGCAAGCGCGTGAGCGCATCGGCGGGACGATCGTGCGCACACCGTTGGTCCGCCTCGATCTGGGGCCGGCTTTCCCCGACATCCGCCTCAAGCTGGAGAACTTGCAGCCGATCAACGCCTACAAGCTGCGCGGCGCCGCCAACGCGGTGGCGATGCTGTCGGAGTCCGAGCGCCGGCGGGGCGTATGGACGATCAGCGCTGGGAATGCAGGACAGGGCGTCGCCTACGCGGCACGACGGGCGGGCGTGCCCTGCACGGTCGTGGCGATCGAGACGGCGCCGGCGTCGAAGGTCGAACGGATGCGGGCGCTCGGCGCAAGGCTCGTCCTGGTGCCCTACGACGTCGCCTGGAAGGCGCTCGAGGATCGTTCGTTTCCAGGTATCGAAGGGGCGTTCGTGCATCCGTTCGACGATCACGATTTTCTTGTCGGCCACGGGACGATGGGTCTCGAGATCTTCGAGGACGCGCCCGACACCGCGGCGGTGATCGCGGGCATCGGCGGCGGCGGGCTCATCACCGGCGTCGGCAGCGCCATGAAGGCGCTCAAGCCGGACGTCCGGGTGTGGGGCGCGGAACCGGAGACGGCCGCTCCCGCGGCACTCTCGTTCGCGAGCGGATCGGCGCAGGTATTCAAGGAGTGGAAAGCCTCGTTCGTGGACGGCGCCGGCGGCCAGAGCGTATTCCCGCGGATGTGGCAACGCATGGCGCCGGTGCTCGATGGCTGCATCGTGGTCAGCCTGGAGGAGACCACCCGGGCCATGCGGGTCATGGCGGAGAAGGCGCGCGTCATCTCGGAAGGCGCCGGGGCGCTGCCGCTCGCGGCCGCCGTGACAGGGAAGGCCGGCCAGGGCCCGATCGTGGCCATCGTCTCGGGCGGCAACATCGACCTGAAGAAGTTCGCCGAGCTCATCGGGTCGTGGGCCGATCCTCTGCCTTGATTCATCGGGCCTTCACGTTCCCTTCACAACGGAGGTGACAACATCCTTCACGGTCGGTTCACATGTACTTGTGAGCGTACGCCATGAAGAACCGCAGG
>ERZ1292633.5632-Hain-H41-02um-R1-5632-length-11239-cov-5_pt1 | contig 11239 bp, 11 predicted proteins | sample MGYA00564406_ERZ1292633 | MGnify/ENA primary metagenome ERZ1292633 (study PRJEB36523, sample SAMEA6512639) | groundwater metagenome | collected 2019-01-08 | study: AquaDiva: Metagenomics assemblies of 32 groundwater samples
TGTGGCGGATGAGGTAACTCAACCATTAGTTGAAGAGGAAACAGTCGTTAGTTTGCCTAAAGTGAGTGATTGTGAAGGGTTGCCTGTTAATAATGAAATTGAGTCATTAGATGAGATGCAGGATGAAACTGTCGTTCAAGATGTCAAAGCAGAGGATGTCGAAGCTATGAGTTCCCAAGCCTTGAACAGTCAAGATACGGGACAATTAGAGGATATTGATAAAGTAATAGCTATCACACGGGAGTCAGATGTAGTTATCATGGAGACAGAGCCACTGGAGAGTATGGAAGCTGAAACTGCTGTTGTAGAGGAAAAGGCAGAAGAAATAATCGAGCCCGTCGAAGAATATACAAAAACGGCGTCTATTCCTAAGGCCATGATGAAAGATATAATCGAAGGCAGCAAAGAGAGTATTGCAAACAAAGTTCAAAACAGTATTACTATACCTGAACCACGAGGAAACAACATACCGGCCGGCAATGATGCTCCCTTCTTTGAAGACAATATATCAAATGCACCAATTACTGGTTCGGAATCCTTTAATATAAGAAAACATGAATACGCTTCGTATTACAAACATATCAAGGACAAAATAAGATTATACTGGTTGTTGCAATACGGCACAGATGCATCAATTAATCAAGTAACCAATGATTACAAACCAGTAATCGTGACATTTAAGGCGCTTCCTTCCGGCAAAATAGCCGATGTAATAATTGCAGATTCAGCGGGGAATGAACTTTTAGCGTCTAAAGTACAAAAATCAATTCAAAATACTGTATTAGATAAATTTCCGGAATATATTGATGAAAAATACATAAATGTTAAATTTAGTTACTATTTCTTTTAAGGTGGAGGCAATATATTGGAGTGGATAGTGGGCGGCGGGCCTATAATGATACCTTTGTTTATCTGTTCTATTCTGGCGCTTGCCGTCATTCTGGAGCGTGCAATAAGCCTGAGGAAGAACCGCATTGTAAGGCCGGAACTGGTAGATGTGATCAATGCTGTCAGGGGGGCGGAAGACATTAACCTCATTTTAACGAGATGCAATGCTGTAAAGGGGCCGTTCTCCAATATAATCAAACGCGCAATCTCTAATGCTTATTTGTCAAGGGAAGAAAAGGTGCTGGATATCCAGGCTACAGGAAGACAGGAGGCCAAGGCCCTGGAGAGAATGTTAGTAGTACTGGAAGTTATTACGGCAATTACTCCTCTTCTTGGATTGCTTGGTACCGTACTCGGTATGAGCCAGGTCTTTGATGTAATATCAGAGGTAGGATTAGGACAGACAAAGGCGTTTTCCGGCGGGATAGCACAAGCACTCAGAACTACTATAATGGGACTGAGCGTGGCAATACCATCTTTAATCGCATACAGTAGTTTTGATAGAAAAGTTGATAACCTGGTACTCGAGATGGAAAAATACTCAATGGTGCTCTTAAATAAGTTATATTCTAAGAAAAAAATTGATGACAAAGGCTTCTGAAATAGGATAACTGTGCAATTTCGTAAAAAACAATACATAAAACCGGTAATAAATATCACATCATTAGTGGATGTGATATTTATACTTTTACTCTTTTTTATGGTTACTGCTTCTTTTGTGGAACAGCCGAATATTAAGTTGGAATTACCTTCCACCAGGCACTCAGAGGTAAGCAAGATAGAGAATACAGTATTAACCATAGCCCGTGATGGGCAATTGTTCTTACAAAGTAAACCAGTTGACAAAGAAACTCTCAAAAAAGAACTCAGAAGAGTAATTCTGGACACTGGGGATGAGGTGCTGGTGTTGAAGGCTGATAAGTTTGTGCCTTATGGTGTAGTGGTCGATATTATAGATGCAGTTAAAGGGGCAGGTTTTAGAAAGGTAATTGCCCCAACAATCATGGAAGAAAAAGTAGATAAATAAGGAGTATGTAATTTGCTGAGTAGTAACTTTAAGGATCTAATTGGGATAATGGAAAAGCTCAGGAGTGATGAAGGATGCCCATGGGATAAAGAGCAGACGCATGAATCGCTGAAATCCTGCTTGATTGAGGAGGTTTATGAGATAGTTGATGCCGTGGACTCAAGAGATTCGGAACAGTTAAAAGAAGAACTTGCAGATTTGTTTTTCTTGATAATATTCTATTGTAAAATAGCCGATGACAGTAAAAATTTTAATATTAATAGTGTCCTGGAAGTTTGTTTAGATAAGATGACGAGAAGGCACCCTCATGTCTTTGGTGACAAAACGGCTGATGATGCCAGTGAAGCATTATCCCGATGGAACGAGATAAAGAGAAAAGAGGCAGAGGCAAAACAAGGCGGTAAAACCAATGAAAATAAATCAATTGTGGATAATATTCCAAAGCATATGCCGGCACTACAAAAGGCACAAAAGCTTCAAAAGAAAGTTGCGCGCGTAGGTTTTGATTGGGAAGTAATTGAGGATGTAATAGCAAAGGTTCATGAAGAGTTAGAGGAGGTTAAGGATGCTATCAATAATAATGAAAGAGAGCAGGTAGCTGAAGAGATAGGTGATTTACTGTTTGCGGTTGTAAATCTTTCGAGATTTCTTAAATTAGATTCAGAAGATTTATTACGGAAAAGCATATCTAAATTTATAGGCAGGTTTAAGAAGGTAGAAATGCAAGTTGCTGGTGCAGGAAGAAAAATAGAAGAATGCTCTTTAAAAGAATTGGATGATATCTGGAATAAAATAAAAATATAGATACTAATTGCGGCATGTAGGTATTTTTTTTAAAAAATGGGGAATGCCCTTATTCACATTATCTGCATAATTTTGTTGACTTTCTGGGGGAAACTGCAATATAATTCGCTTCAAAAAAAATGGGGTTGTTGTTTTGGCCGTAGTCTGAATTGGCTAAAACCCTACGCAGTTACCAGATTTCTGCTTGAATGTGGTAAGTCGTGAAGGTGTTAGGCTTTAAGTGAAATAGTTTTTCATGCACGGCAGATTTAAGCCAGAATTTTCAAAGGTTCAGAGTAGTTGTATAATTCTTGTAAATGTAGTAAGTAGTTTTGTTCAAGGATGTTACAGATGGCTCCTCTTGTTTATTTTGTGTTTTGGTACATCCGTTGCGTTATGAGTTTATTTAAGTTTATTTTTTTTTGTGCGTTAGAAGATATTTTCAAATATTTTATAAGGTTGTTAGGAACTTTATTTTACGTACGACTGTAAATGGAAATTCAAATTCCTAATATAACAACATTCCACAAGAAATATTCCTTCCACAAATTATTATCTTTAGTCTCTATTTTAGCAAGAAACAACTATTTTCTTTTGCAGTATGTTCATTGTTAAGAAGCAATTTATTAGTATTTATGCAAAACTATTCTCTATCAGTCAATGTTTTATTTAAACCTTAATTTATTTCTAACAAAAGTGGCGAAAATAGAAAGGAGGGAAGTACATGCATTTTAAACCAAAAAATGTAATGTGGCTTCTGTTGGTTGCAGTTGCTGCTGTTTTTCTATGTTTTGGTATTTCAGAGGCGGCAGATCCCACAGGTGACAAGACATTTGCATTGGATATAAGGGGTATTAATATGTCCAATAACTTTACGTGGATTCTTGTGTGTGGTTTTGTGATATGGTTCATGCAGGTAGGTTTTGCACTGCTAGGTGGCTTATTACCGGCTAAAAATATGCTCAGCTACATGACACACTGCTTTATTGCCACAACACTCGGTGTTATTATATACTGGTTTGTTGGCTTTGGAGTGATGTTTGGAGGATTTGAATTTCTGGGACATCATGTGGGGAAAGGCAATTCTTTTATGGGTCTGAGCGGTTTTATGTTACTGGGTGAAGCATACGATGTTAGGGTGATTCTGTTATTTATGTTTCAGGCGGTTGTAGCGACATTTATAGGCAGTATTATTGCCGGTGCTGTTGCTGAGAGGATGAAGCTCTGTTCCTATGTGCTTATGTTCTTCTTCGTCTATATCTTTGTGTATCCCGTATATGGACATTGGGTATGGGGAGAAGGATGGTTGTGGAACCTGCCGTATGGGGTTGGTGTAAGGGACTTTGCCGGGTCAGGAGTAGTGCATGCAATTGGCGGAACTATCGGCTTCGTTGGTGCATGCTTTCTAGGACCAAGAGCCGGTAAGTATAATGAGGATGGTTCATCTAATTCTATACCAGGCCATAATGTAGGGTATATGATTATAGGTACAATCGTCCTTGCATTCGGCTGGTTGTTTTATGATGCCGGAAGTACATTAGCAGCAGGTGACTTGAGAATGTCCATAGTGGCTGCAAATACGTGTCTTGCAGGATCAATTGGTGCGGTTACTGTACTCTTCCTTACTTACTTGTTGTCAGGCCATACAGATGTTGGTGAGGCATGTAATGGTGCTCTGGCCGGTTTTGTTGCTATCTCAGCGCCATGTGCATATGTCGCACCCTGGTCAGCAGTGCTGATAGGATTCCTGGGAGCTGTAATATATTTAATTTCATCCTGGATTATTGGAAATAAATTTAAAGTTGACGACCCGCTTGGGGCATGCTCAGTTCATGGTGCTAATGGATTCTGGGGATTGATTGCACTGGGTATCTTTGCGGATGGTTCGTACGGTGGTGCTCACGGTGTGATTACCGGACATTACGGACAGTTGGTTTCACAGGTTATTGCAGCCGTAGTTGCCTTTGCATGGGCTGGTGGAATGGCCTTTGTGTTGTTCAAATTGATTGGAGGCAAAGGTAATAGCCATTCAAAGATGAGGGTATCTGAGGATGTAGAGAAAGAGGGGCTTGACGTACACATTCATGGTACTGCATGTTACCCTGAACAATCATAAGTTGTATAGAATGCAACCTTGTTTAAGCAAAAAGTGTTGTAATGTTTAAAAGTAACTATTTTAACACGAATTAAACTATCTGTGCCCAACCTAACAGTGGGTCAGGTTGGTAGTCGCCCGCCAAGTATGTCGGGCGACTACAACAGATTTGCAGAAGTTATCCGGTCGCAGATACCGTCGTTTATGAGTCCTACGTGTCAATATAATGGATTTGCGAGGTATCTTCATTTGCATAGATAACTTTTTCAGGTTAGGCTTCGTACCGATTTCCCTAAAACACCGAGTTCCCATCTTTGAAAGGCTAAGTAAGCAAAAATAGCTATCGGAAATATTATATTTTTGAGGTTTAAGAAACACACCCAAATACATACCTGAGAAATTATTTCATTATATAATTGTAGTAAAGTATTTGAAGATACTGATGTTGTTTTGACATTTTAGATAACACACAACTCGATTATAATGAGATGCATTGCCATTCTAATAGAGGTAACTACGCAAGTAAAGTCATGTCATGCCTGTCGCCTGAGGCGACCCTTGAAGCAGCTCTAGATACGAGTCGGTCGGGAGGCAGATTCGTTGCGGCGAGTCTGGAATAGATCCGCATTTTGTGAAGATTACTTGTTTTGAATAGAATACCTTTAGGGTGACTCTACCACGATTTCCACATTTTACTTCTCAAGAAATGAAGATTCTGAATGTATACATATAATAATTGCGTGAGAAAGAGGTCTAAATTAGCTAAAATTTCAATTTTTTTATCAAATTTCTGCCTGCCAGTTATAAGTGTTGTTGTAGTAATTGGTTAGAAGTGGCGGATTTTCGAGTGGCAAATATGCGCCATAATTTTGACTATTTCATTTAATGGCTTATATCATACAATGTGTCGTAAGTAATTGATATTGCGTGAAATATGACAGTTGTTTTTTGATATGTGTTATGGTATACGCATTGCTATACATAGCAACTTATAAAGATTTCTGGTAATTATTGAAATCTTTGAAAATTTCATTTATTATTCTGCGAAACCTCTTAAACCTATTTCTGAAATGCAACTTAATAACATCGCCATTCATAAAAAAACATTTTCGTACATTAAATCTTCGTCAATATTATCTGTTTCAGAAGGTAGTAACGATTTATTCTTTACGGGATATTACAGTATGTTAACAAATCAATATAATAGGATTGTCAAGGATTTTTACTTGCTACTGGTGGTCTATATTCATTGTTTCTGTTTACCGATATTTTCTTCTGTTATAAATATATTCGGTGGATTTGGAGAAAGTGTTGGAAATGAACGTAGTGAAAGGGCGGGTTTTGGATGTATAGAAAATGTTTCTTTTAAGGAGGATAAAGACTTTCTTTCTAAACTGCTTTTTTCATTTAGAGAGCAAGTAGAATATAATATCCTAACAAGAAATTTATATCATAAGGCCGTGAAGCTGTAGCTAAACTATTGCATCACGGTTTTTTTGTTACTGACTTTTAAAAGTTGTAAGCTGATGAAGAATTTAGACAAAGTATAATAATCGTAAATCTTTGTGCCCAACTGCTTCCTTAGCCTCTGGATGAGCCGTTTGGGCAGGCTTTCAGTATGCAGAGAAGAGGTAAGAGTTATTAATTGGAAGAAGGGGGGCGTTATATATCGATAGTTTTGTAGGAAATTTATATTGTTCTTTTATTATTTTATGATTTATAGGAGGTGGCTGTAATGAAAAAAGTTGAAGCGATTATCAGGGATGAAAAATTGAGTGCTGCAAAGGAAGCTCTAAAAACCCTGGGAGTAGCGGGTATGACTGTTACAGAGGTCAAAGGTCACGGTACACAGAAGGGTATCACTGAAGTCTATCGAGGCAGGCAATATGCCGTAGATTTGCTGCCAAAGATTAAGATAGAGGTAGTTGTGGATGATAAAGATGTAAAGAAGGTGACTAATGCTATTTGTGAAGTGTCCAGAACCGGTAGCATAGGAGATGGGAAAATATTTGTGTCTAACGTAGAAGATATTATAAGAATAAGGACAGGGGAGACAGGAGCAAAAGCAATTTAATTATTTATCTCATATTATTTATTTATTTTGTTAAATAGTGTTAGCTATTTACATATTAAATTACTATGTAAATGTTTGATAACAAAAGGAGGTTATGCGAATGAGAAAATTTAGTTATATTTTCATCTTAATGTTTATTCTAATGATATTTTCATCTCAAATGGCATGGGCAGATGAGGCTACTCTTGATACAGGTAATAATGCGTGGATACTTACCGCTTCAGCTCTGGTGCTCCTCATGACACCAGGCCTGGCATTCTTTTATGGCGGAATGAGTTCCGTAAAGAACATAAATAATATGATTATGATGGTATTTATGTGTATGGCCATAATCAGTGTTCAGTGGGTATTCTGGGGATACAGCTTCTCGTTTGCTGAAGGGAGCTGGATGATGGGAGGCTTTTCAACAGTAGGCTTGCATGGTATCACGCCTGATTCACTCTCGGGTACTATATCTCAATACACCTTTGTTGCGTTCCAGGCGACATTTGCCATTATTACTGTAGGTCTTATATTAGGTGCCGTGGAAGGACGCATGAAGTTTGGTGCATGCGCGCTGTTTATTCCCCTTTGGGCAACTGCCGTATATGATCCGGTTTGTCATTGGGTATGGGGCGGAGGCTGGCTACAAAATATTGGTGTATTAGACTTTGCAGGTGGGACCGTTGTACACATAAATTCGGGCGCAGCCGCACTTGCTCTGGTTCTATTACTTGGGAAACGTAAGAGCGCAAATGTAAGGCCTCCTGCAAACGTTCCAATGATAGCCCTTGGTGCCGGCTTGCTCTGGTTTGGCTGGTTTGGCTTTAATGCCGGCAGCGAGTTGGCAGCTGATGGCAGGGCGGCATTTGCGTGGGTGATTACTAATAGTGCAGCTGCAACTGCTGCTTGTACGTGGGTGGTATGTGAATGGATTCATCGTGGAAAGCCTACATTATTAGGCTTGGCTTCCGGGGCAGTTGCCGGTCTTGTTGCCATAACACCAGCTTCTGGTTTTGTTGGACCTCTGGGCGCTATACAGATAGGAATTATGGCGGGAGTAGGCTGCTACTTTGCTTGTGTAAAGATGAAAGCTGCCCTTGGTTATGATGATGCATTGGACGTTGTTGGTGTACATGGTATCGGTGGAACGATTGGAGCATTTGCTACAGGACTTTATTGTACCAAGATGGTAATGGGCCCTGATGGTGTTGATGGTTTATTTATTGGATGGGGTGGTGAAGGTGCTGCGCAATTGGGTTTGCAGTGTATAGGCTTCCTGGCTTCTTGGGCATACTCTTTTGCTGCAACCATAATTGTTGGATTGGTTGTTAAAGCGACTGTAGGCTTAAGGACTACGGCAGAAGAAGAGAATAGAGGACTGGATATCACGCAACACGGTGAAGCAGCTTACCACTTAGAGTTAGAAGCCGTAAGTACACTGAGGCAATAAGCGTATCCTTGGTTAAGATGTTAATGTTTAATTTCCTGATTCTTGCTTGATCTGTTAGTGAAAGCGAGATGGAGGGTGTAGTTAAGGGGCGTTGACTATTCTTTTATAATAGTCAACGCCTTGTTTTTTTTTAATTGGGAATGTGGCTATTGAATTAACTTAAAAAACAGCTTAAATCCCCCTTTAGAAAATGGGGAAAGAGGGGGATTTAGTCTATTGCCTTTTATCTTCTGTAAGAGACTTAAATCCTCTGAGGTTATAATTACAAACAGGACATCTCCTTATAAAGAGATAAATGGCAAAAAGAAAAATAGCCCAAAATCCTGCAGTTAATAGAAAAAGTACAATATCTCCAATATCTAATTTATGAAGCCTCTTTGGAATGACAAATTTTTCACAATATGGGCAGAAAGTTTTTTTTGGATGTTTTGCAAACGAGTTGCCTGAAACAGCTTCCTTTATTTTCTTTACAGTAATCATGTTCATAAATTTTATATTTTCAATCCGAATATCTGTTGTTTTGAAATGTGCAGGTTTAAACTGTTTAAGTCTGTCACAAATTAGATTGTACTTTCTTGCGGTGAGGAGTTCTATACGAAATCCCTTTGGAGGTTTTAGATTGTAATATTTATTTATGAGAAACTGTTCTGGATTTATGAATATCTCCTTGGCAATCTTAAACCTTTTTTCAATGTTGCCTACAAACATGAGTGTTTATTTGAAGGTAAAGTAATTTACAATATGGGTAAGGTTTGCCTGGATGGGTTTGTATAATTTTATAATGTGATACGCCAGTTCACACAACACTTGCCAGTTCGTCTTTTAGTTTCTCTGCTGATGGTATCCTGTTTGATGGATCCTCCTCAAGGAGTCCTAAAATTATTTCATTCAATCTTTGCGGGATTGCATTGTTAATCTCGATTGGCTGCCGGGCTGTTTCTGCCCGTATCTTACCTGTCAATACTTCGTACAATATCAATCCAACTGTATATAAATCAGTTCTACCATCAATCTTCACCTGTTTTAGGACTGCCTTTTCACCTTTTGCATCTGTAACATCTTTCAATAAGTTATTCATCTGCTTTTGTTCAGGAGACGCATATTCAATGGTCACACCCTTTATGATATCCCCTGTCTTTACGGCTAATTCTAAATCAATTAATCCAACTGTTCCTGTGCCGGGATCCAGAATAAGATGGCCCGGTTTAATGTCTGCATGGACATATCCCTTTGAATGGAGGTATTGTAATGGTTCGGCGACACTTAAAATATATTTGATTACATTTTCCATTTCGTCTGAATCTGGCACTCCCTTCTGCTTGTAATATTCTACTAAGTCCTCACCTTCAAAATTCTGTAAGACAATGAAATGCTCATTCAATACTAATTTATCATTTTCAAATAATTCATCTCTTCCAAAATCATATCTTTTTGGAATCTGTGGATGAGAAAATTTCTTAAGCACTACAGACTCACTTTCATAACTGTAAGTAGGCGAGTACTTCATTCCGCATTCACTATCTCCTGGTTTAGACAGAACAGCATAATTTGCCCTGTGACCCGGTCTGTATTTAAAGCTTTTAAACTGATATTTTCCTAATTTAAACATAATTTAACCTAGAAATTATTTTGCATTAGTAATTCACTATTCTTTCTTTTTATATTTTTCATGGCAATTGTCACATGTTTGTTGTAATTTTTCGTATTCGATGTTCAACCTGACCATCTCTCTTGATTCAGCTGCCTCTACCACTGCAAGCGATTGGAAATGAAAAAAGGTATCTAACATGATAAAATCCTTTGGTAATTCTACTTTTCTTTTACCTGTTAATAGTAATGGGGAAGTGTTCTTTAGCAACATGGCGTATTTGCATATATCATCCCAATTTTGACTTTCGATGGAAGCTGCTAATGCATCGTCATATTCATCAAGAGACTTCATATGCATCCTGAATTTAGATGCACTTTCATAAATAGTATTGTCCTCTACTATATCCGGAACTTCCGTAATCATGTTTTCTTCATTGATAATCACTTCTTCCTTTGTCTTTTCAGTCTTTTCTTTATCATTTTCACGAGAAAGCATAAAAAGTGGTACAAGTACCATTATCAAGACTACGATGATCCAAAACCCTTTCATTTTTCGGTCTTTAATAAAAAAGGAGACTACACGGATTATTATATTATTTTCTTGATTCTATAGTAGAGGAATTTACCTCTTAAGTTTAGGTAATTAAGCCTATCATAAATATTATTTGTGGCTTAGCTACCTGCCGGATGGGCAGGGTATCTTTGTGGCGCAAATTTAAATCAACCAGTTTTGAAAGTCAATTAAACCCTGGGTAACATGAAATCCCGTGTTCATAAATATCAATACCTGAATTTTCTACACTGACAGGCACCCTGAGCCCAACGGTCTTTTTTAAAATTAAGAACACCAAATACCCAATACCTAAAGTCCAAAGCATAAGTACAACACATCCGATAAACTGAGAGAGCAGTTGCCAGCCTGAGCCTGCTATCAATCCTTTAACACCAAGATAAGAACCATCGGCAAAGATACCCACGGAGAGTAATCCCCACAGGCCATTTGCTCCGTGAACAGAGATTGCCCCGACTGGATCGTCAATCCTCAGTTTATGTTCCACATAATATAAACTTACCTTTAGTATTATGGCTGCAATAAAGCCAATTGTCACTGCAGCCCAATGTGGTACGTAGGCGCCGGATGCAGTAATAGATACACAGCCAGCCAGAGCTCCGTTGCATGCCATCACTACGTCAGATACTCCAGTGAAATAGTAAGAGATGTACAAAAGCACTACTGCTCCCGTACATGCAGCAAGAAAAGTGTTTGTTGCGATTATTGACACCCTGAGATCGGTTGCACCCAATGTGCTTCCGGCATTGAAGCCAAACCATCCAAATAACAAAAAAAGA
>ERZ1292633.5633-Hain-H41-02um-R1-5633-length-11236-cov-5_pt1 | contig 11236 bp, 8 predicted proteins | sample MGYA00564406_ERZ1292633 | MGnify/ENA primary metagenome ERZ1292633 (study PRJEB36523, sample SAMEA6512639) | groundwater metagenome | collected 2019-01-08 | study: AquaDiva: Metagenomics assemblies of 32 groundwater samples
TTTACAGATAAGCAATAATTTTCCTTGATTTTAAATAAAAGTGCGTATAGCAATAAGTACCTACAATCTTTATATAACTATATTTCAACTTTAACTTAATGCCATTGGGCATAGAGGATTCTTGACCTACACATAATATAATTATTTTTATTTTTCTTCAGACGCTCTGTCAAAACTCGGTTTTGGCGTTAAACTCACGCCGTTTTCTGAAAATTTATAGATAAATAAATTTATTAATTTTTAGTTTATGATTTTTATAATATTAATAGTTCTAAATTTAGGTTAAAATTGCTTAAATTTTTGATACAAAAATCATATTAAAGCATTAGAATAGATTGTTTTTATATTTTTTAGGCACAGGAAAATTATGGAAGATAATCATAGTGAACAAGAACTTATTAGAAGAGGGAAACTAGATAATTTTAGAGAAAAAGGAATAAATCCTTATCCTTCAAAATCAAACAGAACTCACAAAATTGGAGACTTGCAAGAAAAGTATAAGGATTTAGAATCTGGCAAGGAATTAGAAGAAGTTGCTGAAATAACAGGAAGAGTTTACGCTTGGAGAACAGGTGGAAAAGTTAATTTTGTAGATATAAGAGATGAAAGTGGTAAAATGCAACTTTTTGTTTCTTCTAGTAAATTAGGTCAAGAAGTTTTTCAAAGTTTAGGTCTTTTTGATATAGGCGATATTATTCAAGCAAAAGGAACAATAAAAAGAACTAATAGAGGCGAATTAAGTTTAAATACTGAAAAAATTGATATTTTATCAAAAGCATTAAGACCTTTACCAGAAAAGTTCCATGGAATAACTGATAAAGAACTCATTTATAGAAAAAGATATTTAGATCTTATAATGAATGAAGATTCAAGAGAACTTTTTAGAAAAAGATCATTATTCATAAAAGAAATGAGAAATTTTATGGATTCAAAAGGTTTTATGGAAGTAGAGACACCTGTTTTAGAGCTTATTCCAGGTGGTGCAGATGCAAAACCATTTAAAACACATCATAATACTTTAGATTTACAACTTTTTATGAGAATATCTTTAGAACTCCATTTAAAAAGATTAATTGTTGGTGGTTATGAAAAAGTATATGAAATAGGCAGAGTTTTTAGAAATGAAGGAATGAGTACACAACATCTTCAAGAATTTACTTTAATGGAATTTTATTGGGCTTATTCTGAATACAATGAATTAATGGATTTTACAGAAGAAATGTACACCACCATATTACAAAAAGTTTTTGGTACACTTAAATTTAAATATCAAGATACTGAATTAGATTTTACTGCTCCATGGCCAAGATTAGATTATAGAACACTAATTTTAGATAAAACAGGAATAGATTTAAATGATTATCCAACAGTTGATTCTTTAGTTCCTATTTTAAAAGAAAAAGGTATTTTCCCAGATGTGAAATTAGGAAGAGGAAGATTAATTGATCAGCTTTTCAAAAAATTTGTAAGACCAGATCTTATGCAACCATCTTTTTTAATTAATCATCCTTTAGATATCTCTCCTTTAGCAAAAAAACAAGATGTTGATAAAAACTATGTTCAAAGATTTCAAGTTCTTTTTGCAGGAGCTGAAGTTGGAAACGCTTTTACCGAACTTAATGATCCAATTGATCAAAAAGAAAGATTTGATGAACAATCATCTTTAAGAGATAAGGGCGATGATGAAGCTCAAATGAAAGATGATGATTTTATTGAAGCTTTAGAGTATGGAATGCCTCCAACAGGTGGTTTTGGTGTTGGTATAGATAGATTTTTAGCAATATTAACTAATGTTGAAACAATAAGAGATGTTGTTTTTTTTCCTACAATGAAACCGTTATAGAAATATTTTTGTTTCAGTCTAAAATAGTAAAAATATTTTAGCCACAGATTTCACAGATTTCACGGATATTATTTTTATATACTAGATGTTATCTGTGTTATTCGTGTAATCCGTGGCTAAATGTTAAAAAAATATGGTTTTTAGATAAACCTAAATGATCTAAAAACTCATCTCTTAACTATAAGAGAGATTGAGGATTATGGTGATTATGCAAAAAAAATATAGAATAACTTATAAAAGAAGGTTTACACAATCTTTCTTCTTATTGCTATATTTTTTATTTCCTTTTCTTGGGCTTTTTTATTTCGATTCTGTTAATAACTCTTTTGTTTTATTAGGAAAAAATGTTGGTGTAAATAACTCTGTAATGATTGTTATTGGTTTTATGATCCTTCTTTTTGGAGTAATAACAATGGCAATTACAACAGGTAGAAGTTTTTGTGGTTGGGTTTGCCCTCAAAATTTTCTTTCTGAAATAATAAATAAAATAATTTTAAAAACTTCAATAAAATCAAATGGAAAAAAGAAAATATTTCCTTATACCTTAATTTTTTTAGCAACAATAATTATTTCTCTTGCTGTAGCTATAAATTTTATGTTTTATTTTGGAAAACCAGAAGATATTTTTAGAATGTTAATTTCTGGAGAAATGAATGGAAATATAATGACTTTTGCTATTATGTTTTTTTTATTAGTTTTTTCTGGAATAGGTCTTTTTAGACATGATTTTTGTAAATATGCTTGTCCTTATGGAATAATGCAAGCATCTGTTGCAGATAAAACAACATTAAGAGTAAGATTTGCAAAAGAAAGATCTTCAGATTGTATAGATTGCGACGCTTGTACAGATATTTGCTATGTGGATATAGAACCAAGAAAGCTCGTTCAAGCCGATCCTGGTTGTATGAATTGTGGTCTTTGTGTAGAAGCATGTCATAATGTTTTAGAACCTTTAGGAGTAAAAAGCATGTTAGATTTTACAGCCGAAAAAGATCCTGAAAAGAAAAGTATAAATGCCACTGCCGTTTTTATAAATGTTAGTGGATTTCTTATTTTTACCTTATACTTTTTATATATGTTTATAACACTTCCTTTTGTAGATTTAATGATAACAAGAAATGATAAGCACGTATCTGTTGTAAAAAATGGTATTCTTACCAGTAGATATTTTTTGAATACTATAAATCAAACCTCAAAAGAAATTAAAATAGATATATCTTTTGAAGGATTGCCTGAAAAATATTTTGTTTTGGATAAAAAAGAAATTACATTGCAACCAGCTGAAAAGCAAAAAATAGATTTTATGATTTTAGCATTGAAATCTGATATGAAAGCAGGAATAAGAAAATTTTCTATAATTGCAAAAAATTCAGGTAAAATAATAAATAAGACAGATAGTTCTTTATTTATACCTTTTGAATAAATATTATTGAAGTAGATAAGATGAAAAATTTAATCAAATTTATAAAAGTAGCAATCTTTGTTTTAGCCTTATTATTAATAGGTAATATATTAAAAAATGACTTTAATAGTGACGATTTTAAAAAATTAATATTAAAAGCAGATTATTTATACTTAATTAATACAATAGTTATTGTTTTTATTTCTATTATTTTAAAAGGTCATCGTTTGCAAATTATTTCTAAACAATTTGAGATATTTCCTTCTTTTTTTGAAGCCGTAAAAATTCAAATTATAAGCATAACATTTGCTATGATTACTCCAGGAAGAGCAGGCGAATTTACTAAAATATTTCTATTAGCAAAAGAAGATAAAAAAAAGCTTCCTTTAACTACAGTAATCTGTGTTTTTGAAAGATTAATTGATGTTATAATTCTTTCATTGGCAGGTACTATTTTATGTATGTTTACATTAAATGATATAAAAATCTTATCTTTATTGCTACTATTAGCTATATGTATAATAATGAGTCTTTTTTTATTATTTAATCTTGGTTTTTTCATGAAAAAATTTGAAAAATATATACCTAATAAAATAAAAACTTATGTTGACGAATTTGAAATACATAAAAGTAAAATATATTCAAAAACCCCATTAATAGTTCTTTATTCTACTTTTATTTGGGTTATTGATGCTTTTTTCCAATGGTCTATTCTAAAAAGTGTAGGATCTTCAAACAGCATCTGGCCTATTTTTGGCATAAATGGAATAACTGCAATAATGGGAATTTTGACAATATTACCTATGGGGTTGGGGACAGTAGATATTTCAGCTTTATATTTATATGATAAAATTTTAAATGTCCCTCATGAAAAAATAGTCTTTTTATTAGCTTCTTATCGGTTTTTTGGTATTGGAACATTAATTCTAATGCTTTTACCTATAATGGTTTTACAAAAAGGCTTTGTTGAATCTATTTATAATAAAACAATAAAAAAAAATATTAAGTAATTATGGAAAAAATATTAACCACAAAAGAAGAAAGTTCATTTTCAGACGTATTAAAAAATATACAGTTTCTACTTCTCTGGCTTTCTCAAACTTTTTCTCAGTTTGGAGATAGAATATTTCTATTATTTATGGTTGATCTTGTTACCAAAGCACAATTTTCAAATTCTGAAGTAAGTAAATTAATCCTAATATATACAATACCTGCTATAATTTTTGGTTCTTTTGCTGGTGTTTTTGTAGATCGTTGGAATAAAAAACTAACAATGATTTTATGTAATATATTAAGAGCAATTTGTGTTCTGCTTCTTTTTATTTCAGATTCAAATTTAAATATATATATAATAACCTTTTTAGTTTCAACTTTTACTCAATTTTTTGCTCCAGCAGAAGCTTCTTCAATACCAGAATTAGTTGAGAAAAAAAATCTTTTACCTGCAAACTCTCTTTTTATGGGAACAATGTTTAGTTCTGTTGTTTTTGGATTTGCTATAGGTACACCAATAATTAATAAATTTAGTCATCAAATAACTACTTTAGCAATATTTGGAATGTATTTTGTAGCGGCTTTATTGCTTTTATTTTTAAAAAATATCCAAGTTGTTAAAAAAGAGTCTAAACATTTTTTTGATGAGTTTATTGATGGTTATAATTATGTAATATCTCATAAAATAGTTTTATTTTGTGTAGTAAGACAAATTATTGTTTTTTCTGCATTTGCAGCTCTTTCTGTATTAGCAATTGGGTTTGTTAATGATGTTTTACATCTAAAACCTGTCTTTTTTGGTTATATGCTTGCAATTGCTGGTTTAGGAATGGGATTAGGTGCTGTAGTCTCTGGAAGGTTTGGGAATAGAGTCGGAAAAGATTTTTTAATTTTTTCTGGATTTATAATTAGTAGTATTATGCTTATTTCACTTGCTTTGACAAATCATATCGCATGGGGAATGGGTTTAGAAAAAAAAGAGCAACAAAAAGAATTATATACATCACTTAGTATTCTTAATGATTATGGAAAAAATAAAAATGTAATTGAAAAAATCAATGCTGTTTTTATACCAAAACCAAATGGTGTTCAGAGTATATCTTCAAGAAATAAAATTGAATCTTTTTCTATAAATCAAATTAATAATTTGGCAGAATTATTAGATGTTGAAAAAGATAAACTTGAATTATTAAAAAAAGATGAAAAAACTCAAAAAACAAATTTAGCTAAACTAATAAATAATATTTCCAGAGAAGAAGATATTTTTGTTATGTCTGATAGTAGAAATATAAAACTTTCAAAAAAAGCTAATGTCTCTGCAAATAATAGTAATGCTCTAAAGTTTTTTATAAAAATGCAAAATACCTATATTGTTGCAGATTTACTTAAAAATATAACTTTAGAAGATCATATTTTAAACTCTATAATGGTTTTAACTGATAATAATATAGAAAATTTAAAGAATTTAAGAAACTTTTTAAAATTAGATGAAGATGGTATTTCTACAATAAAACCAGAACAACTTATTAGTGAAATGCCTCAGCAACATTTACTTTATCTTTCTAATATTTTTGAAACAGAAAACGAAGATTTTACCTTTGATGATGTTCAGGGTTTAAAAATATCTGAATATCTTGATAAAATAATTTTAAATGAACCATCAAAATTAATACTAAATAAAGCAAAAGCTATAAAAAGTATAATTAATGATCCTTCAAATCCAATCATAAAACTTTTAATAAAACAAGAATCATCTTATTTTGAAGTATTTTTAGCCTTTTTTATCACATTAATAGTTGGTTTTGGTTCAGCACTTAGTGCAATTCCATTACAAACAATTTTACAAGAAGTAGTAGATGAAAAATTTAGAGGAAAAGTTTTTGGTGTCCAAAATATGGCTATAAGCCTTTCTATGAGTATTCCTATGGGTATTTCTGGTTTTTTGGCTGATGCTCTTGATGGTAAAATATTTAATATGAATGGTGTATCTATTGTTATGATAATTACTGCTTTATTTATACTTTTCGGTGGATTTATAGAAAATACATTTAAACAAAAAAAATCATTATAATTTTTTATTATGGTAAGATAAAATGCCTAAAAAAGAAAAGAAAATCATTAAAAAAAAAGAAAAGATGATAAATTCATTAGGAATTGATCTTAGTATAGGAAAAGTAAAAATATGCTTAACTTCCGTTAACCCCGAAAACAAGTCTGTTACAGGTGCATGGTCTTCTTTAGCCGTTCCTTTTGAATATATATCTGAAAAAAACTATGATTTTGCAAAAAATCTTTTTGTTGCTATTGAAGCTTTTCTAAAACATCATAATAAAGAAGTTGAAGATATTGATGTTGTTGTTTTTTGCACTGGTGGCGGATATTATATGTCAAAAACTTTTGCAGAAGGTATGAGATATACTGCTGGAGCAATGAAAATGATTTTTCCTAGACAAAAAGTTTATTTTATTCGCTGTGATTCTGAACTTACAAAAATAAATGATATTTTTGAACTGGAAGATTATCAAGCTTCTGGATATATTTGTACCAATTTTTTAGGAACTTCTCTTTTAGCAAAAAGACTTTTTACCGAAGGTTTAGCAATAGATATGGGTACAATTTCTACAAGTATAATACCAATTCTTAATAATGAAATTGATCCTATGGCAAAAAATAATCCTTTTGGATATGTTCAACATAGATATGCTACAGGTAAACATATTTGGTTTGGAGCGATGCACACCGATGTTAATCATATAACGCATGTAGCTAAAACTAAAAGAGCTGATTACCCATTAATTTTAAGAAGTTGTACTACAAGTACTATTTGCTCTATTTTGGGTATTCTTGAACCAGAAGATTCTGATATGCATGTATCAAATTTAAATAAAATGCCTGATATGGAAACAAGTTTTATGAGATTAGCAGAAACAATCGGTTTAGATACAAATTCTATTTCTAGGTTAGATCTTTTTGATATTGCAGCAGATATTTATGATCAAATGAAATTAAGATTAGTTAATATTATAAGATCTATTGTTTTAAACATGAATTTTAAAAACTTTGATGATTTTAGGGTGTTATCAGCTGGTTTAGGGCAATCTGCTTTTATTATTCCAGCTCTTAAAGATGCTGGTTTTTATGATGATCAAATAATTACATTGGCTCAAGATAAACAAAGTAATTTATGGTCTGCAACTTCTGTTTATGGTTTGGCGATACTTGGGGCTGAAAAAATATTAGGTGAAAAATTAGAAATGTTTTTTGAAACATCAGATGGTAATGTTTTTAGCTCAATTTAATTAAAACATTAAAAAAAAGTAATTTTTAATAATAAATTAATAGATTTTTTAGTTTGTATAAAAACAATTCGTTTTTTACTGTTGGTAGTTCATTATAAAATGTTATAATAATATAAATATATGTAATAGCAATTCATCTGAATTACTAAACTTCCAAATTTAGTAACAGGGTTTTTGAGAGATAATACTTAAAATGAGAAAAAAAATATTAAAGACATTTTTATCTTTAGCAATTCCATTAACAATGCTTACTTGTTCAAATGGACAACAACAATGTCTTGATGGACCTTGTTATACACCAACACCTAATGAAGTTGACCCAAATGGTGGTCCCTCAGACCTATCAAGACGAGCTTATTCTGGAACTATTCCATATATTGTAATGAAAAATATAAGATACAGAATACACCCTGAAGTTTCTGCAATTGTAGAAGATTTATTTGGACACATGATTTCAAATAATATTTCTGATCCTGTAAACTTAGATGATCCAAATTCCTTTTCAGTTAGACTTCACCAAGGAAAGCTAATAATGGAAGGAACACAAATGAATAATCTATTAAAAAACTTTACTCTTAATTATCCAGAAGCTCCATTAAAGGAAATTGTTCACACTATAAGTGCAGGAAATAGAATATCTTTAGCTGGAAAAATAAAACAAGCAGGTGTTTATGTAAGTTTTGAAATGAGAGGATCCATAAATGCTACACCTGATGGATTGGTAAAAATTGATCCTGATTATATAAAAACAGCAGGTGTTCCTGTAAAAAGCTTACTTGATTTATTTGGTTTGAATACTGGTAAATTAATTACTTTAGATGAAAAAAGAGGTTTAAAGTTAGATGGTAATGCTATTATAATTATCCCAAGTAATTTATTTCCTGCTCCTGCTATGAATGGTAGAGTAGTAAAAGTTGATACTGAAACAGATAAATTAATAATGCATTTTGATGATGGTACAAAATATGAAAGACCTGCACTTCCAACAGATGATCCTGCAATAAAAAATTATGAACATATTTATGGTGGTGCAATTAGAATTGCTGGAAATGAAACACATGAAAATACTAATGTTTTGACAGTTGATATGAATCAAAATGATTTATTTGATTTTATGTTTATAAGATATAGAGAACAACTTATGGCTGGCTATGTAAGAGTTTTAAATAATGATGGTGCCTTACTTACATATATGCCAGATTACAATGAAATATCAAGAAGAAAAGATAAAAAAAGTGTTTTTAATAAAATTGATGAAGGTTTATCTAATGAAACTCTAAAATTAAATCCTAAATCAAACCCTAAAACAACTAAAGCAAGAGATTTGGCTAGTTTACCAGCAGGAATTCAACCTGGTAATAATAATGGTGGAAATTCTAATCCTTGGGTTAAACAATAAGTATTGAGAATGGATTAATATTCAGTTTTTTATAAGTGATGAGTGATGAGTAATGAGAAAGAATATTGCAAAGATTTGATTCATAAGATCCCTCCTCATCACTCATAACTTCTTACTTTATTGACCTTAAGGAATTCTCATAAATCTTGTATTTGAAAGTAAAATCTCCATAAGAAAACTAATAATTGCAAGAATAAGAAAATAATAAAATATTTCTTTTGCATCCATATAGTTTTTTACTTTTACTTCATTTTTTTCTAGTTTATCAATATCATCATATATTTTTATAAGATCTTCAGTTGTTTTTGCTCTATAATATTTACCTGATGTTTTCTCTGCTATGGTTTTAAGAGTTTTTTCATCAAGATCCGCTTTACCGTAAACAACTCTGCTACCAAAAAGATCTTTTTGTAAAAAAGGTATTTTACCTGTTGTTCCAACACCAATAGTATAAACTTTTATTCCAAATGTTTTAGCAATTTCAGTGGCTTTTTCTGGTGTTATTCTACCAGAATTACTAGAACCATCCGTAAGTAAAACAGCTACTTTAGATTTTCCAGCAGTATCTTTTAATCTATTAACTGCTAACGCTAAAGCATTTCCTACACATGTTTGTTCTCCTGCCATTCCTATTTCTATATTACCCACAAACTCTTTAAGCATTTCTGTATCAAGTGTTAAAGGACATTGTGTATAAGCCTCTGTACCAAAAACTATTATTCCTGTGGGATCATTTTTTCTTCTTGAAACAAAATCTTTTACAACTGCTTTTACAACATCTAATCTTGTTACTATATCTTTATCAGTTTTTAGATCTATCGCTTGCATACTACCTGATGTATCAACAGCCAACATTATATTTACTCCTTCTGTAAGAACATCAGACGTTACTTTTATAAATTGTGGTCTTGCCAAAGAAAAAACTATCATGATAAAAGTAAATAATCTAAGTGAAAATAAAATAATTCTTGGAGAAATCTTTTTTTTAGATTTAACGGTTTTTACTATATGTAAAGATGAAAATTTTATTGCAGGATATTTTCTGATTTTAAATTCATAAAAAATAAAAAAAGGCATTAGAATAAATAAACTAAAAAATAATGGGCTAGCAAAAATAAATTCTTTCATAACTATTTTTTCTTTTTATCTTTCGTAGGAATTTTTTTTGTACTTTGTATAAAATCATAAGACGATTCTAATAAGCTTATAGCTTTTTGTTTTTGAGAAATATAATCTGAAAATTTATAAAAATCACTTGTTTCCATAAAATCTTTTATAAAAGCCTTACTTTTTTCATTAATCTCTGGGTTTAATTTAAAATCACCTTGAAGATCATCATAGTTTTTTTCTAAGGCATTAATCTGAAATCTATTTTTAACATATTTTCTTATTGTTTCTGAAAGCTCAAAATAAAAAACTTTTATATTTTTTTCATCTTCAAGATCATATTTTTTTATTTTTTGAAGATCTATCAAGGCTATTTCATAGTCTAATAAAGGAGCTTTGGGTTTAAATATTCTTTTGAAAAATAAGTAAATAAAATAAACAAAAATAAATAATCCTAAAAAGATTATAATCATTTTTTGAAAATCTAATACATTTATTTCTTCTATGGGTGCAATATCTTCAATATCTTTACTTTTATCTTCAAGCTTAATAGTAGATTGAATATCTATAAAAATTTTTGAAGTGTTTACTACGCCTCCTTTTCCATATTTAGCTTGTAGATTTTTAGGTACATTATATTTAATTTCTATTGGTTTTATTGAATAAGAACCAACATTTTTTATTTGAAACTTATAAATATATTTTTTTTCTACTCTATTATCAACTTGAGTCTCAGGTGATTCTTCTTCATTTGTTATTTCAAATTCGTCAAAATATTTTTTTATTTCAGGAATTTCTGCTTTTATATTTTTATCTTTATCAATATTTAATTCATAAGTAATAGTATCGCCTATTGTACCCTTTGTTTTATCAACTTTTGAGTATGCAACAATCGGGGTAATAACTTCTTTTTTAATATCTAGTGAATTATTTTTATTTTCAGAGCAAGAAAAAAAAGTAAATAATAAAACATTAAACAATAATACTTTTATTTTATTCATTTTAAAAACGGATACAATCTTTTATAAAAATTTTATTTAATAAAAAATATAATACTTGTTCCTAATCTACATAATTTTTAGAAAAAGATCAACTAAAGTTTTATTTTATTAATAATACATTGAAGCTATGCTTCAATGTTAAACAAAATGAAATTTTGTTTCCAAAGCTTTGCTTTGGTATTAATACAAACA
>ERZ1292633.5637-Hain-H41-02um-R1-5637-length-11235-cov-6_pt1 | contig 11235 bp, 4 predicted proteins | sample MGYA00564406_ERZ1292633 | MGnify/ENA primary metagenome ERZ1292633 (study PRJEB36523, sample SAMEA6512639) | groundwater metagenome | collected 2019-01-08 | study: AquaDiva: Metagenomics assemblies of 32 groundwater samples
TCCACCAATGCCCCAAATCGACAGTAATCCCATGGGATGCTCCGTACTGTAGCTGTCGACGCCAAAACACTACACGGTAGACGGTTTCGGACATTTGCTGTAACTGTTGCACCAGTTTAACGTCATTGGATGTTGCTGGCCTTGGACTGCTTGCGGCCATCATTGGCTTGACGGCTGCACCAGTTTGATGCTGCTGAATTGCACGTGCGGCAGGGAGGTACGGCGGGGATCTCGGTAACGCACAACGAGTTGATTCCTCGATCGTTTAGCCGGCTGGCCGCTGATCTTCGCGAGTGGAATTCCAACATCCATCGTTCCTGAATACCTACCTCGACTTTTTGATTTCTTCGGATCACTTCCTTTGGAGTTGTTTTCCGCGCGCGATGGCTATCAACAATGCCGATGCCATCGCGGCGAGCCGACAGGAACATCACGACGAGAAGCAGCAGATTTCATCGTTTCGGTACGAAACCAGGCATTCCGCGGGGGGCACCATAGACTTGCGACGAAGTCTCTTACTGCTGAAAGGAATCCCGTTTAAGAGTTTGGGGAATGCGTGGGAAGAAGTACTGTAGACTTGTATCGATCCATATTTAGTCGGTGTTTCGCGCGACGCTCGAAATTTTGTCTTTGTTGGTTTGGTTGCCTACCCGCCCTCCTTTCTCGCTGGACCTACACACTGAATGATGAGAACGGTCTGATGGTGATCGATGTTGGGCAGATAAAAAAAGAACGAAGGAGTCGTGGGATGTGCGGAAGAGCGACGTGAGTGAAAGGACACTACTGAAGTCACATGGCGCGGGATTCACAGTTTGCTGCTTTTTTCACCGTACTTTGCATTCTGCGTCAAGCCACGAGCCCTCGCACATCACTAGCCCTCGCGTGTATGCTTGACGATGATGGACAATGTCCTCCATCCACCCAGCTGACGACTGCCGCGCCCACGCCCTCTTGACGCTGCCGGACGACGTCTGGCTGGTCATCCTCGGCATGTGTCCATTCGGCAACGGAGCCACGCATCGTGCCTTGTCGCTGTCGTGCCGTCGTCTGCAACGATTGAGTGGGGCGGCGGAGGCCGACGTGGCCCTCGAAGGGTCGGTCGCCGCGATGGTGTGGTCCGTGCGATGGCGCTCAATTCTGCCGTTGCTCGCGCAACGCGTGAACCTCCGCGCGCTGCTCGGGATGCCTACCCGAGACGGGGGAGCTGAAGGCGGTCGGCCGGCGGGGCACACGACCGGCGGGATATCCGGGCTGAACTTCGTGCAAGATGCTGACCTTGCTCGCCATGTGGCCACGTCGTCGACACCACTTGCTGAGAGAGGGGCAGGCCGAGGAGGCATGACTATCCAGCTGCAGCCTATCGAAACGTTTACCAGTGGTCGCCGCATCATCGAGGAGTCAGCAGTGGCGACTAAGCGGCCCAGGAGCGCCGCGGCGACGATGGGGACGACAGCGGCGGCGCTACACGTCGACTGGCGCCGCCGATTTATTCACGCTTTCCTTGTGCTTCGCAACGCGTGCCTCATCTGCTGTATCAGCGAGCGCCACGCACGCAACGTCCCGTATTCCTACGTGCCGGAGGTCGAGGATCCTGAGGTCGGAGACGGAGCTCGGCCGAGGAAGACGCGCGTATCACTTCCATTTTTCTTGCCGCTTGCGGCTCTCTGTCCCGCGTGCGAATCGCATTGGTTTCAGCCGCTGGGACGTTCCGCTCCCGCGACGACGGACAAACTGATGGTTGTTCCTGTTGGGCGCCGACGTGTCGTGCGTCGGTTCACCCCGACGCAAATTGTGGAAGCTTCGACTTCGCTTGCCGCAGTCGACATTGGACGGAGAGTTGCGCCAGTAGGCCCCGGACGGAGAACGCCTGAAGTTCCCATGGCATCACCAAGTCCACCGTTTCTTCCCAGAGGGTTCGACCCACTTAGGGTGCTCACCACGGATCGGTGTCTGGCGCCGCTGTGACGGGGGCTCCCCCCCTCGTTGCTTCGTCCCCCCGCCCCTCTTTCTGTTACAGTGCGCTTTCGTCCACGTGCCCCATCCTGGGCATGCAACTCGTGGTGCGCTTGCTGGACGTCCCCTTCACACTGTGAGTCAAAAGAAGAAGGCCAATGCCACAAGCCGCAAATGGCCGCTCGCAGCAAGAAGGCCGCATTGGATCGGTGCGTGGCGCGTCGTATTGCGGCCGCGGTCATTCCTACGCACTTGGGGTCGCCCTGGCTGCCCTTTTGTTTTTCGTGTTCGTCGCTGACATGCAAGAGAGTGAGAACAGGTTGGTGGCCCGTGCCGTCGCCTACAGCAGCGGTTCCACGCCTCGTCCAGCGGTGATATTTAGACGCTACTGTCGCACGGCGGCGGAGACGCCCCAACGGACCTTTCTGATGTACGCCTTTGCGCGGAAGGACTTCCGCAACTGGCAGACTCGATTCGGCAGCGGCCGCAAAGTGTTCAACCATCGAACCAACCGCACCAACAACTTCACGCTCAGCCTCTCGGAAACGTCGACGCGGCACGTCATCACGCCGTCGTTCACGTGGACCGACACGCCCACGATTACGATCACGGTGACTCTGACCAGCGTCACGCCGATTCCGACTCCGACGAAGACGTTCGTCCTCACGGACACCATGACGGAAACCTGGTCGCGCTCTCCTAGCATGTCACCGCCCATCACGAGTTCCTTCTCGCTTCGCCCGACGCCGTCGCAAACGTCGAGTATTTCCCTGCGGCCGACGCCAAGCGCATCCGGCAGTTTCAGCGAAACAGGGCTCTCGCCGACTGAGTTGTTCACCACGTCGCAGCTCCCCGCCACGACGTCGTTGCCTCCGTCCCGGACGGTGACGCGACGGGCCGCGTGTCCGGTGTGCTTCCACGGCTACTGCAACCCAATCACCTTACGCTGCGTGTGCCACTTCGACACCGCGAAGGGTTTCTGGTATGGGGGCAGCGAGGGCGGTAGCTGCATGCTGTGTGCGCCAGGGTACTACGGCGCGACCTGCCGTTCCGAGTGTCCGGGCGGGGGCTGCAACGCGTGCACGAAGCACGGGGTCTGCGATGACGGCACCACAGGCACAGGGGTGTGCACGTGCATGAAGGGAGTGACAACAGGATTTTGGGCTGGCGACCGCTGTGACCGCTGCGCCGCCGGCTACTACGGCCTGGATTGCAAGAAAAAGTGTCAGTGCTCCGGCCACGGGCAGTGTGACGAGGGCCTCTTCGGCACGGGAGGCTGCCTGTGCACACCAGGTTACCTCCGAGCGGACTGCAGTGCGTGCAATGCAACCCTTGTGGCTGGCTGCGTTGAGTGCCCGGGTAGCTGCAGTGGGCATGGGCGCTGTGTGGCTTTGTCAACGGATAGCCTTCAGGGCACCTGTCTTTGCGACGATTGGTTCGGCCTTCCCGACTGCAGCGCCGAATGCCCTGGCCACTGCGGGCAGAGCTCCCCGACGGCGCTAGATGGCGGAGGGGTCTGTCTCATGGGCGCCAACCGGACCGGTGCATGCCAATGCGTGGTGGGCCGCGAGCCGCCGTACTGCGACGTGTGCGCTAGGGGACGCTGGGGCGCGCTGTGCAACCTCACCTGTTCGTGCTCGGGTCGCGGGTCGTGCACGCAGCTCGAAGGCCTATGTCAGTGCGATGATGGGTTCGTCGGCGACTCGTGCTCAAGAGCCTGCCCGACCGGTGGCACGACGCTCGCCCCGTGCTCGGGTCACGGTTTCTGCGTCTCTCCGTCGGGTACGTGCAAGTGCCAGTCCGACGCCCGAACGGGCATGTGGTCGGGACCGGCCTGCGGCGAGTGCGCAGCGGGGTACGGTGGCCCGGTGTGCACCACGCGATGTCCCTCGAGCCGCGCCAGTGCGTCAGCACCCGAGCCGCTGCCGTGCGGCGGCTCCTCGCGTGGCGCGTGCCTCCCCTCGACCGGCGCCTGTGAGTGCATCGCGCCAGCGTGCGGAATCGCCTGCGACGGCACGGTGGACCCCCCGTCGATGCTGTGCAGTCCGTGTCCCTTGAGTGATTCATCCGCGGGAGCCGCTCCGCTGTCCTACGGGCCCTCTTGCGACCAAGCCTGCGCCTGTACGTCCCACGGCACGTGCAACGCAGGCCGTGTCGGCGACGGCACGTGCACCTGTGTAGCGAACTATGGCGGATCGAGGTGCGAAGTTCCATGTCCCCGCGCGAGCTCCGGCGCCGTGTGCAGCGATCGAGGGCTGTGCCAGGCTGCCACGGGTGAGTGTGGCTGCGCGGCTGGCTTCGCCGGCGAGGCGTGCCAACTTCGGTGCCCGAACTGCGGGGCGCATGGTCGCTGCGACGAGGGCAACCACGGCACGGCGCTGTGTATTTGCGACGCTGGATGGCTCTTCCCCGCGACGGGCTGCGTTCAGTTCTGTGACTGCAACGGTCATGGAACGTGCGTCCCATCCGACCCCACCAAGCCACTGGGTGCGTCGCCGTTGCGGTGCGTGTGCGACGCGCCCAGCTGGGACGGTGCTCAGTGCGATCGCTGCGCGGCGGGATACCACGGCGACGACTGCTCTCGGCGCTGCGTACGCGGGACCACGGCTGCCAGGGTGTGCACGTGCGATCCAGGCGTCGGGGGAGTGGACTGCGATGTGTCGTGCCCTGCATCAGGCAACCTCACGTGCGCGAGAAACGGCGTGTGCGACGAGGGTCGCGGGCGGACGGGCCTCTGCAAGTGTTTCGAGGGGTATGTCGGTCCGGGGTGTCAATGTTTAACCAGCTTCTGCGCCAAGTCGGGGCGGCACGCCTGCGATCCTGCCACCGGCGCCTGCGGCTGCGCGGCCAATCGCGGTGGGCCGCCGGCTTGCTTGGACTGCAGCCGGACGAACTGGGGTACTCAGTGCGAGTTCAACTGTCGATGTTCAAGCCACGGGGTGTGCATTCGGCTGTCGGGAAGCTGTGACTGTGACCGAAACGCAGCGGCTGGATATTGGGCGGGCGACGACTGTTCGGCGTGCGCCGTGGGCTACATGGGGGCGAACTGCACGTATCCGACGGTCACCATCAACGCGGTCGCGCCGTTTTTATCGCGGTACGCGTCGCCTCCCTTGTACAACGACACCCGGAGTGCGTACTTGGCAGTCGAAAGCGGATCTGGTATCCTGCTCGCAGGGGGATCCGCGGTACATGCCGCATTCCCGATGATGTCGGGAGACTCCGTCGTCTCCTTCGGCGCCGATAACACAGGTGCGGAGGATCGGCAGTTTTGCGCGGCGCAGCCGATGAGGATGTGGGCCTTCGCCATGGCGACGTCGGCCGCTGGTGGGGTGTCGGCCGCCAACGACGGAACGTCCACCCAGGTCCAGGCGGCGGGAGCGGCGTCGTCGGACCCCGTGGCGACCGCGGCGCCGGTGTTTCTCTTTGCGGTCCGGGGCTTTTGCGATGACCTCTACCAGCTCTTCGGCGTCCGCAGTGGGCAGACGTCAATAGGAGCGGTGGGGGCGACGCCGCCGCGCATGCGGCCGTTTAACCCGGCGGAGCTGCCTACCCTTTTCGTGACGCAGGTGTCATCGGTCGTAGATTCGCTATCGTTCGAAGCCGATGTGAGCGCCTCGAACATCTGGACCCGCTCGTCGCAGACGCAAGACGGGACCACGTTGACGCTTGCAGGGCGCGTGTTCGTTTTCTGCTACGTCGCACGCAATCCCGTGTCAGGTATTCTGTTCATCGAGTGCCTCGCACATGCAGTGGTTCCGCCGGAGATGCTGCCGCCGTCCGTCACGATCACGGGCGACTTTCTCGCGCTCCCTGCCGTATCTGTGTCGCTCACGGCGCTTTCCGTTGCCACGGCCATGACGCGTGTTACGGTTTCCACCACCGCCACCTCCGCCGCTGCCCGGGACCGCCCCTCGTTCGTCATCGGCATCTACGGGAGCGTTGGCACATCGGGTTGCGCGGTACAGTCCGTGACGCTTCGCATTGCGTCGATGCTGCAGCTGCAGCTGTCCGTCAACGTGGGACGGGGGGTGTCCGGGCAGCCGACGCTGTTGCTGCCCCCTGCCTGCGCCACCATACCCATGGTGGTCGAAGCCGTGCCCGGCATCCTCGTGGTCGCGTACCGGCGGTCGGGCACGGAAGGTCGCCTCGCGCTAGCCGCCATGGATGTCATGGCCTCCAGAGATATTGCCATGGAGTCAACCGGATCGAGTGCGTTTTCCGCCGATGGTTTTGGTGACGGACGTGAGCAGCCCGGCGAAGAGGGGCGTCCGTCGACCTCGTTTGCATTCTTGGGTCAAGTCAGTCCCCCGTACAGTGTCTCTGGCCTCGTCTTCGACCCGACGACGCTGTCCGGCGTGCTGAGCTGCTTCAGCGATTCCGCGGCGCTCGCCACGTCCGATACCATCATCGTAAAGTATCGACTAGTGTTGGCCTCGGCGGAACCCCCGTCTGCTGCGGCCGCCGCGACGGACACGGGCATCGTGTCATCGCGCTTGCTTGCCATTGTTCCATACGGTCAGGTGTCCATCAACGAGACGCTTATCACGGCCCTCGCGATCCACCCCCCGTCCAAGCTTGTGTTCGCGCTGATCCGCCGGAGCATCGGGGTCGTCGTTCTTCGATTCTTGCTCACGGACTTGGTGTCCGTTGCGCCCGTCGACGTCGACTGGCGTGGCGGGACCGTTGTGTCGCTGACGGGTGTCGCGTTCCCAACCGATGCCTCCGTGCTTGCTCAAGCGGCCACCCTGGGCGGTGAGGCGTTGGCTTCGGCCGTCGCCCAGGTGACACTGACCGACTTCTTTCGCACGGCGAAAGCCGCGCTGGCCGCTGCCTCCGCGCCGGTGCCCCTCGTGACCGTGTACTGCCGCTTCGGAGACCTCATCGTCGAGGGCGTGGCGAGTGGCGTTTCCAACACGGCGCTCTGCCAGGCCCCGAAGGTCGTCACGCTGCGGTCGTGCCACCAGGAGTCGATAGCACTGTCCTTCATGAGCCGATGGGGGATGACGAAAAACATCGTTCAAGTCAACCGAGTGGAGCCCCCGACCCTCAAGACGGTGACGCCTTCCGTCGTCGCCGTCGCCATCGGCGAAGAAGTTCTAGGCTTGCAACGGTTCAGCGTCACAGGAGATGGCTTCCTTCCATCGGCCGCGATCGTGTGCCGGTTCACCGACGGAGTCACAACGCTCCTCAGTCCGGGAACGTTCCAGTCAACGTACCTCATGTCATGCGCGCGTCCGCCGGTCTTAGTGCCCCTGCTGCCAAACGCAAGCCTCACAATCGCCCTCGACGGGCAGCTATTCTCTCCCAACTCGCTTTCGGTCAGCTTTTTCGGAGCCCCAATTGACCTTCGCGCGACGCCTCCGAGTCTGAGCATTGCCTCGGCGGCGGTCGCGAATTCTTCTGACTCCATCCGAATGGACGCGGTGGACACCCTGGGCAACGTCGTGACCCGAGCCAACGGCGGTTTCGCCACGATCCTGTCCGTACGCAGCGTTGCCTACGCGGTGGACTCCGATGGCCCTGAAACGATTCAAACGCAGGGTGCCGCCGCCGCGGCATCCGCAAAGGTACCGCCTCGTGTGTTCACAACCTTCCCGTTCACGCGGGGGTCTCGCGACTTCACGCTGCCCTCGATGGCGTTTCCCGCCACCGGTCGCATCATCTTCACGGCCGCGGCCGGCGCCCTTGTCGCCAATTTCAGCGTCCTCATCACGCAAGGCGTGCTGGCCCGCATGAACATCAGCGAGGAGCCCCTTCCGGTTCTCTTCGTCAACGACGCGCTGCAGAACAGCCCGAAGGTGCAGCTCTTGGACGTCAGTGACAACCTGTACGTGCCCGCGACGTCCGCCGTCATCAGCTGCGTCGTCGTCGGGCGCGCCACGGGCCGCGTCGTGCAGTCCATTCCGTCGCAGCCGATCACCGGGCTGGCCGAGGTGACCTTCACGCGACCCAGCATCAACGCGGAGAAGGAAGTCGAGTTTTATCTGAAATTTTCCTACGAGGATGGCTCGGTGGCGCAGGGCGTCAGCACGGGCGCGGTCGACATCACGGAGGACGCCAAGCGCAACGGCAACTCCGTCAATGTCGTTCCCGTCGTCAGTCGCATCGTCAGTCTGCAGTGCCTCACCACGCAGTACCGCTTCATCGACCCCGTCACGGCGCTCTCCGCGTGTCGCACGTGCGAAGTGGGCACGACGTGCAATGGGAGCACCGTGCTGCTACTTTTGCCGGGGTACTGGGCTTCGAATGCTAGCCACCCAATCGTCTACCCCTGCCCAAAGGGTCCCGACGCCTGTCTTGGGGGCACGGTGGGCGCCCCTAGATGCGCCGACATGTACGCTGGCCTGCTCTGCGATGACTGCGCTCCGGGATTCGGCCGCAGCAACAGCGGCTCCTGTCAGCACTGTCTGCCCGCGCCGCTCACCCGGTTCATCCTGTCGATCACGACCCTCGTGACGTTCACGTTCATCGTGACGGCGGCGGTGGCCGTCGTGCAGTACATCACGGGCGAAGAGGGCCAGCAAGTGTTGCTGCTCATCGTCCTGCTCTTCGACTTCGGTCAGGTGGTTTCCTCGATGCGCTTGATTCAGGTCCCATGGCCGGCCGCACTCTGGGAGACGTACAGCTGGATGGCGACGCTCACGGACGCCGCGCTGCACAGCGTGGCGTCCGACTGCGAGATCCGCTCTCTCGGCGCCACGCCGCAGGACGCGCACGTGATCTACTACGCCACGGTGGTGCTCTTCATTCCGATGGGGCTGATCGTGAAGGCTGTTCTGTGGAAGTTTCCCGCCGTGCTGACCTCGCGAGTCCGAGCTGCGCGCATTCGAACCATGGTGGCCCGCAGCGCGCCGCCCTTGGAGCACTCCTTCACCGTAGTCATGACGAACACCTTCATCGTGCAGACGTTCTACGTGTACCAGTACATCATTCAGGCTGCGGTCCAAACGCTGCAGTGCCAATCGGTCGTCGATGGCCCAGTGACGCGCTCCGTACTGCAGACGGACGTTCGCATCAGTTGCACGTCGGCAGACTATGAGACGAGCAGAGGGATCGCCCTCGCCGTTCTCGTGGTGTACGGCTTCCTGCTGCCCGCGGCGCTCGGCCTTGGAACGATGGTGTCCCTGTCGATGCTGGACTCCCCGAAGGCCATGGCGTACCTTGGCATCGCCATGCTGGGGATCAAGCGGGAGCGGTGGTACTGGTTCGCCATCATCATCCTTCGGAAGGCCGCCTTCGTGGGCGTCCTGGCCTTCGGCGCGGGCGCCGTGAGCTCGTACATGGCCCTCTGGATTCTGTCGTTCTTCGCGTTTCTCACGTGGTCTCTGCGGCCCTACACCAACGACGCTCTCAACTACTTGTCCATGTTCGCCACCTTCGCGTCGGTGAACGCAGTCAACGGCTCCTTAATCTTGCAATCGGTGACGGACACGGCCGCGATCTACTTCGTCGCGGTGTGGGTGCTTGGATGCTACCTGGGCCTGCTCGTGCTACTGGCCATGGCCTTCTCCTCCGACATGCGTTCCGCCATCGTGCGGCAGCTGTCCGAAGTGGTCTTCGACACGGGCACTCGTGTCGCGAAGATGGCCCTCGGCGGCGGACGGCACTTCTTCGACGAGGACAACGACGCCGAGGACGACGTGAAGTCCGTCGCGGTGCTGCGCGCGGAAGTGGCGGCTGCCAAAGCCGCCGAGGCCGATGCGGAACGTGAAGCCGCCGCCGCATCGCCGTCGCCAGGAGATCGGCTCCTCTCGATGCCCGTGTCCCCAGAGCGCACGCCGCAAATCATGCGAACCCCTGCCTTCACCGACGACTCGACGGCTCAACTTGACAGTGCGGCCAAGTCACTCGCAGGGCTTGATCCGAGAAGCCGAACCGGCACGGCTGGAGAACCACGTTGGATCGCGTCGTCATCAACCTCGGCCAGCGACGGGGATGACGACGCCCGTCCGGCGCCTGGGCCCCGGCGGCAGCTTCCTGCAGCGCTCGCTGCAAAAACGCAGTCGTCAAAGTCGGCCATTCTTTCGGACGCATTTTCGGATTTTGCAGACTGGTGAGTTCACCCCGATACACACCCAGCTCGTTAGAAAAACGCGCGAACGCCGCGCTCGAGATGCATCTCGAAAAATAAAAGACAGAGGAGCAATGGGATTTCCAACAGTAGATGATGACCTGCGGATTTTTGGTTTTAGTGTCAACTTCCAAAAGAGCGATCCTATATTTCTCCCTCCATTCCACAGTCGATAGGTCCCCCGCTGGCTTAGAGTGAGTCATACTGCATGTCGTCGGTTCCGCCGGTAGAAGTGTTTGGCTACATCGGGATCATCCCGACGTTGCTCATGTTCGGCCTGCCGCTGATGGCGATCCGGGACGCATGGCGGTCGCCCCTACCGCTGCAGCCACCTCAAGTCATCGACGGCATGATCGGCATGTTCGCCAACTGCGTCGTGTGGCTCACCTATGGATCCATCGTTTTCAACCCGATCGTCATCGTGTGCAACTTAGCCGGGCTCATCGTGTCCCTCATTGGCATCACCGTGTACTACACGAAAACGGCCGGAGATCAGCGGCGCCGGCAGCAACTCGCCATCGGGCTCGTCGGTGCGCTCGTGGGCGTGATCGTGTTCATCGAGACGGTCTTGGTGTCGTACACCTACCAGGTTGTCGTCTCAGGGTTGATCGCGTGTGCCGGCTCCTTCGTCCTTTTTCTCACCCCATTGACCGTGACGTACCACGCATGGCGGGACAAGGATGTCCGGGCGCTCTCGCTTCCCTCGATCCTCGGCATGCTGTCGAGCGCCGGCTGGTGGACCATCTATGGTCTGGCCAAGCCTGACTACTACATCGGCATTATTAACTTGTGCGGGCTGCTGCTCACGGCGCTCTCAGTGATCACATTCTTCAAATACAGACACTTCAAAAAGCGCAGCGAAGCGGAGGAGGACAGTTCACCTACCGGCATCGCGCCTCCGACCGCTTTGACTAGCGTCGCGACGCCAGGGGGGGCGAGCCCACCCCTCGGAACGACGGGCAGCTTTAGTCGGCATGCTCAAGTCCCGCCGCCCAGGTCCCCGGGGCTTACGACTGCCCCCGTGGCCAACGGCGTACCTCCGGTTCTGGCCACTGCGGCGTCCGATGACGAGCCATCCGCACTGTAATTAGCGGTATTAGCGCGCACAACCAGGCGTTTTGCTCACAGACGAGTAAGATGGTTGTCCTCTGCCTAGCTGGCTGTGCTTTGATGTGATTGTGTCTTTTTTAAAAAAATCTCTTTCGTTT
>ERZ1292633.1306-Hain-H41-02um-R1-1306-length-27117-cov-9_pt3 | contig 11232 bp, 13 predicted proteins | sample MGYA00564406_ERZ1292633 | MGnify/ENA primary metagenome ERZ1292633 (study PRJEB36523, sample SAMEA6512639) | groundwater metagenome | collected 2019-01-08 | study: AquaDiva: Metagenomics assemblies of 32 groundwater samples
GAAACTGATGTTTTTTTGAATCAGCTCGCGGACAGCATTATTAAGCAGATTAAGCTTTTTTCTGAAATAAAGGATGGGGTTGGCGATAAGAATAAAGCTAAAATATCCGAGCTTCAGGAAAAAATTACGCAGATTATCGCTGATATTCCATCAAAAATGGAAACCGCAAATGATTTTAAATGCCGTTTAGAAAAAGTTATAAAAAATCAGAGCGATAATTCATTAAAGGAAATTACTATTTCTGAGATCTTGGACAGATTTAATGAAAAGATGTCAAAAGAAGCAAGAATAGAATTGCTGAAAATAAAAGAAAATCTTCTTATTAAATTCCAGAGCCGATTGCAATCGGAAGATTTTAGCCATGCCTTGTCTGAAATTATGAGCGAGCTGTCGGGAGATTCGGCCAGTAAAGTAAAGATTCTTGATGAAATTAAAGAAGTGGTTTCTGATGGTGAAACTAAAAATAAGCTGAATTTAGTAAGGCAGAATATTTTGGATGAAGCTGTAATTAATAAACAAATTAGATCTGGCGAAGCGGAAAAAATGATAGAAGACGCGTCTGTTCTATTGAAAGATTTTCAAGAAAGCATTAGCGCCACTACTACGCCGAAAAGCGTGATAATAAACAGCTTGTTCGCTAAAGCCAAATTTAATTTGGAACAGGCTAGGCAAGCTTTGGAATTAAATAATTACGGACAAGCTTTTGGCCAGGCCTCGGCTTCGTCAGCGTCTTCGAGCACCGGACTGAATTATATTTCTAAATTTAATTTAAGCAATGGTCCCTGTGCCCAAGATGATCTGACTACCCTAAAAGAATATTATGATGAGGTTGTTTTAAAAATGAGGGAGTTGGGCATAGATAAAAAAACTTCTCCGGAAGCATTTGATCTTTTTGAAAAGTCGGAAAGATCTATTGCTAAAATTTCTGATCTGATCAAGAAAAATACAAAAGCCGATACGCTCATCTCTCTTTTAAAGGATTCAAAGTTGCTCATTTCTCAATTAGATAATATTTTAGCTGATATGCTTAATTCTAAATAAAAAAATCTGCGTTAAAAACGCAGATTTTTTTATAGTACACTTAAGGAGTGAATGATTTTATTGATCTTCCGCCAGAGGCGGATCCGTTTATTGCGAAAAAATGGAATAAACTTTTGCGTCGGGCAAGGCTTTTTACTTTTATTCCTTTTATTGAAATTGTTTTTGTGGCAGGTTCTATGGCTATGGGTACTGCAGGCAAAGATTCGGATTTTGATGTAATTGTCGGCGTGAGAACCGGGCGTATTTTTACGGTCCGCGCTTTTTGTGTTTTGTTTTTTGGTCTTTTGGGCTGGCGTCGCAGAAATTATTCGCATTATGTTAGAGATAAGTTTTGTTTTAGTCACTTCATAGCTCCGGAAAAATATTCCTTATCCGGTCCGTATAATGAATATTGGAAGAAATTATACTTATCATTAGTTCCAATTTATGGGAATTTCAAGCAGATACAAAAATTTTATGATGCCAATGCCGGATGGACTGGCTGTCGCCGTCATTCCGCACTTGCCTGCCCCGCTATGGCGGTGGATGCGGAATCCAGAATTAAGGACTGGATTCCCGTCTTCGCGGGAATGACAAAAAATCCAATTACGAAAATCAAAGAAAAAATATTATCCGGCAAATTGGGAAATTTTTTGGAAAAATGCCTTAAAAATATTCAGATTAAAAAAATAGAAAAGAGCCTGAAAACTGTAAAACAATATAAGCCAAGGAACATTTTTAATGATAGTGAATTAGAATTTCATCCCGACACTAAACGCGCAGAAGAGTTTTACTTTAAACCTTGAATTTAATATTTTAACTTCGTTTAAACACTTTACTCCGCAAAATGTTTTAGGAGCAGTTGAATAATATAAAGGTATAAGTATATAATTTAAATAGATCTTAAAATTTTAATATAGGCAAAGGAGGCGTGAATGTGGGTCAATCTGGCAGAGGAGATCGTTGAAAAAGCTTTAATGCTTATGAAGAAAGGCGGTAAATTATCCGGTTTTCAGCACAGTAAGAAAAATGATAAAATGGACGCGGCGGGAATTGACTTTCTGGTGTTTTCGAATAATGGTTCGCGCATGGATATGCAGGTAAAAACTTATTCCAATGAGAGCCATAATAAGCAAAAATTAAAAGAGCATTTTAGAAAACATCCGGACGTGAAATTTGTGATTTTCGTGAAAGTTGATCTTTACAGACACCAGCCAGAAAAGGTTTTGAAATATATTCAAAGAGAAGTTGAGAGTTTTTTAAAAACTGTACAATCCCGCCAATAAATTGGCGGGATTTTTTTATTGATTGGGCGGATGAAATTGCTTATAATTATTCTATTATGAAAAAGATTTTAGTTGCCACGCATAATCCGGGGAAAATCACGGAATATAAAGAAATTTTGGGCGGACACGGGCTGGAATTTTTATTATTGAGCGATTTAGATATAAGTGAAGAGTCAGAGGAGAACGAAAAAACTTTTGAAGAAAATGCGATTAAAAAGGTTGAATTTTATTCAGAGCTTACTGATATGCCGGTTTTAGCGGAAGATTCCGGTTTAGAAATAGATTTTTTAAATGGTGAGCCGGGCGTATATTCTCGCCGTTGGCCCGGATATAAAGCCACGGACCAGGAATTGATCGATATGGCTTTAACTAAATTGAAGGGCGTGCCTCTTGAAAAACGTGGCGCGCAATTCCGGGTCGTGATAGCTTTTAAGAAAAATCCAAAAAGCAAGATTGTGACAGCCGAGGGTATTTTGCGGGGGATTATTTTGGAAAAGCCTGGCGCGAAGATCGTTCCAGGATTTCCGTTTCGCTCGCTATTTTATCTGCCGGAAATTGATAAAGTTCTTGGAGAGGCGACAATGGAAGATGAGGCAAAAATAGCCCACAGGCGAATAGCTATAAAAAAGCTTTTGCCGTTTCTAATCGATTAGCACTCTTGACGTGGGACTGCTAAAGGAATAAAATGTATGTAATTTAAGTCGTTATAAAAATAATTTATATATTATGAAATTAAATCTTAAGCCGTTAAACGATCATCTTTTCATAGAGCCGATCGCGGAAGAAAAAATGACAAAGTCTGGCATAGTTTTGCCTGATTCGGTTGAAAAAGAAAAGCCAATGAAGGGCAGAGTTGTTGCTGCCGGTCCCGGGAGATTAAATGAGAGGGGCGCTAGAGTAAAAATGTCTGTAAAAGTTGGCGACTTAGTACTTTTTAAAAAATACGGGCCGGATGAAATACAAGTTGATGGCAAAAAATATTTGGTCGGGGAAGAGGCGGATATACTTGCGATTATTAATTAATAAATATAATACAAATCTACAAATCCGCAGACGGATGCGAATGATACAAATAGGATATTCGCTGCATTCGTATAAATTCGTAGATTAGCATTATTTAACGAAGTTATGGCAAAACAAATTTTATTCAATGAAAAAGCCAGAATGGCTTTAAAAAAAGGAATAGACAAATTGGCTGAAGCGGTTAAAATGACTCTCGGTCCCAGAGGCCGCGCGGTTGTAATTGAAAAAGGCTATGGCGCTCCGCAGGTCACTTTTGACGGCGTAACCGTGGCTAAAGAAGTTGAACTTGAAGATAAATTTGAAAATCTCGGCGCCGAATTTTTAAAGCAGGCCGCAAATAAAACCAATGATAATGTCGGCGATGGCACAACCACTGCCGTAGTTTTGGCGCACGCTTTGATCGATGCCGGTGAAAAAGCCATTAAGGAAAAAGGTTTTAATGTCATTCAACTGGCCGAAGAATTAAAAAAGGGCAGTGAAGAAGTATTAAAAGCTTTGGAATCTCAAAAAGAGCTTATCAATGATAATAAAAAAATTGGCGAAGTGGCTACGCTTTCTGCTAAAGATAAATCCGTTGGCGTTCTAATTGCCGAAGTTATGAGCAAGATTGGCAAGGATGGCGTGGTAACAATTGAGGATTCTAATACTATCGGCAATTCTTTTGATCTGGTAGAAGGAATGCAATTTGATAGAGGTTTTGTTTCTCAATATATGATTTCCAATCAGGAAAGAATGGAGGCTATTTTGGAAAAGCCATATATTTTGGTAACGGATAAAAAGATCTCCGCCGTCAGTGAATTATTGCCTCTTCTGGAAAAATTAGTTCAGTCCGGTAAAAAAGAATTGGTGATTATTGCCGATGATCTTGAAGGCGAAGCTTTGGCTACTTTAGTGGTAAACAAGCTCCGCGGAATATTTAATGTTTTGGCGGTGAAGGCTCCGGGTTTTGGTGATAGAAGAAAAGAAATGCTCCAGGATATCGCTATTGTGACCGGCGCCGTATTTATTTCCGAAGATTTGGGCAAGAAAATGGAAAATGTGGAAATTGCCGATTTGGGCCAGGCTCATCGCGTGGTGGCCAACAAAGACAACACAATTATCGTTGCCGGAAAAGGCAGTAAAAAAGAGATCATTGAAAGAGCAGGCCAGTTAAAGGCTCAGCTCAAGAAAACTGATTCTGAATTTGATAAAGAAAAACTGCAGGAACGCCTTGGAAAATTATCCGGAGGCGTGGCTGTTATAAAAATTGGCGCCCCGACTGAATCTGCCCAGAAAGAATTAAAACAAAGAGTTGAAGACGCTGTTTCCGCTACTCGCGCGGCTATGGAAGAGGGCATTGTGCCTGGCGGTGGCGTGGCTTTGTTCAATGTGAATTTATCCTTGAATAAATTATCAAAGAAAGCCGATAGTCCCGCGGCTAAAGAAGCTTGGTCAATTCTATCTGAAGCTTTAAGGGCTCCGATTGAAGCTATTATTGTTAATAGCGGAGAATCTGTAAATAAAATAGTTGCCGACTTGTCATCTAAAAAAACCAAAGGCAATGTCTGGCTTGGTTTTAACGCTGTTCAAAATAAGATTGGCGATTTGAAAGAGGCCGGGATTGTTGATCCGCTTAAAGTAACGAAGACCGCTTTTATCAATGCTATTTCGGTTGCTGCTAATTATTTAACCATCGGCGCGGCAATGTCTGAAAAACCGGAACCGAAAGAAAAGCATAATCACGGCGGCGGAATGCCGGGAGGGATGGATTATTAGTTTGCAAGTTTAAAGTTATAAATCTTTAAAAAAATCGTTCCGAAAAATATATCGGGACGATTTTTATTTGCAAAAGTTTATATTTAGCGCTACTATTTTTTTAGAAGCTTAAAAATCAGAATCTATCCCGATAATAATTCCTAAACGCGTTGCTAAGATAAGTTGAAAATTTCAAGGCTTGCTGACAAGCTTGTGGTTTATACCACGGCAAGGAAGCATAACGCACCTGCCTGCCGGCAGGCAGGGAAATTTTCAATCTTAGATTGCAACCCGAAGGGATACCGCAAATTTATATCCATAACAAGCATCGCTCGTCGAAAATATAGCTAAAGCTATAAATTTCCTCCTCGCTCCTTGTTCTGAATAAAATTTGCAGGTATCGCGTTGGAAACTATTATCGGGATAGATTCAAGGAGGAAACAATGAGCAGATCTCTTAGGATATTTAAAGACAAGTTGTTTTTATTTGTTGAAAATCTTGCCCTTATAGTTATTACTTTAGCCGTGGCTCTTTTGCCCACTTGGATATATTTACTTATAAAATACTTTCTTTCACCGGAAGGATTTTGGCAAAATGTTTTATTATTAGGAGTTTCTCTTTGGTTCTTAGGTTTTATTCAACTAGTGTTTCTTATCTTTTGGACTTTTTTTATCCTAAAATTTTATTTAGGAGATTAAAGTAAAACTCCCATTATCCGCCAATCGGTGGAGATGGGAGTTTTTTATTTCTTTTTTTGAGCTTGATCCCCCCAATAAATTTTATGTGGGGGATTGACTTGATTTATTAAAGGAGTTTAATGAAGGTAGAAGCATTGAGAATTTAATAATAAAGGAGGCGAGGACAATGAAGGCTATTTTGATCAGTGGCTTCGAGAAGCCGGAAAAAGGCAAAGAAGATATGCCGCTGGATTTCATCGATGATTGTAAGAGTCTCACAAAGTATTTATTAAAAAAAGTCGGGTTAAAAAAGAAAGATATTCTTGCTTTTGATCCGATGAAAATTAAGAGGCTTAAGCTTCACGGCTTATTTGGCAATATAAGCAAATTCATCGGCCTATATTCAAATGAACCCCTGATCATTTATTATTCCGGTCACGGTGAAGAAGGCCATTGGAATATGCGGGCAAACAGCAAGAACGGGGAAAGCAAGTATTTTTTTAAATTCCCGAGACTGCTCCGTATTTTACGGAAAAGATCCGCGCCGCTTATCGTGATTGCTGATTGCTGTTATGGCATGTATATACGGAAAGAGCTTAAAAAGCTGTCTTATCCATGGCTTCTTCTGGGACTTGCTCCTGAAACGCGGGTTGGCTTTAGCAGTGTGTGGCCGCAGATAAAACTGCTTTGGTCCAATCGCAGGATAGCTGTCCCGCTGTATAATAATTATTCAGGAAGGCTGGTAAAAAGCGTTAAATTTAAAAGTTTTAATAAGAAACTTTATGGATTTAAATATGGAGTCGGCAAACATTTACGGAAATTCTTTTTCAGTTATCGCTACAAAAGAACGAAAGTAAATTTGCGGGCCGGGTCCGACTTGGATCACTTAATGTATCCTAAAAAATAAACCGCTTCTAATTTGAGGCGGTTTTTTATTTGGGGGTTGACCGCGGTTTATTAGAGGAGTCTAATGATGTTAGAAGCATTGAAAATCTATATGCCGATACGGCAAGGAGGCGGGGACAATGAAAGCTATTTTGATATCCGGGATCGAAACTGTTTCTGAAAAAGAATCGAATATAGTTTCTGATCTGGGCATAAACAACTTAAGTTTTTATCTTTATCTAAAATACGAGGTCCGTTTATCGGAAGAAGATATATTTTTTTATGACGGCAAAGATGTTTTAAACTTGAGAGCAAAGGGTCTGCTGACCAAGATTGGAAAGATAATTGCTTTCAAGGATCCGTTGGAGCCCTTGCTTATATACTACGGCGGTCATGGATTCGGTGGTGAATGGTCTATCTATACGCAAAACAGGCATGGGATCAGGGGATTTGAGCTGAAACATAAAAATCTGCGCTTGGTTTTGGAAAAACAGCGCGGACCGTTGATCGTAGTTGCTGATTGTTGTTTTGCGATGTCTTTAAAGAACAAATTAAGGCATCTTAATTGCAAATGGCTGCTTTTAGGCCTTGCTCCGGAAGATCGTCCGGGATATCTTGGCGATGTGAGAGGTAGCATAAATGGGCACAAAAGCGTTCTGATCCAAATTATGAAAAGCTGGTCTAAGCGTATGCCAGCCGATCCTAGTTATTTTAACGGCAATAAGATGGTGCGTTATTTAAAAACCAAAAATAACCGCGGACTAAATTATTGTCTTTATATGGGTAATGATAAAAAATTCCGCAAGTTTTATTTTACTCATCGCATTACAAAGACAAGAATAGTATTGCGCGAAGGTGATAATCTGGATTATCTCATGTATCCCAAAAAATAATCCCCTCACTTTGATAGAGTGAGGGGATTTTCTTTTATTAAAACCATAAAGGTGGTAATATAGGGGTTATGAATACAACAAATATAATTTTGCTAGCGCTAGGATTGGCAGTGGTTTATTTAATTCTCTTATTCAACCGATTGGTTGTTTTAAGAAACAGGGTAAAAGAGGCGCTTTCGGATATAGACGTGCAGTCTAAGAGGCGTTTTGATCTTATCCCGAATTTAATAGAAACAGTAAAGGGATATATGGCTCACGAGAAAGGTGTTTTGGAAAATATTACTAATGCCCGTTCCGCGGTGGCCGGCGGAGGAAACGCTTTAGAAAAACAAGGAGCGGAAAATATGCTTTCAGGTACTTTAAAGACATTATTTGCAGTTTCTGAAAATTATCCGGATCTGAAAGCCAATGTCAATTTTTTGGATTTGCAAAGAGAATTAGCTGACACCGAAGACAAAATGCAGGCTTCCAGAAGATTTTTTAACAGCGTAGTATTGGAACTTAATAATAAAATCCAAATTTTTCCGGCCAATCTTGTTGCCGCTAAATTAGGATTTAAGGAAGAAAAGTTTTTTGAAGTTTCTTCTCAGGCTGAAAAGGAAGTTGTGAAGGTTAAGTTTTAATTTTTCGTTTTAATAAACACCATGGAATCTTTGAATAAAATATTTAGTGGTGAGGAAAATATACCGGAGGCGGCGAAGCCAGGCAGATCTGAATATTTAAGAGCTGATATTAAACCAATTATGGCCTGTATTGGCACACCTGCCGATTTTGAAGATTATCCGGGGCCGACAGCTGTTTTCGATGGTTATCGCAATGCCGAGGAAAACAATAATGCCCATCACGTGGATTATCGCGCTTCGGGCACATACGTTATGTCTCCTGTGGATAAGCAGGATAAATTTTCTGATAGTTTTAGAAATTGTACCGGGTTGTTGGTTGCCGGCCAAGACAAAAATACCGGCGGAAATATTTCGTTTTTGAGCCATGAGAGTCCGCGCTTTTTTTTGTTGACGGAAGAATATAAAAATGAATTTATAGCCGATTTAGAGCAACGGCTTGAAGAAATAAGAGAAAGATGCGTTGATGGAACTATTGATGCCAGAATTGTTGGCGGTAATTATTTCACCAAAGAAAAAAAATATATGGAAGATTATCTTGAATCAATAAAACTGCTCTCGTCAGAGGTATCAAAAGTTCTTGGATTTGAACCCATTGTTGTTACCGGCCCCAAAACCTTAGTTGGTAATGACGATGTGTATTATGACAACGAACACAGGAGGCTCTATATAGTAAGGCCAAAGGTTGGCAACGCCACATCCGAATCATTTGTTTTAAAAGATTTGGAGGAGCAAAAGAAAAAATGGTAATTTTCGGGATGCCGTAGGTTAGAATATTTTCTATGAACTTATATACTCAAAAAGATAGCAATATCCGAAAAACTTGGTTGCTTTTTACTATGTTTTTTTTGGTTGTAATCGGTTTTGGCTATGCGCTTTCTTATATTTATAATGACCCGGGTATTTTGGTAATCGCTGTGATGTTCAGCATCATCATGAGTTTTACCAGTTATTGGTTTTCGGACAAAATTGTTTTAAAAATGTCCAAGGCGGCGCCGGCAACTCACGAAAATAACAAAGAGCTTTATCATATTGTAGAAAATTTATCTATTACAGCCGGCATTCCAATGCCAAAGATTTATATTGTTGATGAACAATCTCCAAATGCTTTTGCCACCGGCAGAAATCCGGAACATGCGGTGGTGGCTGTCACGACCGGTTTATTGAAAAAATTGGACAGATCTGAACTTGAGGGCGTGCTGGCGCACGAGCTCTCGCATATCGGCAATTACGATATGCTTATTTCCACTATGGTGGTGGTATTAGTTGGCTTCATTTCCATTGCCTCGGATATATTTACGCGCTCAATGCTTTGGGGCGGCGGGCGCAGGAGAGATAGCAGGGGCGGAGGAAACGGAGTTATTATACTGGTTGGAATTGTTTTAATGATTTTGGCGCCGATAGCGGCCATGTTAATTAAACTGGCTATTTCTAGAAAAAGAGAATTTTTAGCCGATGCTTCCGGGGCCCTGCTTACACGCTATCCGGATGGTTTAGCTAACGCTTTAATAAAAATATCTTCAGATACTACGCCTTTGTCCGTGGTAAATAATACAACGGCTCACTTGTGGTTGGATGATCCGTTCAAGAAAAATCAGAAAGGGAACTGGTTTCATGGATTATTTCAGACCCATCCGCCGGTCAACGAACGCGTGGCAGCGCTGCGTGGTATGAAAGTTTAAAATAAATTTGACTTTTTAATGTAAATTTGGTATAATCTCAACTTAAGAAATATGATAAGAAGATTTACCAATCAAAAACGTTTTAGCAGTAATAGCGCATCAGGCAACCGAGGCGGTTTTTTTGGCGGCGGTTTTAGAACGAGAAACAGGCCTCCGAAAAAGATGAGGGGAGAATATATTGATATCGCTAAATTTGTTAAAAAGGCATCGGTAGATACAGTTCTTGCTCCGGCAACTATCGAGCATAATTTTTCTGATTTTGGATTGTGCGAGCAATTGCAAAAAAATCTGGAAGCCAGGAAATATTTAATTCCTACGCCTATTCAGGATCAAACCATCAAAGCCGCAGTGAGCGGCAAAGATATAATCGGTCTTGCCAACACAGGAACCGGTAAAACGGCGGCATTTTTATTGCCCCTGATCAATAAATGTTTTCACGACAGAAGCCAGAATGTTTTGATCGTTGCTCCGACCCGCGAGCTGGCCATTCAAATTGAAGAAGAATTCAAGAAATTCACTCCATCGCTTAATCTCGGTTCCGTTGTTTGCGTTGGCGGAGCGCCGATATACAAGCAATTAAACGGATTAAGGCGCCATCCGAATTTTGTCATAGGAACGCCGGGAAGACTTCAGGATTTCAACAAAAGAGGACTTCTTCCTTTTTCGGCTTTTCAAAATGTTGTTTTAGATGAAATAGACCGAATGCTGGATATGGGTTTTATAGACGAGATCAGGAAAATACTCGGGGAAATGCCAAAGAAAAGGCAGTCTTTGTTCTTCTCGGCGACAATGCCTCCGAAGATCAAGGAATTGACCAAGCAATTTTTAATTGATCCGATAACGGTCAAGGTTTCAAGCGAAGGAGCTTCAGAGAATGTTGAGCAGGATATTGTCCGGTTCGTCGGCAGGCAAGTAAAGTTTGATAAATTGAAAGACCTGCTTATTAAAGCCGATCTCAAAAAAGTTTTGATTTTTTCGGAAACAAAAAGAGATGTAGAGAGGCTTACTGAGGGACTGATAAGAGATGGATTTAAAGCTGATTCAATTCACGGAGACAGAAAGCATAACCAAAGGCAAAAAGCGCTTGCGAAATTTAAAGAGGGCGAGGTGCAGATACTTGTCGCCACAGATGTTGCCGCCAGAGGCCTTGATATCAAAGACATCACTCACGTGATCAACTTTACCGTTCCGCAAACTTATGATGATTACATTCACAGAATAGGCAGAACCGGAAGAGAGAATAAAAAGGGTTTTGCCCTGACATTCGTAGAAACCAGTTAAAAAATATCCGTAATTAGCGGGTGTTTTTTTAATGGCGGTGACGATGTCCCGAAGTTTGAACCGAAAACATGGCTCAAATTCAAGGATATTGATAAAAGTATACAAGAATTGAGGGCTATCTACAAAGTTCA
>ERZ1292633.5640-Hain-H41-02um-R1-5640-length-11227-cov-7_pt1 | contig 11227 bp, 6 predicted proteins | sample MGYA00564406_ERZ1292633 | MGnify/ENA primary metagenome ERZ1292633 (study PRJEB36523, sample SAMEA6512639) | groundwater metagenome | collected 2019-01-08 | study: AquaDiva: Metagenomics assemblies of 32 groundwater samples
CGCCAAGTCGCGCCCCGGTGCGGGGTGTTCCATCCTACCCCTGCACAGGCTTTAGATCTGCCCTGTGTCGCGCCTCTACCCTGTCGTGTCTGTATGAGGCACTCAAACCATCAGGTTGAGATTCCTTCCCTATCCCTCCCCCATGGGTTCCCTATCCTCTTCCCCTTTCCCCGCTTGATTTAGATTTTGGTCGCCGTAGTTTGTATAGAATTACAGGCAAGTCGCCAACAGTGGCTCGTTCCACAGCTCGAGGAGGTGGTCCACGTCAGGATCGGCACCCGCAAGGGCTGCGACCATGCGATCCAATGGCGATACGACGCTGTCCAATCCGCCGCTGCGACGGTCACGCTGCAAAACACCGCTGCTCCCGAGACCGCCGTCCGACGCGGGGAGATCGGCGACATGATGCTGAGCGGAAAACGACGACGCGAGGAGTGGGTGGGATGGAAGGAGCCAAGTCCGAAACGTCAACAGCCCGACGGCGACGAACACGAGGTCGACCCGCGGCTGCCGGAGGAACAGGTCAACATCGAGCAACAGTCCCGCCACAAAGTGCTCCAGCCGTGCGCGGTCACGTCGATCAAGAAGGGCGGCACAAACAGCGTCGACCCGCGGACCATGTAGCTGGATCTCCGCCGGTAGCGACGACGCGGCGGCAGCGAGTGTCGAGGGCGTCGTGACCAACGCAGCGAGCACCAGAACGAGCATGCCTGGGCAGTGGCTGTCCATGTCCTCCTGCAACCCAGACCTCGCCGCCGTCGCTGAGCGCGTCAACATGGCGTAGGAGCATAGCTGACTCACGTACCAATGTAACCGAACGGGATTGCTGCGGCGCGCGGCGAGAAAGAAACGACACATAGCCAGTGTCCGGGCACGTCCAATGGAGCGCTGACCTGCAGACGCCACCACGATGCTTCCGTACACCTCCAGTGCCGCGGCCCAAGCGGCCGCAGCCGGCGCCGTGGTGCAATGGCCAAGAATCGCGACTTTCAAATTGAGGATGGCAGCGCGACGATCGTCGGCGCCGGCTCGGAGAGACGACGAGGGTCGCGAGGCGGGTGTGCCGACTCTGACCAGGTCGAAGGCAGCCAGGGCGAGGTGCCACGGAAACGGTTCTGCGCCCTGAGTTCGCAAGAAACGTTCCAAACACAAGGAGAGGTATCGGCTCCCAGCGCCTCGGTCCTCCGTGCCCTCGACGTCCGCGCTCATCGAGGCCCACGCCCGGAGGGCAGCAGCCCACGATGCACATGCCGCAATATAAATGCCGATGCGGTGCACCTGCGTGCGCTTCTCCAGAGGCACGGCCTGCCAGACGGCGAGTCCGTTGACGTGGGGGTCGGCGAGCTTATTGGCGCGGTAAAGTCGCTGCAGCAATCCGAGGGCAAGCGCCTCTTTCCGGTCGGCAAATAAAGTGGACCAGAGCTCCATCGCCGTGGACCAGTGCGCCTGCTCGACGATGTAGTGTTGGAGCGATGCGTTGAGCGGGCACCGTCCTGCGAAGTCGAGCGCCTCGCGCCAGGATGGTTGTCCGTGCGGACCCAGCTTCGTGGGATCGGCTCGTCGGCTTAGTGCCACCGCAATCGCCGAAAGCGCAACGGGATGCACGTAACGTGGCCAGGGGGGGTGCCCTGCCGCTTCTTGGCCGATCGTCAGTGCAGAGGTGTACTCGGCGATCGCTGCTTCATCCCGCTGCGCGTCGACGTGGTCGCGGAGACGGAAGGAAGCCACTGGGTCACTCGGAAGCCTCCCTTGCGGCTCCTGCCCGCCCCCTGGCGGTGGTGGCACAGGCACCACGGCCGCCGTCAAGCGATTGGAAGGGAAAAGCTCTCGCGTGGCCGCGTGCCATACCGCCGGGGGAACGTGGCGATGCAGTCGGATCCATGCGGTGCGCAGCATCGCCGTGCCACCGGGGCCGGCACGGGCGGCGACGTCGCAGCTCGGCAACGGGGGCGGGTCGTCGACGTCGTCATCAGCAGCGGCCCCGGTGGTGGTCGTCGGGAGATCCGCGGCTTGCGCGTCGTCCGACGGCGATACGACGCATTGCGCTACCGCTGTCAACAGTCTCCTTCGCGCCTCGGTGACGTGATGCGGTTGATTCCCAGAGAGGCCACCGATGCGATGATCACCGTCGCTGCCATGGACCATCGCGCGAACCACCCCCTCGGCGAAGTGGTGTGAAAAGAGCCACGCCGGAGAAGCGGTTGCCGGCGATGCCTGCTGCTGCCCCTGTGGGTCACTATCGTCGTTGCTCAAGGTCAGCGCGTTGAATAACAGCGCAGCCGTCCGAACGTCAAGAAAACGGCCCAACACGTATCCAACGACCTGAACGGCGAGATTCACAGCGGCTTCCGCATCCAAATCTGCGACCGTCGCGACCTGGTGGCTCTGCGCCGTCGCGACGGTTACGACAGCTTTCCGCAAAAGTAATAGTGCTGCTCTCGAAATGCCCAGTGCGAGCAAGGGCGTGCCGGTGGCCGAAAGCAACGACGACGACGACGAGAACGCGAGGGCGGCAGGCAGCGACGAGTCTTCGCCAGTTCCCTCGCTTATCCAATGCACCGGGGCCAACGGAGCCGCGCGCAGCACCACCGCGATCGAGCACCACGTGGGGAGGCACATCCGGTAGGATGGCTGATCGATCAGAGGTGGTCCTGCGCGCGCCGAATCGCCCGCGTCTTGGAGCAGCGCGCCCTTCCGCAGGACTCGCTCGAGCACGGCCGTCCAGCCTCCGGACCCACCCGCCGCCTCGCCGCTCCCCGTTGACCATTGTCGCAGTCCAAACCCGTTGATGAAAGGAATCTGTTCGGCAAAGTTTCGGGGAGCGGCGGGGTGGTTCAGCCGCCGTCGTTCCACAGTTGTGGTTTCCCGCCGCTCTCGTGACATGCGCCGCCAGTCCCGGCGAAACAGATCCAACAGCAGGTGCACATCAAGCAGATGACGAGTGCTGCTCGTTGACGATGCCGCGTTGGTTTCCGTGGTCGCCGTCTGGGAGTCGTCGGGGAGCAAAATCATGTCGAATAGTGCGCCCAGTGGAACCGCGGACGCCGGCGTGTCGTACAGGCGGCTCACGGAGGAGGAGCACTCCACCGAGGCGGCCAGCTGCCGCTCCATTAGCTTCCGCATGACGAAGATCCGGCGCCGAACATCCGGAATCTCGCGAATGGCGGCGAGCAACACCGTCGAGTCCACGGCGGCAGTTCGACGAGAGTCAGGGGTCAGACAACTCGCGAAACCAAGCGCGAAAAGCCACGCATGCGACGGGGACCACACTGCGCGGATGGACCCAAGGCACAGCAGCGCTTCATCTGTTGTCAGCGGCGGCGTGGATCGGCTGGCAGCGACGACGCACTCTTTTACGGAGCCGAGCGCCGCGGGCCAAGCACCAGTCGCCGTTCGTGACCGCGCTGACAACGCTTTCTGGACCAAGGCGAACAACGATGGCATCGACACAGCACATGAATGACAGCTGGAGCGATCAAAGACTCATCACACACCAAAAAAGAAACGGAAGCGAAAATGATCACTCTGTCCTCACAGATGGGAGGATAGGGGCACGTTGCAAAGGTTGATCGATCCGAGCGGGCAACTCTCAAAGCCGACCCCTTCCTCCGCAAAGGCGAAACAGACGACGACGAGACAACGTCTGCGGTTCCCGAAAGTTGCGTTGAAAGGTGGTGGGCACATCCCTCCCGTATTCTTAGCCGTTCGGAAAAAGGCATTCTCCCGTTTCGCATTTCTCCCAGACTCCTTTTGGGCTCGGTTTTGTGAAACACAAAGCGAAAACACAATCGGCGTCCCCCCGCGATCTGGCTTGATGGCACTGAAAAAAGCGACGATGAGGGGGTGTGTGTGAAACGCGGCAAGGGAGAAGCCTTCGGGGGTGAAACGGGGTGGCGCGTTTTCATCCTTTTTTGTCTGTTTTTTTTGATGACGATAACAATAAGAAAATCCCTTCACAGTCGCCGTCGAACAACAGTTTTCCAGTCATTTTCTTTCTCTCTCTTCTTTTCATCTCTTTTCTCGCTCCCCTATTGCGCGGCGAAACATCTCGTTTTGTGATGAGGGGAGGCAGTTTCAGCCGCGCGACAGAGAGAGGGTCGATGACATCATCTCGATGACCAGTCGAAAACCAATGCACTATCGAACGTTGTTTTAGCCGTAGTGTGCCCTTTGTTGGGGGTGGGCTTTGCCTTCATGAGAGGGTTCGGCGAGGCGCGACATGATCTACGCAATCTTGGCCGAAGGCGCCAAGCGGTCGAAAGTGAGGCGAACAACGGTGCTACTAGTGACAAGGAAGTCGACGATCAAATCCATAGATGTCTGGGGCGGGAGGGGGGAAACCAAAACAGGATGGTAGGGAGATAAGGTAAGGTGCCACATCGCGTGCCAGAGTGGTCTAGAAGGCACAGCCGATGTGGAGGCCATAGGTCGCGAACGTCGGGTCGATGTCCTTGCAGCTTTCGTACAGGATCTTGCACACGGGGTCGTCGAGGTGCTGGACGCAGCGGAGCCGGCGCAGGTAGTAGCGGTTCTCGGAGATCAGCGCGAGGCGCAGGAAGCTGAGGTCGCTCTTGAGGACGTCCTTGGACTGGCTCGCCCACGTGAAGTAGAAGCTGCAGTAGTAATGGTCAGCCGAGTGCAGCAGCGTGCCGGCAAGCACGGCATCCGTCTTCTGGTAGTTCTTGCCGCCGTTCACCGTCACGTCCTTGAAGTGCGCGACGAGCCGCTCGCGCGCCGCGAAGTTCATGCGGTGGAGCTTGGATTTTTCGAGAATGACGGCGGGGCAGTTGGGGTTGCGGAACACGTCCGCGTGCCACGGGATGCCTTCGTTGGGGTTCGAGCCGACGATGTCCGCCTGGGTCGCCGCCAGATTTCCGATGAATGCCCAGGCGCCGTACACAGCTTGGCAGTTCATCCACTGCGTGATGTTGGTCGCCTCCTTCGCCAGCGCCCAGGAGCCGTCGGCGATGAGCATCGCCGTGCCGTTGGCCCAGTAGTGCACTCCCGGGTGGGTGTACAGGGCGACCATCGTCCACAGGAAGATGTCGCACTCCGTCAGCGACGTGACTTCGTAGTTGTGCACCAGTTCGTTGGTGACGTTGTCCTGCCAGTCCAAGGTCATGCTCACGAACTCACCTTTCGTGTGGTCCACCTTGACGACCACGCGGGTGAAGAGCTTCTTAGACCCGTCGCGGTAGGCCATCATGACGTTATGCATCTCGAAGTTGAAGTCCGGCACGCGGACGTACACGCCGAGGGAGGTGTTGACGATGCCTTGGTACATGCGCTTGCGGTCGGGCGTCACGTTGGCCCACTGCCCGATGCCCACATAGTGGCGGAAGATGCGGGTCATCGCGTTCCGGATGTACTCCAGGCCAAGGGTGAATTCCACGGACAGGAAATCATCCCACGTCATACCATAGAGTGACATGGCGCGGTCGTGGCACAGTGCGTCCGTCACCTTCGGGTGCGGCAGCCACGACTTCTTCGCATCGTCGAAGATGACGCGCTTGCCGGGGCCGAAGAATTCCTTGTCGATCGGCAGCGGCACCAAATGCTTGGACCAGCGCTCGTTGAGCGTCGTGAATAGGGCCGAGTACATGCGGAAGACGGCCGCGATGATGGTGACGCGCATAATGAAGGTGCGCGAGAAGAATTTCTCAACCCACTTGATCCAGTCGGGGCGCGCCTTCTCGACCTTGTCCCAGACGATCTCGAGGAGGCGACCGGCACCGTAGCCCAGCGACATCATCAGGAACGGCGCGGTGAAGAACAAGCGAAAGGCGGACGCGGCGCGCTCCTTCGAGAACATCAGCGACATGATGCCCATGATGGACGGAAGAGAGGAGAGAGAGAGATGGAGAAATGTCAGATTAATGGGTGCCTGCGGTGCGTGTTCACAGAAACATGGACCACCACCGCTAAGCATGAATCGCATGGAAAACCTCGCGAGACATTCAACACCGCAGGCACAACCCGCCCGCCCGCGCCACTACTGACACCAAGAGACTTTGGATAGATGAACGAACAGAGTTGAGACGAGGGGGAAGGAAGGAGGGGGGGGAAGGGCAGGAGGAGGAGAAAGGTGTACCAACACCACCACAACTTTTTCGTAGCGCATGACATCAATCGAGATCCAATGAGGTGGATGGCGGGAGACCGCTGCATGACGAATGGGCGGAACCCCGCCGCTCCCTTTCCAAGGGTGGGTGAATGGAGCCGCTGTCCATGAACAGCGGCGGCGAGGCAACGACCCCCCCCCTGCCGCCGCCGATTCCAATGGAGAGGGGCAGTGGGGTCTGGGGCACCGAGCCCCCAACACGAGGAGGTTGCTGCCGCGTCGGGGATGGATGAATGCCCACCGGCGGAGGGGGCTCTTTGCTGGGTCGGGGACGAAGGACGTCGCGGATTGAAAGTTTCATCTGCTTGGCCTGCACCGACTTGACGGCCTCCCTATATTGGCGCGTACCCTCGACATCGATGGCGGTCGCGAGCGGCCCTCGGTCCACGACACTGCCGCTCTCTGACGGGGTGGCGACGGAGGCCTGGGACATCACGGACCCTGACCTTGTTGCTGGCGGAGGCAAGGCGGCAACCCCGACGGGTGGGCCTGCTCCAGGGGGCGATGCCAGGAGGTGGTCACTGGATTGCAACCTGACCGCTGAAGCCACTTGGGGTTGAAATGGCCCGCTCGGGGTGTGTGGTTGGTTCCCACCGCTCCCGTCAGTGGGATCGCGACAAGGGAAGCAGCGCAGTTCATCGGCCGAGATATTGTCGTCCGCGGGGTTGATGACCCCCTCCCCGAGGAGGCATCGTCGGGGGAAGAAGTGATGGCCCAGCGGCGGCGTGATGACCGCCTCGGATCCGAACCGTGGAGGCGGGGGGGCGGCGGGAGCAGCGGACCCTCCATTCCTCCTCTCGTTCACGCCTCTCCCTCTGTCGTCATGGGACGCTGGGTGGATCGTGACTGCCCGCTGCTGCTGCTCGAGTTTTGCCAAGGCGGCGGCGCACAGGCGCGCGGGTTCGTTACTGGAGATAGCAGATGGGATGGAGCTCCCTCCTCCTAATACGCCGTCTCCTCGCGCGGCGCTGGAAAACCTGGGAGAGTACCCGATGGCGGCGGCGGAGGAGTCCACCGGTGATCCACTCATCCGCGGCGGTGGTGGCGGCGGCGCGTGGCCAGGAGGAGCGGCGGGGTGCGGGAAAAACGGATGCGACGGCTGCGGCGTCTCCGTGCGACTTGGGGCGCCGCTCACCAAATCGTCGCCTGCGGCAGCGTTATCTTCGTCGTCGTCGTCGTCGAGTGGGGCCGTGGCGGCGCTAGCGGCGCCGCGTCGCAATAGCTCGGCATCGAAAGGTTGAACGGCGGCGGCGGCCGTTGGGGCGACGGCGAAAGAGGAGTCAGCCAAGCCGGTGGTGGTGCTGCGGCACCGGTGGGCATCCTCCACGGGCGCCACAGCGCTGCTGTTCCCGGACGGTGGACTGCCCGCCGACGTTCGGCCCGGAGGAAATGTCGGGGGCGAACTGCCGCCCCCGACGCTGCTGCGCTGCCCACTGCTATGGGAGTGCTGATGAAACACCGCACCGCAACGCTTTGCCGACGACGAGGACGAGTGAATGCAAGAGGCGAGGGCGGCGCCGTCGTTGGATGGCAACGCCATACCGATAGGAGGGGGCTGCAGCTGATGGGGCGGCCCGACGGCGACGGGCGGCGGTCCATGACCTGCGTTGACGTCGCTCCGGTGATGACCGACCGGCCGGTGCAGATCCATCGCCATGTCGAGCATCTTGCAGACTCGAACCGACGACGACGGGCGACGCCGTCGGTGTGTGTGTGTGCGATGAAAACCAGTTGCTACGCCGCACGTGTGATTAGAGTGAATGCACAGCATCAATGGCTGTCCATGCTGAGGGCACGTCAACGACACAAGTTCATGTGTCCTTTCATTCATCGTCCCAGTAAGGATGGGAAAGGCGTTTAACCGTCACTAAAATTTGCCCTCCGTCCGGCGCGCCTTCGCGGGGCGCGCGTCCGACACGGCATTGACATCGTCCTCCTGCCGCCGTGGCTTTCCACCAGAGACGGAGTTGCCCGCCACGCTTGCCGCCACCGCATCCACCACGTGCCCCGTGGCCTGCTCATCCCTAGCGCGCTTCTTCTCTTGCTTTGCGCGCGCCTTGGCCTCCCTCTCCTTTTCCTCGGCGACGCACTGCTGCACGTATTTCAGCCGCGCCTCGCGCCGCTTCTTCGCCATCGGAAAAAGGAAAATAATGACTAAAGGAGGATTGTCTTGACGAGGGAGGGAGAGGGCAAGCTAGGGGGGAGGGGACACAAGAAGAGAGACATGCGGGCACCTGCTTAAGCACGGTTGGGGCTTGTGTTTATTGGCCGTTGAACGGACATTCACCGCGTTTGTCCACGGGTGGGGGGTCTCTCAATCAATAAAGCTACAGCGCGCGGACATGCCGCAGACAGACAGACAGGAGGACATGTAGAACGTCACTAGGCGGAGCGACACTCAAACATGGTGGAGGGAAGACAGCGCGTTGTACACAGAAAGGGGAAGGGGGGGACGCAAAGTAAAAAAAAAAACTGACGATGGAGACGTTGATGCCCTTGCTTCTGCTGCTGATGCCGTCGTGTCTCTTTTGTTTCTACATGAAGAAATCTGCGTCTTGGGTGGCGTTGGCGTCGTCGTCGTTCGCCACCTCTTGCTTCTTCTGGTCCAAAGGACGCGAGCGCCACATGACAGGTTTTCCGACGCGTTTTTTCACCGGGGCCTGAGACCTGGCCATTGCCTTTTGCGAGCGCGCTTCGGCCTTCTCGCGCTCCTTTTCCAAGTGAGCCGCACGCGCGGCCGAGCGACGCTCCTTCTCGCGCTGGCGCATGACCGCCTGAACGTGGCTTCTATCAATGGAAGACTCAATGAGGACGCGCATTTCCTCGAACCGCACTTCAATTTGCGTCAGCATGCCGAGCGCGTTCACCCCGCTGTCGTCGCCGAGCTGAAGCGCCTTGCAGATGGCCGAAACTTTGGTCTCGATGAGAGATTGCAAGTCTTCCTGCGCCTTGGCGCTGCCACCTGAAGCGTTGAAGTCGACTCGCTCTTGCAGCTCACGAAGCTTTTTCCCCTCGATGAATATTTTGCGCTTCTCCTCTTCAATTTGGCCTGTCTTTTCCTTCTTGATGCGGGCCATCTTTTGCTCAATGCGCTCGAAGTCGGCCGATATCTTCTCGATGTCGACTTCCAGCTCCTGACACTGATTGATGAGGAAGAGATTGCCTTCTTCGGTTTCTACGAACTTTTGAAGAATGTCGCCCGGCTTTTCGAAGAACAACGGCACGCGCGACGGGTCGTAGCGGTCGACGGCCACCTTCACCGCCTCCGGTGTCATGTCCTCCACTTCTAGTGCGATGCGCTCCGTGGACACGGCGATGTCGCTTTCCAGCCCGGCGACTAGGTGCGCGCGGCGCTCCGCTTCTTCGGCGTCGTTGCCTGCTGCCTCCAGCTGAGCCTCAACCTCGTGCTCAGGCACGCGCGCGGTCAGCGCTTTGCGCGCATCCTCACCGCGCACACGGACAAGCACCTCCTTGAAGTAGCTGGCCGGGGTCAGAAGGTCGAGAAACGCCTTGTACTCCATGCACGACTGCATCTGCTCCTCATGTTTCTTTCGCTCCGCCTCGACCTGCGCGATCTGAGCGTTCAGCTTTTTTATTTCAGCAATTTTTTCTTGGCGCGCCTTCGTCTCGGTGTCTGCCTTCTTCTGCGCTTCGACCTGCTCCATGTCGCTGTGCTGCACAAAGTGATTGAACTTTCCCGACGTTTCCTCGATTTGCGCTTCGAGTTGCGCGATGCGCTTCTCCGCGCGTTCCGCCTCTTCCTCTAATTTCCTAATTTCCTGCCGCTTGGTCGCGAGCGACATGCGCGCGAGGCCCATCTTTCGCTTCTTTTTAATGTACTCCGCCATGTTGTCCTTCACGCGCACGTCAATTTGGGGTAGATGCGCGGCCGAGGCGTCTGCATGATGGGCCGGGGCACTGGCCGAGCGTAGGGTGGAGCTGCCCGCCTCCGGCCGCGACTCTGCCACAACATCGAGGCCATCGACAGACGTTTTCAACGCCGCGGAGCCGATTCGTGCGCTCCACGTGGTCTTTTCGTGCACGCGGGAGTACTTGAGCCGGTCGCGCTCCATTGCTTTCTGCCGCTTCTCCTCGTCCCTGAGTACGAACACCTCTTCATCTGAGGGCATCTGAAACGGGTTGGCCGCTCCATTCCCACTGCTAGCCTTGGTGCTGTGCATATGGAAATGGCTAGAGAGTGGGGGGCGTAAAAGAGACGAGGGTGTCCCCCTTTTCAGTGAGAGCCGTGACAACAACACGCCTAGACAAAAACAGTCATTGGTTTGCAACGGAAACATACAGTACGGTGTTCAGGCGATCGCAATCAGCAGCAAGTACCGTAAGGTGAGGCAGCAAGTACCGTAAGGTATTCGACTGATGCCTAGGAAGTTGGAACACTGACAAAGCACACTGACGAATACTACACGAAAGGGGTGGGGAGTTGACAAGCTTGATGGAGACGTGTAGTGACGTCGTCAGAAAAATCCAATGCTTTTGCCTTCTGAGTAGATGAGGATGTCGAACGGAGAGAGACCGCTGAGTTGCGCCGGGAGCTTCGCGCGTGACTTGCCGATAATGCGTGAGGTCGCTGCCGTGAGGAGCCGATCGAGGACGACGGGTGCGGGCGCGACGAAGTATGCCCCGCCAGGGTATTGCCTGCGAGGCAACTGAATACTAGGACAACTGATTTCAGAAAGCTTCTTGCAGGGTTCAGAAGCTCGAAACGGTGAACTTTCGATATTGTCAGACCACTCGTGAGGGGTCGATGGCACCCTCGGACCGGTGGCCGACCGGTCAATCCCGCCGTTGCCGACGGGAGGCCACGAAACGGACAACGACGACGACGACACGACGGAATCGCGACTTCCCGTCGGGCGCCGACCACCCCCTCCTCGAGGCGACAAGGCGACAAGCGATGATGGCGTCACGGCAGCGTCAACGATCATGTCAGGGGGTGGTGCGGCCGCACCTCCGCTCAACCCACTCGGCTGCCCCCTAGGCGACGGGAGCAGGAGGCAACCTTTGCCGACCACTGCGCTCAGATCGGCCTCCCCTTCGGCAACGCCCAGCCGCTCCCCTCCTTTGGCAGAGTCGTCGAGTAGAGAC
>ERZ1292633.5641-Hain-H41-02um-R1-5641-length-11226-cov-5_pt1 | contig 11226 bp, 12 predicted proteins | sample MGYA00564406_ERZ1292633 | MGnify/ENA primary metagenome ERZ1292633 (study PRJEB36523, sample SAMEA6512639) | groundwater metagenome | collected 2019-01-08 | study: AquaDiva: Metagenomics assemblies of 32 groundwater samples
GACAGGATGGCGATGCCGACCGCGGCCCACATCAGCTGGCGCGTCACGAAGAGAATTTTAAGGAAAAAGTGATGGCGGCACCGGATGTTAAGATTACGCCGGCATTGATACAGACAATTGCCGCTGAAGGGATTGGAAAAATAAAGCCTTTGCTAAAAGAAATGGGGATTGAAAATAGTTTTTCGGGGCATATTACTTCCGATATGATGTTGGCGATAGGTATTCAGGAAATCGCGCCGGCTACAATAGGGAACAATGTAAGAGTTGGATCAAAGGCAAGGCTGGAACTTTTTAGAATGATGTGTGAAGCAGGATGGCAGCCTCAAAAAACGCCTGCAATGTGGGATAGTGCGATAAGTTTTGGGTTATGGCAAATGACTCTGTATACACATAAATTGCTTCAAAAAGGATATGGCGACGATACAAAGGATTTTCTGGAAGAGGATTTTAAACAACATGCGGATATGAAGCAGCAAACGAACGACACTCTTCTTCTTAGTTATGTGAATCTTGAGGCGTTTTCCGATATTGCGCAAAAATATCCAAAATTCAAGAAAGTGTTTGAAAAAGCTTCCGATGAACATAAAAAACGATTTATTACGACTGTTGTTGCGGCATATCATAATAAAGGGAACGTTAAAATTTTAAGGCAGAAGGTTAGGAACACTCTTGCCAGTAAATTTTCAAAGTTGGAAGATTATAGGACGGCTTTTATATCTAAGATAAAAGGATTACCGATAGCATATAAACATTCAAGAAACAGCGGGATTTTGTATTCTTTTGTCCGACATATGAAAAATTCTCATGTTCCGAAAGAAGATAAGTTGGAGTATGCAGACTCTCCGGATTTTTCACAATTTAAGGAAGAGACTCCACAACTATTAGAAGCCGCTCCCGAACAAGCTGATGAAGCGGAGGATGAAAAAGTGATTATGGATACTCTTCTTGTAAGGACTAAAAATGGGAAAAAATATTATACATTTACAGCGCCGAATGTTAAATTATATGGGTTTTTGCCTGATATTCTCCAGCCTCCATATACTTTTGATGATATAAAAGCTTTTAATGGCATAAAAACTTATATAATTGGCGATATATTGGATATCCCGATTAAGTTTTTGCCTCCAATGTTCCATGACAGGCGCATAGTCAGGGTTAAACTTAATGGTGGCGGCGCTAACGAAGCGATGAATCAATATATGATTGGTGGTGCTTCTCCAAAAAACAGGAGCATTGTTTTGTTGTACGGCTGTGCGCACCCGGGCGAGATTGTTTTTCCGGCAAAATTATTAAAAGAAGATTAGTTTAAAGCTTAGCCGTATGACTTTACTTGATGAAAAATTAGAATCAGACTCCCCGGATTCTTCGGATGGGAATTTTGAATCGTTGTACAGACCAGTGGAAGGTATTGCAAATAGGATGAAAAGTAGGGTTTTGGCATTGTTAGGGATTGGGTTTTCTACCGCGGAAGCATTCTCCTTGCCTGTTGCGCCTGTTTTGGATGCTATAGATTCTCGTATTGATAGTGTTCGTAATAGGATTGTAGATTTGCAAACTGCCGATCACGAGAGTACCCATCTTTTTTTAAGTATTTTAAATGATTCTTCTATTTTTCGTATATGGATGAGTCAATATGGCGATCAGACAACTATAGCTTTTGGTTTGCCAAATGGATTTGTCGCCACTTCATACGATGAGTCATTGTTTGCCCATTCGGCATTGGCATCAAAGTTCAGGGATTTGGTTGATCCGACAGTGTTAGATGCTTCAAAATTGTCTGATGAATGGATTGTGAAGCATACTTTTATGCTGATTTCCGGATATTCCGTAAATGCTGATTCGGAAGGTGGTGAAGATGACGGCGTGAGAAAAATGATGCGTGGAAAATTTGCTTTGCCTGCTTTTGGGAATCATGATGTTGCTGTGGTAAAGAAGATTCTTGCTTCGACAAAGTATAAAAATGTAATGAATGAGGTTTTTAATTTGTTGATTAGGAAAATTCAAAAATTTTTGGGTGATTCTTCGGTTAGAAAAGTTATTGATATTTTTTCATCGGAATTGCTTGAGAAGCGTAATATTCATGCGGAAGGAAAAGAAATTGCTCCGATGATGGTTGACTTGCTTGAAAGGAAAGGTGTTGGCAAGGCTGATTTTGAAGAAATGCGTCGGAAATATGATGAAATGGTCAAAGAAACCGTGCTTGAAATGAGAGAGTTCCTTCAATAGTTGACTTGTGATTATCTTATTGGTAGCCTTATTTCATGAGTAAGTTTTATATTACGACTGCAATTGCTTATGTGAATGCGTCGCCGCATATCGGCCATTCGCTTGAATTTATTCAGGCGGATGTGTTGGCAAGATATCACAGGCTTCGCGGGGATGATGTGTATTTTCTTACCGGTACCGACGAACATGGTGTAAAAATTTATGAAACTGCAAAAGAAGCCGGAGTTGAAACTAAGGATTTTGTTGATAAAAATGCGAAAAAATATATGGCTTTGAAAGAAACTTTAGCTTTGTCGTACGACGATTTTATTCGTACCACCGAGGTAAGGCACAAGGCCGGTGCAAAAAAGATTTGGAATAAAATGTTTGAAGCCGGGGATATCTACAAAGATGTTTATAAAGGAAATTACTGTGTTGGGTGCGAGGCTTATATTCCCGATAAAGATTTGGATGAAAATGGAAACTGTCCCATCCATAAAAAAAAGCCAAAGTTGCTTGAAGAAGAAAATTATTTTTTTAAACTTTCAAAGTATTCGGACAGGATTCGTAAAGCGATTGAAAGCGATGAACTTTTGGTTTTGCCTGCATCTCGAAAAAATGAAATGCTTAATATTATCGGGGAAGATGGGTTGAAGGATGTCAGTTTTTCGCGTCCTAAAGAAATTTTGCCTTGGGGAATTGATGTCCCGAACGACGACAGTCAGGTTATGTATGTGTGGTGTGATGCTTTGTCCAACTATATTACTGCGGTCGGTTATGAAAAAGAGGACGATTTGTTTAAGAAAGTTTGGCCTTGCGATGTGCATTTGATAGGGAAGGATATTTTGCGTTTTCATGCGGGAATTTGGATCGGTATGCTGTTTTCCGCCGGGGTTAAGCTGCCTAAAGCTGTTTACGTGCATGGTTTTGTAACAAGTGAAGGACAAAAAATGAGTAAAACTACCGGCAATGTTGTTGATCCGCTCGCTTATGTCGAAAAATATGGAGTTGATGCTTTGCGCTATTATTTGCTTCGCGAAATTCCGACTATGGATGACGGCGATTTCAGCCATACGCGGTTTGTTGATCTTTATAACAGCGAGCTTGCAAATTCTTTGGGGAATTTGGTGAACAGGGTTGTGATGATGACCGAAAGGTATGTTGGTGGAAAAGTTCCGGCCATGAGCGACGGGGGTGGTGTGAAAAATGTTGTGGAAGATATTTTTGCAAGATATGGCGGCGCTTTTTCCGCTTTTGATTTGAAAGCGGTGTGTGAATGTATTGTTGAGTTGGTTGATTTTTCGAATAAATATATTGATGATAAGAAGCCGTGGGCAATGGCTGCAAGCGGCGATGCCGGTTTAAACGGTGTTTTGTATGATTTGCTGGAGCTTCTTAGATTTATTTGTATTTTGCTTTTGCCGATACTTCCTCAAGCCTCTTTAAAAATAGCCGAGCAAATCGGTCTTAAAGGGGGCGATATCAAATTTGGCGGGGAGTGGGGGATCCTTAAAGAAGGCGGACCTGTCAAAAAAATGGAAGGAACACTTTTCCCAAGAATAGAAGAATCTGCTTAAACGGATCTTAAAACAAATCCTAGGATTATTCTTACAATTGAATATGACAGTATTACGCAAAATAATCCGATAATTGCCCATGTAAGCTGTTTTTTCCCTTGTTCGAGTTTTTCTTGTTCCGCTCCGTAAATAACGATATTAAATCCGCCCATTGCAATTACAATCACCGCTATCGGTGCGGCAAAGTATAAAAGCGCTCCTGCGATTATTTGCAGGATTATTATGGTTGCGCTTGATGCTCCTTGTTGGTTTATCTCTTCTTCCAGTGAAAATGGTGCGTTTTGAGGACGGTAGCTTGGATTAATTTGGTATGCTGAGGCGGTTTGCAAGGTTTGCAATCCGGCAAGGATTGTTAATGTCAGGAAGCTTATTGTAAGAATTAGTTTTTTCATCAAATTTCTACTAAAAGAATTGAAATTGTGCGATTCCCGATACTATTCCGTAGGCTGCCGCCATAATTGCCATACCTACCACGAGGTAAAGGATTATATCTTTTGCTTTTGTAACATCTTCTTCTTTTCCTCTCGATGTAAGGTAGTAAATTGAAGCGGCTACTATGCCTGCGATTGTTAGGAGCATTGACCATCCGAGTATTGTTTTGATTACGGTTGTCATTAAAGCTGTGTCGGTTACTTCCGGAAGAGCGGCAACCGTTCCAAGTTCTTCATATTTTTCTATATTTTCTGTGGCATAAGTGGAGCCTTTTTCTCCCGGGCGTGGCAGTAAATCATCTGCCGTTACTTCGCCGTATGCGGTTGGGGCAAGTAGAGTCAAGCTTATCGCTGAAGCGATGATTGCTATGAGTGTTTTCGTGCTGAATTTTTTGAATGTTGATGTCATAGTCATAGTGGTTTTGTAATTTCTATTTCTGCGCCTGCTTCCTTCATAGCTGCGTCTACTTCTTTTATTTCTGCTTTTGTTTCTGCGTCTAGTGCCGCTTGTTCTTCAGCTTCGGTTGGTAGTGTTTGCGGTCCTTGTCCCGTGTCTCCTTTGTATTCCAAATTGGAGATTATTGCCACGATTGTGTAGGAAAGGATCGCTATTAAAAATCCGACGAGTGCGTAAATTACTTGTTTTTTTGCTTTTTCCACATTTTCTTCCGTGCCGTATACCATTGCGAATCTAGCTCCGCCAATTACCAACATTAAAAGAGAAGCTCCTCCCACGAATCCTATAATTCCGATAGCCATTTTTGGCATAACTTCATTTGATAGGATGCCTCGTGCTCCTTTTGCTTCTCCTTCCAGCTCTTCTTTTTCAGGTCCCGGTAAGTTGCTTGGTTTTGGGATAATGGGGAGTTTGTAAGTTTTTGCGGCGAGAAGGGTGTGTGGGTGTGAAATGGTGTCGATGTGTATATCTGTCCTTACTGTAGCAGTTGCGGCAGTATTTGTAGCTGATTCTTCCTGTAAATTTTCTGCCATTGCTGTCATTGTTGAGGCATAGGCCCAGAATATCATCGTTAGCAATATGTAAATAAGTGTTTTTTTCATTTTTATTTTGTGAAGAAGTTCGGATTGATTGTGTATAGGATGAGTCCCGATAAAAATAGCACTGCGATTCCCGCAAGCGATTGGATTATTCGTTTTTTTGCGCTGGTGACCGCTTCCTGTTCGCCGCCTGCGGCGGATATTTGTATGCCGCTAAAGACAATAACTGTCACAGCGATTATTCCCACAAGGCTTGCGCCCCATTGATAAATCATTCCGATATAGCCGTAAATCATGGATGTTCCGCCTTTGCTTAATATGACTTGAATTTCGCGGCAGGAGTATAAGATTTGAAATTCTGGAGCTGATGCATCCGCCAGTGATTCAGCTTCTTCTAACGGGCATGCTTCCTTTGATAATTCCGTTGATGTTTCTACGGATTCTAGTGTTTTGTCGCGGAATTGAAGTATATGGCGGTAGCATTTGCGCTGTTTGAAGTTCTTATCACTTTCATCCTCGTTTATTTCCAGCGGTTCTTCAATTTTTGTAACTATGTAGCCTTCTTCCATTTCGGCTGAGCTGAAGCATGGATTTTTTTCTGCTGCATCGAGTGCTGTTGCCATTTCTTCGGTTACTGTACCTTCAGCTATGCTTCCCGCATAATTTACCAAAACCAATGTTGTGCTGATTATTGTGTAGAGAACTAATTTTGCGAGAAATTTTTTCATTTTTGTTTTGGGTGTTTTATTCCGCAATAAATACAGATTGTACGAAAATTACAATTACGTATGATAAAAATGTTACCATCAAGCCTATGGCTGCGTATTTTACAATGTCTTTGGCTTGATCGAGTTGTTGCTGATTTCCTTGTGAAAACATCATCATAAAGCCTGCGATAATCATTAAAATTACTGCGATTGAACCCATAATTGCGGTTGCGTAATTCATTATGGTTAGGACGAAGCCAACCAATGGACCGTTTTCATCTTCAAAGTAGGCTGTTTCCTGGCCTGTTCCCTGATCTACTACTTTTCCCGATTTATCTACTGTTGTTCCAGTTTCCGGTATTTTAAGAAATTTCTGCACCGGGAATGTCGCTTCTGAAAGCTCTTTGTTGTCTAAAGCATAAGCCGGTTGAATTAGAAGCGGAAACACCAAACCGAATAGAATTATTCCCGTAATGATTGTTAAAATTTTTTTCATTTTGTTGTTTTATGCTTTTATGCCTCAAATTCTTTCGGCATGTAGAGCAGTGCGTTTTCTTCCGTAATCAGTCCCGCCTGAAGCAGGTCTGTGAGGGCTTTTTTCATTGTCTGCATGCCTTCTTTTGTGGATGTTTCTATAACCGAATTTATTTGATGAGTTGAGGATTTTCTGATCATGTTGGCAACCGCATTGTTATTGAACATAACTTCGATTGCGGCAACACGGCCTTTTTCATCTTTTGTTTTGATGAGAGTTTGCCAAAAAATTGCGCGCAAACTTGTTGAAAGCTGTGTGCGAATTTGGTTTTGCTGGTCAGCAGGGAATGAATCTATGATTCTGTTTATGGATTCCGCGCATCCCATTGTGTGAAGAGTTGCGAAAACCAAGTGTCCCGTTTCGGCCGCCGTAAGCGCTTGTTGCATTGTTTCAAGGTCGCGCATTTCTCCGAGTAAAATAACATCAGGATTTTCACGGAGAGCGGCTCTTAGCGCTTTTTGGAAGCTGTGAGTGTGGATTCCAACTTCTCTTTGCTGAATTACCGATTGGTTATCTTTGTGGGCGTATTCGATTGGGTCTTCTACTGTGATTATGTGTTTTTTTTGATTTCTGTTGATTTCGTTTATCATGGCGGCCAAAGTTGTTGTTTTTCCCGAACCTGTCGGTCCGGTTACAATCACCAGTCCGTTTTTGAAAGTTGTTGATCTTTTAAGCTGGGCCGGAAGTCCCAAATCATCCATGCTTAGTACGTTTTCAGGAATAAGCCTGAATACTGCAGAGATGCCTTTCTTTTGTACAAACATGTTTACCCTGAATCTGGAGATGTCCTCTATCTCTAATGATAAATCTATGTCTAAAGTTTGTTCGAATCGTTTTTTTTGTTCAGGGTTAAGGATTTCAAGCAAGTACTCTTCCGCCATTTTTTTCGTTAAAATCGGATGTTCTTCAACTTTTATAAGGTCGCCATTTATGCGAAGAGTCGGTTTTGCTCCGGTCGGAATGAAAATATCCGAAGCTTTGTATTGAACCGCCGTCCTAAATATTTTGTCTAGTTTATACATCTTAAAACTTGATGTTTGTTTTTATTTTTTTATCTGAATATTATATCATTTTTAAGATGATTTAACAAGAGGTAGGAGGGGCCGGACGGTTGTGGTTCGCATAAACAACTAAAGAAATGGCATTTCTAAAAGCACAATGGCTTATTTAAGCCAAGAAATTGGACAAGAAGTCTGCACGTGCAGACTTCTTTATACGAACTGTAGTAAAAACTATCTTGGAACTTTTGAGGTGGCTGGTGAGCCGTCTGCGGTTGAGTCAGTTTCGTTGACCAAAGTGTTGGGGGCGCCGGTTGTATCTGTATCGCCGGTTTCTGCCGCGGGGGCATCCTCAGACAAATTTATAGTCAATGAAGGGGGGGAGCTAGCCTCTTCGGATGTTTCTTCAGAGTCTTCAGCTCCTTCCGAACTCCCAAGTTTGTTTGTAAGTTGAAGGTCTTCAGAATTTTCTTCTGTGGCTGATTCTTCTGCAAAGAAAAATATGTATGCTCCGTAGGCCGTTGCGGCTAGAGCTATAATTAAAATGCCTATCACGAGATATGATTTTGAGGATAATAATTTTGATTTTGCTTCGCCTAATCTGCTTAATTGGGTATCTACGCTTTTATCCAGTTGGACATTTAATTTAGTGTTGATGACCGGAGGGGTTGGTTGTGGAGCGGGGGATGCAAGGGGTGTCGTGGGTGCCTGAGGTGGAGTTGCTGAAGTTGTCGGGGGTGTTTGGGGCTGGTTTGCCGTAGGTGCCGGAGCAGTTGCATCCGGATTTCCCCCAATTTTAAAAGTGTTTTCGTCCATTTTTATATTTCTTCATCTAAATCAATTTCTTCAGCGTCTTTCGGGAGTACATTTTCAATTGCTCCCCATTCGCTGTCTTCATTTTTTGGAACGACAAGCGTGACTTTATCTCCAACTTCAGCCTTGAAATAGGTAACTGAAGCCAGTAAAACTTTGTATGCTTTTCTGTTGGCGATCACTTTGTATTGGCTGTCTTCGTATGTGAGAATTCCAACTATTCTGTCTCTTTCTACAGGACCGATTTGTTTGTATAAAAAGGAGCCATCTTCTTTAATAGTAAGCTTAAGAGTGTCTCCGGGAACCAGTTTTGATTTGCTTGCGTAATTTGCGGGAACCGGATATTCGTTTTTATCTCTGCCGGTCATGTTTTGACCGTTAAAAATTCCTTCAACAATTTTTTCACCTTCTTCATCTTTTTCACCGCTTAAATCGGGCAATTTTTCAGCTATTTTCGTGTACGATTTTTTGCTTTGTCCTCCCGTTAATTCATCAAGAATCAGTTTAGCCGAATGCAAAGAAGCGTCTGCGGACTCGACCATCTCTTTTATCATTAAAAGTTTTGAAGCTTGTGACATTTGTTTTGTTTTTATATTTGACCGATTGGTATTATATCAGAAAAACCATACTTTTGCCAAAGACGCTGGCTTGACTATTATTTCTTTTTCTTGTTGAGTATATCAATTAGTGCGCGGCGCATTATGCCGAGATTTGAAAAAATTCTGAATGTAAATACAACCGTTACTGCGAGATACAGATCCAGTCCAAGCCTCTCTCCCAAGAGGGTAATTCCAATTGCAAGAATAATGTTGAAGATAAGTCCCGTAAGAAATATTGTCTGATTGTATTCCTCTCTTGAAACTTCCGCCTTAATTGCTCCGAATATCGAATCCAAAAGTCCCACCAATACTACGGCGGTATATTTTACGTATTCTATCGGAATTGTGTAGGTCGCGCTTAATCCTATTATAACCCCTGCAATTATTCCTATTATTGCCCAAACCATTTTTTTTCGATTATGGATGAAACCTATCTGCGTTTATATATTATCTTATCTCCATTGCCTCCTGCAATGCGAAGGTCAATGTAATTAAGATTTTCTTTGTAGATATCAAGTTTTGCAAGCGCTTTTTTCAGTTTTCTAAATTGGTCTTCAGATGGAATTTGCATATCCAGCCAAATGTAAAAATTCTTTTCAGTAAAAAGGTGCACTTCTTTAGGTACTGGTTTATATGTGATTTCTTTTATTCCCATCCCAAATTTATCTTCGAAATTTTTTGCCGCATCAAGTATATATTGAAGTTTTTTTTGTTCTATTACCGTTTTTTTTGTGTTTATCGGTTCATCGGATTTTATTTGTATATATGGAAGGGAAGGGTTTTCGAAATCCTCTTTTGTGGCGTATCCGATTGAATTTACAATGTAGCTTTTTTTAAGATTCGAGCTCTCGTTGATTATGTTTGCAACAAGCGGATATTTTGAAAATTCTATTTCGATTGTGGATGGATAGTTTTTACTAATGGTCACTTTTTCCAGTTCCGGAATTTTTTTCATGACACTGAATTCCAATTCGCCGGTTTTTGTAAAAAGAATGTTTCTGTTTAATGTGCTTTTTAAGTTTTCTTTTATTTGTTCTCCTATGGTTTGGTTCTCGAAATTTTCATCTATAATAATGATTTCCTTTATTTCGAAGTAATTCGAGAAAAATATTCCGTAGGCGGTTAGCAAGATTGCAACTGTGATAATTGCCGCTTTAAAAATTGTTTTTATTTTGCTCGGAGAAGATGTCCTTTTTCGAAAACTATGGACTGCCGGAGTTCCGTACGTGATACGGGAACTTAATATCCTCCTTTTTTTATTAAATAATTTTGATAACATGTTGTTGGGAACACTAAAGGGTACTGTATATTAGAATATATGGATTTTCAAACTGCACTTAGGCGTTTGGACGAATTTGTATCTTATGAGGAAGTTAAAGAAATTTCTTATAATGATAAGAATTTTGATCTTGGGCGTGTGAGGGATTTTTTGGGGGGATGGGGTGTTGATTATTCAAAACTGAAATTTGTTCATGTTGGAGGGTCAAAAGGGAAGGGGACTGTGTGTGGTTTGGTTGCACATTATCTGTTTAATGCCGGATATAAAGTTGGGATGTTTACATCTCCTCATATTTTAGATGTTACAGAGAGAATTTGGCTGGATGGCAGGAATATTTCTGAAGAAAAATTTGCGAAATATATTGGTGAAATTATTGGGGTTATTTCGCGCGGAAATTTTTGTGGACTGACTTATTTTGAGGTTTTAATGATTATCGCTTTTAAATTGTTTGCAGATGAAGGGGTTGATTATGTTGTGCTTGAAGTTGGTTTTGGAGGAAGGCTTGATGCTACGAATATTATTATTCCCGCGGTTTCGGTTTTGACGATGGTTGAAAAAGAACATGCTGATGTTTTAGGGGGAACTGTAAGTAAAATTTTGGATGAGAAACTCGGGATTGTAAAGCCTCATGTTCCTTTTGTTGTGGGGCGCCAATGTGCGCATATTAAAGCTTTAATCGGTAAAAAGATGATTGGGATTGGTGAAAAATTCGGCAATGCTTGTAATGTTTTTCATGTAGATGATGCGGAATTTCTAAAGGGGATTCATTTTGATGATTTTAATAAAGCGAAAATTTCAAATGCTTTGACTGCTTTGGTTGTGTTGAAAGTTTTGCTTGGATCGGTTGATGTGGAGAAGTTTAAAGATGTGTTTAACGGGTTAAATTTGCTTGGAAGAGTTTCCGTAAAAAATGTTGGTGGGAAAACTGTTGTTTTGGATATGGCTCATACGAAAAGGAGTATTCATAATTTGATAAAATTTCTTAAGAAGCGTTTTGCTGGGAAAAAGTTTGTGTTTATTTTTGCGGCTCTTAAAGGGAAAGATGTTTCCGGTATGTTGAAAAAAATATATCCTTTTGCCGGCAGA
>ERZ1292633.5642-Hain-H41-02um-R1-5642-length-11223-cov-6_pt1 | contig 11223 bp, 4 predicted proteins | sample MGYA00564406_ERZ1292633 | MGnify/ENA primary metagenome ERZ1292633 (study PRJEB36523, sample SAMEA6512639) | groundwater metagenome | collected 2019-01-08 | study: AquaDiva: Metagenomics assemblies of 32 groundwater samples
TCGGATTCTTCCGAGACGGCATCCGTGATGTCGGACACCAGCGACACAGGCAAAGCGGGGCATGGCAAATTGCAGGCCAACGAAACGCGTCGCGATGGTAAAGTCGTCAAGAAAACGCTCGTGACGCGCATCGTTGAAAGAGTCGTGTTCTACTACGGCAGCAGCCACCGTGCGGCGCGTCAAGTCGTATCCCACACCGCGACACAGGTGGTCATGGCGCTCGTGATCGTCGTGGGCAGCATTTGCATGAGCCTCGAAAATCCATTTGCCGCCCCAGACACCCCGCGTGCCGTGGCATTGCAGCGTATCGACGTCGTCGTCACGATCATCTACGTTGTTGAAATTGTGTTGAACATCCACGCGTACGGCTTCATTCGGTCGCGTACGTCTTTCATCCAGCGAGACCGATGGAACAGCTTCGACATGGCGCTGGTCATTGTGTCCCTCGTTGGCATTCTCGTAGACGAAGTCAGCTCAAATAGCGCGATCCGCACGCTCAAGGTGCTTCGAGCGGCTCGACCCCTGCGGCTTGTGAAGCGGTCGGCTGGGATGCGACTCGTCCTGTCTTGCCTTCTATCCGCTATTCCTCAGCTCGCGAATTGCATGGTCGTCACAGTCATCGCAACTGTCGTGTTCGGCGTCATCGGTGTCAACCTTTTCGGCGGCAGGATGCGGCGCTGCTACATTGGCGTGACGCTCTACGAAAACTTCTCCGAGGCGGAGTGCGTCACCTACGGCGGCAGCTTCATGAACGTAGGGCCACACTTCGACGACTTGGCCAACGCGGGCGTCTCGCTGTTCGTCGTTGCCACCCTCGAGGGCTGGGTGTCGCTCATGCGCAAGGCCATGAACGGCCGCGCGGACGGGGCGAGTCCGCTGTACAACAACGTCAGTCTGTCGGCGTTGTACTTCATGGCGTATGGTCTGTTCGTGGGCGTTTTCTTGGGCAACTTTTTCGTGTCTGTTCTGATTGAAAGTTACAATCACGCGAAGCGAAAGGGGACGCTGCGCAAATCGCTCTTCATTACGCGAGAGCAGGAAGCGTGGCTCATCAGTGTCCGTCGCATCGCCAAACTACTGCCAATTTCAGCCGATGAGTACGAACACGCCGATGAAGATAACCTCGACTTGGCCGACACGCTGAAAAAGCGCCGCGCGCAGTTTCGCACGCAGCTGCGCAATGTGGTGCAGAGTCAGCGCTACGATCAGGTGTCGCTGATGATTACGTTCTTGAATTTCATCGCCATGGCGATTTACTTCTATCCCGTGAATCCTTCCATTGAACTCGCGGTCGACAATCTCAACATCCTATTCGCGATTGTCTTTGCGTTTGACGCCGCGCTCAAGATCGTGGCGCTGTCGTGGACACGATTCATTCGCTCTGATTGGAACAAAATGGACTTCTTCATCGCCGTGGTGTCCCTTTTGAGCGTTGGCTTACAATCCTTCTTCAACCCGAGGGCGCTGTCTTTGGTGCGGTCGATGCGGGTTTTTCGTATCGCTCGGCTGGCCGTTCGTTTCCCTGCGGTCTACGAGATGGTCCGCATGTTGGGTCGCGCTGCCTTCTCGTTGCCTAGTGTGATGGCGCTGATCGTCGTGCTGCTCTTCATCTTTTGCGTGGCGGGAATGAAGTTGTTCGGCCGAGTGGAATGGGGCGTCTACGGTGACACGGCGGGAATCGACACCCATTTCAACTTTGCGTCGGTCGGTTCGGGTCTGTGGCTCCTCGCCCGCATCACCCTTGGTGGGGATTGGAGCGTGATCATGCAGGACTGCCAAGAGAGCGCCCCCTTTTGCGACGACAACTTGGGCGGATGCGGATTCGCGATCGCGTCGCCGTTGTACTTCGTGGTCGTCGTGGCCTTTAATACGTTCATCATACGCAGTTTGATCACCGCCGTCATCCTCGATTCCTTTTCGTCCAGTGGCGAGGAGCGCGCGCTGTCGAAAGAGCACGCGGAAAAGTTTTACAAGCTCTTTCAGCAGTATGACCCGACGCAAACGCTGTCCTTGAACCCGTATGACACACTTCCACTTATCCGGAACTTGCCGGTGGCGAGCGTTTTTAGCTTCGCAGCCGCCGTGAATCGAAGCTCGCGCCTTAGTCGCGAACTCGGATTTCTCACCAGTTTGAAGCTGATCAACACGGCAGACCGCATTCCGATTGCGGTGTTTGTGGACGCGTTGCTGAGGACGGCGTATCCCGTGGAGATGCCCGAAAGCGGCTCCTTGGTCGACGCGCTCAGCGCCGAGTCGCGATTCTTCTCCAAGATCAACACCGAGCTACTCACCGCTGTCAAGAAGACCACTGACACGTTCGCCGCTCATTCGCGCGATCTCGCCCGAAACGTGGTTCTCGTGTCCAAAGACTTAGCGAAGACGCTTCAAACAGGCGCCGCCGTGCTCACAGGAGCGGCGCAGGACGAGCTCAGTCACAGCAGCGGCTCGCGGCGCAATTCTTTCCGCGATGACGGGAGCAACGCCGGCAACGACAATCCCGACATGCGCGCGGCCTTCGAGGCCGAGCAGGCTGCGCTGCAGGCGGAATGGAAGAAAATGTCCATTTACATTCTGATCAATACCGTCATCCGGCGGCGCAAAGAGCACATCAAAGAGCAGCTCATCATGCACGAAATGATCGCCAGGCGCAAGTTCGCGGCCGTTGGCATCCGGAACGCGAGTCGCGCTTTGAAGGAAGCGTCGAGCAAGCAAGCGGCAGGCGACGTGCTGGGAGTGCTCATTTCCCCGCTGCATAATATGTCCGCTGAGTCAGAGGGCCAGGAAAGGGCACGTCCGATCGCTGTCGGAGCATCTTCCTCCGCTGTCGGAGGGGGAACCTCCACGGCAGCCGCACCAGGTGGCTACGTGCCCCTTTCCATCGCGAGTGTACCATCTTTCGTTCGTGGTGCGACGACGCATTCGTCGGCGCTGGAGCCACTCGAAGGGGGCAGTTCAATTCAGCTGAACAACATCAACACATGGGTGGTGGCGACGGACGAGCCGCCGTCGGCCATCCCGCGCGTGTCCACATCCCTTGCTGCCGCGGGGGTGGGAGGAGGCAGCGCCAGTAGCAGTGTCAAACTGGCCACCACCGCCGCACCAGATCCTCCGGCGTCGGTACCGACACGATCCGTCGCCGCGAGGGGGCCTCTCAGCGTCAAAGACTTGTTCGACTTCCGGCACGTGACGGTGCCCCTGCAAGAGGCGGCGGCGGTTGCAGAGGCCACCAGGGCGGTGCGGACGCAGGGCGTTACTTCGGCTGCAAACGCGAATCCTAGCGGCGTCCCTCCGCTTCAATCTTCGATGCGCCGCCTCCGCATGTCGCTCAACGACCTGATGCTAAGCCTGTGCGTGCTGGTGCAGCAGTGCTCTCACGGCCCCGCCCCTCGGCTCCCATCAGAGCCCGGTCGCGCACGGTCTATCGACGGGGATGCGGCGATGTCACCAATCGCCGCCCCGATGTTGTCCCGTGCGCAGTTGGATCCGTTTCGGAAGGACGCACCCCCAACGAACGATAGGGGGGGTGTCGCTCCTCCGTATGCGTCCGTCTCCAAGCCTCCCCACGACCTTGACGCCGTGGTCCAGTTCCTCAGCGGCCAGGCCGATGCCGTCAATGTCCGGCCTGCCATCTCGGAGGCCCACGTCGTCACTGACGTGGAGTTCCGTCTCCGAAGATTGACAGCGAAATCGCGGCACCCACTGGCTGTGCTACAGGTCGCCGACTGCGGTCGCTTTGTTCTGCTGGTCGCCAGGCTCATGCAAATCGGGAGGACCTTGGCTACCGCCGCCCACGCGTTCGCCTCGGCGGCGCGACGACTGGACTTGAAAACCACGAGCGTCCCGGGGGAGCTCTCAGCCGACGGCGACGCTGGTGCGGCCATCGTCGCTGTCGCACGTGAGTTCATTCTCGCGCTCACTCCTTCACTCCAGGAACGCTTTTCTATCTCGAAATTGGTCTCCTTCCGGAACGTATTGACACGCGAAGCGGCCGTGCTTCAGACATCCGCGCACTCTCAAGGGCGCCTCGTGATGGCGAACGCAGAGAAGGCCATTCTGGCGGAATGGAGCGATGCGGTGGTGAAGGACATGAAGGCGGCGCAGGAGAGAGCCGAGAGCGACCTTTTCCTGCTGTTTTGCCGTTCGTTTTTTGACCGGCTGGAACTGGTCGCCGCAGTGCTCGAGTGGACACTGACGTTGCACCCAGAAGCCTCCACGACCCGGGTCCGAGTCAATACGCTGATGGAGCTCATCGACGGCGTGTTGGACGCGGCTTTCGCCACAAACTTGGAGGACTCGTTGGCTCGCCTCCCATTTCGCCACGATGGCACCGCGGCGGATCTTGTCGCTCACGTGATGACCATTCGGACGATGGTGCTACAAGAACACGGTCAGCCCGTCACGGATGCCTCATTGATGCTGCACGGCGCGGCCGAAGGGGGGTGGGAGACGACCATGACCAGTGACTCCATCCTCGACTCGATCGCGGACACCCCCTACGCGGTGCTGCACCGCCGCATGATGGCATTCGGGCGCAGCGTCGATCCATCCGCGGCTCTGGGGAACGCGGACGCGATCACCAATGTGAAGCTGCCGAAGCTTACGCTGTACACGTGGCATCCTGCCGTCTCCGCGTTGTTGAACTTTGTTTTATCGGGCGTCGAACCTTCGGTCGCGATCACGCGGCCGCCATCAGCATCGCTGGAACTTGTGGTCTCAGCGGCTGCAGACCTTCCTGCGGTCGCGGGTGCCGACAGCTCCTCAATGATGTCCTCCCCGTCGTTGTCTTCGTCACTGCTGTCCAAGCGGGGAGCGTCCGTGGTCAAAATTCCACTCAGTGAATTCTACGCGCAGGTGCGCCGCAACGCGGAGAAGCTTATCACGTTGAGGCATCAGCGGCGCACGCTGCAGGCGTCCATGCGATCGTTGCACGTACGCGTCGGCCATCTGCCAACGGACATCTGCTTTCACCCCATCCACGGTCGCTGCAAGGTCTCCCACGGCATTCGGCGCGTCTACGTGGACCGCATGGCGCTGCTGAAGGTGTCCACCGAGGCTCAGATTGACAGAGAGTTGAACCGACGAGACGAAGCCGTAGCGGAAAACGTGGCGTTCGCCAGGAAAAAGGGCCTCGAGGCGCATGCCGTCGACAAGTTATGCAGCATTTTACAGGAAACGGGCTTGCTCGATGACTCGGATTCGGCCTTCTGCGCCAACAACGGGGCCGCGCGGAGGGTGAACAGTGAGTCGGTCGCGGTCGCCGTGACGCAGCTCCTCGACGGACTCACGATTCGCGATGGCGACTCGTCGTCGTCCGCCCCGGCAGCACGCGCCGGAATGCATGATGCGATGCGCCTCGGCTGTGCCCTAGCGGGAGCGGCGTACGACGCGTCGGTGACCGGAATGAATCACATGATCGTCGCGCTCTACCGGAGCGTGGATGCCTTCCTGGAGTCCGAGAGGCCCCGAGAGGAGGAAGTGCGCCCCACGGTGGTCGACGATGATGTCTGGGAGAACGATTTCGGATCGCATGTTGGGTCCCGGGAGGGTCCAAGTCGCCGAGGCGCGTCATCCAGCTCGTCGGATGGCGAAGGGGGCCGCGACATCCCGAACGCGACGAAGGGTACGGATCTACCTGGCATCTTCGGTACCATTGCACGTCGCATCCAACGCACGGAGAAAGCGCTGGATCAGTTCGTGGCCGAGGCCGGGCGGCAAAGCAGGGCGGGTCAACCGACCGCGGCAAGTCGTCGTCTAGGGGCGACGGCCGAGGACAACGCCCATAGGTTGCAGCGAATCGGCATGACGCTCCGTGGCATGCGGACCGGGCTTGAATGGGCCTCTCGCCTTCAGCTCATGGTGAAGAAGGGGGTCGCCGTGGTGGTGCCACGCTTCTGGGGAAAGGATGGCGATGGACACGGTCTGGTGCCTCGTGCCTGTGTGCAATACTCCTTGCGCCTTTCCGCCGACCTATCCTCGATCGTTATGAGGCGCAGCACTCGATCCTCCGCTCGCAGGTCGCCGGCGCGCGCAATTGGGTGGGGTGCGAACACGCCCATCGCCGACGCAGCCACCTTTCTCAGTAACATCGCCGTCATCGACGACTTTTGCGCCCCAACGCCGCTCCGGCGGTCGGGTGGGATTATGGCGAACGACGACCTGGGGAGTGATGAGATGGTCTTGCCGCTCGCCTCGTTGTCGCTCATCCGGGACCGAGGGGTCGTCGTCCGCGGCGGAGACTTTGCAGATGGCTCCGCCTTCACCGGTGGTCGAGCCCTGTGGCTCAAAGTGCGCTACGCTTCGTCGTCCGAAGCCACCTCGGGCACCGATGCAACGCCGCAACGTGTGGGCTCGACGACCGCGACTAAGCGATACCGCTTGACCGCGACGTTCGACTTGGTGCCCGTTGACCCCTCCGACAGCGATGGGGGAGAGGTGGCGACATCCTCATCGGCGACATCGGGGTCCCCGCCGCGCAGGCTCACTCCTCCACCCGGACCGCGTGGAGTCCCTAGCGTTGAGCGTGATATCGTCATGCTGCTTCCCGACGCCCTCGGCTACGAGAGCTGGTCCCTGCTTCTCTCAGAGCTCATCGCGCACAGCTCCCTATTGCCATTCTTGACAGCGTCGCAATTTCCAAGTTTGGTTCCGGCGTACACTTTCTTGATGGAGGGTGGGGACGGTGAGGACGTGGCCGTGCCGGGGGCCGAGGCTGCGTGGAATGACGCGCGACAAGACCGGGACGGTCAGCGTCGTCGTGTGACCAGCGGCATCGGCGAGGATCCATCAGGATCGTCACGGCGCCTTCCTGGCCTCGACAACCTGCCGAAGGCCTCGCCGCGATTACAACCGGAAGAACACGCCGCCAGTTCACCCTCCAGGACGATGGACCCATTCACCACGTCGCCCCTAACCCCTACACCACCATCAACTGATCAGGCAGGCCGCGTGCTGAACGAGCTCTTGTCAGGCTCCCGGGCCCCCATGCCGTCAACAACGGCCCCAGCGGCGCCGCGACTCGCACCGCCACCGTCGTCTATCGCACACCACCATGCAGGCTCCACTCCGCTCGTCGATCAACGAACGTTGGCGCCCAGTCCTCCTCCAGCAATCGGGCGAACCCGACCTTTGCCGGCGTATACCACCGCCGCCGGGAGCGTGGGAGAGCACGCGCCCCTCCAACGTCCCCTGGTGCTTGTTCAAACGCTGCAGGGCGGAGACGATGGAACCTCACACGTCCCCGTCGCCCATGTGCAGCATGGACTACGGTTTCAGAGCCCCCCTCGCCAGCCGCGGCGCTTCGACGACATCTGATTGTTTTTTTTCTACACTGTTGCATGCGAGGAGGAGTCCTCCCAGATGGTCGTCCAGTTCTTTTGCCCCTCCTCCTCGTCGGTCGTGTGCCGCACCCCCACCCCTTTCCGTGTCGCCTAGAGAACCCTTTTCGGAAGTGTTCGTTTTCATTGCAAACCCTTGTTACGTCGCCGGTCGCGAGTCGGGAAGGGGGCTGAACGGGGGAAGGCTGGCCCACCTGCGTTGTTTGGGGCATCGTTGCAGCTCCCGCTGTCTCTCTATCTTCGCATCGGCAGCAACAAAAGGATAGGGTCGGATGGTTACCTCTGTGACTTTGCATTCAACGGCCGTCCAGGAGACCTCTCCCGCACTTCTGCCGCAATATCACCCCCGTAGCGCCGTGGTCGTCGGCGTCGCCGCGGGGTTCCTCGTCGGAGTGTGCATTGGTGTCGTCCCGATCATCATGTGGTACGAAGCCGCTATCACGGACTGTGAATCCTACGTGGACTCACCGAGCTGCTCACATGGGCCGGCGGGCTGGGGCCACGGTTGCCATTGGATCTCTGCAACCAACAACTCGACCATCGGGGAAGGTCCTTCCCGTGGTGTTGAATCGGATGAGTTGGACGGGATCGGAGAAGGATCATCCCGGGTGGCCGCAATTGTGCGCGCCTCTGCACGCGAGGGCCAGCTCACGGCCGACCGTGGCGAGGTGGGACGGTGTGCGTATCCAGACGGTGTGAACTGCAGCCGCTACGCAGATAAAGAGCAGTGCGCCGGAGTGGCCGTGGACGTGGTGAGTGGGCAACCCCCTTGTCACTGGAGCGTCTCGTCAAAAAAATGCATTCATTTTCATGGCTGGACGGCATCTGAGAGCGGCATTTTTGCCGGCGGATTGATTCTTGGCGGTTTTATCGGGTCGCCATTGGCGTCGCCTCTCCTCGGACGGTTCGGGCGGCGGGGCACGCTGTTCGCGCTAGGACTCATTGGTGCGGCGGGCACCGGCGTCACGGCTTTAGGATGGGGCCTCGCCAGTTTTTGGACCCTCAGCGTTGGACAGGTGTTGTTGGGCGTTTACTCCGTCGTCGCCAGCGTCGTGGCCCCTATGTACTGCGGCGAGATGGCTCCGCAGGCCTGGAGCGATACGCTGGGAATGGTGTTTCAGGTGCTGCTCACCTGCGGCATAAGTGTCGGGGCTCTCGTGGGGCTCCTGATGCCGCCGGACTTGTCCGATCCCAAGGTCGCCCTCATGCTGCAGGCGTACTACGTGGTGCTCTGGCTGCCGTCCTTGGTCATGCTCGTCGTCGGCTTCTCTGTGCGCGAACCTACGCCGAACGATATCCGTCGCGCGACCGCAGGTGAGGCAGAGGTTGACGGCGCGCCGTTGACGGCACAGCTTCTGGAGTGAGAGGAAGCATTTGGAGGCGGCGGGCGCGATGACACGCTAAACAATGGCCACGACGTTGCCAAACCGCGCGTCGCCGAACCAACACATGCATCGGCGATTGCTGTGGTTGATCCGTCACCGCCGCCACCATTATCATCATCATGCAGCCGCGCCGTCGCGATCGCGTTCGTGTGCGGGGTCGTCATGAACGTCGTGCAGCAGCTGACGGGCATCAACTCGGTGATGGTCTACGCACCGGCCATCACGGCGCGAGTTGGATTTTCGAACCCGTTGCTGGGCAACTTTCTGGTCACGTTGGTCAATACTCTTTCCGGCTGCTGTTCATTTTTCGTGAGTCGCGCGCTGAAGCCACGCACGATGTTTCTGTGGGGCGGCGTGTCGATTGGCGTTGCCGCGACGCTCGTGGGCGTATCCGTGTACCCCGGTCTGTTGGACCATCTTAGTGCCGCCGGTCGCGTTGCCGTGGGCTGCGTTGCCATCTGCGCGTTCATCGCCAGCTATGCGGTGCTGATCGGGCCGCCGTACTACGTGCTCGCCCAAGGGATGTTCCCCCGCCAGTGGAGGACCGTGGGGTGCAGCTGGACCAACGGCTGGGCGTACTTGTTCAACCTGGTCGTGAACGTCGTGTTTCCGATTGCGGTGCAGGCCTTGTCTGGCGGTGCGAGCGGAGATCAGAGTCTCGGGACCGCGATCGTGTACTTCATCTTCGCCATGGCTGGCGTGAGCGGCAGCGCGTTCCTCTACTTCACACTCCCAAGGCCGCAACGGTGACGCGCGAGCAAGCGCGTATGAAAAAAAGGTTGAAACCGCGGGGAAGGGAATGGTGCAAGTTGCAGCTCTTGCATCCGCACTCTCTCCGCGTCCCGCACCATCACCCAGTTCGCCGGGACGATGCCTCAGCGCACGAATGTTCGCCGAGGCCTGGCCACTTTTGTTGCCCTCGACCCAACCCTCTTTCTGATCACAGCAATCGAAATCTGTCTGCAGTGGCAAGGGATCAACACACAGACACACCGCTGCCGCGGTGCTTTCAAAACACCCAACAATGACGTCGGAGGTTACCTCCCTGATACGGACCTCGAGGCTGGCGAATCCCGTCGACGAGGACGACGAAGGCACCTCCACTGGCATTGCTCCGTCATCGACACCCGCGATGGATCACCGTGCGTTTCTAGCATCCGTCGACCTCGAAGTTCAGTGCCGTCGGGCGTTGCTTCACCTTCTTCCAGAACACCGCACCCCTCGCCGGTCGTGTCGACCTTCTACGGCCACGCAGACCGCAGTGCTGGCGGCGGGCTTCGCACCCGCCAACTCGCCGCGCGGGTTGCTGCCGCCAGCCGCCGCGGTGGCCTGCCGCGCCGCCGTCAGCTGCGCAACCCCGGAGGTAGCCCTGACCGCATCAATTGCCCAGAAGGGTACCGATGCAGCCGCGCCAGTTCAGTACTATTGGGAGTCCGCATCCTCGACTACTTTTCCGCTTCGTCCGACGACAGCACGCTTTGTCGCATATCGCCGGCCAGCCAGCAGTCCTGTCGTTAGGGCCTTTGTCCGCGAAGCCTTTTTGCGCGAGGATGCCGTGACGCGCGGTGCCAAAGGGGTGCACGGACGGGCGAATACGGGACGACATCCGATTCCCCCCCGATCCTCTCGCCACGGACCGACATCATTGTTTCAACGCGAAACCGTGATGGACTGGCTTCCGTACGACATGGGCGTCGACCTTCACGATGGCAGCTGTTCGGCGGCCACGCTTTCAAGCACGCCTGGCACAAGCAGATGGGGATTCGTCGAGGGACGACCTTGCGCTCGCATTCCCAGAAGAGCGCAGAAGTGAGAATTGTTTGTCGTCACAACAGTTCAGTCGTGTGCTGAAGAATGAATACGCATTGTTTACGCGCGGCAGTGCGCGAAGGGCAAAGAACTGTAGTCGACTCGTTGACACAATTTTGGCAGAAGGCAGAAGACAAAAAAAAGAGGGTCATCATTTCGCAAACATGCAGTGCTGCATCGCCGTCAAGCACACGCCCCGCCCGGCAGACCTCGTGCCCCGAATCAGCCATCTTGGTGGCGAACCCGGAAGGAACACAGCGACACCACCACAAGCGTCGACTGTGGTCTCTTCCTCCTCGACGGCGGCGAGGGCTTCTTTACCAAGAGTCACGAAAGACAAGATGTCCATCGAGTCCAAGCAGTCATCAAATCCGCAAAAAGCTGTCAAGATTCCGATCAAAAAGAAGGTGTCAGAGACACCGGCGAAAAGGCCACGAAAGAAGGCGGCGTCCCCCTGAGCGTTGGCATAGGCTCGTCACTACCCGTCGACCCTCGCGTTTGGGAGTCTGGTTCAGCAGTGCACGAGGGGCGGACGGGGGGGAACAGTCGTAGTTGTCGAGTCATTCAGTATCGTAGTAGTGCCGCGTCGTTATGTGTAAGGGACCTCACGGACCGGGAAGGCTCCGCAAACGTCAAATTCATCGTGGGGGGGGGGGGGGGGGGGGGGGGGGGGGGGGGGGGGGGGGGGGGGGGGG
>ERZ1292633.5644-Hain-H41-02um-R1-5644-length-11220-cov-21_pt1 | contig 11220 bp, 11 predicted proteins | sample MGYA00564406_ERZ1292633 | MGnify/ENA primary metagenome ERZ1292633 (study PRJEB36523, sample SAMEA6512639) | groundwater metagenome | collected 2019-01-08 | study: AquaDiva: Metagenomics assemblies of 32 groundwater samples
ATTTCTGTACTCGAGAATATAGATTAAATCACTTCAGAATACTGAAGTATTACTCAAAACCGCAACAATTATAAAGGTGTTTTATTTTCTTAACCTATAAGAAAAATTATTTAGATAGTTGTTTGAATAGCGTTCATAAAAAAGATGGTAGATAATAAAGTTCTTCCGCAAGGAATTTGGGACGGCAAAGAAAGGCCGAATAAAGATGTTTCTAATAAAGAAAGATCCCTTAAAAATGCCGGAAGTAAAAATGTAGTTATCATCATTTCTGTAATCGTTGGATTTCTTTTGCTTTTATTTGTAGTGCAGCCAGCCATTTTAGGTTTGGGAGTATATCAAGCAGAAGGAAATAATTCTGATATGGAATTATTAGGGCAAAGCATCCAAGATTTACGTTTACAAATAGATACTGAAAATACGCAAGCTGCTGAAGAATTACAGTCAGCTTTGACTGCAAAAACCGACGAATTAAATACAAAAATAGCTGAACTAACTCAAAAAGCTGGTGAGTTAACTAAATGTTTAGCAGAACAGTCTTCCCTGTATAGCGCTAAAGAATTATATGAAAAAACAATTGACTCATTTGAAGTAAGAATTACTGAAAAAGATGCTGAAGTACAGGCAGCAAAAGATGAAAATGCAGCAGAAATAACTGCTCTTAAGGAAGAAGTAGAAACAGTTAAAAGTTCTTTTGACGTATTAATCAAAAACATGGCTAATAATATTTGTTGCAAGCAAAAAGTTGATAATCCTTCTATAAATTATTATACTATTGAAAACAATAAAGTATTGTGTTCATCAGAAGGCACGAATCAATTAAGTTGTTTCTCTTAAGTTTGTTTTCTAGGTTTAAAGTGTTTGAATAATAATAATACTAACAACGCCCGTTTTTATTATTAAGAATTTTTGGTATATCCAATAACCATTGGTAAACTGATTATTGTTTATATATTAAAGTAGATAGAATTAAAGTAATAATAACAACCAGATGAACTAAAGTGCAAAAAGGACAAACTGTTTTTATCAAGATTTCTATGCCTATGAAATAAACCACGGACAGTATACCTATGATGGACCAAGCCAATACTTCTCTTCTCCAAGGGCCATCCTTGCGGTAAGCCATACCATTTAACAATAGGAGCACCACAAACCAAATAGCTCCTAATACCGCTACCGGTACTTTGAAAATGGTTGAATAGCTGTTTTTGTCAACGGAAGAGCAGGTAACTGTTTCTCCCAGATCACAAATAGCACTTTCAGCCGGAAAATAATGAATGTAAGTTAAATATAAAGAAGTTAATAGCCCAATAACTCCCAATATAAAAATTAATTCTTGGAAGCGTTTTTTTCGGTTAGGGTTCATGTTAATCTAAGTTTAAAAAGGTGCAGTTAATAAATATTTTGGAAATTATAAAGAGCCGGGGATTTTTAAAGAAAGAATAGGGTAAAATGGTTCTTGTTAAAGATTAAAGATACTAAAAATATTAAAAATACAAACAATATTAAAAAATTAATAATTAAATCAAAAACAAACTAAGAGGTGTTAATAACATGAAAATTTTTGTTGATAGTGCGGATTTAAATGAAATTAAGCGGGCGTTCGAGTGGGGAATTGTTAATGGTATTACTACTAATCCTTCTTTAATGAAAAAAGCAGTAGATAAATTAAAAGCCAAAGGAATGGAAATCAATCTTCGGGAATACATTAATCAAATTGTTTTATCAGCCAAAGGCAACCCCGTAAGTTTAGAAGTTACTGAAACTACTGCCGAAGGAATGCTGCAGGAAGCTCTACAATTATATTCAATGTTCAAAGAATATGGGAATGTTAATATCAAAATTCCCGTAAATCCTGCTTTTAAAGAGGAAGATTCCACTCATTTTGATGGAATAAAAGTAATCAAAGCGCTTGCTGAGAAAAAAATCCCCATCAATTGCACCTTAGTATTTACTCCGGAACAGGCTTTACTGGCGGCCAAGGCCGGAGCAACTTTTGTAAGCCCTTTTGCTGGAAGGATCGATGATGATCTAAGAAAAGGCAGCGACTTTGATAAAAAAGCTTATTTTCCAGCCCAAGGCAATGGAAAAGATGACCAAGGAATTGTCTCTGGAGTTGATTTAGTGAAAAAATGTGTAGAAATTATTAGAAAACACAATTTAAAAACAGAAGTTTTAGCGGCATCATTGAGAAATGTTCGGCAAGTAAGGGAAACAGCTTTAGCTGGAGCAGATATTGCTACGTTACCATTCGAAGTTATTAGGGATATGTTAAAACATCACCAGACTTATGAAGGCATGTCTAAGTTTACAGCTGATATTGTTCCGGAATATAAAAAAATGATGGGGGATAAAACTCACCAATTAATAAATCAGCTGGATAATTTAATTAAAAAATAACTTTACTAATAAACAACTTCACTAGGGTAAGTAGACAAAAATACAAACAATAAAATACAAAAAATAAAAAAAAATAAAGCTAAATTAGTTATTTATTTCTTTTTACCAAGAATTCTAAACATGGTAGTTCCACATTTAGGGCATTTTCCTTTCATAGCTCTTCGTTGTACGCCGCCCTTTCCTTTCATGGCAACTTCTTTAGCATCAGCCATTTCTCTTTTTGCTTTACACTTAACACAGTAACCTTCGACCATATTAAACACCTCAACGGTTTATTTTAATAATTTTTTTAAAGAACGTATTATCCTCACACGCCCTTCTTTAATCCTAATATGTTCTTGTTAATTATAAAGATTTCGTAATTTTAAGCCTATTTGAGCCTATTTATCGATTCCAATCTTAACCGCAAATTTCTCGCTTTCTAAAGAAGTTTTTCCGATAAAAGCTATTTTTTTAACTTTTAACACTGCTTGTAAATCTGCTTCAATACTCTTAATCATCTTTTCAAATTCAGGTTCAGCGCTAATTAAAATCAATTGAGACAGTTCTTCTTTTAAGGATAATTGATTTTCAGATTTAAATTTACGGACAGAATTGATTATATCTACACCCAAATCTCCGGTTAATTCTGCTTTATCGTTTAATAATTTTTCATTTAATAGCGGCCAGGAAGAATTATGAATGCTTTTTTTCCGTTCAGTTTTAGCAAAATATAGCTGGTAGATTTCTTCAGTAATATGTGGCAGGATGGGAGCAGCAATTTTAATTACTCCTAATAAAGAACTGTATAAAGCAAATTGGGCGCTTTTTCTAGCTTCCACTCCTCTTAAATCAGGGTTATACAAGCGATCTTTAACGATTTCCAAGTATTGGTCGCAAAACGAATGCCAGAAAAAGTTTTCCACCGCCGCTTTTGCTCGGCTGTATTCATATTTATTGAAACTGTCGGTGCTTTCTTGAATTAATTTCTGAAGTTTGCTGAGCAGCCATTGGTCAAATACATTTAAGGATTTAATTTCTGGAGGATGGTCTTGTGAGTAATCTTCCAAATGCATTAAGCTAAATTTAGTAGCATTCCATAATTTAGTGATAAATTTTTGTCCAGTAAGCACATCTTTTTCTTGGAAGGGTAAATCATCGCCTAATTTTACTGAGGCAGCCCAGAATCTAAAGGCATCAGCAGAATATTTATTGATAACTTCTTCGGCAACTACAAAATTGCCTTTGCTTTTACTCATCTTTTGTCCGCTGGGATCCTGTCCATGTCCAGAGATCATGATGTCCTGCCAAGGAACACGGTTATGGTGATAATATGATTTTACAATCGTGTAAAAAGCCCAAGTTCGGATAATATCATGCGCTTGTGGGCGCAGAGACATGGGCAAAAAACCTTTACGCTCATGCTCGCCACCCCAATCCGCATTAATTTCCGGCGAAACTGAAGAAGTCATCCAGGTGTCCATCACATCTCGTTCTGGTTCAATTTTGCTGGACCCACAGCTGCATTTTCCCGGGTAGTTTTGTTCTTGTGGATCGACTGGCAAATCTTTTTCCTGGGGCAGAAGTATGGCTTTACAATCTTTACAGTGCCAGACCGGAAAAGGTACGCCATAATATCTTTGTCGGGAGATGCCCCAGTTCCATTGCAGGTTTTTTACCCAATGCTCATATCTTACTTTCATATGTTTGGGATACCAGTTAATCTTCTGCGCCTGTTCAATCAACTCTTCTTTTTTGTCTAATACTTTGATGGACCATTGCGGTTTTTTAAGATATTCAATATCGGTCCCGCAACGTTCGTGAATATTAACGGGGTGGGTGATTTCTTCTTGCCTAATCAAAAGTTTAGCTGCTTTTAGATCATCAATAATGCTCTCTCGAGCAGCTTTCAAGTTTAATCCAGTATATTTTTCAGCTAGTTCATTTAATCTACCCGATTCAGTTAAGACGACTCGTAAAGGCAAACTATATTTATGCCATTTTTCAATATCTTCTTTGTCGCCAAAGGTACAGACCATCATTAAGCCGGTTCCTTTATCTTTTGCTACGCTTTCATCAGCAAGAATAGGGACTTCATAATTAAATAGGGGGACAGTTGCAAATTTTCCTTTTAAGGGTTGGTAACGTTCATCGTCAGGATGATAAAATAAAGCTACACAGGCTGGTAATAATTCTGGTCGAGTAGTTGCGATAATTAACTCTTTACCGCCGCACTTAAACACCAGATCGTTAAAATGAGATTTCATTTCCACGTTTTCTAATTCGGCTTGGGCAATCGTAGTTTGACATTTAGTACACCAAGTGGTTGGCGCATCAATCCTTTCTAAGTGGCCTTTTTTATATAAATCTAAGAATGATTTTTGTGAAACTCTTCTAGCTCGGTCTCCGATGGTATGATACAATAAATCCCAATCGATAGAAAATCCTAATCGAGTGAACAAGTCGTAATAAGTTTGTCCGGTTTTTTTAGTTTCTTCTAAACATAATTCAATAAATTTTGCCCGGCTGATTTTAGATTTGTCTATTTTATGTTTCTTTTCGACATATCTTTCGGTAGGTAAGCCATTGTCATCATAGCCCATAGGAAAAAAAACATTCTTACCTAACATTCGCTGAAATCTAGCTACAAATTCAAATTGAGAATAATGCATTCCATGTCCGACGTGTAAATGGTCAGCAGAAGCATAGGGCGGAGGAGTATCGATGCTGTAAATTGGCTGTTTAGATTTTTCATCAAACTTATAGATTTTATTCTCTTTCCAAAACTGCTGCAACCGCGGTTCAGCTTCTTTTGGGTCATATTGCTTAGGTAAGTCCATAGTAATGAGAAAGCGGAGTAGTTATTTAAAAATGTTTTTATGAATAGTATACGTAAATAATCACTCACTCAGCTTATGTCCTCTGCTCTTACTTTCTTCCCAGCCGGCAGAAGTGATTTGAATAAATTTGGCTTTCTTGTGCATTTCCGGAATATTTCTTGCTCCGCAATAACTGATGCCGCTCTGCAGCCCTTTAACTAAACTAGAAATAACTTCTCTAACCGAGCCTTTGTAGTCGACCAGAATAGAAACCCCTTCAACATAAACATCTAGTTTTTCTTTAACTGCTTCCTGTTCTAAATTTTCTTTGCGTTCGTGGTTGCTGTCGTAAGAAGCACTGCCCATGTAGCGCTTATAGCGTTTTCCATCTTTCATGATAATCAAACCAGGAGCTTCATCAGTGCCGGCAAAAAAACTTCCTGAAAAGATAGTTGAAGCACCAGCAGCAATAGCTTTGGCAACATCACCAGGATATTTCATTCCCCCATCAGCACAGACGGGAACATCATATTCTTTAGCAACTTTTACCACATCCATTACTGCAGTTAATTGCGGTACACCTGAGCCGGAAATTATTCTAGTAGTACAAACCGCAGAAGGACCGATACCTACTTTTAGTCCGTCAGCACCAGCTTCAAGTAGGTCTTTAGCTGCTTCGGCAGTAGCAATATTTCCTACCATCAAATCGATCTGGGGAAAATATTCTTTAAACTCTTTTATTCGGCGAAGAACTAAATCGGAATGGGCATGGGCAAGATCTAAAATAATTACATCTGCTCCGGCCTGAATCAAAGCATTGGCTCTCTCGATAGTATCTTTTACACCGACTGCTGCTCCCACTAACAATCTTCCTTTTCTATCTCTGGCAGCATTAGGCCAATATTCTAATTTTTTAATATCTTTAGTAGTAATTAAACCGACTACCCGGCCATTTTCTAGTAAAGGTAATTTTTCAATTCGATGTTTGTGTAAGATTTGTTTCACTTCTTCTAACGGAAGATTCGGTTTAGCGGTAATCAATTTATTTTTAGGAGTCATTACTTCAGTAATATTTCTACTTAAATCAGTTTCAAATAAATAATCTCTAGAAGTAAATATACCAACCAATTCTCCTTGTTCTTTTACTAACAGGCTAGTTACCCCTTCTGTTTTCATGGTGTTAACTGCCTCAGCAATCGTTACCGTGGGCGGGATAGAAATAGGATTTTCGATAACATAACTGGTGCTTTTTTTAACTTTTTTAACTTCTTTAACTTGCTCTTCAATCGTTCCAAATTGATGAATAACCCCTAATCCTCCTTCTCTTGCTAAAGCAATGGCCATCTTATGTTCGGTAACGGTAGCCATATTACTGCTGACTAAAGGGATGTTTAAAGAAATATTTTTAGTAAATAAAGTTTTTATATTTGCCTCGCTGCGTGAATTTAACGGTGTTTTTTTAGGCACCAGCAGCACGTCATCATATGTAAGTCCTACCCTCATTTCAATCGTGAATGTTAAGTGGGTTGATGGTTTAAATAGATTATGAAGTTCGATTATACATTTAACCAAGCCCAACCCAAACTTTTAAAAATTCCGAGTTCTTCTTAAAATTATGATTAAAAATATTGAATTGCAGGGAAATATTGTAAACATTGAATATATCCTTCCCGACAAAATCAAGAAATTTCTTAGAAAGAATAATCTGGATGAGAACAAACTGTTGAAAGATAGCCGCTGGAAACAAAGCCTTCAAGAAGATTTTTTTCAGAGAAAAGTTTTGTTCACGAAAGCAAAATTGGTTATTAATTATCTTCGCCTTACCCAAGATAACCAAATCAGGGTTCCTTTAGAAGGTCTGGTTCAAGGTAAAAAAGTTTGTAGTGCGACGTGGGTAAAAGGTTCGTTCTTTAAAGAATTTTCTATTGGTTATACTCTTTTTGCTAAAGAACCCACAAACTTTTAAAAACCACCCCTCTTCTGAATAAATTATGGTCTTTTTCACTTTAAAATATGCTCCCAAGAATTCCAACCAGATTTTTGGACAAGATAAAGCGGTAGAAGAATTAAAAGAGTTCATTGTTAATTATAAGACTCAAGAGTGTAAAGCCGCCTTAGTATATGGTCCTTTAGGTAATGGAAAAACTTCTTCGGTATATGCGTTGGCTAAAGAATTAGGTTACGATGTGTTAGAACTTAATTCTTCAGACTTCCGCGATGCAGAAAGCATTAAAATTTTCTTAGATTCTGCATTGGGCCAGCAATCTTTGTTCTTTAGACCAAAAATAATTTTAATTGATGAAGTAGATAATCTTTCCGGAGTTAAAGATCGAGGCTGTGTTCCGGCCTTAATGAAAGCAATTGAAAAATCTTCTTTTCCAGTGGTTTTAACTGCCAATGAGATTGAAGACAGTAAATTAAAGCCCTTAAAAAAATCCAGCCAGTTGATTAATTTTCATAAATTACAATACCGCACCATTGCGCACACTTTGCAATGGGTATGCGAACAGGAAAGCATCCCTTTTGAAGAAAAAGCAATTAATTCTTTAGCCCGGAGGGCTGATGGAGATTTAAGAGGAGCTTTATTAGATTTACAGGTTTGTTCAGCAGATAAACAGATTTCGTTTACTGCGGTGACTAATCTTTCGGAGAGAAAGAAAACCGAAACCATCCTTAATGCCTTAACAGTAATCTTTAAATCTTCTTCAGCAGAGAATGCCTTGCCTGCCTTAGACGATTTAGATACCGATCTTCGAGATGTATTTTTTTGGATGGACGAAAATCTGCCTAAAGAATATCTTTCTGCCAAATCATTGGCCAAAGCATACGAACATTTGGCAAGAGCAGACGTGTTTAATGGGCGAATAATCCGAAGACAGCATTGGCGGTTTTTAGTTTATATCAATAATTTACTGACGGCGGGAATCTCTTCTGCTAAGGAAGAGAAAAATCCGGATTTTACTGCTTACCGGCCAACGATGCGTTTCTTGCGCATGTGGCAGGCAAAAATGAAAAATGCCAAGAAAAAAGAAATTGCTGAAAAATTAGCCCGGAAAACCCATACTTCCCAGAAAGTAGCTTTAGAACAAGTGCCTTATCTACGAGCTTTGTTTACAGGCAGTTCCGGACCGGAGATTGCTAAAGAATTAGAATTAAATGAAGAGGAAGTAGATTGGTTGAAAGGGAAATAGAACCCAATTTCTCAATATATATAAAGAAGAAGGAAGGTAATCATTTATTATGACCAAGAAAAAGCAACAAGGTGTACGGGATATAGGTCAAACTTTAGAAAATGTGGGGGCAGAATTACAGTTACTTACTGAACTCAAAGATTCGGGGTTAGAAATTTTGGTAAGAGGTAAAGGTACTAAAAGAAGGTTTACCACTCCAGATTATAGTGCTGCAACTTCATATAAATTAAAAGAAACAGAAGTAGGGTACCAGAAAGAAGGTAGCGCATATATTCAATTTACAACATCCTTACCTGTTTCTGCTGGGGAGATAACAATCTTTTGCGGTTCGCCCATAAGAATATATCGCGAGAACAGTCATAGTTATAATTCAACCGGTGAATTCGGCAGTTCTTATTATACAGAAGTTACTGAAACCAGTTATGATTATTCTACAAACGGGTTTATTAATAGTTGTAAAAAAAAAGGAATCCAAACAAAATTGCTTGGTCCGTTAAGAAAAACTTTAACTGAATTACGAGATAGGCACCCTGTAGGAAGTACGGAGCAGTGTAGTCCTGATGGTGGTCGTAGTATACCGGGGATTGATTATTATGACTGTTGAAGGCAAAACCTTTAAAGTTTTTTAATAGAAACATTTAATAATTCTCATTTATAAGGAGTTGTATGGTTCATTCAGCGCAAGATATAGTGGTGTTTTGTAAGAAAAAAGGATTTATCTATCCCTCTTCAGAGATTTATGGGGGAGTAGCAGGATTATATGATTATGGTCATTTAGGGACCAGATTAAAGCATAATTTTGAAAATATATGGAGAAACTATTTTTTAGGGTTGGATGATAATTATTTTGAACTGGAAACTTCTAACATTATGCATGAAAAAGTTTTCAAGGCTTCCGGACATCTGGATAATTTTATTGATCCGTTAGCCAAATGTTCTAAATGTGATTTTGTAGAAAGAGCTGACCACCTGATTGAGAAAAATCTTGCCAAACGAGCAGAGGGGCTTTCTCCGGAAGAATTAACCCAATTAATTACTAAAAATAAACTTAAATGCCCGCAATGTGGGGCCAGCTTTAAACCAGTAACAATCTTGAATATGATGTTCCCTTTAAACATGGGCGCAACGACGGTAAATAAAGCTTACTTGAGACCGGAAACCGCCCAATCGCCCTATGTAAATTTTAAACACCAATTTGAATTATTAAGAAAAGTATTGCCTTTGGGTTTGGCCTTGGTTGGGAGAGCTTATCGTAATGAAATTTCTCCTCGAAATTTAACTTTACGGCAAAGAGAATTTACCCAAGCAGAATTACAGATTTTTTTTAATCCTGCTGAAATTAGCAAACACAAACACTTTAATCTCGTTAAAGACTATAAATTAAAAACTTTATTAGTCAAAGATCGAGAAACAAATAAAATTGTAGACCGAACTGCCCAAGAATTAGTTGATTACGGATTACCTCAATTTTATGTTTTTCACCTCGTTAAAATCCAACAGTTTTATTTTGAAGTATTAAAAATCCCCACAGAAAAATTTAGGTTTTACGAATTAGATGATAAAGAAAAAGCTTTTTATAACAAATATCATTTTGATTTAGAGATTAATCTGTCTGAACTAGGATTTACAGAAATGGGCGGGTTGCATTACCGGACCGATCACGATCTGAAGGGGCATCAGGAAATTTCTAAAGAGAAGATGGAAATTTTTGATGAAGCCAGTGGCAGCCGGTTCATTCCTCATGTTTTAGAACTCTCTTTTGGGGTAGATCGAAATGTGTATGCTTTATTAGACCTGGGTTATGAAGACAACCAGGAAAGAGGCAACATCCTTCTGCATCTTCAGCCACAATTATCTCCTTATTTCTGTGCGGTATTTCCTTTAGTAAAAAACAAACCGGAACTGCTGGCTAAAGCAGAAGAAGTATACGATTCATTAAAGAAAAACTGTTCCTGTTATTTTGATACTGGTGGTTCAGTAGGCCGAAGGTATGCCCGAGCTGATGAAATGGGGGTCAATTATTGTATTACTGTTGATTTTGAATCTTTAGAAGATAACGCAGTTACTATCCGTGACAGGGATACTACCAAACAAAAAAGGATCAAAATAACTGATTTAAAAAGTAAATTAGCAGAGTTAAGCCAATAAAAAATAAGCATTAAACCAACAAAAAAGAATACAAAAAAGTATTAAAAAAAGCATTAAAAAAGAGACATTTATGGCAGGAAATAATTGGTTAATTTTAGCAATCGTTTTTGCTGGCGTACTTTTGGTTAGTTTAAGCCTTATCTTATTGGAATTTTGTTCAACTATCAACCGACTGCACCGAAAACTTCGAAGGATTAATTCACAACTGAATAAGCAATCTTTAGATTGGTTGAAAAGCAATTATCTAGATGCTTACGACCTTTATTTGAATTTACCAGAACAGAAAAAAATATCTTTTTATCCTAATCTGACCGAGATAAGAGAAAAAATAGAATCCAGCATCCGCTGTGAAAAAGAACTGGAGTGGTATTTTCACGATGTCGATGAAAAAGACCTTCCTGAACAGAAAAAAGTATATCAAAATATGTATGGCCTTTATCTGGCTCTACCAGAAAAAGTTCAGAAAAAATATTATGCCCGAGTAGTGCAATTACGGGAGCATTTGGAAAGGGGCAGGTAGATTTATTTAACGATATTAATTTCTTGAGTACTGTCTAGGAGTAAATAGTGAAACATTTATAAATAAAAGATAGTTTAGTAGTCAAACTGAGGTAACTAATTATGGTAAAAGACGATATACTTGAGAAAGCAAAAGCATTGCTGGGAAATTTGGCAGCGCCGCCAAA
>ERZ1292633.5646-Hain-H41-02um-R1-5646-length-11219-cov-6_pt1 | contig 11219 bp, 7 predicted proteins | sample MGYA00564406_ERZ1292633 | MGnify/ENA primary metagenome ERZ1292633 (study PRJEB36523, sample SAMEA6512639) | groundwater metagenome | collected 2019-01-08 | study: AquaDiva: Metagenomics assemblies of 32 groundwater samples
TGCAGGAAAAGATTCGGTTGGAAGCTTGGTGAGTTGCCACAAGGGTATGATCATAAGTATATTTATTCGCAGATCGGTTATAACTTGAAAACAACCGATTTCCAGGCGGCCATTGGGGTTGCCCAACTTAAGAAACTTCCTGGATTCATCAAAAAAAGACAAGAAAATTATAAAATTCTTTATGAATTTTTCAGACGATACAAAAAATATTTTACTTTGATGAAGGAAGATAAAAACGAAGAAGTCAGCTATTTCGGATTTCCGTTAATTGTCAAACCTTCGGCTCCTTTTACAAGAAACGAACTCACGGAATATCTGGAAAAAAATAAAGTCGGCACCCGCAATATTTTTTCCGGCAATCTTCTCCGCCACCCTGCCTACATTAACCGTAAAAAAAGCTTCAAGATTATTGGCGATCATAAAAATGCCGATCTGATCATGAGTAATGCTTTTTGGCTGGGAGTTTATCCCGGAATTACCGATGAGATGATAAACTACGTAAAGAAAACCGTCGGACAATTCCTTTCCCAATTTGGAAAATAAAACAACCGATTATCCCCATAAAAGTTGTTAGGCTGATTATTCCTCCGAGGTATACATATGATTGTGGAACAAAGTAAAGAGTGAGATTTATATTACAACTTGAACTATTCGTACAAACAGCGGCTGGATCGATATAAAAAGAGTTAAGCTTAGCATCATTTTGAAAATGATTTTTATCTGGCAAAAAATAGTTTTTATCAATAATAGCTTTAAACCAATTAAACTCCCCCACTCTTATTTTCCAACTTGGATGATATGCCTCAGAAAAATTTAAATAAATTGGACTGTTAATATTTGTTAGATTGACTTTGTATTGAGCAGAACTTACATATTTATAATCAGTTTTTGTATAAAGAATATTTTTATAGATAGTTTCTTTTTTTTCGGTTAGATAAATATGTGGTCGATAGTCTTTGTTCTCATATATAATAATTTCTTTTGTACCGATGTTAATTTTTTCTAAATAAGTTAGTTTATTAACCTGATTAATAAAATCTTTTCGTTTACCCTGTGCAAAAAAATTATCATCATTAGCCTTGTCTTCAAGAGGGATGATGACATATTTTATTGCAGAAATATCGAAAAGTTGATTGGCATATTTTTTGATATATGTTTCATTGCCATCGGCTACAAAAGATTGCCAACTATCATGATTAATGTTGTAACTACTTATAATTGACATGGTATTAAGACGAAAACTCCAGCGAGAGTTTGTGGGAATCCAAAAAGTTCGAAAATAATCCCTTTGTTTTGAGAGAAAATCATTAACAATAAGATAATCATTTGGAATTTTCCTCTCAACAAACAAAGTACCGAGCTCACCGGTTATAATTGGTTTGGCATTCCATAAAAAAAGTAAAGCCGTTAAAATCGTTACAAATGAAGCAATTGCTATTAGTTTTTTATCTTTAGCCTTTTGCCATAGCCAACCAATAAAAGCGCCAATTAAGATAGCGTAGGATAATGAAACGTATATCAAAAATTTACCGGATTCACGAAACGCGTTAAAACCGGGGACACGATCAAACAACCATTGATAAATATCAGGAAAAGGAAGGGTATTTTGCTTAGTTAAAAATATTCCTAAAAGTCCTAAAAAGGTAAAGAATGGAATCAGCTTATTCTTTTTGCTGACAAGAAAACCTAAAAAAGCTAAGATAGGGACTAAAAAAAATTGCCATTGAATCGGCTCAATTTTCCAGGGAATTATTTCCCCCCCGGTCCAACCAAAATGGAGAATCGCCATTACCTTAGTTAGTTTAATGTACCAAGCGCCAAAAAGAGGTTGATTAAAGACAGAATTGCTGGTAAGCACTCTGGCTCCATAAATTCCTAAAAGAAAATATAGATTAAGAAGTATAACCAAAACTACCGGAATAGCTGAAAAAAATCCTAATTTTATTAGTTGTTTAAAGTTTTTAATTCGTTCAATAATAATTAAATGATAGACAGTGTAAAAAAAGGCCAACCAGACGACTAAATAAAAAATACGAAATTCGTAAAAACTAATGACAAAGCCAAAAAAAGAGGCGATCAATGCATAAATTAGTTTTTTTTCATTGAGGGTTTTTATAAAAAAAAGAAGAAAGACGGGAGTAAATGTAATAGCCATAAGCAATGTCAGATGCCCCCCTTTCAAAATAATCAGATAGGTATTGAATTCAAACACGAGGGCGCTGATAAAGGCAGCCATTTTTGAACGCAGGATATAATAGGAAAGAAAATACATAAAAATAGGAAGAAGCAAGGCTATTGGCCATAAAAAAACCAATCTTTCTATAAGATAGATATTTATATTTAATTTAGCCAAAGCGCCGGCAATAAATATAAATGGCCAAAAAGAAATACCAAAATTAAGCCCGCCAAAACCGGAGTCAGAAGTCCATATATCTGGCAATGAAAAATATTCATTTATTTTTTCCAAGTAATCTACCATCCAATCCCCATAAGTAATGGGAGAGAGATTAAAAAACCAGACATGATGAACAAGAATAGAAATTATTACCAAAATACCTATGGGAAGTGAATGTCGTTTTATTTTATTTATCATAACGAAATGTTATAATGAGAACTTAAATTATAACTTAATTATGGCACAAGTTAAATCCAATATTATTTTTATTATTTTTACCTACAATGAAGAAAAAAGGATAGAATATCCGATTAGATGTTTTCTTCCTTATGGAGAAGTAATAGTTTCTGATGATTCAAGTACAGATAATACAGTTAAAATTGCAGAAAAATTAGGCGCTAAAGTAATCAAACGTAAGACCCATTTACCTTTTGTTGAAAATAAAGAAGAGACGGAATTTATTTTTAGTCATGTAAAGACAGATTGGGTTTTTTGGGGTTTTGCCGATGAGATAGTACCAAAAAAATGTTTAGACTTGATAAAAAAAATATCTCTTGAGACAAAATATAAAATAGTAGTTCAGAAACGGAAAACCATGCTTTATGATCCTGAGTCGGAATTTGTTCCCGTTGATGTTTCTGTAAATTTTTTTCGTAAAGACTCTCTAGATTTTTCAACCAATACAATACATCAAATGGGTAAGTTTGCCTCTCATGTGAAGCCCGATGAAGTGCTTTATCTTCCGCCGATCGATGAATATTCGGTCTATCATTATTCTAGATACAACACCGAAAGCATAATCAACAACTTAAACACTTATTCTTCTTTGCACGCAAGATCAGCCTCGGAAAAACTAATAGGAATGAAGATGATATTTTTCCCGACATTTACATTCTTAAAAATATATTTTCTGGAAGGTGCAATCAGATATGGGCTAAAAGGTCTTATTGTTTCAATTCAATATGCTATATATTTTTTTATGGTTTATGCTAAAGCTTATGAAAATAGTCAGAACGTTACATTAGATTCTATAGAGAGCAAATTCGCGGTATCTAAGAAGAATATTTTGAAAAAGTCACCAAAAACAAGTTTGTTAAAGATTTACTTATCAAAAATATGGATTTTATTTATTTCAAAAATCCACAAATTTTATAAATTTAAACAAATAAAATAATTCAGTTGCTCCTATCAACTTTAATTAGATAGTGCAGCGAACCAAATAGAATTAGATATATTGCATTAAAAAAACCTATTTTTTCTTTTTTAATCTTAATTATCTTTGTTCTAATTCCAATATCGGGAAAGTATTTATTTATTTTGAATTCAATATTCTTGATAGGTTTTATTATCTTAATCAACTGTTCTTTGTTTCTAAGTAATTCATTTCCAAAATCTCGGTTAGGATAGTTTTCAGCGGGAATACTTATAAGAATCTTTTTTGAATAAGGTAGGAAATTTTTTATTATGGTTTGAAAATCCTTTTTGTCAAAATGTTCCATTAGACCTTGAGAATATATTAGATCAAATTCATTTTTTTTAAATTTCAATCGGTCCACGCTTTTTTTGCTAGTAATATCACAAACATAAAATTTACTTATTTTGTTTGATAGTCGAGAGCGCAGACTATTGATTATATTTTTATCGTAATCAAGAAGAGATATCTGAGTTCGGGGAGAAACTGATGATAAGAATACAGAATGATCAGCCGGCCCACAACCTATTTCCAATATTTTTTTATGGTTTATTAGAAACATATTTAGTAAATATGGCCAATGTAACAATATATTTGAAAGGGCAACACTGTTATGATTTTTGTAATAGTTGAACCAACTTTTATTCATAAGTTATTAAAAATTTTTAAATAAGATCTGGCTGTCTTTTCCCAAGTAAATTTTTTAGCACAATTGTAATTGTTGCTTAATAATTCTGCTCTCTTTTTTTCGGATAAAAAAAGCACTTTATTAATTTTATCAGATATATCTTGATTGTTATATGGGTTGACTAACCAATCTTTACTCGGGTTTATTTCAATTAAAGAACTATTATTAGAACTTATAACCGGACATTTACAGGTCATTGCCTCCAGTACCGGTAAACCAAAACCCTCATATAAGGATGGATAAATAAAAAATTTGGCATATTGATATAAATTTTTTAACTGTTCTTCAGTTGCATAACTAAATATGATTACTCTATTATCTAATTTCAATTCCTTAATTTTATTTTCTAACAATAAAAGTTGTTTATCATCAATTAATCCAGCAATGACATACTTGTAATCGGATAGATTTTTATTATCAGCAAAGACCTCCAGCACACGGTAAATATTTTTTCTTTTGGGGTGAGTAGTTAGGGAAAAAAAATATTGATCTTTAATTATTCTTTTTGTCTTTTTTGGAGAAAAATAAATATCATTCACGCCTAAATAAATTACCTTTATTTTACTGTCAGCAACATGATAAAATCTTTTTATATCCTTCTTAGTATTTTGAGAGTCAGCAATAATTACATCAGCATTTTTAAGAGATCTTGGGAGAGCATACTTATAATACATATTAAACAGAGTGGACTCGTTTTTCCTAAATATTAAAAAAGATAGGTCGTGGATAGTTAAGACATACTTAACATTCTTTTTTTTAAAAAAAGGGAGAATATGAGCCGGTCCATGAAAAATATCAATTTTTTCTTTGCTGATTAGTCTATTAATTAAGAAATTATCAAATAAAAAAGCGCTGAAATAATTTTTTGATAAATTGATAGTTTTTGTTTTATCAATTGTCTTGTTTCGCTGAGTTTGAAAAAAAACATAGCCATTCGCCTGATCGATTTCTAAAAGCTTATTATAAAGACACTCAATGTAATAAGGTACCCCTGTGTTTTTATTTTCATATATCCGCGAGTTAACTCCTATTTTCATGTTTTTTTCTAGATTTTATAAATCTTACTATCTGCCAAAAAGTTAATAAATAAAAAGTTCCAGATAAGATAATTGATAATTTATAAAGAAAATCGGGTTCAAATTGTGGGTTTAAGTTAGTCTTATTTTCACAAGCTACTCCGGTTCCATAAAAATTTGCTCTAAAAACAGGACTATCACAAATTTTCCAGTAAGGAGAAAAACTTTGAGAAAAAACATAGATTATTTTTTGATTTTGTTTTAAAGAGTCAACATTAAGCGACTCAGACTCCTTAAGACTAATTATTTTTTTTGATTTGATTTTAGAATAAAAATCTTCTTGTAATTTTTTATACTGATCAACAGGAATAATTAATAAATAATCGAGATAAAAAGAATTATCCTCTAAATTCTCTACGGTAATCACCGGTTTGTTCTTTTTAATTTCTATTTCCCCAAAATCTACCCACTCAAACGTGTTATATTTCTTACTAAAGTTAGTTCGTGTTGTTGGAATATTATCAACAGTAACCTTAATGGCATTAGTAAAAAGATTTTCATAATTTAAAGAACTTAATAAAATTTTGTATTTTCCTTTTAATAAATTACTTGTTTTACTGATTTTATTACCGCCATTGGTTGCGATAATTTCCGGATTATAAAAACTGATCCCTTTTAAAGTCATATCTCTTAAATATTCCCCCGGCACGTAAAATTCCTTAGTACCATTTTTTGTAAATCTAACATCAGGAAAGAAAGAAAAATTAAATTTATTGAGAGAGGCATAAAACACGTCATCTAAAGAAGTGTCATACACGATGACATTGTTGGAATAATTTTTTGATAATAGATCATTGATGTTAGAGTCTAGTCCCAAATTAATTAAGGTCAAGTCAGGAGGAAGGTTTTTTATTCCTTTAATATCACCATAATAATAAACAGCCGTTTTTTGCTTAATTACTTTATTATCAAAATTTTTTACTTCAAAAATACTAAAGCCATTGATATTATTTACTTTTTGAAGGTTGCGGCTGTTATTAAATATATTTTCTATAATTTGAAATCTGGGAAGACTTTTGTCAACGATTAAATATTTGATATTTTCATTGGCCAATCGGTCCACTGCCCATTCTTCATTCAGATTATTTTCCAAATAATCAAGATATCGGGACGAATAATCGCTAATAGTCCGGTTTGAATTAGCGGTATTTTTAGTTAACGGAAAGTAAGAAAGGAAAAAATTATAATAGACGGAACCGCTACTAGATTTTGGATACCAGTCGTAGCTCCCGACTCCCTGATCATTTGGATAAATCGCAACTCTAAAATTATCTTTATTTTTTGACAAAAAATTATTTAACTGATTATATTTATCAGGATAATTAAATGGTATGATTGCGTTTCCAAAATTTCCGGAAAAGAAAATAGGATTAGAATATATAATAAAAATTGGAATTAAAATAAAGAATAACAATAATAATTTTTTTGATATTTTACTAATTAGAATTAACAAATATGGAATAAAAATGGCCATACCAAAGACATATAGCATAAAAAATTTGCTTGGGTCTCTAAATGGTTTAAAGAGAAAAACATTCTCAAAAAGAAAAACGTTTAGTTTCTCAAATGGATAGTTAACTCCCATGGAAAATATTACGCCGATACAAGCGATAAAAAGGATAAAAATAGATCTTCTTTTATCCTTTTCTAAAAATAAACTATAGATAAAACCAAGAAAAGCTGCAATGGGAAAGATTATCCTAATTTTTGATAGTTTTTCAAAAAGATTTGGATCAAGCCATGTTTTTTCACCCATGGCTGTGGCTGTAAGAACATTGTGTAACGTAGACGCAGCGGATGAGCCATAATAAGAGCTCAGGTTATAAAAAAAATTATTAATTAAAGGGTATGATTCTTTGTAGATTAAAGCAGGCAGCCAGGAATCAATATTTAATAAAACTGCTATAAAACAAGTCAGGACTATATTAATCATTAATGTCCAACTTTTTTTGTCAAATATATACAGAATCACGTAAAAACCAATAATCAAAGGGAGCATATACATTATATGAGGCATTAGCCAAAACATAATGCTAAGAATAAGTCCTGAAATTAATATATAAATTTTTTTATGCTGATTTTTTGCTTCTGATGATTTTAAAATAAATAATAAATAAAGGGGTAAAAGTCCAAAACCATAATTGTAGGTAATATGACCGGCGGAAATTCGATAACCTATATGAACATTAAAAGCATATAAAAAACCAGAAATAAAGCTGAGCCAAGGAATTAAGGATTTGTTTATTTTTAATTGGCTAAACCAATATTTAGCAAAATAATACATCCCGAGCAACGGAAAAATAATTGAAAATAATATATAAATTTTTGATTCAAAGTTACCAAAAATAAAATATAAAATTTCTTTAAGAGACATCCATCTAATAAGTGTTGAGCCGTTCGATATAAAAAAGGTAGGGTTATTTCCATAAGTAGTTGGAAAACCGATATTTGAATGACCTAATGTAGTATATTCTCCCCAGGCGCGAAGATTATCCTTTAAATAAGATAAATAATTATTTGAACTTAAATATTCTCCGTATAAAATTATTCCGCTAGAAAATAAAAATTTTCTAGAGATGAATATTAGAATGCCTAATAAAAAAACAGCGAAAAATATTCTATAAAACTTATTATCAAACAAGTAGTCAAAATTAATTTTCATCATTTTTTTTCTAAGACGATTTCCCATTCATAATAGCCAATAACAGGAATTTTAATTTTATGTATTAAATTAAAAAAAGAATTTTCTTCAAAAAATTTTCTATTTTTGATCATAAGACGTCTGGTTATAAAATCTGCCACAGGAAACCATATCAGGCTTTTTTTTGATTCCAATATTGAAAATTTATTTTTATCAATTAGATCGAACAACTCGTCGTTTTTCATATATTCTCTAAGATGCGTCACATCCATGACCCATTTGCCATTTCTTCTGTTGTAATACCAGCCATAAGGCTTTTTAAAAACAGTTGTAATATAGGCAACGCCTTTATTTTTCAAAACTTTATCAATCGTTTTTAACAATTTTTTATCATCAACGTGTTCTATCACCATGGTTGAAATAATAAAATCAATACTATTATTTTTAATATTCTTAATATTTTCAACATCATCAACAAAAGCATGAATCTTTTGGTCAATTTTTTTAACAAGTTCGATACTTTTTGGTGATAAATCAACGCCATAAATTTTTTTACCGTTATAATATCCGTTCTTTTTCAACGAATATAACATAGAACCGTCACCACAACCCAAATACAATAATGATCCCGATGAAGACTTTTTTAGATATTTGTTTACTAAATCAGGTACAGTTATACTGTAATATTGAAATAAATAATCTGAGTAATCAGACTTTTCTCTACCTTTTGATTTTAAATTTTTATTTTTCTTAACCATTGAATAAATAAGTCCAGCAAACCCAGCTATATATTCAAGAGATCTCATAATAATAAATAAAATAGTTTCGATTGGGTGCGTAATAAATAATTTCCAATTACGGAAATAAGAAAACTTAATTGGATTATATGTATTAATCCAGGACTTTGGCCTTTTTTTAAAGTAATTAGCCATTTCTCTACCATACATGAAATGTTTTCGTATAGTGTTTTTTAGCGTTAGCTTTCCTTCATTGTGAAGAACGATATTTGCTGCCCTTTTTATGATGTAATTTTTTTCTAATAATTTTTGAGTAAGATCGACATCGTCTCCACCTGCACCAAGTGATAAATCAAATCCACCTATATCATCCCAAGCAGTTTTCTTATAAAAACGCGGACTTTCCATAGTAGAATCATCCCAATAGCACCGTCTTTCTAATTGTTTTACTTTTGACCAAATACCTATTCCAAAGGAATCCTCAGGTAATATGACAGCGTCAGCGCCTCTTTTACATAAAGCAACGGCTTCGGAAATAAGATTCTTTGGTAATGTCATGTCTGCATCTAACCAATAAACATATTTACCTTTTGCCTTTGCCATGCCGTAGTTTCTTTTATGCGGAGCATCAAAAATTCCCTTTTCTACTTTTGGAACATAATTAATAAAATTACATTTATATTTTTTAGAAATTTCTTTAACATTATCAGTCGAATTACTATCGACAACGATTATTTCAATCTTTTTATAAGTTTGAAGTCTGATATTTTTTAAACAACTTTCAAGAAATCCAGCAGAATTTTTTGTAGGGATTATAATTGATACAATTTCATTATTATTCATTTGTTTATATGAAAAGCATTATAGCAAAAGTATAAGTTGTTGTATATATTTATATTTTTCTTGCTAAAACTCCAAAACAGTTATGCTTCTTTGAGGGTATGTATTTGTCAAAAATCATAAGTAGTCGCAAGAATGGAAATAAGATAACTGCTAATAATGGAACTCGTTTAAAAAGAAGTGTATTTATTTCCCAGATTAGAGAACCAAACCCTCCAAATGTATCGACTTCTTTTATGATCTTAAATTTTTTTAATAAACCAATTATTTCCTTTTTTTGGTAGCCTTCTCTTTCGTGAGTATCATGTGTCCAACTTTTAAAATAATTAAACCATCGTTTTTGATTAACTAGCGGCACATGAATTATTAAGTATCCACCTTTTTTAACCATGAATGATAAATTATTGATAGCTTTCTTATAATTTGAAATATGTTCAAGAACATCTAATGACCAGACAATATCTCCTCTATTTTTTAGTTTTTGATTCGTTTTAGTAAGATCACCAACAGACACGCTAATTCTTTTTTCCTGAGTTAAATTTTTTGCTAACTTTACTAGCTTTTCTTCAATATCGAATGAGACAATTTGACTTGTTGGAAATATTTTTGCCATATATCTTGAATAGGCGCCATTACCGCAACCAGCATCGATGAAGAAATTACCATTAAGATTTTTTGTGCAATTTTGAAAGAAATCAAATCTTTCTTGAAAGCCAATTTCTGGTATCCCAAATATTTTTATGTATAAAACGACTAAAAATTCAACACGCTTAGGAACATTTACTGATAAGCCAAGTTCTTTTCCTTGGTTTTTAAGATAATTAATTTTTGTAGCCAGTTCACGTCCAGCGAATAACACGTTATTTATTAATATAATTTATAAAAGATTTTGCACTATTATTATATGTTAATTTACCGCTCCATTCTATTCCATTTTTCTGTAGTTTTTTATAGAGTTGTTTATTTTTGTAAATTAATCTTATTTTTTTTGCAAGATTGTCAGGTTTGTTAGTTTTACAAATTAACCCAGTTTTATTATTTAAAACACTATCCCTTAGTCCATCCACGTTGTAGACAATCGATGGTGTTCCTTGACTTGCGGCTTCAGTGACGACTAATCCCCAACCTTCTTTAATCGAAGTAACCAATAAGCAGTGGCATTTTTGCATAATTTTTATTTTTTGCTGTGTTGAAATTGAGCCAAGATAAATAATATCTCTTTTGTACACACTTTTATGAATAAGGTCAAATACTTTAGCAGTGTATCCTCCGCTAGGTGATCCGGCAATATATAATTTTAAATTTAAAATAGTTTTTTTAGCAATTTCAAAAGCTTTTATTTGATCAATGGTTTTTTTCATTTCTCGAATATTACCCAAGCTTAAAAGAGAAAAATCTTTAAATTTTTTTAAATTTTTTAAATTATTTATAGGTTTTATATCTATTCCTACCGGAATTATATTAATATTTTTTTCTTTAAAACCGAATTTAAGCAAATCATTCTTAGTGCTTTGTGAAATAGTGATGACTTTTTTATTTCTTAAAAGCCATAAATAAATTGGTTCAAAAATATAGTATCCAAATAAAGCAAAAATCCATGGGAGTTGATAAAACCAATTTTCTCTGCATAGTTGATTAATATATATAAAA
>ERZ1292633.5647-Hain-H41-02um-R1-5647-length-11218-cov-6_pt1 | contig 11218 bp, 11 predicted proteins | sample MGYA00564406_ERZ1292633 | MGnify/ENA primary metagenome ERZ1292633 (study PRJEB36523, sample SAMEA6512639) | groundwater metagenome | collected 2019-01-08 | study: AquaDiva: Metagenomics assemblies of 32 groundwater samples
TTGAGCTGACAGAACAGCCCCTCGTTCGGTTAGGTGTTACGGTGACTTGACACGGTCGTCTCGCACAAAGCTCTTCTTTAGTTCCACCAAATCTAAACAGGGACTTACGCAGTTTTCCTTTACCACCTGCGAGGTGAACGGACACCTCCTCGGAGGTGGTTCCCGCCTACTGCGTAAGTCGTGCAAATGTAAAAAGACTCGTCAGGATTTGGTAAGAAAATCACCTAATTTGGCAAGCGCCAATGTCCGCATCGAGATTGTTTGCTTCGCAACCGGTTCCATCTCGCCAAAGGTTTGCGCGCTACCTTCGGGCTGAAAAATCGGCCCCCAGCCAAAATCTTTGTCGCCGCGTACTGCCGTCGCAATCATGCCCCGTATCTCGCCAACAAAAACATGCGTGCCGCCCACATCGGTATAAGCTACTGCTGTCCGCGCGATCGCCCGACGGTCAGTTAGCCTCGCCAACATAGCCAACATCCCCTGATTGCCCACCGTCTGCACAAACCAACGGATAAGCGGCCCAGGTAGGCCATTCCAAGCGACGAAGACCAGGCTGGTGTCTTCGACCAAAACCGGTTTATTAAGCGCCGTATACGCTGCCTGCGCCTTGGCCCGGACGATTTCATCGAGATCAAGCGATTGCGGCTCGGGCAGATCAATCGCCACTTGCTCGACTTGCCAGCCGAGCGTAGCGCTAAATTCTCGTGCCTTGTTAGCATTGGTTGTGGCAAATAACGTTGGTCGCACCATCCGCACCTCCATTTAAAACCAATCCGCCTGTCGATTGGCGCTACCAAACTAGCAGGCCGGCTAAATAGCAGCAATAATAGGACTTTCTCATTTTTGGGATCTTCTCGAAGGTGTTCACCGAGTGACTCCTTCGAGGTGGAGGAAAAAATGAGAAAGTCCTACATTAAAACCAGACAGGCACTATTATACTAGCTAGTATAATAGTGCAACTACTTAGGTTTACTCAGACAACTAGCGAAGTTTCTTTGGTGGTTGACCGAATACCCCTAAAGTTGAACTTCTCAAGAATCGATCGATCTTTTTGCGGAGTGGATTACTCCGCTCAGCGGTCTTTTCTTCAAAATCCTCAAAAGTGCCCGCCCGCTCTAGCATAGTTCCAACAACTGATTTTTCGCGAAGAAAGCGATTGAGCAGATTGACAACTGTATTAGGGGATGAACCTGTTGCTTTCTGAATATCAACATAAGTCATGCCATCTTTAATCATCGAGGTGATCATCAGACGACGAATAATCTCAGCAATTTCTTTTTTGGTATGTAAGTCGAGAAAAAGATTGAGAGTTTCTCGAAAGTCTTTGGATTGGCTAAGAACATAGACGAGATAACGAAATTCTTGGTAATCCCATCGATAGGCATTTCTCCCAGCAGTTGTTCGGATCCGACTCATAGCACTCCTTTCCCAGTGACATTAACCCTATATTAAGCCTAACCCAAAGCGCACTATTATACTAGCTAGTATAATAGTGCGCTTACACGTTGTCTTCAAACAAAAACTCTGATTTACTACAATATATGAGTCAAAAATTAACCCCTATCTCTCTCTGGGCTCTTATTATTGGTTGTCTTATCATATTCTTCAGCCTCGTAAACTATCCGAAGGTAAATGGGTATGGCAGTTTTTATATATTTTTGATTGGCCTAACAAGTGGTCTAGGATTTGTCATCATCGGGCTGTTCTTTCGCACCTGGAAAAGAAAACATCCAGGTGAAGTAGATACGTTCTTTGCCTATTTAGGATTAGGTCTTACGGTCTTGGCTTACTTAATCTTTACATTGTCAATTAGATTCGGCTAGAATTCAGACCCGCCAGGACGGCGGGTCTGTTGTGCATGACGTGAATCTGTAATATTTCTATTCGCGGTAGATCTCGACGATTAAATCGTTGTAATCGCGGTCGTCGCCGTCTTCAAAGAGTAAAAGTGGCGGCTGACTGTCGTGCTGCGGCATCATCAGCCGCGTCGCCTGCCAATCATTACGCCGCGAGGCACGGTGATAAGGTTCGAGCGTGACAATCACCGCTTCCTTCCCCTTATTCGTAAAGCGATATTCTTGCCGCTGCCCCGACTGCGTCAAAATGGCCGTGTGAACAATCCCGCCATTGCGACGCATCACCAACATCTGGTGCCAGTCGGCATACGACGAGGCGGCAAGGCGGAGCTTGTGATCTGCGGCAACTACAAATCGGAGCTGATCGGCCCCCGCCGCGGGCGGGGGGTTGATCGGCTGGGTTGTCGCCGGCTTCGTCAGCCAGACTGGCGCCGAAATCATCACCCCACTTTTATTCTCAAAGCCAAGATAGAGACAAATCGTATCGTCTGGAACCTTAATTTCCGTATGGCCGCCGATCTCTGTAATCGGCGCCGTAACCGTTGTCAAATGAAGAACTTGGCGGTCAACCGTCCCTGGCCGAATTAGATAAATGGCAGCTTTGGGGTTATGAAACTCGGTTCCCGAAGCAGCCAGAAACTCAATTTCGATCTGGTTAGTCGGCCGAATCTCCAGACTACTCCCCATAGGCGCAAATTGACCGTTAGCACTAACCCCGAACTGGAGTAAAGCTTCAGCCCGTCGGGCATAACAACGCCGCGCGCGGAGTGCCTGCAGCACGGCCTGTTGCGGATCACGCGCGAAGGCAACCTTATCCACCCACACGCCGGTCATGCGATTCCAGTTGAGGCGCGTCGTGCCGCCAGCTGTATCGTTATTAATTGTCGGGGCGACCCACCAACCCTCCTGAAGTGCCCGATGGAACCAAATCAAGCCATAACGTAGAGAATCGGTCAGTCCCGAATCAACTTCGAACAAGGCAAACGCCTGGCGAACTAAGGCAAAATTCTTCGAGTGGGCCATCGACAGGAAATGGTCAGTGCCGGCCCAACAGTGGTTAAACTGGAAAACCGCCTCCCCCGAACGGCCAAGTTTCGCCGCTTGCTGGTACAACGTCTCCATATTCGTAGCGATCAAATCGCCCGGCTGCGCCAGCGCCCCATTGGCTCGAATGAGTTGGGAGCAGCCAAAACCATTCACGTGCGTCACGAGTTGATCTTTGCCCGGTACCAAACTACCGATGGTCCATTCCCACCCGGCCAAAACGACAAAGGGTGGATCCGCTCGGCTCTCGTTGCGAGCAAAGGTTCGTTGCTGCAGCATCAGCTCACGCGAAAGATCGCTATCGTGATCCGATATGCCAAATACCTGAACAAACATCTCCCGCGCCCGCTCGGTCTCTTTGGCATAGCCATGGACGAGCGTATGATCATCAATCTTCGGAATGGTGTGATTGTGAAGATTGGCTACCAGGTGCTGAAAAGGCCAAGCCTTGCCACAATGTGGCGCGCCCGGCTCAACCACCCATAGTTCACTACCTATGGCTGGTGTGAGTTTCCAACAAGTCAGCCCACCCAACATCACCAGCCAGGCAGCTAACCACGCGAGACGGCGTTGCATGTTTGCTCACCTACCCTTAAAGAACATTCCCCACTTGCACTCTAGCAAAAATAAGTAGGAGTTACGCAAACATAGTACTCACTCCAGGAGTGTCCTTCGCACAGCTCAGGATCGTCACTCCTGGAGTGTTACCAATTTGCGTCAGTCCTACTTAGGAGTTTTTCGTATAAAAAGTGAGTTCGAGGGCCTTAAGAGCCGGTGGCCGGCTGGCGACCCCGCGTGCTAGGTAAGCGCGCCAACGCCAGGTGCCAGCAGGATTTGTAAAAATGGCCAGCCGTAAATTAGAAATCGACTGCCAGGTGACCCCATCGTCGGCCGAAACGGCGTAGTAGATGGTGCTGCCTTCAGGTCGATCTTCATCAGCTTTAAGGCTTACCCAAACATTTTCACCCCTCATGCCTGCAACCGCCAGCGACCGCACCACCCCGTCGCTCGCCCCATAGGGCAAGGTCACTTCGCCGGCGTCGATATTCCAATCAGCGGTTGTCATCGCATCAAAATAACGAAGACTGTCGAACGATTCGGAAAAGGTTGTTTGCACTACCGCTTGGCTTTCCAGTGCAAGAGGTGAGACTGGATTTGTTGCCATAAAAGCGTCCCCAAAAATCTTAAACTTACCGGTTTGCTGACCCCACACCAAAATACTGGTAGCGACTGCCGCCAGTACAATCAAACCCGCTAAACTTAGTTCGGTTCGTCGGCCCACAGCGCCTCCTTAACCACAATTCTTTTTTAGTATACCATTCAACACCAAAACCGAAACCCCAGAGAATATTTGTAGGACTTACGCAGTTCGGGATCAAACCAGGTTTGTGGTCGCCGAGTTCAAACCTGGTTTGGGAGAGATAGTGCGTAAGTCCTGATTTGTTTAAAAGCAAAACTTCGTTTTCTCGTCATTGTGAGTATCGGTCGACTTGTCCGCCTTAGGGGGAAGCAATTTATTTTCCCTTGAGGCGAGATCACCACGGCTGCAGCCTCCCGCCAGAGGCGGACAGGCGCGGTGACAGATAGGAGGAATATAAATATCCAATATAGAAAAAGCAAGATTTCCAACCTCTAATTATTGACATTTTTACTTCTTGCTGCTAAAGTTTGGCCACACCTTTCGAATTTGACCAAGATCAAATCTAAAAAAAGGAAGTGACCCGCGGTGATGACGGATGAATTTGAAGTGATGATGAAGGGCCTGATGGCCCTGCCCCACAGCCGAACGTTGACGCCCCTGGCCGAACTTCACCCCGAGACGGGGTATACCTGGCCCAAGTTTTCCAAGCGCGGTCGCTGGCTGCCAGCCCCGGATAATCCGCTCGCCCAGTACGAACCGGGTAACACGGAGCCCTTTTGTCTGGCGACAATGCCTGCCAATTGGGAGGACAACCTTCGTGGACAAATCCATCGACTGGAAGAGTACTGCGGCCGAATTGACGCAGATCACATCAACGAGCAGATCGCCGCCGTACCCACCCATCGCGAGCTGATCGCCAAGCGTTTTGGTAAAGGCTTGGCGGCCCGAACAATCTATCTTGCCGTGGCCAGCCCCAGCCTCATCCATGATGCGGCTGAAAGACACTTCCATCTAGATTTTCCTGATCACGGGCAGTTGGTGGAAAGGCTTCTCTTTGATTTCTTGCGACGGCAGACAGAGCCGCGGGCTTTTCACCACAGCCTGCGCGTCCAGCTCTCGCAGACAAGCCTTGGCCTGGGCGCAGACTATGAGAGCTGGGTGAACAACCTCCCGAACCACTCGGTGCAGATCACGGCCTTGATCGCTCCATTTAGTGGCTTGTCGACCGATGCTGGCCGCTTCGAACTGCGTCGCCCTGACCAGATCGAGACGCGCTGTTTCGTCGAGCTGGGCATCTTCGTTCTGGCCCAGCTCGCTGCGCAATTGCCCGAAGTCATTCACGGCACGCCACTGGTCGCCCCGGCCGACATCCTCCGTCTGACTGTCGATCAAAACGACGCCAGCCACAGTTGTGGCCTCTATCTGGACGACAGAAGTGTTCAGATCACCGCCAACCAGAACTGGTTGGCGGATGAGAACGGCCGAGCTTCGGGCATCTTGGCCATTCTGTAAAAAAAGTTTCTTCACTCCAGGAGAGTCCTTCGCACGGCTCAGGATCGTCACTCCTGGAGTGTTCACATTCTTAAATCTGACCCTCTACCGAAGGACGACCGCAAGGCCGTCCTTCAAACGTTTTAGGCCTAATTTTTCCGTCGCTCGTGGGTCAAAAAAATCAACCACTCTGCCAGATCATCAACATAATGTGTTAAATCAGCGGCCCGGTAGACAAGTTCATATCGATTTGTTGTTCCCGAATACAGCTTTCGAGCCGGTAAGGCTTGCACAACCTCGCCAAAATACGTTTCGAGCAGCATCGGCAAAATAGCCTCCGTTTGCACCTGCCTTAGATCGTCTCGTGTAGCGCGCAGCCAATCAGCAATACCCTTCGTGTTCAGCCAACGTTGGCCACCCAGCTCGACTTGCCGATCTTTGATTTCGGGTGCCATTTCTAAAAGTAGCCGAATGTCTTCGTCGTCATACAAGAGATGACGTTGCGTCGGACGATCGATATCCGTCTTTAATTCGCCGCGCAACCCACCCTGGGTAAGGAGCTCCGTAAGGTAAGCCCGAGAGAGATCAAATCGCTCTAACACTTCCCCAATTGGCAGCCACTCTTTACCCTGGCTATCAACATAGACCTTCGGTTGATGTTTTAACCGGCGCACAAAATCGCCGGTTAAAACCGGCAGCTCGCTGGTATGGTCGAGCGATCCACCCTGAATTTCGTGAGCGCCCATGGTCACCGACAGAAGTTCTTCTTGGGTCAACTGGTCTGGCTTATCGCCACCGTTACTCATGCCCGAACCAGCCCGTGTGCCCGACGGGTCATCTGCCATAATCCAATCCATATCATACGGAGTGATGTTACTAAGAGGATCTCGGAATTCAACCACCCAAGCCCGTTGACCATTATTTCTAAGGATTCGACCCAGGCGTTGCTTGGCAAGCACCGGCGACCGAGTTGGTCGGAGGTTGATCAACGCCTTGGCGTCCGGTAAATCAACACCTTCTTTTAAGATGTCAACAAACGTTAGAACATGAATCCGACTAGCCCGATAATCAGCTAAAATCTGCAGCCGCTCCTCACCCGACATCCGACCATCGATTACCCGCGCCACGGCCGTCACAAACTCACTCGGCAGAGGCTGACCAGTTGCTGGATTGAGCTTCGGCATTTGAATGTTGGCCGCATTTATAAGCTCGGCCATTGTTTCAATATGTCGCTCCCCGATCTGACCATTCACGGGTAAACACGACACCAGGGTTTGCAGGCCACTTCGTAAAGCCCGCTCCACGTACTCAACAGCCTTTTGATTTCGGGCCTCGTTATTAAGTCGTTTAAGAAGAGCAGGTGAGTAGTCGCTGCCGGAAAGTAAACGGCCGTGAAAATCTTTGAGCATATCCGGGTCGGTCTGAAAGTAATCCCAATCCACCGGTGAAAGAATCCCGCGCTGAATCGCTTCTCGTAGTCCCAGTCGATGGATTTCCGGACCAAAAACACTCCACACTTGGCGCTCTTCGTCTGGCGAATACTCCGTGGTAGCCGTAAAGCCAATCAGCAGACCATCCGAACAAATACTCATCAATGCATCGACCGTTTGGCGAGTAGTATCACCAAGACTATTGTGAGCCTCGTCCATGACAATCAAATCGAACATATTCTCGGTAATTTTTCTCTCGTTAATCAGGTTAATTAGCGAATTATAGGTCATAAGTACGACACCGCCCGTGAGGTCTTTATTATCACCAAAATAGGTCGTTACCCGCAGATTTGGGGCAAACTTGCGAAATCCCCGCGGTTCGTCTTCCTCGTCCATTGGCTCTCCCAGAGTTTGATGAATCAGATCAACGGTCGGCACGAGGACAAGAGTCTTGGTAGCCGCTTTTTCTCCGATTTCGGGATGACCGGCTAATGCCTCAACCAGCTCAACAAAGACAGCCGTTTTACCAGTACCGGTCGGCATATCGATATAACCCTTTCGGCCGTTATCGCTGTTCAAAAATCGGAAGAAAGCATGAAATACATCTTGCTGATGTTCTCGAAGGGGCCCGCCCAAAGCATGGCCCGGTTCATAGCGAGTAATGTACTCTTCGAGATTAGTAATAAACCGCAGATAGTTACGGGTCGAGATCACCTCGTGGTCGTGGTCAAATCGCTCTTTGAGCTTGGTCACCTGGGTTTCGGTTGGGTCGAGGAAATACATGCGTTCCTGACCATTCAAATCCAGAAATGCCGCTTCAAAATCTTGAACGGCCAGTCGATAGTTTTCTCGCTTGAGATGGTGGATTTCCGCCAGCAGTTTCAAATATTCAGCATAACGGCGAGGGTAACGTTTCTTCAGCTCTTTCGTATCCAAATTCAACGCCTCGACGGTCAGACGCTCATTCTGGAAAAACGGCACCCCAACGAGCGTTTCCGCTGTCGCCAGCTGCGCTTTCACCTCAATCGCCGGCTTGGTTTGCACCACCCGTTTCGGTGGGGTAACAACCAGATGCGAAAGATTGTCAACATTCGGCCGGTCTATCATTTCACTCCGCGACATTACCCCGCCTTACCAGTAATCATGGTTTGGTTTTAATTAACCGAATTACTTTACCACGATTATCCGGGTATGGACGGGGGAAAGTTCCCAATCGGTATGCTGGCAAATGGCGGAATTCTTCCTCCTTGAGTCGGTTATCCAAGAACAATTCATCCACAAAATACGGTACGAGATCAAGTTCCGCAAATAATTCTGTTATAGGCAACCAAATCCAACGCCGTTCCTGCCAAGTTAAATTATTCAAATCATAAACAATCATAAGTAGGAGCAATATCGCCACCGCCACCAGCGGAATCACGAGTAGGGAAATTATCGAACCGTCGTTCAAGGCAAACAAACACAACCAGATAATGGCTGATAAAAGGGAAAGACTCGCCCATTCAATCGTCAACATGCGATCACGTACCAAATGCGCGACATCTTTAAAGTTTTGAAGCATTCCACGCCCCTCTTCAATCATATGATTGATAATCGCGCGCTGGTGGTCAGTTTTACTTTCGAGCTGGGTGAGATAGCTAAAAATAGCCAGATTATAAGGCATCGAATACGAAAAATCCGGCAGACGGTAATCGATCTGTTGAATCAGGGCCGTGTCCAATCGCTTACGAATTTCTTTATGCACCCGCCCGCCCAATTGCTTGGAGAGAATGTAGATAGCCACAAAATGGGCGTCGGATTTACGCAATAATTGGCGTAAATTATAGAGACGCGAGGCTCGAATTGAGGTTGAAAACCCTAAAAAGATGGCAAAAGTAAACGTGGTAATTGAGAGAATTGTATCAATCCGATCGAGCGGGGTGCGAAATGGCAAAAAAACCGCAATCATCAAAAAGATGCAGTAAGCGATGATCAGCAACGCCGCATGACGTGAGAGCATTCCCCTCCTAATGGATATTAGGATTATAACAAAAACTTGAATCATTCGGGAGTAACTCTTATAGGACTTTCGCAAATCCTCTTTAACCTCCGAGGTTAACGCTAAAAACCTCGGAGGTTTCCCCATATTTGCGTGAGTCCTATCTTATTGTGACATACCTCTAAACCTGCTAATCTTGGTCTACTTGGTCCCATCGTCTAGCGGTTAGGACGCCGCGTTCTCAGCGCGGAGATCAGGGGTTCGAATCCCCTTGGGACCGCCATACAGAAGCCCCGCCTAAAGCGGGGTTTTTGTATGGTTGATTCAATGCGAATTCGAACCCCGTTGCACCGAGTGCGGGGTTCGAAACCTCGAATTCACGCGCAGGAATCGCAATTACGAGCATGGATTCGATGGTTTACAGGTAATCCCCTTGGGACCGCCATACAAAAAGTTTATGGCATAGAGAGTAAAACTTTTACCTTCTCGACGATGTCGCCGGGCATGGTTTCGGACTTCGACAAAAAAGACATCGCCCCATAACGGAGGCTTTTTTCTTTATACTCATCCGCCGGATAGGCCGTTAAAATCAGCACCGGAATATCTTTGGTGGCCGGCATGGTTTTTAATATTTCAAGAACACCCAAACCACCCTTTTTCGGCATCATCACATCTAACAAAATCGCCGACGGCTGCTGTGAAAGGGCGATCTCTAAACCGTCTTCACCATTGCTAGCTTCTAAAATCTCAAAACCGGCCTCTTTAAAACGGTCGCGATACAACCCCCGCATCTCCGGGTCATCATCGATAATCAAGAGGGTTGGTTTAGTGGCCATGACCGCACGATACCACAGCCCGAAGAATGGTACAATAATTGAGTTATAACTAGACCAATCCGAGATGAATCTTTATTCCTTTAAGTTCCTTTTCTAACCGATCAATGCGGTGGATTTGAAACAAACTAGGACGTACGCACTTCCCGTGAAAACCCCAGGGGTTTCCGGGCGTTTTAACCCCTGGGGTTAAGGAGAAAGTGCGTAAGTCCGGTCATGATGCGGTTATAGCGCTCATCCTCTTTTTGTTCATGAGTAAAAAATTCTTCTTTAGTCAAAAAATGACGCTTCATTTCCTCTATCAAACCGCCCCCGGTCAGATACTTAATTACATAAGTATTCTGCTCGGCCAGCTCACCAACTTGCGTCGCAAGTACACCCATTTGACCAGCCAGCGATTCAAGCATCGCCTTTGATTGTTTCTGCGTCTTCTTTGCCATAAAGAAACTGTAGTAAGACCTCAACGAATTGACCAGTACCGAAGAGTCTGCTAGGCTCCCGCCAGATAAACTGCCAGATAGGACCTGAACAGCATGGAAAGACCGCCCAAGGGGCAACTCCAGGTAGTGTCGCTCGAGATCGTCACGCGCCACGTTTCGGTGCGACCAGGCAAACTGGGTAGCGAAAAGCAAGTCTGGATCGACGAAACAAGACAAGGTCAAGTTATCCCCGACTTCGTCTATCCGCCACAGGTCTCTCTGATCTACGTTGGCTACAACGACCAACGTTTTGGGCAAAAAAGGCATCGCGACTGCCTGTATTTGGCCAGCACCGAAATCCCCTTCCTCCGGGCTGCCGGCCTCAATACGCCACTCGGTCTCGACTCGTCGGGAAGCCATATTCCCGGCAAGCGCCGGTGGCGTAAGAACCTCTGGGAACCGGTCACCGGCACCCTCGGCGGCGTGACCTACAATTTCGAAATGGCCAAGATTTTGGAGATTGGGCAAATCCTGGCAAAGGACACCGACACGCCCTTTCACTGGACATCCAACAGCCAAACGCATCTTAGTAATGCGCCCACCTGGCCAACGCTGATTATCCCCACGCGGCGGCCCCGCGGAGCTGATTGGGAGGAGTACGAACCGATTTATTTTCTCCAGGGTATCTCAACTATCAACTGGCCACTGCTGCTCCTGGCCGTACAGGGTCGCTATCTCGATGAGATCCTCGGCTGGAAAGGTAACCTGCCTAGCGTTCTCCGGCTCCGGGCAATGATCAATATCGCCAACCGCGGCGCGCAAATTCTTGCCAAAATTGGCCAGTGTTTCGATGGAGCTGAAGCCCACTACGTGGCTATTGGCGAAAACTTCTTGTTCACCCTTGAACGCGCTGGCAAGATGGTCTATATCGTTGATTTTCCCGAGTACGGCCATGGCCTCTACCTGTTCACCCGTCGCGAGCAGGCGCAGCAATGGACCCGTCGGGCCATCAATTTTTCGACCGCT
>ERZ1292633.5648-Hain-H41-02um-R1-5648-length-11217-cov-5_pt1 | contig 11217 bp, 11 predicted proteins | sample MGYA00564406_ERZ1292633 | MGnify/ENA primary metagenome ERZ1292633 (study PRJEB36523, sample SAMEA6512639) | groundwater metagenome | collected 2019-01-08 | study: AquaDiva: Metagenomics assemblies of 32 groundwater samples
AATTAATTGCGACCATCCAAACCATTAAATCCATGGGCTTTAAAGCCGGAGTGGCGGTGAGTCCGGAAACCCCGGTGGAAGTTTTGGTTAGTATAAAGGCCGATCAATATTTAATTATGAGCGTTATCCCCGGCAAACAAGGTCAGGGTTTTATAGAAAACACCTTAAATAAGGTCAAAGAATTGAGAAAGCTCCTGCCAGGTGCTATAATAGAGGTAGATGGAGGCGTTAATTTAGCCAATGTGAATAGTATTGCCCAAGCGGGTACAGATTTGATTGTAGCCGGCAGTGCGATTGTTTCCGGAGGCAATATGGCTGAAAATTTTGAGAAACTAAAAGTAGAAATGTACAAAAACAAAATTTAATGGAAAAATTATCTATTAATGAGATAACTTATAAAGCTAACGACATCCGGCAGGATATTATTAATATGCTGGTGACTGCCGGAAGCGGGCATAGTGCCGGTCCTTTGGACATGGCCGATGTTTTTGCGTCCCTGTATTTTAATGTCTTAAACCATAATCCCAAAGAGCCCAAATGGGAGGGACGGGATTATTTAGTTTTGTCGTGCGGGCATATTTGCCCGGTGCTGTATGCTAGTTTGGCCGAGTCAGGTTATTTTCCCAAAGCGGAATTAAACACTTTGCGAAAATTAGGCACCAGATTGCATGGTCATCCGCATAATTTGGCTTTGCCCGGAATTGAAACTTCTTCCGGACCCCTTGCGCAAGGCGCCAGTCAGGCCGTGGGCATTGCGTATGGTTTGAGAATGGATCATAAAAGAAATCATGTTTATTTAATAATGTCAGACGGCGAACAGCAGGAAGGACAAATTTGGGAAGCGGTAATGTTTGCGGGAAAGTACAAATTAAGTAATATAATGGCGATAATGGACCGGAACAATATTCAAATTGACGGCTACACCGAAGATGTAATGCCATTAGAAAATTTAAAAGCCAAGTATGAAGCTTTTGGCTGGCACGTATTGGAGACCGACGGTCATAATATTCAGGAAATAATTAATGCCTGCAACGAAGCCAAGGCCGTATACGAAAAGCCTACGTTAATAATTGCCCGAACTATTCCCGGCAAAGGCGTGGGTTTTATGGAAGGGGATTACCGTTGGCACGGCATGCCGCCAAACAAAGAGCAAGCAAAGTTAGCGCTACAAGAACTTAGGACTTTACAAGGTAAAATTATTAGTGAGCATCAGTAAAGAATTAACAAAATGACAAATTTTAAAATTTACAAAATCAAACATCAATTAACAACTAACCAAAATATATGATTACTTTTTTGCTTTTTGTTGGGTTTATATTTTTGCTGTTTTGGATTTCCAGCATCAGCAACCGGGTAGCGGCAATGGAAAAACGTTTGCAATCGGGCGCGGTTACGACTCCGGACAAGGTACCGGTAGTAGTCAAGTTGCCTGAGGCGCAATCGGTAGCCTCTTGGAAGCCGGGCAGTCTGGAAAATTGGCAGGCTGTTGCTAACCAATCAGTTGAAAATGCGCAGGTAAAACCGGAAGTTCATGCGCCGACTCAAGCGAGTGCTAAAAATAAAGACGCAGACGACACGGAAAAAGCAGTGAATTGGTTAAACCGTATTGGGGTTGTAGCGTTGGTTTTGGGTTTGGGTTTCTTTTTGAAAATCGCTATAGATTTGGGTTGGATTGGGCCTTGGGCGCAGGTGATTATCGGCTTGGCCATTGGTGGATTGTTAATTTATTTAGGCCAATTATGGAAAGAAAAGTTTGGTACTCGCGCTCAGGCGCTTATCGGTGGCGGTGTGGCGATATTATATTTTAGTATATACGCGGCATTTAATTTTTATTCTTTAGTTCCACAATTTGTAGCCTTTATGGTCATGTTAGCCGTAGCCGGGTTTGCGGTGTGGTTATCGTATAAAAATAGTTCTTTAGTCTTGGGAGTATTGGCATTTTTTGGCGCTTACGGTTCGCCCTTAATGTTTAGTTCCGGCCAAGACCAGCAAATTATGTTGTTTGGGTTTTTAACGGTGCTGAATGTGGCGGCCTTCGTTTTAATGTTTAGAAAATATTGGATGGAATTGTTATTACTGGCCTTATTCGGCACAATAATTGACTTTTTAGTTTGGGGGGTTAGTCATTCCAATTACGAAAATACTTTAACCAGTTTAACTTTTGTGATTGTGACCATGTTGTTGTTTGTTATTGGATCGGCGGGATTGTTTCGTTTGCACAGCGAAAAGAAAACCTTGGCGCCGGATTTTGGCAATGGTGTTGCCGCGTTGCAAATTATTAGCGGGACCTTTTTCTTTGGCTCAATAGTCGCTTTATTATTTGACCGGTTCCATAACATTTTACCGGCTGTGGCCTTGCTCGGGGCGGTAACTTATTTCTTTAGCTACGCATTGGTGGATAGGTTAAACTATAGAAATTTAAATTACTGCATGTCATTTTGCGGAAGTCTTTTGCTGACGTCTGCGGCCGTTTGGCAATTTGACGGCAAGGCGCTTTCCGCGGTCCTGCTTTTGATTGCTTTGCTCGGCTCCACTATTGGTACTATGGTCAAGCGCGAGGAATTGCGGGTCTGGGGAACAACAATTTTGTTTATCTCCCTTATTAAGTCACTTTACGATCCCTACACAGCTGCAGATGCCGCCTTTTTATTTAATGCCAAATTTGGGTTAATGTTTGCCAATACATTGGCTTTATTGTTTGTGGGTTGGCTGTACCAAAAAGTTCAAGCTTCAGAATTTGAAAAAAACGCGGAAAAAGTTTTGCAAATTGCCGCGGCCTTGGTGTTGTGGGCCAGCGTCTCTTGGGATATTTCCTCTTCCATTTCCGGAAATTCTCAAAATTATATGACTTTGTGGTGGGTAATTTATCCGGTAGCTTTATCGGCCACCGGGTTTATGAGCCGCCGCAGCGACATTTCAAAGACCGCGTTATTCTTGTTGGCCGCCGGATTCTTTAAGGTATTGTTTTTGCCTTATGCCGGAGAGTATACCTTTCTCTACAATGTAAAATTCGGCCTAATGGCCATGGAGACTGCCGGGTTATTGGTAGTGGCAAGATTTTACCGACATGATGTGGAAAATAAATCTTTTGCCGATGCTTTAAAAGTGGCCGCATGTATGTTGTTGTGGTTCGCGGTTTCTTGGGATATTACCAAATATTTTGAAAACGAGACGTCAAAAAATGCCCGGAATTTATTCTTGAGCCTGTGGTGGATTACTTACTCGGCCATCCTTATTGGCGCCGGTATTGCCTGGCGCAGTGCCTTGTTGCGTAAAATTGCCATTGGCCTGTTCTTTGTGACCATTGCGAAAGTCTTCTTGTTTGATTTGTTGTCCTTGGACTTGGGATACTTAATTATTTCGTTCATTTCGTTGGGTGTTATTTTAATTAGCGTATCTTTTTACTATAACAAGCACAAAGAGCAAATAACGAAATTTTTAGAAGGCGAAGAAAAATCAAACAATATAATCAAGAATTAATAAAACCCTATGAAAAAATATTTCTTTTTAGCAACTTTTATACTGGCAGCGGTTTTTTTGCCAAAAGCGGCCAGCGCCGGTGTGACTTTAGTTTTTCAAAATGGTGGTAATGCCACCACTACCCCGGGGTCAGTGGTATCCATGACCGGAACCATTACCAATACCGCGACATCTTCTGTGGCTTATTTAAATTCCATTGCGGATTTAAATATTATCCCATCAAACAGCATTGCATCAAGTACGTTGGGTGCTGTGGCAATAGATGATATTGCCAGTAAGTCATATTTGCCCATGATTTTAAATGCCGGACAACAGTATATTAACGCTTTAGTGAAGGTTAATGTAAGCTCTTTGTCTAAGCCCGGGGATTATTTGGGAATGTACACTTTAAATGCCGGCAGTTCCACTTCTACCAATGAGTATGTCCAGACCCAGTATTTTATTATTCATGTAATAAGTACAGCGCCGGCAGCACCGTCCTCGGCCACAGATGATCCTTCATCTTTCTCCGGCTTGCAAATGCCCACCGGTCTGGAGTATCAAGATAATTTAAATTTAAACGCCCTTTACCAAACCGGCCCACGTTTAATTAAGCTGGAAAGCGACAGTACGGTTTATTGGGCTTCGTCTAATAACTTAAAAATCCCCATGGTGAGCGCGGAAGTATTTTTGTCTTACGATAATAAATGGTCAGATGTAGTAACCGTTTCCCAAGATGAATTTGAATATTACCAAACGGCTAAATATATTTGGTTAAATGGGGGCGGGGCAATTTACAAAATTAAAGATGGTGTTAAGCAGTATATTCCTTCCGCTGTATGGAATCCAGCCGGTATTGACGCCAGTTTGATAATTGATGTAAATAAAATTGACCTTAATTCCTATAAAACCGGGAAAGCATTAACTACAGCTGAAGAATTAAATTAAAGTATGTTGTTAAATCCAAAAGTCGGAAAAAATGATATTGAACAAGCGGCCACCAGGGTTGGGTATGGAGCCGGGCTTTTGGAATTGGGGGAAAAAGATGAACAAGTGGTGGTGCTGACTGCGGACTTGGCCGAAAGCACTCAGGTGTTGGATTTTGCCAAAAAATATCCGGAGCGGTTTGTGGAGTGCGGCGTGGCGGAACAAAATATGATGGGCGTGGCCGCGGGTTTGGCGCTTTACGGTAAAACGACTTTTGTTTCCTCTTACGCGACTTTCTCTCCCGGGCGCAATTGGGATCAGTTGCGCGTTTCAGTTTGTTATAGCCACGCTAACGTAAAAGTGGCCGGGGCGCACACCGGAGTAACTGTTGGGCCGGACGGCGCCACACATCAAGCCTTGGAAGATATTGCCATGACGCGAGTACTGCCGAATTTAATTGTGGAAGTTCCGTGTGATGCCATTGAGGCGCGAAAAACCACCATTGCCTTGGGGCAAATAAAAGGCCCGGCATATTTTAGGCTTGGTCGGTCAAAGACGCCAATTTTTACTTTACCGCATACGCCATTTGAAATTGGCAAAGCTTATGTTATGCGAGAGGGTACAGATGTGGTCATAATCGGCAGCGGACCGGTACTTTATAACGGATTACTCGCGGCCATGGAATTGGAAAAAGAGGGGATCAGCGTAATGGTGGTAAATAACCATACCATAAAACCAATTGACGTTTTAACCATTACCGCGGCGGCCAGAAAGTGCGGAGCGGTAGTTACCTTGGAAGAGCATCAAATAATGGGCGGAGCCGGCAGCGCAGTATGTGAAGTTTTAGCGGAACATTTTCCGGTGCCCGTGGAAATGGTTGGTATGCCCGACAGTTTTGGCGAGAGCGGCCAGCCCGAAGAATTAATTGAAAAATACGGTATGGGAAAAGAAGGAGTAAAAAACGCGGTGAGGAAAGTGTTGAAGAGAAAAGTTGATGTGTCATCCCGGGCTTGACCCGGGACCTAGTTATAACTGATAGATGTGTCATCCCGTCCGCCGAGTGCGGACGGGATGACACAAAACAAACGTTTATGAAAATATTTAGTTTACAATCAAAAATAAACTTGGTGGGGTGGAGTGTGGTTTTTAGTTTAATAATAAATTACGCTTTACATTTTTATTCTCGCGCGGGAAGCCCCGCGCTTTCCACCATTAGTTATCCAAATGAAAAAATTGCAGGTTGGCCTTTGGCCTACATGGTTTATGGGGGTTGGCCTCCTTATCAGTACAGTTCCGCCCCCAATATTGTAGACTTAGGAATAAATTTTATTTTCTGGATGATGTTAGTATTGATAGCCTTAAATTTACTCAAACACTTTAAAGCTCGACACTAATCACTAGCCTATGTTTGACATTATTTCCATCGGCGATGCCACTATAGACACTTTTTTATTTATACACGATATTGAAATTGTGGATATTAAAGGCGACAAAAAAGCGATTTTGAATTGGGGCGACAAATTGCCGGTAGATAAGTTTTACCGCACTGTGGCCGGCAATGCGGCCAATAACGCGGTGGGAAGCGCGCGCTTAGGGTTGAAGACCGCTTTGTATACTGTTTTAGCTCACGACGTGGGCGGCCGGGAAATTGTTCACAAAATGAAAAAGGAAGGGGTGTCAGACAGATTTATTGTTATTGATGACAACCACGGTACCAACGCCTCTACGGTAATTGCGCATGACGGGGAAAGAACTATTTTGGTATATCATGAACATCGGAAATATAAATTGCCAAAATTTGTCCACACCAATTGGGTATATTTAACCAGCATGGGCGAGGGCTTTGAAAAAATCTATAAAGATTTGGCAAAATACATAGATAAATACAATGTGAAATTAGGGTTTAACCCCGGTACTTTTCAGCTTCGCGCCGGAGTAAAGAAAAACCAGGAAATGCTGGCGCGAACCGATTTGTTGTCCGTGAATGTGGAAGAAGCTCAAGGCTGGGTAGGGGACTGTGACCGTGACCCGGAAGAGTTGTGTAAAAAATTAGCCGAGTTAGGTCCAAAGGCCATTGCCTTGACGGACGGGCGTAAGGGAGCTTACAGTTATAGCAAAGAAGGGTTTTATTATATTCCGGAGTTTCCGGGGCCGCGCTTGGAAGCCACCGGAGCCGGGGATTCTTTTACCACCGCTTATATTGCCGGGCTGTTTTATGGCCTCTCACATAAAGAAGCTCTTTGTTGGGCGCCGATTAATGCCGGTTCAGTGGTGCAAAGTATTGGTCCTCAAGCCGGACTTTTGACCCGTCAGGAAATTGAATTACGTTTGAAAAAAATAAAAGATTTTAAAGCAGTCGCAATTACCAGTCAGGAAATCAAGAAGCAGGTGCTGGAGATGGTAAATAATAAAAAAGACTAATCAGTAATGACAAGAATTAATAAATGACAAAATTGAAAAAAGTATTGCAGTAATTTTTGTTCATTTCCGTCGTTTTTGTCAATTTTGTTCATTTAATTTATGGCTCTAATCGGCAGTAACGTTAACGACCCTAACTATGTTTTACGATTTTCTGTTATAGTGTTTATGGGCATAATGGCCTTTGGTAGCGTGCTATCCTGGAGAAGCCAGTTGCTATTTGCCGCGGATTATCAGGAAATGCCCGTGACTCACGAACAGTTGCGAGTAAAAAAAGAAAATAATTTAAAAAAACAAAGCCTACAAAAAAAGATTTTAAATAATTATCAAATAGAAGAATAATTGTTCACAGATACACAGATAGCACGGATTGCACAGATGATCAGCTATCTCATCTGAGAAAGAAAGGGATTTATGGGAAAAATAAAAATTGGGATTAATGGGTTTGGCAGAATTGGTCGGCAGGCTTTTAAAATTGCTTTGGACAAGCCGGAGCTGGAAGTGGTGGGTATTAACGATTTGTCACCGACTTCGGTTTTGGCGCATTTATTAAAATACGACAGTAATTACGGCCGGTTTCATCATGAAATAACATCTGACGAAAAAAATATTATTGTTGATGGAAAAGCTTATCCGGTTAGCGCGGAAAAAGAACCGAGCCTGCTTCCTTGGGGGAAACTTGGCGTGGATGTGGTTATAGAATCCACCGGACGGTTTACCGACAGCGAAAAAGCCGGCGCGCATATAAAAGCCGGAGCCAAAAAAGTAATTATCTCCGCGCCGGCCAAAGACGAAGGAGTAACTCCGACTATTGTTTTGGGAGTAAATCAAAACACTTATACCAACCAGCCAATAATAAGCAATGCTTCCTGCACCACCAATTGTATTGCGCCGGTGTTGGATGTTTTGCAAAAAAAGTTTGGTGTGGAAAAAGCCTTTATGTCTACCATTCACAGCTATACCGCCGAACAAAATTTAGTTGATGGCCCGCCACCAGGAGGTAAAAGTACGGACTTAAGAAGAGCACGCGCCGCCGCGGTAAATATTATTCCTACCACCACGGGTGCGGCCATTTCCGCTACACAAGTTATTCCGGCGCTAAAAGGAAAATTTGATGGCGTGTCTTTCCGCGTGCCAACTCCGGTTGGAAGTTTGTCGGACTTCACCATCTTGCTAAAAAAGAATGTAACCAAAGAAGAAGTAAATCAGGCTTTTATAGACGCCTCCAAAGACAAGCACTACAAAGGATACTTGGAAGTTTCCAATGAACCCTTAGTACTTACCGACATTGTCGGCAATCCGGCATCTTCCATTGTGGACTTGTCTTTAACCCAAGTGGTGGACGGTAATTTTATAAAAGTCATTGCTTGGTACGACAACGAGTTTGGTTATTCAAATAGGTTGGTGGAAGAGGCAATTCTTGTAGGGGGCAAGTAATTTCAAATTACCAATTTCCAATTTCAAATAGTAATTTTAAAACAACGATTCTGTAGTTTTCTGTAGAGTCGTCTAATCAGTAGTTCTGTAGATTTATGGCCATAAAATACCTATCCAAATCATCCATTAAAAACAAAACTGTGTTGCTTCGAGTGGATGTTAATGTGCCGATTAAAAACGGCAAGGTGGGGGATGAATTTAGAATTGACCAAATTTTGCCCACCATCCGCCATTTATTAAAAGCCGGCAACAAAGTCATAATTTGCGGGCATTTGGGTCGGCCAAAAGGTAAAGATTTATCTTTAAGCATAAAACCAGCGGCGGAGCTTTTGGCGAATTTATTAAAATTTAAATTTGTCGAAACTGATCACAGGTTACCGGATTACGGCATCGCGCATTTAATTTTCTACACCGGGGATATTGTGGATGAAAAATGCCAAAAGCAAATTCAAAGCGTCCCGGCTAAAGACGTGGTAGTGTTGGAAAACTTGCGGTTTTACGAGGGTGAAGAAAATAACGATCCGGTTTTTGCCAAAAAATTAAGCCAGTTAGCGGATGTGTATGTAAACGACGCCTTTGGGGTTGACCACAGAAATGCCGCCTCGGTTTCCGCCGTAACTAAATATTTACCCTCGTTTTGTGGTTTATTGGTGGAGCAGGAAATAAAAGGCCTGGACGCGGTATTAAAAAAACCCCAGCACCCATTTGTACTTATGATGGGCGGAATTAAAATTTCCGATAAGGTGGAAACTATTAAACACTTGGGAGAAAAGGCAGATAAAATTTTACTTTGCGGAGGAATTGCAAACCTTTTTTATCTTTCTAAGGGTTTTGAGATTGGTTTGTCTAAAGTGGAAAGCGCGGCGGTTGCCACAGCCAGACAGCTGGAACGGAATTTTAAAAGTAAAATAATTTTACCAATTGACGTGGTGGTGGCCAATGAAAATATGGACAAGTCTTCTATCCGCGTTTGCGCTCCTTATGAGGTGGGGAAAAAAGAAATAATTTTAGACGCCGGACCAAAAACCATATTAATTTTCGCTAAAGAGTTAAAGATTGCCAAGGCCATTGTTTGGAATGGGCCCTTGGGCCGGTTTGAACATAAGCCATTTGATATGGCCACTATGTCGCTGGCGCGGGTAATTGGCGGAGTGGCCAGCCGAAAAGCTTTTGCCGTAGTCGGCGGTGGGGAAACCGTGAACGCCGTCAGGTTAGCCCACCAAGACCAGCACATAGATCATGTCTCCACCGGCGGGGGAGCCATGCTGGAATATCTTGCCGGCAAGGCGCTTCCAGGTATTGAAGCGCTAAAATAATTGTATTAAGCAAATACTATCATACACAGTAGTATGGTAGTATTTGAAGAAATATTATTTACATGGGTAAATACACAGCTAGTAAAAGAATGTCTCGGCAAGCTCAGGAGGAGTTGTTTATAAATTTTGCAAAAGCCTTGTCGAGTGTACGAAATTCTGTAGAAGCGGCTAATTTTATTCGTGACCTTCTTTCTGAAGCGGAGGTGGTAATGTTGGCTCGTCGGTTACAGGTTGCCAGGCTTTTAATGAATGGCTACACGTATGAGGATATTGAAAAAGAAATGAAAGTTAGTAATACGACAATTGCTAAAGTTCAAACTTGGTTGAATTTATATGGGGATGGTTACAGAACTATTGTGGAGAGGACAAAAAATCAGGTTGTGGCAAAGAACAAGGAGCCGTTATCTTGGTCTAAAGTCAAAAAGAAATATCCCATGTATTTTTGGCCGGAGTTATTACTAAAAGAGGTTGTTAATTCAGCAAACAGACGGGAAAGGGAAAAATTGTTAAAAGTTGTAGGCGCGTTGAAAGAAAAAACGAAGTTGTCAAAAGAATTAATGAAAATTTTGTCATCTAACAAATCCTATCATACACAGTAGTATGATAGGATTTGTAGAGAATGATAAATAGCCGGCAAAAAACTCCCCGGTATTGAAGCGCTAAAATAATTAAAAATTAAATTACAAACAAAAAATGTTTTTTTATAGCATTTCAGCGGCCACTCTTTTAATTACAGGTCTTATTTTGGAATCGATTTACCACGAGCATTTATTTAAACATTTAAAAGCCCGTATAATGTGGGCATTAGTATTTTTGTTTATTGGTACTGTTTGGGATCAGTATGCAATTCCTAACCATCACTGGGATTTTACTGGGAAAGGAATTTTAGGTATTTACGTGGGTGTTATACCTTTTGAAGATTTTTATGGTTTTTAATTGTTCCTTATTTTTGTTGTATTGATGGGATGGGAATTAATAAATTACAATTATTTTCAAGCTTGGGTGTATCCCGGTTCTGGTATGATAGGGTTTAATATTTTAGGGTTGCCGATAGAGTTATATTTATTCTTTATTACTTCGCCATATTTTGCTTTGTTGGTTTACGAACTAATTCTCCGTGAAGTTGATAAAGCTTAATTAAACAGCAAATACCGCCTTTATGCGGTATTTTAAGTTATGCTATAATCATTAGGTAAATTAACATCAAATTATGAAGATCACAAAAATTCAAGCCATGGAGGTGTTAGATAGCAGGGGGAATCCGACTATTCAGACTACGGTTTGGGCTGGGGACCAATGCGCCAAAGCCTCTGTTCCAAGCGGAGCATCTACGGGCGTGCATGAAGCCTTGGAATTGCGCGACGGCGACTCAAAACGCTATGGCGGAAAGGGCGTATTAAAGGCCTGTAAAAACGTAAATGAAAAGATTTTCAAAGCGGTAAAGGGGATAAGTGTTGACCACCAGGAAGAAATAGACAACAAAATGTTAGCCTTGGATGGCACGGACAATAAGCGCAAGCTGGGCGCCAATGCCATTTTGTCGGTATCTTTAGCCTCTGCCCGTTTGGCTGCAAAATTGCACCACAGCGAGCTTTTTTCTTACCTCGCTGGAATCTACGGATACACGCCAAAAACCCTGCCTACGCCCTTTTTTAATGTT
>ERZ1292633.5649-Hain-H41-02um-R1-5649-length-11214-cov-6_pt1 | contig 11214 bp, 11 predicted proteins | sample MGYA00564406_ERZ1292633 | MGnify/ENA primary metagenome ERZ1292633 (study PRJEB36523, sample SAMEA6512639) | groundwater metagenome | collected 2019-01-08 | study: AquaDiva: Metagenomics assemblies of 32 groundwater samples
CTCTACTCGAGAGAAAGTGTTTCGCTACGAAAGAGGGTTTTGAAAGAGGTCTATTTTTAAAAACCAAGTATCTCCCTACCCTGACATAAAGATTTAATCGAAAAGAGCCCTCTACAGCGGGATGTCAGCTCTATGTCTTTTAATATATTGCTGCCCGGAGAAGGCTCTCATGGAATGCGATTCGACGTACTACACGGATACCTCCTTCCAATCCCTCGTAGGGAGATGGGCGAAGATTGCGAAGCAAACAGCTAATTGACTACGGACTACCGCTAGAGCGGTAAGCTGTCGTCTAAATGCTGTGAGCGTCGTACGCTCTGCCCATCTCCAAGAGGAAATCAGAAAGAAAACCGTTGGTCGTCGAATCAAACGAGTATGAGTGAACACTTTCACCATAATAATTATGAAAAGTGTTCCTAACCATCCGCCCGAGGCAGATGGAGTGAATCGATCCTTACCATTTAAGGTACAAGCCTCCTATTGGCGATCCGTGTTACCAGCTGCGTCCAGAGTAACCCTCGGTGCGTGCATTCATGTCGCTACAATATTCCTTCCGCACGTCTCACGACGTACCAAAAGAATAGTCGGTAAGGAAGACGAGACGCATTCGAGATCATAGGTGAATACGTCTCAACTTCCTAACCGAAAACTAATGAGCTTGTCCGCCGACGGCGGACGTTGCTCAACGAGCTTTCAATTCCTCGTTAACCCTCCTTTTGTTTTGGTGCTTTTGTTTTGCGAACGTTTCGTTATAACCATAATACCATGATAATTGAATCGTGTCAAGAGCAGTCACCTATGATTATTTTAATCACCGTTTAAATAGCTCTGTGGATAACAGGTGCTTGACAGGTGACTTAATAGGTATACGATTGATGTATACGGTCTGTTTCTTATCGAGAACTGACCACGAAGCAGGCTAGGAAACTTAAGAGCCAGTTGCTCGAGGGGAGCTACTGGTCTTTTATGTTTTTTGGTAGCTTTACATGGCAGTTCAACTTGTGGTTAGGGGGACAATTTCATGCTGGCGATGCTGGACAGTCCCGACGTCACGCCGCGGTGTGACGACCTCATTCCGCAAGATCGGTGGATCTGGAAAATCGCGCCCCTGCTCGAGAACGTCGGTCGGGCCCGGCACCTCGTCGAAGAGGCGGCGGGCACGCTTTTGGCCGCCGAGGCGATATATGATCTCGTTTTGGCGACCTCGGAGATCGTGACAAACTCGATCAAAGCGGCCATTACCAACAAGATCGGCCAACCGATCGTGCTCACGCTGACCCAGACGGGTGAGTGGGTGACGCTAACGTGCGTCGACGGCAACGGCCAGACACCCGAAGCACGGCGGATACCGCCGGTGCAGTACCTCAAGTACCACACCAAGAAACCAGGCACCATGCGCAAGCGTGACTGGAAACGGTGGCAACGTCGCCATAGTCTGGGCATGGGTATCCAGGTCGCCGACCGCCTCTCCCGTGACAACGGTGGCATGGGCTTCGTGCTCGTGCGCGACGGCGCGCAGGTGCGCGCTTCGCTCACGATGCGCATCGGCGTTGGCTCCTCGAACTCTGGTCTGGCGGACATGTTTGCCGCTGATATCGCCGCTTTCGCGGCCGCCTAGAACTGGACTCATTTTTCTTTTTTCGCTTGCCTCGGCGAGCGCCTATCCGAGTGGCCCGCCTCCGGCGGGCCATTTGCGATTTTAGCCGGCGTTGGTTACGATCGAAACACTTGCCCGGGGCTTTTTTATTGTCAGTCGAAACGTTTTTCCATGGTTGTTATTCCCGAGCCGGACATAGTCCGACATCGGGAATGCAGAACTAAATAAGTAAGAATTCCTGGATCCCCGATGTCGGACCACTTGGCTTCCGACTCGGGGATGACACGACATGGAATGCGTGTTTCACATGAGCGAGCACACGCAAGCGACGGTGATGATATTTGCAATTGTGGCCTCGCAATGACCGGAGTTATTTATGACTAATAACAACCATCCAATCTTGAAGGATTTAAACGACCCCCAACGGCAAGCAGTCTTGCAAACCCAGGGGCCGGTTTTAATTTTGGCCGGGGCGGGTTCGGGTAAAACCAAGGCCCTTACTCACCGGATTGCCTATTTGATTTTAGAAGAGAAAGTGGCGCCCGAGTCGATTTTCGCCGTGACGTTTACGAATAAGGCGGCGCAAGAGATGAAAGACAGAGTCTCTCATCTCCTAAATCCGAAGCACGAAGCGCCAAATTCGAAACAAATTCAAAATTCAAATGACGAAAATTTAAACCGAGATTCGGATTTCGGATTTCCACCTCGGCTCGATGAGCCGGTCGAGACGGGTCGGATTTCGGATTTTCACTTGCCCTGGCTGGGCACCTTCCACTCGATGTCGGCCAAGGTTTTACGCCAAAGCGGCCGGGCGATAGGGATTGAGCCCAACTTTACGATTTATGATGAGTCCGATGCCCTCGATGTGCTACGCGATATTATTAAGGCTCATGGTTTAGACCCGAAAAAGGTTAATCCTCGAGCCGTCAAATCGCTGATTTCCAGCGCTAAAAATGAGTTTATCGATTCCCGCGAATACGCCAAGTTTGCCCAGGGGTATTTTGGGGAGCAAGTGGCCAAAATCTACCCGGATTATGAAAAGGCTCTCCGTAAAGCTAACGCTCTCGATTTTGACGATCTCCTCCTCTGGTTTGTGCGGTTGCTCGAAGAGGTACCGGCTCTTAAAGAACGTTATCAAGATCAGTTTCGCTATATTTTGGTAGATGAGTATCAAGACACTAATAAGGTGCAGTACTTGCTTGTGAAGTTGCTGGCCGACAAACACCACAACCTTTGTGTGGTCGGCGACGATTGGCAGTCAATTTATGCGTTTCGCGGCGCCAATTTTCGTAATATTTTAGATTTTAAGCGCGATTGGCCGGAAGCAACAACGATTAAATTGGAGCAAAACTACCGTTCGACCCAAACCATTCTCGATGCTGCCCAAGCGGTGATTGCCAAAAATACCGCCCGTACCGATAAAAATTTGTGGACCAAAAATCCGATCGGGGCGCCACTAACCATTTTTGAAGCCACCAACGAGCGAGCCGAGGCCGAGTTTGTGCTGACCGAAATCGCCTCGTTGTCGCGAGGAGAAAAGCGGGGCGCTAACGATTTTGCCATTCTCTACCGGACTAATGCCCAGTCGCGCCTTTTGGAAGAGATGTTCTTGCGTTACAATATGCCCTATCGTTTGATCGGCGCCCTGCGGTTTTACGAGCGTAAAGAAGTGAAAGATATTTTGGCCTATTTGCGCTTGATCAATAACCCGACCGACGAGGTGGCGATGAGCCGAATTATCAATGTGCCCACTCGCGGGATTGGCACTAAAACAGTTTCTGATCTTAAGTTAGCCGGCTATGAAGATTTAACCGAAGCCAGCCCGAAAGTGCGCGGTTTTTTTCAGATGATGGAGGGGCTGCGCCGTTTGGCAGCAGGCCTTAAACCGGCAGAACTCATTGATATTGTGGCCGAGACCACGGGGTACAAAGCCTTTTTGCTTGACGGTACCGAAGAGGGTGAGCGTCGATGGGAAAACGTTGAAGAACTCAAATCAGTGGCGACCGGCCTGTCGGATCTTTCCCTCTTTCTCGAGCAAGTCGCGCTAGTTTCCGATGTCGATAATCTCGATCAAACAGCCGGCTCGGTGACGCTGATGACTCTCCATGCCGCCAAGGGTTTGGAATTTCCGGTCGTCTTTTTGGTGGGTCTGGAAGAGGGGATTTTCCCCCATAGCCGATCATTGATGGATACTTCAGAAATGGAAGAAGAACGACGGCTAGCCTATGTGGGCATGACTCGCGCTCGCCAGCGGCTGTATCTAACCCATGCGCGTACCCGTCTGCTCTATGGTGGCTTGCAGGCCAATCCGCGCAGTCGGTTTATTGATGAGATTCCCGAGGCCTTGATTGATCAAGTTTGATCCGTCAGTGGGTGTAGCGATTAGGGGAAGGAGGAAAAAATAGATGTAGATGGGGACGGTTCTCAAATACCCTGGAAAAGAAGAAAAATGGAAGATAATGCCTATGAGCCTACCGCTGATGAACTTGAACAAAGGCTATTGGTCATGGTACCGTTGGGCTAATGAGTTTTGCTCGGTCGCATGTGGTCGTCCTCCTAGTCATCACAGTCCCAATTTTGATTGGTATTTTTTATGGTAGCCGGGTCGCGGCCGACGTGGCTGTTGCCTCACAGGCTATTCCGATACCAATAACTACTGACCCGCGTCATCCGGTGGAGGTCTACATCGCGCCGCTCTTTGTGCGTACCCTACCAGCGGTTTTGGAGGCGATCAGTACGACCAGTGTCCCCGAGGATCGTGTTCAGATGGTGCCGCCCGCCAGCTATGGCTTGGGCGGTCAACTCGTGATTACCCGAGCTTTGCCGGTGATGGTTACTGATGCCGGCACAACAACCACTTTTCGAACCTGGGCGGAGACGGTTGGCGATTTGTTAACCGAGCAGAAGGTGGAGTTGGGCGATCGCGATCGTGTCGTACCCTCGCTTGAGACACAACTAGGGCTTGAGCAGGCCATTATCATCACTCGGGTTTCCGTAGTTGAGGTTAAAAAAACGGAAACGATCGCCTTTACCTCGAAGATGATTAACGACCCAGAGACGCCTCGTGGCCAGCAGCAGATTGTGCAAAAAGGGGAAAAGGGCAGTCGCGTTTTAACCTATCAAGTCACCCGTGAAAATAGCCAAGAGACGGGGCGGAAGCTTCTCAAAACCGACGTTACCAAAGAGCCGGTTGCCGAAATTGTTTCGGTCGGCACAAAGGTACAAGTGCTGGGTAGCGGCCGGGCGACCTGGTACGACCCGCCTTGGTCGGGCCTCACCGCCGCCCACAATACTCTGCCGAAGGGGACGATGGTCGATGTTGTGAATATTGCTAATGGCAAACGGGTCACGGTCAAAATTAACGATCGAGGTATTCAAAGCGATGCGGTGATTGACCTTTCGCCTGAAGCTTTTCGAGAATTAGCCACGCTCGGCACCGGTGTCATATCCGTGCGATTGGAAATCGCAGGATAGAAACTGACAACTATCAACTTTCAACCAACAAGTAAGTAACAGGTATTAAGTATGGCGATGGACGAAAAACCAGTTGAAATTCGCAAACGGACGTTTGATTTCTCTGTTAAGCTTATTGAACTTCTTCGATCTCTGGAGAAAAATTACATAGGTGATGTTTTGGGTAAGCAAATTCTTCGATCTGGTACATCAATTGGTGCGAATGTGGCTGAAGCCTATGGATCGAGTAGCCGTCGTGATTTTTCGAATTTTTTCACTATTGCCTACAAGTCTGCTCGAGAAACAAAATATTGGCTCGAGCTTTTCCAAGAAACCAATAAAGGCGATAAGGCGCAAACAGAAGCACTTCTTAAAGATCTCGAACACATTTTGAAAATTTTAGCTGCCAGTTTACGAACCTTGCGTGGTAAGTAACTTCAAAGCCTGTAACTTAACTTGTGACTTGGTAGTTGATACTTGTTACTTCAAGACGCTGTCATTCGTTATCAACTAATTTCACACATTTTTCCTATACATAATGATTTTCTTGGGTGTTTTAGTTTGTCGAATTCTTATGACAACGTCCAGCCTGTCTGACAGGTTGCGAGACCCCTTTTTACCTGTTATACATAACCCAATGATTGATTTAACTGATCGAACTCAACTCGGCGCGTATTTGAAAGACCAACGCCTTTGGCTCAAGAAAGAAGCGAGTCAGCATTTTTTGGTTGACCGAGAGATAGTGGATGCCATCACCAGGGTGGCCAACCTTAAGCCAACCGATACGGTTTTAGAGATTGGGCCGGGCGTGGGTACGCTCACCCAAGCTTTGGCCGAAGAGGTAACTGACGGTTTGGTGTTGGCGGTGGAGTACGATCAGCGCTTGGTTAATCTTTTGCGCGAAAATTTTAAGCCGTTTCATCAAGTGAAGATTGTACACAGTGATTTTATGCGGTTTGATCTCTCTAGCATCGAAACGGACAAGGCTGGTTATAAGGTGGTGTCGAATCTACCCTACCATCTGACGGGAGCTATTTTGCGTCAGCTGACGAACCCGGCGCTCGAAGAACACCAACCGGCCCAAATGGTGCTCATGATTCAAAAAGAAGTTGCCGATCGTTTACTGGCTGTACCTGGTACCCGCAGTCGGGGGATGCCGACAATTTTGACTGAAGTCTACGGTCGTGTGGAACGGGTAGTCGATGTACCCCATAGCTGTTTTTTCCCGCCGCCGGAGGTGGACTCGACGGTGGTTAACTGTGTACGTCGCAAGCGCCCTCTGTCGATCCCCGAAGCGCAGGCGATTATTCGTCTGGCTAAGGCTGGTTTTTCGGCCAAACGACGAACGCTAGCCAATGCCCTAGCGGGTAGTCTGCGTCAGACTAAAGATCGGGTAGAGGGGTGGCTTAAAATCGCCGCGATTCCGATTTTGGCCCGAGCCGAAGATCTCGATTTTGCCAGCTGGCAAAAGCTGGTCGCTATTGTCGGGGCCGAGATCACGACTTCGTAGAACTCTTTACTCTTTACTCTTTACTCTTTACTCTTTACTCTAAAGATAACGAGGGAGGGGATTATGCGACAAGTCGATCATGATGAGCGTCGTCCTAAACACTATTGGAGTTTGAAAGCGGCCGCTGATGCGAAGCGGTCTATTACAGAAATAATCGCGGACGACATCACTCGAGTTTTTGGGAGTTTTTGGTTTGCGACGGCCCATATCGTCTGGTTTGTTTTATGGATTTTGATCAACAGTGATCGCCTTCCGGGTCTGTCTGCCTTTGATCCCTTCCCGTTTGGCTTACTAACCATGATCGTCTCGCTCGAAGCGATTTTTCTGTCGATTTTTGTTCTGATTAGTCAGAACCGTGCTCAAAAGACGGCTGATCTTCGGGAGGAAATCAGCCTGAAAGTCACCACTCAATCAGAAAAAGAAGTAACTGAAACACTCCGTATAGTCGATCAGATTGCCAAGCACTTAAAAGTCAAAATTCCTCACGCCCAGGCCGCTCGGAATTACGAAAAAGACCTCGACTCCGGCGCGCTCAAACGCCAGATCGAAAAAGAGATCTAAAGATTGCGGTGTAGTCACCTCCCATGCCACGGTGAAAACGGCGGGTTCTTATATTTTGACAGGTTTTTAGGCGATCGTTTGGCCGCCACACCAGGCGAGCTCAAAGGCTTGGCGCATGCAGTGGGCAATGGCCTGGTTCTCAACATCGATTGACCTATTTAAACCAGGGAATTGCAATAAATAGACCGCTTACTTGACGATCGCTAACTAAGTCGTCTATTTTCAAAGTAAGGATGCTAATATTCAAGTTAATCGACATATAAGTTTTGAGGGTTTATCGAAGTTGGAAACGGATAAGTATGGAGCGATAGTTTGATTAGATTACGGCGACGAAATCGACAAGATCACGCATTAGTCACAAAAGAAATTCCGCCGAGTCAGTTGCTCGATCTGCTGGTGCGGGATGTGGCGATATCTCCTGGGACACTCGAGCGGCTACGGCAGTGGCTCGCTAGTGAAGACGCTCGGTTTATCGCTAAACTGGTGTTGGTCTTATTGGCTGCCGGGGCTTTTAGTTCGATGGCGGTTGTCGCACCAACAGGGGCAAGGGGGTTTGCAAAGATACTGAAACCGTTTATTACCAATACCCGACGGCGGAGACGGGTAATTGCGCGGCTAACACGCGAGCGATTATCTGCTGCCAAGGTATCGTTTGATGGACTGGTAACTCTTAATCTAACCAAAAAGGGGCAGGCAGCAGCTCTCAAAGCGCATGCTGAAGCGTTAACGCTTATCAAGCCGAAGGTTTGGGATAAACAATGGCGGATGGTACTGTTTGATGTTCCAGAGAAAGACCGAGCTGGTCGGGAAGTGCTTCGGCGTAAACTTCATGAACTGGGTTTTTATCAAATCCAAAAAAGCGTCTGGGTTTTACCCTGGCCCTGCGAGGCAGAGCTCAGTCTGTTTCGCGAACGCTTCGGATTAGATCAAGCAATACGTATCCTCACTATACCTGATGGTGACGAATTTCAGGATGCTCGTCAGAAATTTTTTTCAAATAATTAAAACGATGCTCTTAACCTGAAGAAAATTATTAAACTACCACTTAGTTAGCGATCGCTAACTAAGTGGTCTATTCTTCCGCCGCAGTTTCCCGAGCGGAAGCTCGGGGAGATTCATTTCACCTAGATTTTCTAGGTATGGGAAATTTTGTTTTTTTGATTTAATCTTCATTTTTTAGACCTGTAAGCATAACCAAAACGACCACTTATTACACGATCGTGTAATAAGTGGTCGTTTTTATCTCATTCAAGCTAAAAAGGATAGTTTTTCTTCTTTTCCAGGTTAAATGAGAACCGTCCCTGATTTGCATATCTGATTTTCTATGTCGGATAATACGAAAATGACCCGCTCGTAGCGAGAATGAATGGATCATCTCCGCCTGAACAGGTCAGGTTTTCTTGGGTTTATGGACTGACAGCACTAGCGCGTCTCGTGCGCAATAGCCTTGATCCATGAAGATAGCTACCTTTGGATCACAGGCTCGACAGCAGAAGTAGAACGGATTTTCATTTACCTTAGTGCCACAGAACTGGCACTGATAATAGGGCCAGTCTGCGTCCCTTCCGTCGAGCCACACATTCGGCGTGATGACATGGATGGTTCTCTTGCCGCAGGTACGACAGAAGTGTGTCTTCGTATCCGGTACGAGTACGAGACTGAAATACCTTTCCGGCCTCTCCGGGCGAAACTTAATCGCGGATTTTTTCGGCAATTCCACCACCTCCATTTATATTAATCGGTCGATACCACTAGTGATGCGTGTGACCACGCACCGAACATGCTATTGACCAGGTGCTGATCAGACCCAAGGGCTAGATCAATACGAATATGATTACATACTAAGTTTGTGTCAAGTGGAATTAGGGACGGTTCTCAAATAACCTGATAAAGAAGAAAAATGGAAGATAATACCTATAAGCCTGCCGATGGTTGTTTAGTTATTATTATTTAAGTAGAGTTGGGCGTACAAACTATCGAGAAGGAGGGGGAGAGATGCGATGGTTTTCGGTTTTGGGAGTGATGGTGATCGCCATAATCCTGACTGGCTGTGGGATAGGACAAAGTGGCAATAATTCCGTGCCGGCTGTGACTGTGACTTCAACAGCCACGGCGACTGGTTCGCCAACGCCTGAACCGTCTCCAGTACCACCGTCGGTGTTGATGACTGTCACCACGGATTACATCTTTGCCAACCAAGCGATTAGGTTTATCCAATACGCCGGTGACGAAGATTTTCTGCCGGTAATTATCTTGGTTGACCAGGGCTTTAGGTTTCAGTTCGCTCTGCCCAAGGGGTATCGCTACCAACTGTGGTTTGCCGATATCCCGAGTATCGATGTGCCGGCGCCGTACGAGGTTGATTTAGTCAACTTCGAGAGCGATGTCCTCGAACTGCCCAAATTCAATTTTCCCATTCACCCATAATGGGATTCGTCAGTTCCTAATAAGCCTCGCGTAACCGCGAGGTTTTTAGAATCGTCGTCGTGATATTTTGGCTAGAAATTGCCATATTCGGCAACAGCCCCTTTATACTTATTATTTACTCTTTACGCTCAAAATATGCTATAATTTATTCAAATGACGACTATTATATTGCAAAAAAAGATCGTGCCAATTTTGAAGGCGGCCGGTGTCAAACGGGCGGCATTATTTGGATCGGTCGCCCGCGGCGAAGCCGGGCCAGAAAGCGATATCGATATTTTGCTCGATATGCCAGATAATGCATCGCTATTCGATTTGGTTCATCTTGAAAATGAGCTGAAGGACAAACTCGGTCGTGATGTTGACCTTGTCACCTATCGAGCACTTCATCCACGGATTCGGGATAGAGTACTCGCTGAACAGAAGAAGATTATATGAGTCAGGACAATAAAGACCCCGGGGTTTATCTTGGCCATATTTTGGATAGTATCCAATCTATTGAAAACTATCTTTTTGGTAAGTCACTTGAAGATTTTCTTACCGATCAGCTTCTTCAAGATGGTGTGATTCGTCGCCTCGAGGTGATCGGTGAAGCTGTTAGACAAATGCCGGGTATTTTCAAGTCTAAATACCCAGATACCCCTTGGCGAGATATTGGCGACACTCGAAATAAACTCATTCACGAGTATTTTGGTGTCGATTTCGTTTTAGCCTGGAAAATCGTTCACAACGATTTTCCATCACTAAAAAAACAAATCCAATATATTCTTGATTTAGAAAAGATATCGACCTCTCAAGACTGACTATCGATAATCACTATGCCGACTCTCTATATAGTGGCCACACCAATTGGCAATTTGGAGGATATTACCCTGCGAGCTTTGCGGGTGCTTAAAGAAGTTGATTTGATTGCCTGCGAAGATACGCGCCGCACAAAAATCCTTTTGAACCATTATGAGATTGCGACGCCGGTGGTCTCTTATCATCAACATTCGAAGCTCCAAAAAATTGATTGGCTGATTGAAAAACTAATAAGCGGCAAAGATATCGCTTTAGTTTCGGACGCTGGGACGCCAGGAATTAATGACCCCGGGGGGAGTTTAGTTGCGGCAGTAACCAAACGGAATTATGAATTAGGAATCAAGAATCATGAAAATCGAGAAGAGATTTTGATTGTGCCTATTCCAGGCCCGAATGCGGGGATAACGCTTTTATCAGTGGGCGGAATTACCGCGGATCAGTATCTCTTTCTTGGATATTTGCCGAAGAAAAAAGGGAGAGCGACACTACTGCGGCGTCTCGCAATGACGAATTCCGAATTCCGAATTCCGATTGTTCTATATGAAAGTCCCTATCGACTGGTGCGGACACTCCAAGATTTTGTGGCGATTTTTCCGCATGGCAAAGTGATTATTGGGCGTGAGCTGACCAAAAAGTTTGAAGAGATTTGGCGCGGAACTTTGGCGGCGGCGATTGAATGTTGGCCAGTCAAGAAGCCGCGCGGCGAGTTTGTGCTAATCGTCTCGCTATAATTTTTTGGAGGCTATTTTTGACTTTTGGTTTACTCCTGATACGATCAAGGTGTATGGATCGTTTTTTTGTAACCACTCCAATTTATTATGTCTCGGACAAGCCGCATATTGGCCATGCCTATACCACCGTGGCGGCC
>ERZ1292633.5650-Hain-H41-02um-R1-5650-length-11212-cov-6_pt1 | contig 11212 bp, 14 predicted proteins | sample MGYA00564406_ERZ1292633 | MGnify/ENA primary metagenome ERZ1292633 (study PRJEB36523, sample SAMEA6512639) | groundwater metagenome | collected 2019-01-08 | study: AquaDiva: Metagenomics assemblies of 32 groundwater samples
CGTTGGGCCTGCGCGAGAAGGGCAAGTATTTCTGCTCTAGAAAAATCGGTGATTGAGAGAAAGTGACGCAGATTTGCCTCTGTCGTACTCATTAGCCGCATTATTCTCTAAATAGAGGTAGAGTTCAAAAAAACTTATCCACAGAAATTGGTTTTGCGTAGCGTTTAAAGGGTTTATACTCGCTGTGACATGCAACCAATTACGACTTCATTTTTTGGCCAAAGTCTTATCTCGATTGGCCAATTTAACTCAATTGCTCCGGTTTTGGATTTGTTTAGCACCGCCGATAAGATGCGAACGGTGATCGAAAAACGAGAGATTTTTGAACCGCTCCGCGGTAAAGCCGTGGCGATTCTTTTTTATCAGCCCAGCACGCGGACTTTCACCTCTTTTCATGCGGCGGCGACGCGCTTAGGCGCCTATGTTATTGATATCCAAGAGATGGGTCAGTACAGCTCGGCGGCTAAGGGTGAATCGCTGGAAGACACGATGCAAACTATCGAACAGACGGTGGCCGCCGATTTGATTATCCTGCGGCATCCTGAAGACTACTCTAGTCAAATTGCGGCGGATACTGTTTCTTTACCAATTGTGAATGCGGGTAGCGGTAAGGCAGAACACCCCACCCAAGCCCTGCTCGATCTCTACACGATTTATCAAAAATTCGGCCGGATCGATAATCTCCATGTGGCCATGGTGGGTGATCTCAAATATGGTCGAACGATTAAGTCGCTGGCCAAACTTTTGGCTTTGTCTGGTTCAAACAATCGTTTAACTTTTGTCGCGCCCAAAGAATTAGCCGCACCGGATGAACTTCTGAAAGATTTGGGTAGTAACGTCAAGATTACCTGCAAAGAAGAATTAAATGGCACGCTGGCCGAGGCGGATGTGGTCTATATGACGCGGGTACAGCGCGAATGGTTTGAAAAAGAGGGCAAACTCGATCGCTACGAACAGCTCAAAAACCAGTTCATTTTAACCCGCCATCTGGCTGGCTTGATGCCGGCGGATTCGATTATTATGCACCCTTTGCCGCGAGTGGGCGAGATTATGCAAGAAGTTGATGACGATCCGCGGGCTTACTATTTCAAGCAGATGCGGTCGGGACTCTATGTCCGGATGGCGTTGTTGGCCCGTATTCTTTGCCAAGAAATCTAATTAGTGCTGGTGTCTGTCCCCACCATCTCTTTTTGGTGGATGACGCGACCATCCAAGCGATGGGTGGTTATGCGCGCATGAAACCACCACTGGCTATCCCAGCCGATCAGACAGCGTTGTGGGCCGGACTTGCTGACCAGACAATTGATTTGGTGGAGACCGATCATGCGCCCCACACGAAAGCGGAAAAGGATTCCGCGACACCACCGTTTGGAGTACCAGGTTTGGAAACGGCGGCTCTTCTTCTTTTTAAGGCCGAACGCGAAGGTCGCTTAACAATTACTGATATCGAAAGGTTTCTTTATGAGAGTCCTAAACGAGTCTTTAAGATCTCTGATCAACCGGAGACCTATGTGGAATTTAACTTGGATACGCCGAGTGTGATCGGGGCTAAGGGCTACCGGACAAAAGCCGGCTGGTCGCCGTTTGACGGTTGGACAGTTCCAGCCTATCTGACCCAAGTTGTCTTGCGGGGTCAGAAAGTATAGGACTTTCGCACTTTCTCCTTAACCCCAGGGGTTAAGACGCCCGGAAACCCCTGGGGTTTTCACGGGAAGTGCGTAAGTCCTGAATAGTGCTATCCAGCTCTACTTAACCTTGACAGTTTAGTAGATCCTTGGGACAGTATAAAGTAATTACTAAGGAGAGAAAAAGAGGAGGAATATATGGCCCAAACGAAAGATACGGTTGATGTGCATTATCGGCTTTTTGCGATTCTCGTGATGTTTATCACGCTTTTGCTTGGTATGGGCATCGGTTTTTTGGGCGGCTATGACGTAGGCCAACAAAACGCTTTTGAATTACTCCAGAAGGGGCGAACAGCTGAAGCGACGACGGTGCAAGAAAAGGCAGAAAAATCTGAAAATAACATGGCGGCTCTCGCCAAGTGCTACACAGATAATCTTGGGGCCGAGCGCTACGCGAAATGGACTGCTGGCGAAGGTCTGACAGTCGAAGAAGTTTTTGCAGTTTTGCCGTGTGAAAGCCTTAAAACGACAACGAAGTAGTAGCTAAGAAGACGAGAGAGCTGATGAAGCGCCTAATTTTCTTCCTGTTTTTCATGGCCATCGGTTTTGGTTTTATGACATTTACCAAAGCGGCTGCCCAGCCCGAAGAATTTTCTCCGGCTCTTGTTGAGTGTATGCAAAGTGCTTTGGGCACCGAACGTTACCTGGCGCTTACTTTGGGGCAACTAGGCAAAAATTATCAACCAACGGCCACCGAAAAAACGCAAGTTGGAAATTGTCTTACGGTCAACCAGCCAACCTTAATTACACCTCAAGGTTTAACTGCTAAAAATACTGATGATATCGCCTTGCCGGCAGAAGTTTTGACCTGTATGCAAGAAAAAGTGCCTGGTTTTAGCGAGGCTTTGGCGCGTCGCCAAAAAGGCGAGAGAGTAACGCCGACAACTACGCAACAAGAAACGGCGAAAGAGTGTTTTAATAGCTACGACCAATCAGGAAGAGTCATCGGAACCAAGCAGATAACCCATTCCGAGGAATCTCCCTCTAAGGCTAAAACGGAAACAACGGAGATGATGTACAACTGTTTCGGCCAGGTCTTAGGAACTGAACGCGTGGCCGCTATGAGAGATGGCAAGTCTCGGCCAACAACTGAAGAAGAAAAAAAAGTTAAGCAGAATTGTGTTGATAAGTACAGTGAGGATTTTCGTCCGTCTGAATTGAGTAAATCGAATAAACGAAGTGACTCAACGAAGCTAACTGGTATGAGTGATGAACAACGAAGTTGTTTAGCCGAGCTTATCGGCCAAGATAAGATGCAGGCGATGCTCGATGGCACCTTCAACCCTTCGGAAAGTCAAAAAAAGCAGATGATTAGCAAGTGTTTTAATGAGGAACATAAGCAAAGTAATGGCCTGTATGTGCGGCCGGATAATGCTCGTGACTCGCAGGCTTACGCCAACCATGATGTGCCCAATTATCTCAAAAACTGTCTAACAATCGTTTTTGGGGCGAGTGGTGTCGAATCCATGCAGAATAATCAGCTAAATCCGACGGGGGCTCAAACCGAACAACTCACAACTTGCCGCAAAGAGCACTATAGCGCAAGCAGTGATAATTACCCGCAACCAACGATACCTTCTTCTCCGCCAACCTTTTTACCGGTTCGAGGTCAGGGTGGGGATACGCCACCACCCACCCGAGGCAACGACACTGTTGCACCTTTAAATACTGATACCGCTGTGCCTCCCGTACTACCAGCCGACCTTAGTCAAATCGTTACTCCCAGTGAAGCCTGTAAGCAAGCTGCGCTCGGTGCAAACTACGAGCCATATCAACGAGGTGAATATTATCCGACGCCAGACGAATACACGAAAATGTCAGCCTGTTATAAGTAGCTTTTTAGTTTTTTAGCTACCTAGCTTTTTAGACAATTTGTTAGCATTGCTTCGGATTTGGTGCTTCGAATTTCGATTTTTTTCTTTAGCGGTGGCGCAGGTGAATACGTTTACGGGGGAGAGCCTTGCGAATAATGCTATAGGCTTCTTCAACCGAATCCGTCAGCGTCCAGAGGTCTTGGTCGCGCGCGTCAATCGTTTTGTACTCTTGTTGCATGGTTTTTTTGATCCAATCAAGGAGCGGTTGCCAAAAATCTGACCCCATCAGAATAATCGGGATTTTTTCTTCGATTTTGTGGGTTTGGATGAGGGTGGCTAATTCCGAAAATTCGTCGAGCGTTCCCAGACCACCGGGAAAGAAGACAAAGGCTTCGGCGGAGTAGGCGAGCATTACTTTTCGGGTGAAAAAATAGTGAAACCCGAGGCCTTTTGTTAAATATTTGTTCGCTCGTTGCTCCATGGCCAGCTCGATGTTTAAGCCAATCGTCTCTTGGCCGGCCTCGGCGGCACCGTGGTTGGCGGCTTCCATAATGCCTGGGCCACCGCCAGTGACGACGGTACAGCCGGCTTCACCAAGGAGTTTGGCGAGGGCGCGGGCTTGCTCGCACGCGGGGTGGTCTTGAGGCAAACGAGCCGAGCCAAAAAAAGTAACTGTTTTGGAATAGTCTGATAAAAATTCAAAACCATCGATAAATTCAGCCATAATTCGGAAGACCCGCCAGGTCGGATTATTATCGTAATCAAAATTACCGTCCACAATCCTCCTTCGGAAAATTTACAATTTGCAAGTTACAATTTTCATTGAATTTACAATGACTCATTTGATCATTATAGGACTTTCTCATTTTCCCTCCATCGTCATCGCGAGGTCGCCGTGGCGACCGTGGCGATCTGGTTTTAGAGGTTAAGAAGATTGTCCCGCCGCAGCGGGATCCCGCTCTAGCGGTGACTTCGCTGTGGCTCGCAATGACGAAAAGTGAGAAAGTCCTACATTAATTAGAAATTGAAAATTGAAAATTTAACCCTGTATCTACTTGATTATATCATCAATAGCTTTGAGCTGTTAGAATACGGGCAATGAAAACAGAATTTATAGTGCGGCCAGGCGAAAAAGTGATCCGCGAATTTACGATCAGTCCGCGCTACTTTTGGTTTTCGATAACGATTGGTGTTTTATTAATCGTCATTTTTCCTTTTTTTGCGCAAGGCTTTGTCAGTCTCCTACTCCCAAACCAGATTTCTCGCAGTATTATTCCGATCGGTTTTGTCATATCGACACCGATCGGGTTGATTATTCTTCTGCAAAGTCTTTACTTGCGTGCTGCCCGACAGTACCTCCTGACGAGTGAACGGGTTGTGGAGACGATTGGCCTGTTTTCGCAACGAACAGTGAATGCTGAATATACGCAAATTACCGATATACGGGTGACCCAGGACCCCTTTGAACGGTTTATTCTCGGTACGGGTTACGTGGGGGTAAACACGGCGGGGGGAGAGCGGGAAGAGATAAAGCTTGATCGAGTAGCGGCACCCTATAAGCTTTGTCATCAGATTCGTGAACTGTGCGAGGAGCGTCTTAAAACGACCGGCCAGTATCATCAACAACCACCTCAGATGGTTGAAGGTTCGGTTGATAGTGCCCGGCCGCTCGTGGATTAATTTGGAAGATAAATTTCCACTCGACGAGTGGGAATGTGAAAGATGATGAAAGGATTTCACAGATGCATCACGATCTCGACCTCCTGTTTGAAATCGGTAGCTTGCGCTATGTGCCCCGCGGCTGGTTGCAACATTTGGCGACGCATTGCGCCTCTGATCTTGAACACTCCGTGCGGGTTGTTTTTTTGGCTTTGATTTTGGCGCGCCGGAGTGGCCAAAAACTTGATGAGTCGAAAATTACCTTAATGGCCCTACTCCACGACGTGGCTGAAACGCGCGTTTCTGATCTCTCCTATGTCCAGAAGGTCTATGTTAAGGCTGATGAACCGCGGGCACTGGCGGATATGTTTGCCGGAACAGTTTTGACTGGCTTTATAGATGTTGTTACGGCCTATGAGCGCCGTGATACACAAGAAGCAAAAATCGTTAAAGATGCTGATAATCTGGACATCGATATTGAACTCAAAGAGCTCGAAGAACAGGGCCATAACTTGCCCAAGAAGTTGCACAACCTCCGTAAAATGATTCGCGATAAAAAACTCTATACCGATGAGGCGCGGGCGATGTGGGACGAGATTCAAACGGCTGATCCGAGCCAGTGGCATATTTCGGCCAATAAGTATTTGACGATCCCCGAGGCGGGACGGTAATCCGCCTGCTGGCGGAAGCGATTAGCGAATAGCGATTGGCGATTAGGACGGAGGAAATTTATGATTATTACGATTTGTGGCAGTATGCAATTTTCCGAGCAGATGCTTGAGGTTCATATTTATATTCACACTTCGTAAGTGTATGTAACGAAGTGTTCAGAGAAAAAGTTTTAGTAGTCAAAAATTAACCAGATGAATTGAGACTTAATCATGCTCCGACCAGGTATTTACGAACACTATAAAGGCAAGCGTTATCGCGTCCATTTTGTGGCCAAATGGGAAGAAGATCTGCGGCCAGTCGTGGTTTACGAGGCGCTTTATGAGAATCCTGAAGGGTCGTATTTTGTGCGGCCGCTCGATGTTTTTCTTGAAGAGATTGAGGTGGACTGGGTAAAAAAGCCTCGCTTTCGATTTATCTCCGAGCAGTCCAGTTAACAATAAGAGGTCTATTGAGTTATTTGACATTGATTTGAAATTTGGATTTTGTCATTTGGATTTATAGTCGTACCACGCTTCTCGAGTCAAAGGCAGGTGATTGTTGACGCCTTTTGAAACAAGAAGTTGGTGGAGCTCGATGGTACCGGCGCGAAAGCCGGCGGCGGAGCCGCGCAGGTAGAGGTGCCACATGCGGATAAAACGTTCGACATCGGCGTCGCCTTGCCAACGCTCCTTAAATTTTTCGGCCTTAAAGAGATCACGTACTTTGTCTAAATTATTGTTGAAGTTTTTCGCCCAGTGATCGAGGGTCATGGCGTAGTGGAGGCGGAGGTTTTCGGCATCAAGCAGATGAAAACGCTCCTCGGCAAAGAGACTGACGGTTTCGCGAACCGACGGGATATACCCACCGGGAAAGATATAGCGGAGGGTAAAACCGCCCCCGACTTCTTCTTTGTGTTTGGTAATAAAGTGGAGCAACAGCAGACCGCCCGGTTTGAGCATTTTTTGAACGGCTTCCATAAAGATCGGCAAGTTGGGACGGCCAACGTGCTCATACATACCCACGGAGACGATTTTGTCATAGGCGCCGACATGATTTTTAGCGTGGTCGCGGTAGTCTTCGAGGGCCACTGACACCTGTCCCGCTACTTGGCTGTTTTTGATGCGCTGATTTGTTTCGATCACTTGCTCATCAGACATCGTAATACCATGGGCTGTCACCCCGTAGGTTTGCGCCGCTTCCAGAATCATCTGGCCCCAACCACTGCCGATGTCGAGCAGTTTTTCACCGGGTTGGAGGTTGAGTTTTCTCAAAGTATGGCTGACTTTTTGGCGCTGGGCCTGTTCCAAAGTGTTTTTTTCGGTGCGGAAGTAGGCGCTGGAATAGGTCATAGTCGGGTCGAGAAAAAGTTTGAAAAAGTCGTTGCCCAGGTCGTAGTGGTGGTGGATGTCGGCTTTCTGTTCTTTGACCGATGTTGCTTTGTTAAAACCGCGCAGAATTCCTGTGATTGCTTTGATACCTTGCAGATCAGGAAAGAGTTCCTTATTTTCCAGTCCAAAAAGAACCAGATCGTGGACATCGCCGTCAAACTCCACGCGCTTATCCATATAGGCTTCGCCAAAGCCCAGATCGATGTTTTTAGTGATTTCGTCGAGAACTTTCGGATCGTGAATCGTGAGGGTGCCAACGTGCTTGCCGCTTGCGCCGTAGGTAACTTCTTGACCATCCCAATATCTGACGGTTACGCGGTCTATTTTGGTTCGTTTTAGGAGCTGGTCGAAGATCGTTCGCCCGAACATGATGGTCTCCTTCCTCACGTTACTTAATAGGCCGATTCTCTCATGTTTTTTGGTACAAAAAAACGGTATCGATTTTTTTGACGACTGGCCAGGTGGGTAGGGGCCAACCAATGGTGACAATACGAGTACCCTTTTTAACTTCTCGATTAAGTTTTTTTTCCAGATCGATCAAGAGATTGGGGAGGATAAAGATACAAATTACATCAGTTGTTGCCAGGTCGGCGCGCCAGAGATTGCCCCAAATGACTCGGGAGGTTTTGGCGTAGCCGGCCCGGCGCAAAAGACGCCGACTTTGCCAACCCAACCAGGGGTTGGTTTCGTAGCCAATAACTCGGGCACCATGGGCCGCCGCCGCAAGAAGCAGACGACCATCACCCGAGCCGAGATCGAGAAAAATCTCGCCCGCTTTGGGGGCGGCAAGTTTGATGGCTTTGGCCACACCAGGGCGTGAGGTGGCCACATAGGGGCCACCTCGAAGTAAGACTGGCGTCGCCAGAACAAGAATCGCTCCGATGGGAATAAAGAGAAGGAGAATAAGAATAAGAATTGGCATATTTTCCTCAAAAAATATTGATATACTTGCTTTAGTATATTTTTTCACCTCGGAGGTGTAAGTGGAGAAACTGGTTTCGAAATTTCAAGAAAGGTGGTGATTTTCGTGGATAGTAAAAAACTTATTATCGGTTTGGTCGTCGCCTTGGCGCTGGTTGGTTGTGGCTCGACCAAACCAATCACTACAACTTCTTCATCTTCTCTGCCGTCAGGTAGCGCGACTAGCCCTCTTTTGGGAACGGCACAAATGCAAATTGATAACTTTACCACTACCCCCCAGACCATTTTTGTGAAAAAGGATACCATTTTGACAATAACCAATAAAGACGTCACTGGCCACAGTGTGACGGCTGATAATGGTTCGTTTGATACGGGCGTGCTCGGTAAAGGCAAGAGCGCGACCGTGACTTTAAATACCATCGGTACTATCACCTTCCATTGCACGCCACACCCATCAACGCAAACGCTTAAAGGTACAATTACGGTTGTTGAGTAGTCTCGCTGCAAAATAATAACAAACCAAAAGGAGTCGCCAACCAGCGACTCCTTTTGCGAGGTCCTCACGGGTGAGTAAACTCTTTAGGCGCTTTGTTCTTCGACACTGCCGCCAAAGCCAGCCATCAAGCCTAAAACGCCTATCACTAAGTGAACGACGTTGTAGAGAAGATTAACTGGGTAACCTAGAAGGTTATTCAAGAGGCCTTCGTTGGTAGCGGGGATAAAGCCAAGAATCGCGACGAGAAGGAAAACAAGACCAAAAATCTGGGCGTACAGGCGCGACAAAGATTCACCCTCATTGACTACAAGATATCTAGTAAATATAGTAGATTAAGAAGATGAATAAACGACAGATTGTCCTAACAAGTATTTTGCTGGTTTTAACCATCTTTTTAGGTTGGTATATTGGCTTCTACCGACCAAGTGCGGATGAGCTGGCGAGCGAAACGATTGAGCAAGTGGAAGGCCAAGCGGCGTTAACCGGTTCTGGCGATAATCCAGCCAGCTTAGAGGAAATCAGAATCGAGTCTGATGGGACGATTAAGCTGGCGCCGGAAGATAATTAGTAACTAATATTAAGGGAGGAAAAGGAGGATCAATGTCACATCGTGGAACATCGGCGGACCAGAAGTCTGGTTTGAGGCTTTGGCTCGGAAGAATCGTCCATCTGCTCGGCTGGCTAGTCGTCATTGCCAGCCTGGTATTCAACTGGTACTTGATTGGCTTGCTGCGGCATAACCCCAATAGTTATGTGCAACTTAAAGCTGGCGGCACGGCGGCGTTCCCGGGAACGGTAACAAAAGTTAGCGCCAAGTCGATTACGGTGAAGACAGTCAATAACGGCACGAAGACGATGGCGGTTAAAACGGAAACTTCATACGCCCTCTTTCCTAAGGATTACCAAACCCTGATTCCAATCGGGTTGCCGAGTTCTAAGGACGATGTTGTGGTTAAGCAGACCGAGGCGAGTGTTTCGGCCCAGTTGCCCTATTTAAAAACACCCCAGGCGACCCGTATCAACCTTGTCCGGGCCGACGTGCTAACCGGCAAAGTGATCGAAACAAGTAGCTCGGCGATTAAATTTAAGGGTTTTGCTGCCAGTGGCGCCAAAGAAGAAACTCGAATCTTGGCCGGCAACGTGATTGTCCAAAAATTGGGGGCCGACGGCAAACTGGCAGCCGCGACGTTTAGCGACGTTAAAAAGGATATGGGGATGTACGGTTTTTTGGATAAGCCAACCAGCGATACAACGGGCCAAATCACCAGATTGATCGTGGCTGATTTTTCAACACCAGTGGCCCAGTAAAAATAAGAAGAAAGGACTCGGTTCATGCCGCCAGATTTTTTTGGCAAAGAGCCAGAATCCAAACCGGAATTGACTAATATTCCGGAATTGATCGAGCAATATAAGCTAGTCGTAGTGGGATTGGAGAAACTTAATTTTCTTAAACCGCTTAAAGACGGCCAGCGCGGCATTGTGATTGACAATGTGGACTATCCTTTGCCTTCGGAGGAAGGAATAAATAGACTTCTTCAAAAAAACGCAACCTTGGTCGTGAAAAAAATCGCGGAAGGATTAAACAAAATTGAACTCGTACCACTTCTGCCACTCAATGTTCTCCGGCTAATCGTGGAGAGGGCCTTACAAGAAGCGGTAGAACAAAATCAGTTATTTAGACCCGGGGGGACAGAGCATTTGAAACTAACGGAGACTCGGTCAGTAATTGACATTGACCGGCAGATTTTTGAAGAAGAAGCCGTCGGGTCACTCCACTTATTTCCTAGAGATTTATCTATTTCGGATAGCGTATCCAGTCCAGAAAGAACAACCAGCGGTTTGACGATCAAGGACCTTCTCGATCGTCAGCGGGCAGAGCATCCGGAGACGGCTGGCTATCTAGTCCAACTAACGGAAGGCTTGGCGTCGGTTCCTTCTGCCGAGTCGGTAAAAACAATTGCCGGGCGCAGACAAATTGGCGCGAATCAAAGTTCAAGCGAGGTGATTTTACAACTTAACAACGATTCCACTTATCGCGGTGAATCAGGCGATACCTTATATGGGGCCTCGACAAGATTAGGCGTGAACATCGTGACAAACGAAACGGTCATTGATGATATTCAGGCCGAAGATGGCGGCCGAGCCAGCTTGTTAATTGGTCATTGGCTCACTCGGGCGAATAAAACCATCATGTTTTCTTGGCATAACGGGCATCGTTTAGTTTATGCGAACCTTTATGAAACATCCGCGTTTAGTCCAGCGACTGGGTTTCGTTTAACCTTACCGCTGAATTTATAGACTATAGACATCACATTATGAATTCACTTAACCGACGAACAAAAATTAGACAAGGTTTCGTTGCTATTCTTTGGGCGATAATTTTTGTTATCAATCAACCATCAGTTATCCTGGCCGAAGACGATGGACTATCAGCGAGCGGTAGTTTACAGGCGGCCTCGATCGGCAACGAACAAGCCGAACTTCTTTCAAATAATAATCTTGAGGGGATTTGGTCAGCCCTGAATCGCGTGATTACCAACCAACCAACCCTTCTGGCCTTGCCGAACAAAACAAATTTTCAGGTTGCGACCGTTATTG
>ERZ1292633.5653-Hain-H41-02um-R1-5653-length-11210-cov-5_pt1 | contig 11210 bp, 8 predicted proteins | sample MGYA00564406_ERZ1292633 | MGnify/ENA primary metagenome ERZ1292633 (study PRJEB36523, sample SAMEA6512639) | groundwater metagenome | collected 2019-01-08 | study: AquaDiva: Metagenomics assemblies of 32 groundwater samples
CAAATTTCTCGGTCAACACCGGCGACGTGCCGTGATCCCAATACAACGTGTCGCGACCGAACGCCTCGACGAGATTCGTCTGCCAAAGAATTTTGCCTGCGAAGTCGAGCGCGGCGAGGTTGCCGCTCTTGAAGTAGGCGAACACCGCCTTGCCATCGGTGATGGGTGAGGCATTGCTGCCGGAGCCATTACGATGCTTGCCCGCGCGCTCGACGCCGAGTTTCGTGCGCCATAGTTCCTTTCCGCTCCAATCAAAAGCCAGCATCGCGTCTTGTCCATCCGCCGGAGCTGTTATGAAGATACGTTCATCCCAGACGATCGGCGTGGAGCAACCTTTGCCCGGCAAGGAAACTTTCCAGAGCAGGTTGCTCGTTTCGCTCCAGCTCACGGGATAATTGCCATCCGGAGTGCTGCCGTCGCCAGCTAGCCCGCGCCAGTTGGCCCAACGCAGATTGGATTCAGCAAACGCCGACGCAGCGGCGGCAAAGACAACAAGTCCAAGGGTGGAAATGGTTTTCATGCGAGAATTGACGGTGGCATCAGGCTGAAGATTCAGCCCGGATGATGCAATCAATTCTTGCGTCGCAACCAGCGCAGCATTTCGAGCAGCTTTGGCGGCTGGCCGGTTCGCAGAATGCCGATGCGAAAGACTTTGCCCGCCATCCACAACGCGCCCGCCGCCGTGACGATCAACAAGATCGTCGTCCCGATCAGATCAAACCACGGCGGGTCCGCCATCACGCGATTCATCATGATGAACGGCGTGTAGATCGGAATCCACGAGAGGATGCGCGCGAGCGGACCGTTGGGATCTTTGGGGATAAACGTCATCGTCATCAACGGCACCATCATCATCATGGTGATGACACCCATGTAACTCTGCGCTTCCTTCAGAGTGTTGCAGACGCTGCCCAGCGCCAGAATGGACGCCGCGTAGATGAGATAACCAAACACAAAATAAACGCCAAACATCGGGATCAAACTCGACGAATGCAACACCACGAGCAGTTGCCCCGCCATGGCGGTCGCCGCGCCGGCCTTCCACGTCAAAATAGTAACCGTCGCCAGAATCCACGAACCCACCATCGTCAATCCCACCGCCGCGATGCCGAACAACTTGCCCATCATCAATTCGCCCGGCGTCACCGACGACAGCAACACTTCGATGATGCGATTGGATTTTTCTTCGATGATGTTCGTCAACAGCATCTGCGCGATGGCGAAGATGGAAACCCACAGGAGATAAACAAACGCGCTCGGCGCCCATTGCTTGATGATGTCCACGTTCTTGACCGCTTCCTGCCCGGCTTCCTTCTTGGGATTCAGACTCGCAATCGGTGCGTAGGTTTGTTCCACCTCGCGAACGGCGGTCGCGTCCAGCCCACGCAGCAAATACTCGCGCTGGCGGATCTCGCCATTGACCGCGCGTTCGACTTCCTCGCGCAATTGCGTGTCCGCCAGATTGCCCGACCAATACTCGATGCCGTTCGCGTTCTTCGCGGCCCGCGCGTTTCGGTCCTGCGGTCGCACGATCTTCTTTTCGATGTCGCCCGGAATCAGGATCGCCGCACTCAGTGAAACCGATTGGCCGTCCACTTCGATCCGTTTCTCCCCGCGCAGATACGGACGCAACCGCTCCACAATCGTCTCGATGTCCGAGTCGGCGCGCAATCCGCTCGGAATCGGAGCACGTTGAAAATCGGGCCGCGGCGACTTGAACGCCGGCACGCCCGGCTTCAAATGTGGCTGAAGTTTTTCCAAATAGGCCGCCTCGCCACCGGGCGAAGTGAATTGCTCGAACGACGGCGGGGTGAATCTATTCGTGCCCGCGTCCGAAGTCGTGTTTTTGCGCGCGTAATCGTTGAGGGCGTCGAAGACTCGACGCTGCTGCGCGCGTTCCAGGCGGGATTCAATGATCGGCGCAAGCGTTTCCGACTGATCCACCAAGACGTAGTAGCGTGTCGGCGTGCCTTTTTTCTGCAACCAGATCGGGATTTGGATGCTGCCAAAGATGATGAGCGGCACGAGCAGGATGCCGATCCAAAACCCTTTGGTCTTGGCGTTCTCGGCGTATTCGCGCCACGCGATGAGAAACACGTATTTCATCGGAACGCCGCCTCCTTTGCCTCTGACCCGACCAAGCGCATGAACACTTCATGCAACGTCGGCTCGGATTGATTAAAACTGCGCAAGCGGATGCCGCGCGCGAAACACGTTTGCAGAATCGCCTGCGGATCGGCGTGATCGCGCAACTCTAGTTCCCAGTGTGCGGCCGTGGTCGGACTCAGCACGCTGTTCGTCGTTTCCAATTGTCGCACGGCAACCACATCGCTCAATTCCCGCAACGCCGCGATGTCATCCTCCGTCTCGATGCGCACGCGCCGGGGAATCGTCTGTTTTGCCTCACCGATCGTGCCGTCAAAAATCTTCCGCCCCTTAGCGAGCAACAAAATTCGGTCACACAGCCGCTCAGCGTGTTGCATAACGTGCGTGGAGAACAGCACCGTGCGCCCGCGCTTGGCCATGTCACGGATGATGTCCTCCATCACCTGTTGATTCACGGGATCAAGACCCGAGAACGGTTCATCCAGAATCACGAACTCGGGATCGTGCGCGATGGACGCGAGCACCTGCACCTTTTGCCCCATGCCTTTGGAAAGCGCTTCGGTGGGGCTGTTCGCAAAATCTTTCAAGCCATAACGCTCCAGTAACTCATACGCACGTTGCCGCGCTGCCTTCTTGCTCAAGCCTTTCAACGTCGCGAAGTAGGCGATAATCGCCCAGCACTTCATTTTTTTGTAGAGCCCCTTTTCTTCCGGCAGATAGCCGATGCGCTGCCGCACCTTGAGCGCGGAAGATTCGCCCAGCACGGTGATGCTGCCGCTGGTGGGCTTGATGATTTCGAGAATCATCCGGATGGTCGTGGTCTTGCCCGCGCCGTTGGGGCCGAGGAAACCGTAGATCGAACCGGCGGGCAGACTGAAGCTCACGTCATCCACGGCGCGGAAGTCGCCAAAGAGTTTCGTCACGCCGCGCACTTCGAGCGGAGCGTAAGACACGATTGCATTTCCGTTCATCATCGGGGTTTGGTCAGGCCAGAGCCTATTCAATAGACACTACGAGCGCCAGCTTCTCACGAAGGTTCAGAGTTCCGCCTTCAGGCGGTTCGGACGGGGCGCAGCGTCGCATCGCCTATACGCGGGACTCCAAACCAGTTGTGCACCGTCTCACTTGCCACCCGGCGACATCATCGTGCGATTCATCTTGAGCACCATGCGCTGCTGGCTGATGGCCTTCGCTCGAAACTCCTCGAACTTGGTGACCTCTTCCGGGTTGAGAAATCCACTCGATTTGGCGACCGCGCGTTCATAAACGCTGTCCATCAGCTTGAGATTCTTCTCCGCCTCGGTTTCGGACGCGATGTTGCGGAAGTTGAGGATCGGCAGCGTCTGGTAATCGGCGGGCAGTCCGGCATCAATCAGAGCTTGCTGCGTCTCCGCCAGCATCACGTCATAAAGCTGACGCGCCTTGGCCTCCTGCTCCGATTTTTCGCCCGAAAGCGATCCCTTGAATTGCTCGGCGGTGATGTTGCTCGCCAGCCGTTTCGTGTATTCCTGATACTGCGACAGCGCCTCCGGTCCGAGCAGTTCCTGGATTTTCTCCAACATCGCCGCTTCCTGGCCGGCAAAGATCGGCTCCATCTGGGCGGGCGTCATGCCATCACGCAAAACCGTCGTGATATGATCAATGTTCTCCATCACATTGTCCGCGAGCAGATCCGCCAATTTTTCTGTCTGCTCCTCCGGCAGCTTCAGTTTCTTGGCAAAATCCTTGTATATCGAAGCCATGCCGACCTTCTGTTGATCGCGGATCACTTTCCACATCTGTGGATCAGCCTTGATGCCACTGAGCGCGCTCGGGCCATTGGTCCGTTGCCGCTCGCTCATAACTTCCTGTCGCAGTCGCGCCACCTCGCCCCGCAACCGCAGCAACTCCAGCGAGGGATTGTTCGTGACCGTCGGCGTTGGCGCGGGCTGCACTGCCAGCTTGGCGAGCCGGGCATTCTCCGCCGCCAACTCCTCGCTGCGCTTGGCCTGCTGTTCCAAAGCTGCATTTGCCTCGGCCAATTGAGTTTTTGCTTGATGCTGCAGCACCAGCGGAATCGTGATTCCCGCGGCGACGACGGCGGTGACAACCGCAACTTTCAGTTTGGTCATGCTCATAATTTGTAGAATGGTTAAAGTGGTTCCCGCCCCGGCCGCCGCCGTGGTTAGTGCGACCGTTGAAACCGTCAGGGCCAATCCCGCCGGGGCCGCCGCCACCGAGCCTGCCGCCAGCGTTGCGGCCAGCGCCGTGCCCGACAACGCCACCCCGCGCACCCGCAGCAACCCGTGCAACTTGTCGAGTGCGCGATCCACCCGTTTGCGCGCCGCTTCTTCATTGGTGCCGAGGACTTCACCCACCGACTTAAAATCGTGTTGCTCGAAGAAGCGCAGCAGGATGGCAGCACGATCTTCGGCGCTGAGTTGATTCACCGCTTCGTCCAGCACCGGCGCGAGTGAAGCGAGATTCGCGGCGGAGTGATCTTCGAGCGAGTTCATTTCTACAGCCTGCCTTTCTCGTTCCTGCCGCCGCCGTTCGGTGCGCAAAGTTTTACTGGCGACAAAACACGTGTGCCGATGCAACCAGCCGCCGAGCATCACGTCGCGCGACAACGTCCGCGCCAGCCGGGCCAGGTCCGCAAACACTGTTTGTGTGACATCCTCCGCCAGATGCGTATCGCCATTCACCAGCCGGACGGCGGCGGAATAGACCAGGTCCACGTAGCGGCTCACCAGGTCGCGAAACGCGGTTTCCGAGCCGGTCCGGCGGTATTCCGCGAGCAATTGTTGGGTGTCGGTCATTTCGTAACACTAATAAAGACCCGCCGCTGGAGCAAAGCGGACAAAAATCTTTAGTGAACACAGGAATGGCCACAAAGAGGCGCAAAATGCGCAAAAGACGGGCGTTGCCGCGAAGCCAGTCAGGCCAGAACGCCGCGTGGAAACGGAGGGAGGGAAAGAAATGAATTGAAAACGTCTGCCAAAACTGAGGACACACCTGTCTGGCAAATCATCGCACTCACAAATGATTTCCGGACGGTCCGTCACCCCGTGCCCCATCCGATGCGGGAGAATTCGTCCAACCAGAGTTCGCGCTTTTAACTCCTGAACCGAATAGACCGGAGCGCCGACTTCCAAGTCGGCGCGGCTCGGGTCGATTTGGAAATCGGCGCTCCGGCTTACACCAGCACGAAACAGATGAACAACGCCGCGCTCAATGCCGTGGCTGCAAGCCAGTTCACCGATGTACGACTCAAGCTGCTGTCGCCCGTTTGCGTCAAGGGCTGCGCCTTGGTCCGGAGTTCGTGCAGTGCGGGCTTGAATTCGCCGTAGAGAAAAGCGAGGCCCGCCGCCGACACAAGGACGGTCATCACTGCCAGCATCACATTTGGAATGTTCATTCTCATGGATTTAGCATTCCACATGCCCGGACCTTCTGCAATTGGGCCACAAGACCGGCACACGTCGGGACACGGATTCCATGGACTATCAGCCGGGGGAAGCGGGAAGGCAGAAGGTTGAAAAAGCGTCAAGGAGCGGGCAGCCGACGCTGTGCGCGCTTGAGCCTTTTTGTAGCAATCCCGCCTACGAGCGCCTTTCATCAACAAGACTCAGCGCAGGTCAGCGGTTCAAGTCAGGTGGTGGCAGCTGCGGGTTTGTCACCGCCCGCTGCCGGGGGCGTGGGCGGAACATCGTTCGATTGAAAACTCTTCCACATGGTCAGCGGCAATGAACCGAGAACGATGAGCGCGATCTGGCTGCCGTTGAATAGCATCAACCACTTGAACGCCGCGTCCATGAAGCCGTAGCTGTGCAGGCCGATGCCGAGCATGTTCGTCCCGAACCACGACCACGCGGTGATGACATTGCCGAAGATGGCGAGATTCATCAGGCCGCGTTCCTTCACCAGCCCGCCCCAACGGGCGTGCAGGATGAGCGCGTTCCAGATGACGATGAGCAGCGCGCCGTTTTCTTTCGGATCCCAACCCCAGAAACGGCCCCAAGATTGATCCGCCCAGATGCCGCCCAGCACCGTGCCCGTGAAACTGAACAGCGTGGCGAAACAGATGATGGCGTAAACCATCTTCGCGAGCGCCTTGCCGAGATCGAGTTGATTCAACCGGGCCGCGAGCACGGGCGTGAAAATGCCGAGCACAACATACGCCATCGCCAGTCCGCCCGCCGCGAAGGTCGCGGCGTAGCCGAGCGTCACCACGACGACGTGCGTCGCGAGCCAGAAGTTGGTGTCGAGCACGGCTTGCAACATTTCCATCGTGTCACCGCCAAGCGCGAGGTTATGCGCGATGAGCAACGTGACGAAGCCCGCCAAGCCAGCCATCGCACTGCCGAGGCCGACTTTGTAGATGCGTTCAAGGATCAATCCGAGCACGCACGCGCCCCAGCCGATGAAGATGGCGGAGGAATACAGATTCGTCACCGGCGGTCGCCCTTCCAGCACCATGCGATAGATCAACGCGAACGTGTGAACGACGCAGGCCAGTCCGATGAGATAGAACGCCGCGCGCCGGAACGATTCCGAAGCGTTCGGCCACGAACCGAACGTCAACAACGCGCCTCCCGCCAGCACGAACGCGAAGATGTAGATGATGGTGGCGTGGAGAAACAATTTGATCTGGTTGAAGTAATATTCCGAGCGGCCCTTCTTGGCTTCCTTGGCGAAATCTTTGGCGAGCCAGTTCTTGTAACCCACCACGGCGGAATTGAATTCGGGAGCGTCATCTTGCGCGTAGGCTTTGGCCATGCGCGCGTAGAAACCCGCAGCGGGCGGAATCTGTTGATCGCGAATCGCTCCCAGCAAACCCGCCCCGACATTCGCCCACGCGTCCCGGTCTTCCGCCGGTTTGAGCGGCGGAATGGCGCGCGGGTAGGATTGATTGGCGGCGTTCTCAAAAATTTTCCCGATGGCCATGAACTGCTGCAACGCCGCTTGATCAGCGTCGCCGCCCATCTGTTGCGCCCGCATGGCACGAATGCCGGCGGGCAGCGCGGCTTCGTAATCAGCGAGCAGTTGCACGAAGTTCGTTGTGCCTTCGGGCTGGATACTGTTCTTGAGGCGTTGGTAGATGTTGATGGCGTTGGCGAGCTTCAGGATCTGCCGCTGATAGGGGGTTTGCTGCGCCGACTCCACTTCTCCGGCGGTGCCGGCTTGCGTGAAGATTTCGGTCACCAACGGTTTCAGATCGTTGAAGGGATAGTAACGCAATCCAGATTTCTCGAGGCCTTTGTCACCGAGCTTGAGTTCGCTGATGATGTCCGGGTGATGGATGAGGAAGATGTTGCGCGTATCGGCGACTTCCGGTTTGAAACAGACTTCGAGCAACCAGTCGGTAGAACGCAGCTTCTTGGGATGCCGCCAAAATTGCCATGAAGGCAACAGTTCGAGCGGGACATCGCCGGTGCTGCGGATCTGGAGCAAGGAATTGCGCGCCACAGAATCCAGCGGCTGGATGCGACCATTCAGCAACACGGGCAAGCGTCCGAACTCCGCCGCGTGCAGCCCGGTGTTGGGCTTGGGCTTCATGACCATGACGATCTCCGTCACGAACAACGCGAGAAAGAACCACGGCAGATATTTCAGGAAAGCTTTCATGCTGTTTTACGTTTGGCGGCGAAACCGATCAGATGCACGAGGAATTGCCAGACCATCCCGACGGAAACCAGCACGCACGCAAAATACGGCGTGAGCCAGCCGGGATTGTTCACGACTTGCAGGACGGTGCTTAGTTCGGTCTCTTTATCGAAGCTCGATTGGAAAAAGGTTTTGCCGTCATAGCGCAACGGCTCGTTCATGCGGATGGTGAGTTCACGATTCTCGCCGGTGTCCGGACGTTCCAGGCGGATGCGGCTGGAAAAGTTCTTGGCCTTCTCCGTTCCGGCATAGCGATCAAACCGAAAATCAATCAGGTGCAGGTAATACGGTTTGTAGTAGCGCTCAGGGCGCAGAACGAGTTGCAGGTCGCGCCCACCGACGGTGAGCGAGAGCGGACGCGCTAGATAGCCCGACACCAAAAGCGGCCGGCTTTCGCCTTGCGGGCTGATCAATTCCACGATGCCGGATGGGATGTCGCGGAAGTTCATACGGGTTTCCTTCGGCAGACTGCGCCACCAGATCTGACGGCCCACCGCGCTTTCCGCCGGCACGGGTTCAAAACCGCTGGCCTCACTCGAGTCCGACAGGGCGGAATTGATATGATAAGTCTTGGCGCGCAGCTTGAAGGGCAGTTCCGGGTGCGTCAGCTCGCCGCCTTTCAGCAACAGACTCGCAGGGATGGCCACGACCTTGTCGTCCTTGGAATCGGACGCGTCAATGATCGCGAGTTCCCAGCGGCTGCTCGACTCGGAATAATTCGATGACTCTCCTTCGCGGATGGACATGTGACTCTCCACGGAAAGCATGTCGGTGGCGAACTGTCCCAGCAACAACATCACCACGCCCAGATGGATCATCGCGATGCCGAGGCGCTTGAAGCCGGACTTGTAATAGCGCAGATGCGCCGTGAAGAGATTGATGAGCAACAATCCGCCGACGAGATAGCCGCCGGGAAAAATGGGAATCTTCAACCCCGAACCTTCCGGCTTCCAATAGATGAACAGGCTGCGGAAGAATTCATCCTGCGCGAGATACAGTCCGAGTTTCACCTGCGCGATGGTGCCCCAGAACACCAGGATCAATCCCAGCGCGAGCAGAATCACCGCGAGTTTGACCGAGGAGAAAAAATTGTAGAGGCGCGTGAGCATGTCAGTATTTCACTCCTTTGACGAACGCGAGGAAGTTCTCCTTTTGGGCGGCGACCAATTTCGGTTCGCCCATCAGTTTGTAATACCAGGTGCTGCCGGAGCGAACTACTTTCACGCCAAGTGTCGTCGCGGGTTTTTCCGTCGAACCATCCGAGCCGCTCAACTCGATATATGTCCCCTTCCCGCCGGTCACTTCGATCTCTTGCGTGTTCTTCTGCAACTCCGCTTCGCTCCACGAGCCAAGTCCCAGTTGGCCGCGCCAACGATTGATGTTCGCCAGCAACCCGCCGCCGTCTCCAGCGGAACTGCTCACGTTCACGGCGGCTTTCGCATCGCCCTCGCCTGCGATCATGAACTTGGCAAACAGGAATTGTCCGCCATCAATCTCTTTCCAACTCGCGGGCACAGTCCAGACCGGACCACCTTGGCGCGGCTTCGGCGGAGTTGCGGCGGTCACAGCGCCGGGCATTCCGCCTCCCGGCATCGCGCCGCCGCCGATGGGTGGATGACCGGCGGGCAAAGCCGCAGGCGCGGCGACCTCTTCGATCTTCACGGTTTTTAGGAACGCGATGAAGTTCGGCTTCTGCGCCGTAACGAGCTCATCATCGCCCTGCAATTTGTAGAACCAGCTCATCTCGCCGAGATGCGCCATCGCCGTGACGATGCGGATGGTCGCGCCCGCAGCCGACTTGCCGTTCATGTCGAACATTTTTCCCGGCGTGCCACCGATGTCCACCGTGGTGAGTTGTTTCCCCGCTTCGTCGTCGGACAATTCACTCAAACCAACCTGTTGCCGCCACATGTTGACGATCAGATTTTCCCGCCCCGCCATGCCCGGCAACGGCGTCACAGCGACTTGAGCCGCCTGACCATTCGTGCCCGCAATAGTGAAACCCGCGATGCGCATTTCGCCCGCGCCCGCTTCGCGCCAACCTTCTGGCGTGGTGTAAGTCACCTTGGGCGTGGCGCGCGGTGTCCCATGGGGATTACCACCCGCCGCGTGACCGTGACCATCGCCCGGCCCGTGGTTGTGACCATCATCCGCCGAGTGTCCCGGCGGCAAACTCGAGGCCGGACGTTCCTTGGGCACGCGATAAACCTGGATCTTATCGGCAGCGGCGGCGGAATACGCCACCACCAGCCACAGGCCGATAAGCCGGACCATCTTCCACTGGGCGCGCTGATGATTGAAACTCATGCTCGATTTTTTACTTTTTTTGCGCGGGAACAGCAAGCTGTCCTTTGCATTACACTGTGCAATTCTTGGCAGTAGCTTATTATCTTATCTCGTCAATGCGGTTCAACTTCACGCCATCGTGGAACATGTGATGCCGTCCCGCGTCATAATCCAGTTGAGCCACTGCGCCTGTTTGGATAACTCTTTAGCGCAATAATGTCGGGTCGTCTAAAATCATGATCGAGTTCATTGGCAAATTACATCCGCTGTTCGTCCATCTGCCCATCGGCTTCCTCGTGCTGCTGGCCGCACTGGAATGGCTGGCGCTTCGGCCCCACTGGAAGGAACTCGCCACCGCCAACCGCGTCATTCTCCTGCTCACGATCCCGGTCTCCATCGCCAGCGTGGCGTGCGGTTGGTTGTTGGCGGAGGACGGCGGTTATGATGCCACCAATCTATTCTGGCACCGCTGGCTGGGAACGGCGGTCGCGGTGGCCGCAGTGGTGTTATGGATTCTCCGGCAGCGCAACTGGATGACGGCGTATCGCCGCAGTTTGTTTGTCACGCTGATCCTGCTCACGGTGGCGAGCCACTTCGGCGGATCGCTCACGCATGGCAGTGATTTTCTTTCGTGGCCAAAAAAACGTCCCGCCGCAGCCCAACCATTGACCGAGACCGAACTGCTCGCGCAACCGGTTTATGCCACTGTCATCCATCCGATCTTCGACAAGTATTGTGTGAGCTGTCACGGCGCGGACAAAGCCAAAGGCGGCTTGCGCATGGACACCGTCGAACACCTGCTGAAAGGTGGCGATACTGGTTCGCCGTTCGAGCCGCCCGGGGCGGAGAAGAGTTTGCTCGGCAGTCGCCTGATTCTGCCGCTGGACGATGACGATCACATGCCGCCTGATGGCAAACCGCAATTATCCGAAGCGCAACTCGCCGTGATGAAATGGTGGCTCGATGCCGGAGCGAAGACGGATGAAACCAAATTGAGTGATCTGAAACCGTCGGCGGAAGTTTTGCAGAATATCCAAACCGCGTTAGCCCCCGCCGCAAAAGCTCCGGCGGACGCGAAATGATTCTACCAGTCGTGAAACTCCGTGAGGTCTTGGACTGCGGCAGCCCTCTGCCGCTTTGCGTTGCTGGTCACGCGGGGAAAAGCGGCAGAG